>MDTB01180504.1_pt1 | contig 124876 bp, 110 predicted proteins | sample 811161 | NCBI WGS metagenome assembly MDTB01 (sample SAMN05326650, study PRJNA326480) | marine metagenome | isolation source: seawater | place: Mediterranean Sea | collected 2009 | reverse complement strand
TCTTTATTTGTTTTAGTTCGCACAGCGGGTATTGTCCAAATGTCTTTTTTAACTTCAGTTCTTAGAGCAAGAAGAACCTCGGACGTCCTGCATGCAGTAAGAATTAAAAATTCTAAGGCAAGTGCTGACGAGGTGTCCCTACTATCTAGTTTTTTAAATAGTGCAGGTATATGCATATAATCTAATGCCCCGATGTGCTTAGTTTTTCTTATCTTAAACGGATTAGAGAGAAGCTTATCTAAATGTCCTTTCCATCTTGCTGGGTTTTCTCCTTCGCGAAGTTTTTCAGCTTTAGCTGCATCTAGAATGAACTCCAATCTTTGTCTTATCTTAGTTGCGGTATCTGTTACTTCTAACCATATTGGCTTTAATATTTGTAAGATGTGTTGCTCTTCGATCGCGTCAATAGAAATATCTCCTACAACAGGAAAAGCGTATTTTTCTAAGCTTCGAAGCCATTGCCAACTATGCTTCGCGTTTCGGAACTCGGGCTTCTTAATTTGATGACATTTAACTGCATAGTCTTTAAACATAGGGATTTCTTTTTTTAATACTTTCCGTACTACTTTAGGATTCTTACCATCCTGTAAAAGTTTCCTTTCGTTTAAAGCCTTCTCTCTAGCTTTCTTTAAACTGACTTTTGGGTAAGCCCCTAAAGCAATATCGTAGTTGTTCTTTTTATACATATACCTAAAAACCCAGTACTTTCCTTTTTTAGCTACATGTATGTGTAATCCCCGATTTTTATCATCGGTGTAACGACCAGGCTTAGTTACGCTATCAATAAATTTCGTTGTTAAATTCATTTGCCTCCAAAATTCACCAAACTTTTCACCAAACTTTACAGCTGATTAGACTCAATTAGCTCTACATCAAATTATACAGAATTGGACGCTAAGGTAAAGAAGGTTTAGATTAAAATCTATTGATAACAATAGTTTTCGAGGTATTTAGGGTTGTCAGAACTGTGTGGATTTAATTGGATTTGATTAGAATAAAATAGGATAGGTGGTGGAGGCGGCGGGAATTGAACCCGCGTCCAAAAGTCCGCTACAGTCAGGTCTACATACATAGTGTAAATTTTTATTTAATTTATAAATCGCGATTACACTCGCTTTAAATAAACGAGTTACATTAATTTTAGCAATTATTCAAGTAACCAAAATAAAAGCGATTTCCTGTATATGACTCTACTGCTGTTACCAGCCCACCCCAGGAAAAAAATGGTGTAGAGCTAAGAAGTTATTAGGTTCTTAGTGGTTTACGCCGCTAAAGCGTAATTTTCATCGTTTGCATTTAAGCAATTCTGGTTGTATTTACGAGGTGGCCAGTCCTCGGCATGCACTGAGTTGTTTTGTAACACTTGTCGAAGCCTATTCGCCCCCCTTTAATAATATTAACAGTTTTCTATCTCTAAGAAATAAAAGATATAAGATCTCTTGGTGTTTTTAGAATATGGTCCGCTTCCCAATCATTAATTTTTTTATCACTACAATAACCCCATCCAGCCACAAAAGTTAACATCTTTGCAGCTTTTCCAGCTTGAATATCTCTTAAATCATCTCCAATATACCAACATTTGTTTGAAGATAAATTTAAATTCTTTACAGCTTCAAATAATGGTTCGGGACTAGGCTTTGGGAATTTGGTAGTATCTCCACAAACAATACAGTCAGCGTGAGATAGAGAAATTTTTGGAAGAAGTGCGTGAGTATACTTAGTTAACTTATTTGTGACAATGCCCCATTTAATTTTTTTTTTGTTGATAGTATCAAGAACATCTTTAATGCCATCGAATAATTTTGTTTTTACGCAGATATTCTTATTATAATTTCTTAAAAATTCATCGCGAAATTTTAAATAATTTTCATTAGTTGAATCTATATTAAGTGCGATTTTTAAAATTCCTTTTGCTCCAGACGAAGCAACCGACCTGAGTTTTATCGACGGAGTTAATGATAAGCCTCGTTTACTTTCCATCTTATTTACAGCAAGAGCTAGATCAGAATATGTGTCAGCAAGAGTTCCATCTAAGTCAAACAAGATTGCATCAGGCTTTTCCAGTTTTATTTGCATTACTAATTAATTTTTTATACAAGCTAGCATAAAATTTACGTCTAAATTTTGATTTAAAGAATAAATTTTCGTAAATGGGTTATAAGTTAAGCCTTTAGTACTAAAAATTTCTAAATTATTATTTCTAGAAATTGTTGAAAGTTCAGATGGGGTAATAAATTTCTTATAATCATGTGTTCCTATTGGGAGTAAATTGAGAATATATTCTGCACCAATAATCGCAAATAAATATGATTTTAGATTCCTATTTAAAGTTGAAAAAAAGACATAACCTCCTGGTTTAACTAATTTTGAGCAAGCTTTAACAACGGATTCAGGTTTGGGAACATGCTCTAACATTTCCATACAAGTAACTAAATCATATTTATTTGGTTCCTTCTCGGCAAAGTTTTCAGGGGATATCATCTCATATCTTATTTTTAAACCTGTTTCGAGACTATGAAGGTTAGCAACTTTCAAAGCTTTTTCGGACAGATCAATACCTGCAACATCAGCCCCTTTTTTTAAGATTGCTTCGGTTAATATTCCACCACCACATCCAACATCAACTACCTTTTTATTTTTTAAAGATACTATGCTATTAATCCATTCAAGTCTTAATGGGTTAATTTCATGAAGAGGTCGAAACTCAGAAGTAGGATCCCACCAACGATGGGCTAAATCATTGAACTTATTTAACTCAGATTGGTCAAAATTCATTTTTCAAAAATTAGAAGATTTTTAAATTAATTAAGATATTTTTAAATATTAATTAATTTTTACTTTTACCAATCACTTCTACTTCAACTCGTCTATTCATAGATCTACCTTTTCTAGTGTTATTATCCGCGATAGGCTGACTTTCGCCCAATCCATCACTAACAACTCTTCCAGAATCGACGCCTTGAGATATTAAAAAATCTACAACTGTTTTAGCACGTCTGAATGACAAACCGTAATTATATTTTTCAGAACCAATATTATCCGTATATCCAACTACAACTATCACTTCAACGTTATATGCTCCAAGCCTTAAAATTAAATCAGTCAGAACAGCTTCGCCCTCTACTTTTAGATCAGATTTATCGAATTCAAAATAAGCATCAGCCTCAAGAATTATTGTTTCTAATGGCGGGTCTAAATTCGGTTTCTCAGCAGTAGCTGCTTCTTCCTTTTGTGCATCTTCGGTTTCGGCTTTATCAGATTCAGGAGTTACTTCAGGATCAACTTCAGAATAAGGTTCTACTCCAGGAGGCAATTCACCACTTTCAGAAGAGGCTTCTAATTCAGACTCTGCCTCTGCCACATCGGATGTTTCTTCTGACTTTGCTATCATTTCATCACATCCTTCAACAGCATCCGCAGGCGTCCAAAATCCAGTTCTCCAACAAATATCAAAACCACTTTTAACAACATGATTATCAGAATCCGTTAAATAATATTTTTTTGATTGATCATTATCAGCTTTTGCTGATAAAGCGAAGAAAAAACATAACGTAAAAATTACCAAGGTAAAAATCTTATATTTCATTATTTATCCCAATTAGGCTACTCAGTAAACATGAGTATAAATTACTGTTTGATTTTTTTTTAATATTTTATGTTTTTTTTGAGTTGTTTTGGTAAAAACAACATTTTTTAACAATAAAAATTAATAATTAAGCATGTTTTTAGCAAAACTCATTTAATTTTCAAAAAAATAATATTAAAGTTGCATTTTTTAAATCTATTAATAATTTTGTTTTAGTTAAAGTTTTAAACAATGCTGTTTGTTGTCATGAACATATTAAAGTTATAATGTAAATCTACTTCTGAAAGTACATTATTTTGATCTTCAAAAATCCTCACTAAATTCTATTATGGAACAGATTGCAAAAGAAACTATCCCTATTTCAATTGAAGAAGAAATGCGAAATAGTTATTTGGATTATGCAATGAGTGTTATTGTTGGTAGAGCACTACCTGATGTTAGAGACGGATTAAAACCAGTTCATAGAAGAGTTTTATTTGCTATGCATGAAACTAATAATTTCTGGAATAGACCTTATGTTAAATGCGCTCGTGTAGTAGGTGAGGTGATGGGAAAATATCACCCACATGGTGATCAAGCAATTTATGACACTCTAGTTAGGTTAGCTCAAGATTTCTCAATGAGATATACCTTAGTTGATGGTCAAGGTAATTTTGGCTCTGTTGACGGTGATAATGCCGCAGCTATGAGATATACAGAATGCAGATTAGAAAAAATTTCTTCTGAATTAATTGCAGATATCGAAAAAGAAACTGTAAATTTTGTTCTAAATTATGATGGCAAAGAATCCGAGCCCGTAGTTTTACCAACCCGTGTGCCAAATTTATTAATAAATGGTTCTTCGGGAATAGCTGTTGGAATGGCAACTAATATTCCTCCGCATAATCTTACTGAAATTATTGATGGTGTAATTTATGTTTTGAAATTTCCAGAATGTTCAATTGACGATTTAATTAAAATAATACCTGCTCCAGATTTTCCGACTGCAGGAATTATTTATGGAATAAATGGTGTTAGAGATGGCTATAAAACTGGGAGAGGAAAAGTAATAATGAGAGCAAAGACTCATTTTGAAGAATTGAGTCAAGAAAATAAATTTTCAATAATTGTTGATGAATTGCCTTATCAAGTAAATAAAAAAACATTATTAGAAAGAATTGCTGAGTTAGTAAGAGAAAAAAAAATTGATGGTATATCTGACATAAGAGACGAATCTGATAAGTCAGGTATGAGAGTTGTGATTGAATTAAAACGTGGTGAAGTTCCTGAAGTTATTTTAAATAATCTTTTTAAACATACTCAACTTCAGGATACATTTGGAATGAATTTTGTTGCTCTTGTTGATGGACAGCCTAAATTATTAAATTTAAAACAAATAATTGAATTTTTTTTATTTCATAGAAGAGAAATTGTTACTAGACGAACTGTTTATGAACTAAGAAAGGCCAGAGAAAGAGGCCATATTTTAGAAGGCCTATCAGTTGCATTGAGTAATATCGATGACTTTATAGAAATAATAAAATCCTCTGAAAGTCCTTTAATTGCTAAAGAGGAATTAATGAGAAGAGTTTGGAATTCTGCAAGCGTTGAGGAAATGTTTGAAACAATTTCTGAAAAAAAATCTGCAGATGCAAATTTATTCAGGCCTGAAAACTTACCAAATACTTTTGGATTACAAAACGATCGAACTTATAAATTATCTAACGAGCAGGCTCATGACATTTTACAAATGCGACTACAAAGACTTACAGGTCTTGAAAGAGAAAAAATTATAAAAGATTATAAAGAAATCATGTCATTGATTTTCGATCTTTTAGAAATCTTATCAAGTACTATTCGTCTTAAATCAATAATTCACGATGAACTATTAGACTTAAAAAAAGTTTATGGTAGCGGCGAAAAAAGTCAAAGATTATCGAAAATTGAAATAAATGTTAGTGATTTAGGTACTGAGGATTTTATTACACCTCAGGATATGGTTGTAACTTTGTCTCATCTTGGTTATGTAAAATCACAACCACTATCAGAGTATTCTGCTCAAAAAAGAGGAGGAAGAGGAAAGCAAGCCACTACTACAAAAGAAGATGATTGGGTTGATCAGTTATTTATTGCTAATACTCATGATTATATTTTATGTTTTTCTGATTTGGGAAGAATGTATTGGTTAAAAGTATGGGAAGTACCAGAGGGTTCGCGCTCATCAAAGGGGAAACCTATAGTGAATATGTTTCCGCTCGAAGATAAAGAAAAGATAACTGTAATACTCCCACTTGTTAGTGAAAATAGGTTATTTCCTGAAGATAGTTTTGTTTTTATGGCCACATCGCATGGTACTGTTAAGAAAACATCATTATCAGAATTCAAAAATCCAAGAAAAGCTGGAATCATTGCTGTTGGGCTAGATGAAGGTGATTTTTTAATTGGTGCATCAATTACAAATGGTGAAAATGACGTAATGTTATTTTCGGATGCAGGAAAATCAGTCAGGTTTGACGAAAAAGATGTTAGACCAATGGGGCGAACCGCTAGAGGTGTAAGAGGCATGAACTTAAATAAAAATCAAAAAGTTATTGCAATGCTTGTCGTTGAAAATGATAATCAATCTGTTCTAACTGCTACTGAAAATGGTTTTGGTAAACGGACTTCAGTAGAAGAATATACTCGTCATGGAAGAGGAACAAAAGGTATGATTGCTATTCAAACAAGCGAAAGAAATGGAAAAGTTGTTGCAGCAACATTAGTAGAACCTTCAGATGAAATAATGATGATTACAACTGGAGGAATTCTTATCCGAACTAGGGTGTTGGAAATAAGAGAAATGGGTCGAGCTACTCAGGGAGTAACCTTGATATCAGTAGGAGATGGAACAAAGTTGTCTGGTCTTCAAAAAATTGTTGAAACTGATGTTGATTGAATTAATTTTTAAATTAAAAATACTTGTTTAATAATTTAAATCTAATATTACTATTAAAATGGAAGAAAATAAGCTCAAAAATTTAAGGAAAGAAATAGAATTGATTGATGAAAATATATTATCTTTAGTTAATCAAAGAGCTTCTCTAGCTAAAGAAATTGGAAGGATAAAAAATCAATACGACCTACATATTTATAAACCTGAAAGAGAAGTTCAATTAGTAGCAAAATTAAAGAGTATTAATCAAGGGCCATTAGGAGCTAATGATATTGATTATATTTTTAAAGAAATAATTTCTTCTTGTAGAGCCTTAGAGAAGCGCCCATTGGTTGCTTTTTTAGGTCCTTACGGTACTTATAGCCAACAAGCATTAAATAAACAATTTGGCAAATCAACTGAAAAATTAGCTTGTTCATCAATAGCTGAGATTTTTCGTGAAGTTGAATTAGGAAATGCTGATTTTGGTATTGTTCCTGTTGAAAATTCTTATGAGGGAAGTGTTAATCTCACTTTAGATTTATTTTTACAGACATCAGTTCCTATTATCGGAGAGTTAGAATTGCAAATTGAACATCATTTAATAAATAAAACAGGAAAAAAAGATGATGTAAAGAAAATTTATGGTCATTCTCAAGCAATTGCTCAATGTTATTCTTGGTTAAATAGTCATTTTTCAGAAATTGAAAAATGTGAATTGTCTTCAAGTGGAGAGGCAGCGCGTTATGCAAGTGAAAATAAAAAATTTGCTGCTGTTGCAGGGGATCTTGCAATCCAGAAGTATTCTTTAAAAAAAATTTACTCCCAAATACAGGATGATCCAAATAATAGAACAAGATTTGCTGTTATTGGTTTTATTGAAACAAGTCCGTCTGGATTTGATCAAACTTCATTGATATTATCAGTATTAAATAAACCCGGAGCAATGCACAAGTTATTATCTCCATTAGCAAAACATAGTGTTTCGATGAATCGAGTTGAATCAAGGCCTGCAAGGACAGGTACTTGGGAATATTTTTTTCATATAGATATTGCGGGCCATCAAAAAGAAGAAAAAGTTAATAAAGCTTTAGTTGAGCTAAAAGATTGTGCGGCTTTTTTTAAAATTTTAGGTTCTTATCCTAAAGCAAAATAAAGAAAAATGAAAAAAAAAATTGGTTTAGATCATTTAGAAGAAATCACCCCATATAAAGGTGGAGATTTTCATATAAATGAGTTAAAAACATTAAGTAAAAATAAAATTAAGTTAACTAAATTAGCATCTAATGAAAATCCCGCAGGAATTTCTTTGTTAGCTAAGAAAGCAATTCAAAAAGAAATAAATGAATTAGCTAGATATCCAGATTCAAATGGGTTTCAATTAAAAAAAATAATAAGTCAAAAATATAAAGTTCCGATAGATTGGGTTGTTTTAGGGAATGGAAGCAATGATATTTTGGATTTAGTCGCAAGAGCTTTAGTTTCTCCCAAAGATTCAGTAATTTTTTCAGAATATTCTTTTGCTGTTTACGCTCTTTCTACAAAAATTATTGGAGCAAAAGGCATCAAGGTTCCTTCTAAAAATTTTGGACATGATCTTAATGCAATGAAAAAAGCAATAACGGAAAATACTAAATTAATATATATAGCTAATCCAAATAATCCAACTGGCACTTTTCTAAATGAAAAGTCATTGAAAAATTTCATCAAATCAGTTCCTTCGTCAATTGTGATTGTTTTAGATGAAGCTTATACAGAATATTTATCAAAAAAAGATAGTTTTAATTCAATCAGTTGGATTAAAAACTATTCACATCTTTTTATTTCCAGAACTTTTTCAAAAGCTTACGGCTTAGCAGGATTAAGAATTGGTTTTGGTATTGGGCAAAAAAAAATTACTAACTTAATTAATCGTGTGAGACATCCATTTAATGTAAACACTCTAGCTCAAGTTGCTGCTATTTCTGCTTTTAAAGATAAAGATTTTTTAAAATTAAGTATAAAAATTAATAAACTTGGTTATGCACAAATTACAAACGCTTTTGATAAATTGAAAGTTAAGTATATACCGTCTTATGCAAATTTCATACTTTTTCATGCTGGGGATTTGAATTATTCATCAAAAAAAATTTTTAGTATTCTTTTGAGTAAAGGTATTATTATAAGATCTGTAACTGAGTATGGACTCAATAATTGGCTGAGAGTATCGATCGGAATGCCAAAAGAAAACGAAAAATTTATAAAAGCTTTAGAGATCATATTGTCAAAAGATAAATGAAAAAAAAATATATCTTTAACAAAGTAATAATTTTTGGAATTGGATTAATTGGTGGATCATTTGCTCTTGCACTAAAAAAAGTAAATTCAGTTAAAGAAATTATCGGATTTGATAAAGATAAAGAAGTATTAAAAATAGCAAATAATATAGGAATAATTGACGTAATTTCTGAAAATTTATCCCAAGAAATTTACCAAGCAGATTTAATTTTTATATCAGTTCCAGTTGGTCAAACATTTTCAGTATTTAAATTAATTAAGCCACATTTAAATAATAATTCTGTGATAACAGATGTAGGAAGTACAAAATTAGATATTGTTAATGGTGCTAGAGATATTTTAGGAGAAAAAATTTCATTATATGTTCCGGGGCACCCTATAGCTGGTAATGAGAAAAATGGACCAGAATCAGCGATTCCGGAATTATTTTTTGAAAAAAAAATAATTATTACTCCACTTAAAGAAAACTCTAAAAAAAAAATTAATTTAGTGGAAAGGGCTTGGAAATTGTGTGGTGGTATAAATTTTAGATTAAGTCTTGAAAAGCATGATAGTATTTTCGCCTCAGTAAGTCACTTACCTCATCTTTTAGCTTTTATATTAGTTGAGGACTTTGCAACTAGGATAAATTCAGATGAGTTGTTTTCTTATGCCGCAAGCGGATTTAAAGACTTTACAAGAATAGCATCGTCATCCCCAGAAATGTGGCGAGATATTTCAATGTCTAACAAAGAAGCTTTAATAAAAGAAATTGATCAATTCTCAAAAAAATTATCAATATTTAAAGATAATTTATGTTGTGATAACAAAGAAGAAATAAAGTTAATTTTTTCAACAGCGCAAAAAGCTAGAAAGTTATGGGAATCATCAATTCATTTGAAAAAAAAATAAAAAATCTTGAGTATTATTTAAAATATCGACTGAAATGAGCTTACGATTTATTGATCTTAAAAAGACTAATTATGCAATTGGGACTATTAAAATACCAGGTTCTAAAAGCATTTCTAATAGAATTCTTTTGCTTTCTGCATTGTCTGGTGGTAGTACTATAATCAAAAACTTATTAGATTCGGATGATACTCAAATAATGATCAGAGTTTTGTTAGACTTGGGTGTTGAAATTAAAAAAGAAAAAAGTACTGAAGTTTATGAAGTAAAGGGAATTGCCGGGAATTTTCCGAATTTAAATGCAGACCTGTTTGTTGGTAATGCTGGGACAGTTATTAGACCTGTTACAGCAATTTTATCTTGTATCGGAAAGGGTAAATATAATATATATGGTTTACCGAGAATGCATGAAAGACCTATAGGAGATTTAGTTGATTCATTAAACGCATTAGGAGCAAAAATTGATTATAAAGAAAAAATATCTTTCCCACCTTTAAGCATACTATCCAAAAAAATTGATGCAGAAAAAATTAGCATTAGCGGAAATGTTTCAAGTCAATTTTTGAGCTCTGTCTTACTAGCGGCCCCGTTAATAGCAAGGGAAAAAAAACTCAAAATTAAAGTTACAGGAAATTTAATATCTAAACCATACGTAAATATCACTACAAGCATTATGAAAATCTTTGGTATTGAGACTAATATTATTGATGAAAATACATTTTTGATGAATGCAGGAATGAATTATAAATCTCCCGGTGAAATTAATGTTGAGAGTGATGCTTCATCAGCGTCCTATTTTTTAGCTGCAGGAGCAATTACGGGTGGACCTGTTCGTGTTGAGGGTCTCGGAAAATTTAGTATTCAAGGAGACATTTTTTTTACAGAAATTTTAAAAAAAATGGGTGCAAAAATAACAATTAGTGAAAATTGGATTGAATCTAGTTCGCAAAAAATTTTGCAGCCAATAGATTATGATTTTAATAATATGCCTGATGTTGCTATGACTGCAGCAATAGTAAGTTTGTTTGCTAATGGTACAAGTTTTATAAGAAATATAGGTAGCTGGCGAGTTAAAGAAACTGATAGATTAAGCGCTATGTCTAAAGAACTATCAAAGTTAGGTGTTAAAGTATACGAGGGAAAAGACTTTTTAAAATTAACACCACCAAAAAATTTCATTCCAGCTGAAATTGATACATACGATGATCATAGAATTGCTATGTGTTTTTCATTAGTTTCTTTAAATAGTAAATTGAGAAATGGTACTGATATTAGGATTAACAATCCTCAATGTGTTTCGAAAACTTTTCCTAGGTATTTTGAATATTTTAAAAAACTACTAATAAATTAGATTTTTAATCTATGACAAACAAAGCTATTCCAATAATAACAATTGACGGACCCTCAGCTTCTGGAAAAGGGACAATTTCATCAAAAGTTGCAGAAATTTTGGGATTTACTTACTTAGATTCTGGAATAATTTATCGTTTAGTTGCTTTGGAAACCATTTATTTAGGTGCTTCTTTAGATGATGAAAAGAAACTTATATCAATCGCAAAAAATTTAGAAACCATTTTTGTTAATAATGATGTCGAATTTTCAAAAAAAATTTCAAATAAAACAATTCGAGAGGAAAAAATTGCGTTAGCTGCCTCTAAAATCGCAATTTACCCATTACTTAGACACTCATTGATTGATCTGCAAAGAAAATATAAAAAGCCCCCAGGGCTCGTTGCTGATGGAAGAGATATGGGTACAAAAATATTTCCCGAAGCATGTTTAAAAGTATATCTTTCAGCAGACTTAAAAATTAGAGCAAAAAGAAGGTACAAGCAATTGATAGAAAAAGGGTTTTCTGCTAACATGTCTGACCTTTTAAATAATATTAATACTAGAGACTCTGCAGATAAATCTCGAGGTGTTTCAGCTCTCAGACCTGCAGTTGGTGCAAGAGTTATTGATAGTTCGAAAATGGAAATTGACGAAGTGGTCCATCAAGTTTTAGGTTGGTATTATGAAATAAGTTCTTAGTTTTTTTTTTGATTTTTTTTGAAAAAGTTGATTAATTTATGTCTACAGTAGCTGAACAAAACGAAAATATTGAGCAAGAAAGCTTTGCTAAACTTTTTGCTGAATCTGTGTCAAGACAGGATATGAAGTCTGGGGAAGTTATATCTGCGGAAGTAGTTCGTTTTGACCATAATTTTGTAATTGTAAATGCCGGTTTGAAATCTGAAGCTTTCATTCCTATTGATGAATTCAAAAATGATAACGGTGAACTGGAGGTGGTTGTTGGAGACTTCATATCTGTAGCAATTGAATCATTAGAAAATGGATTTGGAGATACTATTCTTTCTCGAGATAAAGCAAAAAGATTGGCAAGTTGGTTATCTCTTGAAAAGGCTATGGAATCTGGTGAATTGGTTGTTGGAACTGTCAATGGAAAAGTAAAAGGAGGTTTAACAGTTTTGACCAATGGAATTAGAGCATTTTTGCCAGGATCTTTGGTTGATACAAGACCAGTCAAAGATACGTCCCCTTTCGAAGGAAAGACATTGGAATTTCGTGTCATAAAATTAGACCGTAAAAGAAATAATGTTGTTTTATCTAGAAGAGCGGTTATAGAAGCTTCAATGGGAGAAGAACGAGCAAAATTAATGGAAACATTAAAGGAAGGAACAGTTATTGCTGGAATTGTTAAAAACATTACTGATTATGGTGCATTTGTTGATTTAGGTGGCGTCGATGGTTTACTTCATATTACTGATTTAGCATGGCGAAGAGTTCGACATCCTTCTGAAGTTTTGGCAGTTGGGCAAGAAATTACTGCAAAAGTACTTAAATATGATCAAGAAAAAAATAGAGTTTCTCTAGGAATAAAGCAATTAGGAGATGATCCTTGGACGGGTCTTTCTCGCAGATATCCTCAAAATACTCGTTTGTTTGGAAAAGTTACAAACTTAACCGATTACGGAGCATTTGTTGAGGTTGAACAAGGAATTGAAGGTTTGGTTCATGTCTCTGAAATGGATTGGACAAATAAAAATGTTTCTCCAAATAAGGTGGTGCAACTTGGTGACGAAGTAGAAGTCATGGTATTAGAAATTGATGAAGACCGACGAAGAATCAGTTTAGGGATGAAACAATGTAAACCAAATCCTTGGGATGATTTTGCCTCGTCTCACAAAAAGGGGGATAAAGTTTCTGGTGCTATAAAATCAATTACTGATTTTGGTGTTTTTATTGGTCTTGATGGAAATATTGATGGTCTGGTTCATTTATCTGATTTATCTTGGAGTGAAAATGGTGATGATGCTGTTAGACGCTATAAAAAAGGGGATATGCTCGAGGCTGTAGTTTTAGCAATTGATGTTGAGAGAGAGAGAGTGTCTTTAGGTGTAAAACAAAAAGATGTGGATCCATTTATAAATTTTTGTTCTGTAAATGAAAAAGGTTCAGTTTTAAAGGGAATTGTTAAGTTAGTAGAACAAAAAGGAGTTCTAATAACTCTTTCTGATAGTGTTGAAGGGTATTTAAAAGTATCAGAAATATCAAGAGAGCGTATTGATGATGCATCAACGAAATTTACTGAAGGTGACGAGATTGAAACTATGATTACAACTATTGATAAAAAAGCTAGAAGTATTCAACTTTCATTAAAAGCTAAAGATAGCAAGGAAACACAGCAGGTAATGGAAAAAATTTCAAAAGATTCTCCTGCTTCTTCCGGAACAACAAGTCTAGGAGCATTACTTAAGGCTAAATTAGATAATAAGACTTAAAAAGAAATAATAATGACTAAATCAGAACTAATCTCTCGTTTTGCAGAGCGCTATCCTCAGTTAGTTGCTAAAGACGCTGATCTTGTTGTAAAAACAATTTTGGACGCTTTAGTAGAGGCTCTTTCATCAGGAAAGAGAATAGAAATAAGAGGTTTCGGTAGTTTTTCACTTAATAGCAGACCATCAAGAATTGGACGTAATCCAAAATCTGGAGATTCAGTTTTAGTTCCGGAAAAAAAAGTTCCTCATTTCAAGCCAGGTAAAGAATTAAGAGAAAAAGTTGATGCTATGGTAGGTCAACAAATACTTGATAATTAACTAAATTATTTGTTTTTACTTTTATTTGATGTCATGAAAAAATTTTTTTATAGAACTTTTTCTGTTTTTTTATTTATATTTGTTTTTGATTTCGCTCTCAAAAATACTGATTCAATTTCTTTTTATTTTCTTAACTTTCAGTTAAACATCCCTCTTGTACTTTTATTGTTTATTTTTTTCTTTTTTGGAATTTTAGTAGGTTCTTTAATTTCTTTAAGAACTATTATTTCACAAAAATTTGAGTTATTTTTTTTAAAGAAAAATGTAGAAAAGAAAAATAAAAAAGATCAAATAGTTAAAGGCTCAATTGAATCATCTGAAATAAAACGAAAGCAGTCAACTGAGCAAATTGGCCTATGATTTTTGAGTATTCTTTACTTGGGTTAAATTATGAATTTTGAAATTTGGTGGTTATTTGGAATACCATTTTTTTTTAGTCTAGGTTGGATAGCGGCAAGGATTGATATTAATAGTGTTATTTCAGAATCTAAAACTTTGTCGAAAAATTATTATCAAGGCCTAAATGCTATTCTTGATGAAAAGTATGATAGAGCTATTGAGTATTTTGTAGAAATATCTCGAGAAGATCCTGAAACAGCTGAATTACATTTTGCTTTAGGAAATTTATTTAGAAGAAGGGGTGACATAGAAAAAGCTGTCAGAGTTCACCAAAATTTACTTTCAAGACACGACCTTTCAAGAGAAAATAATAGTAAGGCGAAATATGAACTCGGGCAGGATTACTTAAAAGCAGGACTTTTAGATCGTGCAGAGGAAACATTTAATCAATTAAATGGGACCTTTTATGATAGTCAAGCTAGAAGAGCTTTGTTAGAAATCTATCAAAGAGAAAAAGAATGGTCTAGAGCAATTGACGCAGCAGTTTTTTTGAAAAATTCAGGAGTAGGCGCTTACCAAAAAGAAATTGCACAGTTTTATTGTGAACTTGCTCAAGATGAACTCGTTCACTCTAGTTCAGAAAATGCACTTATAACATTAGAAAAGGCATTATTTTTTGATAGAAATAACGTAAGAGCCCAAATTTTAATTGGAGATTTACTTTTTTCTAAAAATGACCATGAGGGTGCTTTGAAAGTTTGGAGAAAAGTAGAGCAACAGAGTACTCACCATGTTGCTTTGGTTGCTCAAAGATTAATGGATGGATATCAGCGTGTAGGTAGGATAAGAGAAGGAATTAATTTATTAAACAGTTATTTAGATCAGTCACCCTCTGTTGATTTACTTGATGTTGTATTTAAAGCAGTTCTTGAATTAGATGGTCAAAAAGCTGCATATCAGCTTGTTATCAAAGAACTCAAGAGAACTCCAACACTTCTAGGCCTTGATAAATTGATTGAGGTTAGACTTACTTATAAATCAGTTTCTCCTGAGGAGTTAGTTGAATTATCAATGATTAAGACACTCATTGGAAATTATGCTCAAAAATCGGCAAGATATAGATGTAGTCATTGTGGCTTTCAGGCAAAACAATTTTACTGGCATTGCCCTGGATGCAGTCAATGGGAAAGCTACGCACCAAGACGTACTGAAGAGCTTTTTTTAATGATTCAAAAATAAAAAAAGATGAATATTCATAATATTGACAATTTGGTTGGAAAAACACCTCTTGTTAAATTGAGAAGGATTCCTGGAGAGGATTCAATAATTAGAAATAATATTATCTTAGGGAAAATGGAGGGTAATAATCCTGCTGGATCTGTAAAAGACAGGCCAGCCCTATCAATGATTAAATATGCTGAAAAGAGGGGCTTAATTAAGCCAGGTGATGTATTAATTGAAGCAACTAGTGGTAATACTGGAATTGCTTTAGCGATGGTTGCAGCTATGAAAGGGTATAAATTAATTCTTATAATGCCAGAAAACTTGAGTATAGAAAGAAGACAAAGTATGACAGCTTACGGTGCTAAAATTATCTTAACTCAAAAAAATGGAGGTATGGAGTACGCTAGAGATTTGGCTTTAAAAATGGAAAGAGAGGGTAAGGGTTTAATTCTTGATCAATTTGGAAATCCTGATAATCCTCGAGCACATTATGAAGGTACAGGTCCAGAAGTTTGGGAGGATACTTTAGGTCAGGTAACTCATTTTATAAGTGCAATGGGCACAACAGGCACTATTATGGGAGTTTCAAAATTCTTAAAGGAAAAAAATTCAAGAATAAAAATAATCGGAGCACAACCTGAGGATGGCTCTCAAATTCCTGGAATAAGGAAATGGCCAGAAGAGTATTTACCAAAAATCTACGATCAAAATTTCGTTGATATTATAGAAAATGTAAGCCAAAAAGCTGCTGAAAATATGTCAAGGCGATTAGCCTTAGAGGAGGGAATTTTTGCAGGCATTTCCGCAGGCGGGGCATGCGAAGTCGCATTAAGGATTTCAAAGAAAACAAACAATTCAGTAATTGTTTTTATACTTTGCGACAGAGGTGATCGTTATTTATCAACAGGAATTTTTTCTGAAAAGCTTAATTAGTCATTTTTTTTTTAATTTCTTTGCTTAGCTCTATAACCGTCATGGCATAATAAAAACTTCTGTTATATTTTGTTATGGCAAAAAAATTTTTAGTCGCTAGCCAATATAAATTTTTATTTTTATTTTTTCTCAAACTTATTAAACCATAATTTAAAGCTTTTGGTGTTTCTTTTGAAGGATAGATTCCAATTTTAACGCAATCCTTGTACCCATAATTTGCCTCAAGAGATTTATCTAAAATTTTTTTCCATTGAGCATTTGGATTTTTAGATAACTTAGCAGGAAAAACATAAGGTATTTTTTTTTCCCAACCATGTTTTGATAAAAATCTTGCTACACTTCCAATTGCATCAACTGGTGAGTTTTGCAAATCGATTTTTCCATCTTCATCAAAATCTACTGCGTAAAGTCTTATACTGCCTGGCATGAATTGCGGGTAACCTATCGCACCAGCATAGGAACCAAAAATATTTAACGGGTTAAAATTATTTTCTCTTGAAAATAAAAGAAATTGCTCAATTTCTTTTCTAAAATAGCTCATTCTTGAATTTTTATTAGGTGCGTTAGGATAATTAAATCCTAAAGTAAACAAAGCATCTAGGACTCTGGTATTACCTGTATTTCTTCCATAAAAAGTTTCAATTCCTATAATACTTACGATGATTTCTTCTGGCACACCGTACATTTTATTAGCATAAAAAAGTTGGTTTTGATATTTTTTCCAAAATTTTACACCTTGTCTAATTCTTGACGAATCAATAAATCTTTTACTATATTTAGGCCAACTTTTTAAATTAGGGTCAGATGCTCGTTTAATAAGGTTAACAGTTTTGTTTAGATTTTTGGTTTGATTAAATAAATTTTCAAGATCTTTTTTTTTGAATTTATGCTTTTGGCTAATATTCGTTAGGAAGGCATCAAGTTCTCTAATATCACTATGATTTTTAGAAAAAGAATCATTTATAGAGATAAAAAAAGATATTAAAATAAAGCTTATATTTTTGGTAAGTTTACTTTTTTTATCTTTTATAAAAATCATATAAGAAATCTTACTTAGGTTTAGCAAAAAAATAATGCTTAGGATAATTCATTTTACCTTTTAAAATAATTTAAATTTAGCTATTTTTAAAATTAGTAGTAAATTTTTAACAAAAAAATCATGTCAATACAGTGGTTTCCTGGTCATATGCATGCTGCAAGAAAAAAAGCAGCGAAAACAATGGAAAAAGTTGATCTAGTTTTAGAAATTGTTGATTCTCGACTGCCACTTGCAAGTAGTAACCCTTTGATTGAAGAATTACGATTAATTTGCCAAAAACCAATGATAAAAGTATTAAATAAAAGTGATCTTGCGGACTCGTTAGCAACATCTGAGTGGGTAAGTTTTTTTAAAAAACAAAAAAAAATTGATGTTATGGTTATTTCTTGTAAGGAATATTTTCAAATAGATAAAATGTTTAAGATATGTAAAGATTTAATTCCGTTTAGAGGAACTAGTATTAAGCCCTTAAGAGTCATGATAATGGGAGTGCCAAACGTAGGAAAGTCTTCCTTATTAAATCTTCTCAATAAGAAAAAAATAGCAAAAGTCGGTAATGAGCCAGCAATTACTAAAAATCAACAAAAACAGATTATTCGGGATAAATTTATTTTTATTGACACACCAGGTTTGCTGTGGCCGAAAATTGATTCTGATTTGGTTGGTTTAATGCTGGCTGCAAGTAATTCTGTAGGTGTAAATGCATATGATCATGAGGAGGTGGCTTTGTTTTTAGCTAATCAATTCATAATGTATTATCCAAAATATTTAAATGAAAGATATTCTGTAAATGTTGAAAATTTTGATTCTGTTAGTTTATTAGAGTATATTGGTATCAAAAGGTCATTAATTATTAGGGGCGGTAAAGTTGATTTTCTTAAAGCTTCAAAAACTTTAATACAAGATTATCGTAGCGGAATTCTTGGAAGAATAAGTTTGGAAACACCCTCTAGACTAGATGATTTGGCAAAATAAAAAATATTTTTATTAATATTGTTAAGTGATTTTATTTTTAAAATTTAAAAAATTTCTGAAAGATGACTATGGAATGTACTCTTCCTTACGTAATTTCAAAAAAAAATAATAAAGTAGTAACTTTAACTTTAAATCGTGGAGATAAATTTAATCCTTTATCAGAAGATATGATGGATGCATTTAAAGTTGAGCTTGAAAAAATTGCTTTAGATAAAGATTTAAGAGCAGTTGTTCTATCTGCAGATGGAAATGCTTTTTGTGCAGGACATGATCTTAAAGAAATGAGATCTGAACCAAAAGAAAATTATTATAAAAAATTATTCAAACAATGTAGTAGCATGATGCTTTTAATGCAAAAATTACCTCAACCTATTATTGCAAGAGTTCACGGCATAGCTACTGCTGCAGGTTGTCAATTAGTTTCTATGTGTGATTTAGCAGTTGCTTCAAAAGAAGCAAAATTTGCTGTATCTGGAGTTAATTATGGGCTTTTTTGTTCGACACCATCTGTAGGACTTTCAAGAAATATTGCTAGAAAAAATGCTATGGAGATGCTTTTAACCGGTGATTTTATTGACGCAGATACTGCAAAGGATTGGGGCCTTATTAATAGAGTAGTTGAGCAAAAAAAACTGGACGATGAAGTTCAAAAGCTTTTAAATTCAATTTTAAAAAAGCCAGCTGTAGCTATATCAATGGGAAAGCAACTCTTTTATCAACAAATTGAAATGGGAATTAATTCTGCTTATGAGTTAGCTAGTGAGACTATGGCAAAAAATATGATGAAGGATGAAACGCTTGAGGGTATCCAAGCATTTATAGAGAAAAGATCACCAAAATGGTAGGAGAAACCCGAAAAAAACGGGTTTCTCAAGGACCATAAATGAATTACATCATTCCGCCCATTCCGCCCATTCCGCCCATTCCGCCCATATCACCCATTCCTGCTGGCATTCCGCCTCCAGCTCCAGAAGCAGGTTTGTCTTCAACTAATTCTGATACCATTGCGTCAGTTGTCAACATTAAAGAAGCAATGGAAGCTGCGTTTTGTAGAGCAGATCTTGTTACCTTAGTTGGATCAAGTACACCCATTTCGACTAGGTCGCCGTAGTCACCATTAGCTGCATTGTATCCAAAATTACCATCTCCTTCCATAACCTTATTAACTACTACAGATGCTTCATCACCTGAATTACTAACTATCATTCTTAGAGGTTCTTCAAGAGCTCGGAGAACAATTTTTATCCCTGCATCTTGATCGGGGTTTTCACCGTCAATTTTTAGATTACTTCTTGCTCTTAGTAATGCAACACCCCCACCTGCAACAATTCCTTCTTCAACTGCTGCTCGTGTAGAGTGTAAAGCATCTTCTACCCTTGCTTTTTTCTCTTTCATTTCTACTTCTGTAGCAGCGCCTACTTTAATTAGTGCCACTCCACCAGCAAGTTTTGCAACTCGTTCTTGCAATTTTTCTCTATCGTAATCTGAGGTAGCTTCATCAATTTGAACTCTGACTTGTTTGACACGTGCTTCAATTGCTGAAGTTTGACCAGAACCATCAATAACAATGGTGTTTTCTTTACCAATTTCGATTCTTTTTGCTTGACCTAAATCTTCAAGAGATACTTTTTCTAATGTCATGCCGACTTCTTCAGCAACAACTTGGCCGCCAGTTAGTATAGCAATATCTTCTAGCATAGCTTTTCTTCTATCCCCAAAACCTGGAGCTTTTACTGCACAGGTTTTCAAAACACCACGAATATTATTTACAACTAAAGTTGCAAGTGCTTCTCCCTCAATATCTTCGGCAATAATCAGAAGTGGTCTGCTTGCCTTAGCTACTTGCTCAAGAATTGGTAAAAGATCACGAAGGTTTGAAATTTTTTTGTCATAAAGTAAAACATAAGGATTTTCAAGAAGTACTACTTGTTTATCCTGATTATTTATGAAATAAGGTGATAAATATCCTCTGTCAAATTGCATCCCTTCAACAATATCTAATTCATCATTCAAAGATTTTCCATCTTCAACTGTTATTACTCCTTCTTTACCAACTTTCTCCATAGCCTCGGAAATTCTTTCTCCGATGGACTGATCTGAATTAGCAGAAATAGCACCAACTTGGGCAATTTCCTTAGAAGTTGTGCAAGGTTTTGAAATTTTTTGAAGTTCTTCAACAGTTGCAATTACTGCTTTGTCGATCCCTCTTTTTAAGTCCATAGGGTTCATTCCTGAAGCAACAAATTTCATGCCCTCACGAATTATGGCCTGAGCCAAAACAGTTGCAGTTGTGGTTCCATCGCCCGCATTATCAGATGTTTTAGATGCTACTTCTTTTACCATCTGAGCTCCCATATTCATAAGTTTATCTTTAAGTTCAATTTCTTTCGCAACAGAAACACCATCTTTAGTTACAGTGGGAGAACCGAAAGAGCGTTCTAGAATAACATTTCTTCCTTTAGGCCCGAGTGTTACTTTCACTGCATTAGCCAAAACATTTACACCTTCAACCATTTTAGATCGGGCGGTATCTCCAAAAATTACTTCTTTAGCAGCCATGTTTGATACTCCTTAAATTATCAATTTTGTGTAGTAAAACAATATACATTTATAAAAGAATGACAAAAATTTTAATTATTATTTCTCGACAACTGCCATGATGTCGTCTTCACGCATCACTAAAAGTTCATCACCGTCAATTTTTACAGCTTGACCAGAATATTTGCCAAATAAAACTAAATCTCCAACTTTAACGTCAAGCGGTCTTACATTCCCATCATCAAGAATTTTTCCATTTCCAGTAGCTAGTATTTTGCCTTGGTCAGGTTTTTCCTGACCAGAATCAGGTAAGACAATTCCTGAAGCTGTTTTTGTTTCTTGTTCTAAACGCTCGACTATGACACGATCGTGCAATGGACGAAGACTCATAAAAACTCCTTAAATCAATATGTTAGTAATATTTTCAATCAATATTTTTTAAAGACTGAATAAGTTTAATTCATAGAGATTTTGTTAGCACTCTCTATTGAAGAGTGCTAATTATAAGGTTGTAATTTAAATTTTTCAAGATTTGCACAAAATTTATTAAAAATTTGCTTGATTTGACAAATTTGGTTAATTTTTAGGATATAAGAAACTATTCTTTTTGAAATTTTTCTATGATTTTTTATAACACATATGTTTTATTTAAAAAAATGTAATTTTTTTTTCGTACTTGTCTTTTTATTAACTAGCAATGAAAAAATCGCAAGCAAAGAGATAAATTTTCCAAAAAATTTTTTTTTAGAATTTAAAAAAAGAGGCATACACGAAGATTCTATTGCAATTGATATTAGAAGTATAAACGGAAATATTAATATAAATCATAATAACGAAAGATCATTAAAACCTGCATCTCTAATGAAGTTGGTTACTACTATTGCTGGGCTTGATTTACTTGGACCTAATTATCGTTGGAAAACAAATATTTATACAAATGGTTATCAGAGGAAAAATACACTTTATGGGGACTTAATCATTAAAGGTAGTGGTGATCCGAGATTTGCCCACGAAGATCTTTGGATTTTGTTAAGGCAACTAAGATCTTTGGGTATAAAAAAAATAAAGGGAAATCTTATTCTAGATAGAAGCTTATTTAAAAAAAAACCACATAATCTTGGTTTTTTCGACAATAAAACTTTTAGAGCATACAATGTTTTACCAGATGCTCTTCTTTTAGATGCGAAAGCAATTCATATTAAAATAAAACCTAACTATGTAAAAAAAAATATTAATATTAGTATATTGCCGCCGATAAAAAATTTTATCAAAAGTTCAATAAAAACTTCTTTAACAAAGTGTGGCGACTGGAAAAAAAAATTAAAGTACGAATTTAAAAAAAAATCAATCAATATTTATGGAAATTTTTCTATATATTGCGGTGAAAAAACTTTAATTCTTAATCCTATTAATTTAGATCATTTGAATTATTTTAATTTAGTTTTTCGCCAAATATGGAGTGAACTTGGAGGAACAATTACTGGCCCAATGATCGAGAAAAGTAATTTAAAAGGAATAAAAAAACTTACTTTTTGGTCTTCATCTTCTTTAGCAGAAATAATTAGAGATATAAATAAATTTAGTAATAATGTAATGTCTCGTCAATTATCACTTACTATTTGTTCAGAAAAAAAAAGGAGACCAATCGATGAATTTACATGTACAGAAGTAATAAAAAATTGGTTAAGGGAAGTAGGAATTCATTCAAATACTTTTGTAATTGAAAATGGGTCTGGTTTATCAAATAAAGAGAGAATCTCAGCCTCAGTAATAGCGGAATTACTTGACTATGCTTGGAAATCACCAACGATGCCAGAATTTTTTTCTTCACTTCCAATTGCTGGGATAGATGGAACAATCAGAAAAAGATTTAATAACTCTAATATAAGAGGCAAAGCTCATATTAAAACCGGGAGTTTAAAGGATGTCTTGAGTATGGCAGGTTTATTAAAAGCAAAATCAGGACAAAGATTAATTTTTGTATTCATTATAAACGGCTCTAACGCACCAAAATTCAAAAATAAGCTTGATAAACTTTTAGAATGGATTTATGAAAAGTATTAGCTACTTATTTTTTAATTGGCGACATAACTGTTGACATAGCAAATATAATTAACAAAATAGAAATATAATCCTGCCAATAATGAACTTCATTTAAAATAAAAGATCCAGAAAATGTACCAATGATAGGAATGAACATTATTGAAAGGCTTGATGCTGCTGGTGGTAAAATTCTTGCTAATCTGAACCAAGCAACATGCGCGAACCCAAATATTAAGATTGAATTATAAAGAATTGTTAATAATTCTATCATTGTGGGTAGTCTAATGTACTTATACTCAAAAGTTAAAACCATTAAACTCATAATTATTGAAGTAAAAACCATCATCCAGAAAGTCAAGCAAACTGTAGAAATATTTAAATTTGTTCTTTTCATCATAGCTGTTCCTAAACCCCATGCTGCCGCAGCTATTAGAGCTAGTATTGTACCTAGTGGTCTTCCAATTAATGAGGTTATTTCGCTGGACAATAAAAAAAATGCACCTAACATAGCTAATAAAATTCCAAAAATATGGTAAATCTTAATTTTATCTCTAAAGATTATTGAACTTGATAATAAAGCCCATATTGGCATGGTATATCCTAAGATAGCAGCTCTCCCTGAAGTCAATAGCTTTATACTTAAAATAATAAAAGTATGCCAAAAAAGCATGTTGGGTATGGCGAGCTTTATAACTTCAGCTATTTGATTTTTTTCTATTCGTAAGCTTAAATTTTTAATATGCGAATATATTAGTAATACTAAAATTCCTCCGAACATACCTAAAACTCTAAAGGAAAGTGGAGGATAATTTTCAACACCAATTTTCATAATTGGCCAATTAAGACCCCAAAAAATGGTCAAAAATATTAAAATTATCAAATCTTTTCGTGAAAAACTTTTCATTGAGTGAGACAATAACATGTGAATTAATATTAAGTAATCCTATTAAAGCTTATTTACTTTGAAATTTTTAGATAAATTAGACAAATCAATAATTAAAAATAATTCCCAACTTTGCGTCGGTTTAGACCCTGATCCGAATAAAATTGAACTTTTGAATCATAGCTTTGGTGAAGACTTTTCAAGAATTCTAAATTTAAAAAAAAGAAAAATTTTTAGTTTCTGTAAAAATATTATTGATTCAACATCAGATTTAGTCTGTGCATTTAAGCCACAAATAGCTTTTTTTGCAGCAAATAGAGCAGAAAAAGATCTTGAAATGGTGTGCGAATACATTCGTAAAAAATATCCTGATATCTTAATAATTTTGGATGCTAAAAGAGGAGATATTGAATCCACTGCAAAACAATATGCATTTGAGGTCTTCGATAGATATGGCGCTGATGCAGTCACAGTAAATCCTTATTTAGGATTTGACTCTATTGAGCCTTATTTAGAATGGAGAAATAAAGGAGTAATAGTATTATGCAAAACTTCAAATTTTGGCGGTAAAGATATTCAATGTTTAATTGTAAAAGGTAAGCCTTTATTTTTTTACATTGCAAATTTAGTCAATAAAAAGTGGAATATTAACGGTCAGTGTGGTTTAGTAGTCGGTGGGAATCATCCTAAAGAGTTGAGTGATATTCTTAATGTTTCAGGAAATATGCCAATATTAGTTCCTGGCATTGGTTTTCAAGGCGGAGATATTAAGGAGGTTTTTAAAGCTTGTAATGGCATGAAATTAGATAGGCTTATTTTTAATTCTTCCAGATCAATCATCTATCCTACAAAAAAATCTTCAAAAGACAAATTTCCTGACTCAGTAAGAAAAATAGCTTTGGAAACTAGAAATATCATAAATTTTTATAAAAAAAATTATTGAATTTCATTTTCTTTCAAAAATTTTAAGAGACCTTTTAGACTATGTTCAGCACTTTTTTTTCTTACGGTTTTTCGGTTACCTTTAAACGTTCGCTCTTCAATCATATTTGATCTTTTTGATGCCCAACAAAAATAAACTTTTCCTACTTGATTAATTTTATTATCCCCACTAGGACCAGCGTATCCTGTAATCGCTAAACAAACTTCCGCATTACTTTTTTTTAGAACTTCATTTGCCATGCGCTCAGTAATTTCTTTACTAACTGATCCTTTTTCAGTAATAAAATTTTCCTGAATTCCAAGAATTTTATTTTTAGATGCATTTGTATATGTAATTAAGCCACAATCAAACCATTCAGAAGCGCCAGGTATGTCTGTAATTTTTTTTGAGATTAAACCACCCGTTATTGATTCAGCTAAAGCTAGTTTTAATTTTTTTTTTTTGAGTACCAAACTAATTTCAATTAAAATTTTATTTATTTTTTTCATTGAATTCTGTTTAATAAAATTATTTTAAAAATAGCTAAGGTCACTAATGAATAAAAAGCTGCAATTAAATCATCAAACATGACGCCAAAACCGCCCTTAAAAAGTTTTTCAATTTTTTTAATAGGTGGTGGCTTAGTAATATCAAAAATTCTAAATAGAATAAATGCAAAAAATTGAAAAGAAAAATTTGATGGGAAAATAAAAATCATGATTAACCAGATTGAAACTATTTCATCCCAAACTATTGCTCCATGATCTGGAACACCAATTTCTTTTCCAGTAAAATCACAAATCCAAATTCCAAAAATAAAACTAAATATAACAATCATGAACCAAACTTCTGTGATGAATAATTTTGGCCATGTTATTGAAAGAATATAAAAAGAAAACCAACCAAATAATGAACCAACTGTCCCAGGCATTAATTTTGACATCCCACTGCCAAATCCTAATGCAATTAAATGGGAAGGGTGTGAAATTAAAAAACTTGTAGAAATATACTTTAGGTTAGTATTATTTGAATTATCTTCTTTAGTCATATTTTTTTGAAATGATCAAATGAATCATTAAGGATGTTTATAGATTTTCTATCGATATCTTTAATAATAATTTTTTTTGTCAAGTTTAACTCGCCAATATAAGTCACTTTTGTATTAGAAATTTTACTTGCTTTCAACACTTCATTTGTTTTATTTTTTGGCGCGGTAAAACAAAGTTCGTAATCATCACCACCATTAAGTGCACATTTTAATTGAATATCTTTAGGTTGTGTTTTTAGTACATCACTTATAGGAAGTTTTTCCGAGTAAATAGTTGCTCCTAATTTTGATAAATTCAAAATATGTTTTAGATCCCCATATAATCCATCTGAGATATCTATTGCAGATGTTGCAATCCCTCTAAGAGCTAATCCTAGAGAAACTCTTGGAAGAGGTTTGTGAAGTGAATCTTGTATTTTTAATTGCATGTTTTTTTTTAAGTTTAAATTGCCTTTTAATATTTCTAGAGTTAATCGCGCATCTCCTAAATTTCCTGATACCCAAATATTATCATTTTTTTTTGCGCCATCTCTTGTTAACACATAGTTTTTTGATAAACAACCAATAACTGAAATACATATACAGAGATTACCTTTAGTAGTATCTCCACCAATTAAATCAATATTAAAAAAATCTGCCAAAGAGAATAAACCTTTAGAAAAATTTTTTAACCACTTATGATCAATTTTTGGTAAAGAAATTGATAAATTGAATGCTAAAGGTTTTGCCCCCATGGCTGCAATATCTGATAAATTAACAGCTAGAGCCTTGTAACCAAGCTTTTCAGGATCTGAATTTGGAAAAAAATGTATATCTTGAATAAGCATGTCGCTAGAAACTGCTAATAATTTATTTGGTATCATTGATATAAGAGCACAATCATCACCAATACCTTTTTTTACAAAATTATTTTGTTTTATCGGTTTATAAAAATATTTTTTGATCAATTCAAATTCAGAATCCATAGTTTATCTTCAAAAATTCTTAAAATGAATCAAAAAAGTTATTAAGTCAAGATCTGTTTTTGTGATATGAGGTAATATAATTTAATAAATAATTTTAAAAATATATTATGAAAAATGACGATACTCAAAAAAAAGAACAATTTAGACGTGCTGCTTTAAATTATCACGAGTTCCCAGTTCCTGGCAAAATTACAGTTTCATCAACAAAACATTTGACAAATCAGCGTGATCTTGCCCTGGCATACTCTCCTGGAGTTGCCGCAGCATGTCAAGAAATTCATAATGATTCAAAAAATGCTTTTCGTTACACTTCAAGAGGAAATTTAGTTGCTGTGATAACAAATGGAACTGCAGTTTTGGGTTTAGGAAATATTGGACCCTTAGCAGCTAAGCCTGTGATGGAAGGTAAAGGAGTACTTTTTAAGAAATTTGCTGGCATTGACGTTTTTGATATTGAGATAAATGAAACTAATCCTGACAAGCTTTGTGAAATTATTATGTCATTAGAACCAACTTTTGGAGGAATTAATTTAGAGGATATAAAAGCTCCAGAGTGTTTTTATATTGAGAGAAAACTAAGAAGTCAAATGAAAATTCCTGTATTTCATGATGACCAACATGGCACAGCAATTGTTGTTGGAGCAGCAATTATAAATTCCTTGAAAATTACTAAAAAAAATATTAAAAACTGTAAATTAGTTGTTTCAGGAGCAGGTTCTGCAGCGCTTTCATGTTTAGATTTAATTATTGACCTTGGATTCCCCAAAAAAAATATTTTTGTAACAGATCTTGAAGGAGTAGTTTATAAAGGACGAAAAATTTTAATGGATAGTGAAAAGGAGCGGTTTGCTCAGGATACTCCCTTTAGAAATTTAAAAGAAATAATCATTGGAGCAGATATTTTTTTAGGACTTTCTGTGGGTGGTGTTTTAAAAAAAGAAATGGTATCAAGTATGTCAAAAAATCCAATAATTTTTGCTTTAGCTAATCCTTCTCCAGAGATTTTTCCTGAAGAAATAAAGGAAGTTAGAGATGACGCAATAATCGCAACTGGTAGATCTGATTATCCAAATCAAGTAAATAATGTTTTATGTTTTCCTTATATTTTTAGAGGTGCTTTGGATAGTGGAGCCACAACAATAAATAGGGAAATGGAAATCGCAGCTGTCAATGCAATTGCAGAATTAGCTCAAGCTGAACAATCCGATGTAGTCGCAACAACATATGGGACCAACAATATTTCTTTTGGCCATGAATATTTGATTCCTAAACCCTTTGATCCAAGATTAATGTTGAAGATTGCTCCGGCTGTGGCATTAGCTGCTGGAAAATCAGGGGTTGCTTTACGACCAATCAAAGATGTTCGTTCTTATTTAGATAAAATACAGCAACATGTTTATCACAGCGGCACTTTTATGAAACCTCTTTTTGCAATAGCAAAAAAAGTTCCAGCATCAAAGAAAAGGATCGTATTTTCTGAAGGAGAAGAAGAAAAAGTTTTAAGAGCAATTCAAGTCGTTCTAGATGAAAAATTATGTAAGCCAATTTTAATTGGAAGACCTACAGTTTTAGAAAGTCGTATTAAAAGATACGGTCTCAGATTAATACAAGATGTTGATTATGACGTGATTAATCCAGAACAAGATAATCGTTACCGTTCTTATTGGGAAACGTACCTTGAAATGACAAATCGTAAGGGCGTTACAGAACAATGGGCAAAATTAGAAATGCGAAGAAGAAATACTTTAATAGGAGCAATGGCAATTCATAAAAAAGATGCTGACGGAATGATTTGTGGAACTTATGGAACTACTGATATTCACTTAACATATATTGATCAAGTTTTAGGAAAACTTGAAGGAGTAAATACATACGCTGCGATGAATATTTTAATACTTCAGGATAGACAAGTAGTTTTAGTAGATACAAATGTAAATGTAAATCCAAGTATAGAGCAATTATCTGAAATAACAATTATGTCAGCTGAAAAAATGAGAAGATTTGGAATGGAACCAAGAGCTGCCTTATTATCTCACTCTAATTTTGGAAATAGTGATAGTGATTCAGCAATAAAAATGAGAGAGGCCTTAAAATTAATTCGAAAAAAAGCTCCAGAATTGGAGATTGATGGGGAAATTCAAGGTGATATAGCTTTGGATATAAATGAGTTAAAAAAAATAATGCCTAATACAAGTTTAACTGGAAATGCTAATTTACTTGTAATGCCGAATATTGAAGCCGCAAATATTTCATATAATTTACTAAAAAAATCTGCAGGTAGTGGAATCGCTATAGGTCCAATACTATTAGGTTGTTCCGCGCCTGTTCATATTTTAAATCCTTCAGTTACTGTTAGAAGAATTGTTAATATGACATCTTTAGTTGTTGTAGATGCTTATCAAAAGTAAATTTTTTTAGAAATGAAAACTAAGTATTAAGTAATAACTTTGATTTAAGTATTAATTGCTGTTTGACTTGATGAAATACTGGTCAAACTGATTTTTAGATAAGTTGGTTTTGGATAAGGACGAATCGGAAGAAGATACACAATGATCCAAGAATTTTTGCAATAAAACATTATGCAAGCTTAGCTTAAGGAATAATATTTATTCATGTTTTAATTATTAGTTCAAGAATGCAACTTTGTATTTTTAACAAATAAAAGAAAATTAGAGTTTTAGGTGCAGGTTTAATTAGATTGGGTATCGCAAAACAACTTGTTAAATAAAGTCATCAATTTATTATTTTTTAAACAAATGATCATTTGAGAAGTATGTAAGTAATTTTGATTTTTTAAGTCCAACAAAAGAGCGCTTTTTATTATTTACATAAAATCATACTGTTTTAAGAATTTACATTCTTTAATAGGTAAAAACTTTGGAATTTTATAGTAAGTCTTTTCTATTTTTTTTAGGACGAGTTCATAGTAAGGTCTAAAATAAAAACCTTCTCCTATAGCCACCCAAAAACTTACACCATCTATTTTAATTTCTTGAATAGACAATTTATCGAAAAATGGTGAATAATTTTTTGCTGACTTAGGATTATTAATTAATACTCTAATATTTTTTCCAATAAATTTCTTAAAATTAGAATAATTATCGTCAAATCGTGCATTAACACTTCCAATTCCAAAGACAGGTATATATTCTTTTGAATGATATGAAAGAATAGAGGAGTAACTGTATGAAGTAGTCATTAAAATATCATCATTTGACATGTTATTTTTAAGTTTGTCGATGAGGACTTTTGGTTTTTTATGGATAATAAAGTCTTTATGGTATTTGGTTGATTCCCAAAAATATATAGGAGCGTGGGTTAAAAGAATTAAAATTAAAAAATGGGGTATAGAATAAAAAAAAGAATATACCAAATATTTCTTAATCATTTTCTTTTCAATGATATTGCCAATAAATAAAAAAATAAAAGGCATAAAAGCTAAAACCCAATGTAAACTAATTCTTTTAAAAAAGGACAAAATAAAAAAAATAAAAAATGGAAAGAAAAATAAAAATATTATTTGAATATAACTTTCCCATTTTTTTTGTTTTATTAAAAACCACGAAGCCCATGGCGTAATAAGGTATAAAAGTAAAATAAAATAATATATTGGGTATATTAAAGAAAAATTTGCTTCTTGATTTCTATTTATTAAATTGAATATTATATTACTCCAACAATTATTTGAATTCCAAACCATATTTATTAATATAAATGGTGTGGCAATTATAAAAATAATAAATATTTTTTTTAAATTTTTTTTATTTTGTATATAATATATTGCGTATGATATTACTAATAAACCGGCTAAATATTTTGAAAGTAAACTTAAGCCAAGAAAAATTCCACATAAAATAAACCAATAAGTTTTTTCTGAGTGTTCACCTCTTATAAAACAATAACCTGAAAGAAAAGTAAAAAATATAAGCGGTATATCAGTAGTGATTAAGTTTAATGACCATGTAAAAGGTAATATTAAGAATAAACTGCCAATTAACCAACTTTTTTCTTTGGAATTTTTGTGAAATATTTTGATAAGATTCATTATTCCAAATGCAATTACTATCCATAAAATAATTGCCGGTATTCTCAATATTAATATGTTTGAGGAAACTTTTTGAATTAACCATAAGATCCACCCAATCATTGGGGGATGATCATAAAAACCTCCCCAATCTACGTTTTTTCCCCATAAATAAAAATAAGCTTCATCTCCAGTGATTGGAATTGAATTAGCAAGCCAAATTTTTATTATCGATGTTACTGTTAAAATAATAATAAATAATTTGAATTCAAAGCTTAGATTATTTTGATTCATTAAAATAAAGAGAGTTTATAATCACTATATAATAATCTTAATAGTACAATTTTACATATTAATTGATTTAAATTGTTGACTTCAAAAAAGTTATTTTAATTTAATAAAAGATTTAGAAGGATTTTTTTATGACTGATTTTGATAAAGGACTTGAAAAATCTCTTGTTAACTTTAACGCGCTTTCACCAATAGATTTTTTAGCTCGATCCGCAGACGTTTATGGTGATAGGACTGCAATCATTTATGAATCAAAAAAAAGGAATTGGAAAGATTTATATATTAGATGTAAAAAATTTGCTCATTCATTGTCAAATTTAGGAATAAAAAAAAATGATACTGTAGCTGTTATGCTTCCAAATATTCCTGAAATGGTTGAAGTTCATTTCAGTATTCCAATGGTAGGAGCAGTTTTGAATACTTTAAATATCAGGCTTGATTACCAGAATATTTTTTTTATGCTAGAGCATGGGGAAGCTAAATTACTGATAATTGATGTTGAATTTTATAAATTAATTAAAAAAATTAAAAAAAAATTCCCTAAATTAATAATTATAAAAGTTGAAGATATGTTTTACTGTAAAACGGAAAATTTAATAGATTTATTAGATTATGAAAAAATTATTACTGAAGGAGATGAAAATTTTAATTGGAAATTACCTTTTGATGAGTGGGATGCAATTTCACTAAATTATACTTCTGGTACCACTGGCGAACCAAAAGGAGTTGTTTATCACCACAGAGGAGCAACTTTAAATGCGATCTCAAATATTTTAGAATGGGATTTGCCTAAGCATTTTATTTATTTGTGGACATTACCAATGTTTCATTGTAATGGATGGTGTTTTCCTTGGACTATTGCAGCAAGAGCAGGAGTAAATGTTTGTCTTAGGAAATTTGAAACAAAAAAAGTATTGGAATTAATAGCTAATGAAAAAGTAACTCATTATTGTGGTGCTCCAATAATTCAAGATTCCATTGCTTCAGCACCAAATCGATTTAGAGAAAAAATTAAACATAAAGTTTCAGCAATGGTTGCTGCATCATCACCATCTGAGAGACTAATCGAAAAAATGGAGGAAATTGGTTTTGATCTTACTCACGTATATGGTTTAACTGAAGTTTACGGACCTGCAACTGTGTGTGCAAAGCAAGAAAATTGGGATTCATTAAACAAAGAGCAAAAGGCAAAATTTAATTCTCGACAAGGTGTAAGGTATCATATGCAATCTTCAGTAGCCGTATTAAATCCAAAAACATTAGAACCAGTTTTAAAAGATGGTAGAAATCTTGGTGAAATAATGTTTAGAGGGAATATTTGTATGAAAGGTTACCTTAAAAATTTTGAAGAAACAAAAAAAGTTTTTTCAGGTGATTGGTTTCATACAGGAGATTTAGCAGTGATTGATAAAGATGGTTATATTTTCATTAAAGATAGAGCAAAAGATATAATTATTTCTGGTGGTGAAAATATTTCAAGTATTGAGATAGAAGATTCAATTTATAAAATTGATTCTGTTTTATCTGTTGCTGTAGTTGCGGCACCCGATAAAAAATGGGGAGAAGTTCCATGTGCTTTTATTGAGACAAAAGAAGAAAAAAAATTAACGAAAGAGGAGGTTCTAAATCACTGTAGATCAAAATTAGCAGGTTTTAAAGTTCCAAAAATAATTATTTTTACAAGAATACCTAAAACTATAACTGGAAAAATTCAAAAATTTAAATTAAGAGCTGAATTAAAAAAATATCTTAAAAAAAAATGATCATAAAAAAAAATAATCTTTTTGGTAAACCAAAAAGAGTTCTTAACTTTAGTTCAGGTCCAGCAATTTTACCAGAACCAGTTTTGAAAAAAGCTTCGGCCGAAATGCTTGATTGGCACGGAAAAGGAATATCTGTAATGGAAATGAGTCACAGAAGTGATAATTTCATGCAAATCTATCATGAAACAAAGAAAAATTTTAGAAAAATACTTTCAATTCCGAAAAACTTCAGTTTATTTTTTTTTCAAGGAGGTGCTTCAGTAATGAATTCTATTATACCAATGAATTTATTAAATAAAAAATTGTCTGCAGATTATGTCAAAACTGGGGAGTGGTCTAAAAGATCTATAATGGAGGCGAAAAAATATTGTAATGTAAAAATAGTTGCTACCTCAGAAGATAAGAATTTTACCTACATTCCTGATCAGTCAAGCTGGAAACTTAATAAAAACTCAGCTTTTGTTCACATATGTTCAAATGAAACAATTGGTGGTGTTGAGTTTCATTGGAACCCAGATACAGGGAATATTCCACTTGTTTCAGATATGTCATCTCATCTGCTGACAAAAAATTTGGATTTCACTTGTTATGATGTTATTTACGCTGGAGCACAAAAAAATATGGGTATTCCAGGTCTAACTTTTGTAATAGTAAGAAATGATTTGATAAAATCTGCTCTTCCAATAACTCCATCAATATTTAATTTAGAAAAACAATATAAAAATAATTCCATGTTAAATACACCTCCGACATATAATATTTATATAGCTGGATTGATTTTTGAATGGTTGATAGAAATAGGAGGAATAGAAATAGTTGAGAAAATGAATATAAAAAAATCGTCTTTACTTTATAATTATATTGACTCGACAGACTTTTATAATAACTTTGTAAATAAAAAAGATCGTTCTAGAGTGAATATTCCATTTTTTCTTAAAGATCCTAACTTGGAAAATAAATTTTTAACTATGGCTGAAAAAGAGGGATTTTTGCATTTAAATGGTCATCGTTCAGTCGGTGGACTTAGAGCGTCAATTTATAATGCTATGCCATACGAAGGGGTTAATAAATTAGTAAATTTTTTAAAAGATTTTGAGAAAAGATTTGGTTAATTATGACTTTAATCTTTTAAAAAAAGTCTAAATAATTCATTCTTATCTGAAGGTCTTCGACCTCTCCAAATTTCAATATACTTTTGATCAACTTCAATTAATTTATTACTTCTTCTTTTTAAACCATTATCTTGAACTAATGTCAGTTTACAATCATTAATAATCTTTTTTACTCTAGCTTTAGAAAATTCAATATTACCTAAGTATGCAAATGATGCTCTTTGTCCAGGACCTAAATTAATTGTATCAACACATTTATAATTTATTGGCATTTTATTTTTTATTTCTATTGCAACAGGGGCATAACTTTGTCCATAATTTAACCATGATAACCATAATGTCATAAGTAAAACCCAACATAAAACTAACCCTCCGGTTGATAAAACTACTGCTCTCCATATTACTGATGGTCTTCTTCCTAATCTCCATCTTAATAGTTGGAGCCAGCCAAAGGTAGTTAATGATGCGACAATTAAAGCAATTAAATTCATTTCTGGCTTAAATCCTGGAGCTAGCCTATAAAAATTATTAATTAAATCCTTTGGCCATCCAGTTTGTTGAGCAATCCAGCCTAGCCAAATAAATAATGCTAATGATGAAAATGTCATTACTGCAAACCAATCGATAGCATTTATAGCTCCTCTTTTGAGAGTTGACAATCCAAATGTAGCTAGAATTGCTAATGGTGGTATTAGTGGAAGTAAATCAATATCTTTTGGATTTTTTGTAACAAAAATTAGAAGTAAAATTGAAAATATTCCGAAAATAGGAAGTAATATATGAAGTGCATTTTGGCGCCTCCACGCATAAATTGCCCATGCCGCAATTGGCCATGCTGGCCATGTGTACCAAACTGCAGTTTTTAAAAAAAAGTATATATTATCTAGATTTGGCCAATTAATAATTTTAAGGTTGGAAATTAATAAATATTTTAAAAAGATACTTTCATTTTCAAGAAAAAAATATTGAGAAAGAAGCCAAATTGCTGAGAAAGAAAAAGATATTGGTATAGTAATAAAAATAATTAGTCGGAGTAAACTGCGGTATTTAAAAGCAGCTAAGAAGATAAAGCTTAGAAGTAAAAAAGTTGGTAGTAAAAGATTTTTAGTTAGTCCTAATAAACTTAAATTTATTCCTAAAAAAATTGAAGCTTTAATTGTTTTTTCATGGAAAATTTTAGCGCTAGAATAAAATACAGCTCCAACTAGTGCAACATATAATGCTGGAACTGCAGTTTCATGGCTTCTTAAAAGTAAACCAAGACATGCAACATAAATAAGTAATGCCCCATCAGCTAGTGCTCTGCTGTAATCTGCGGCAGCAGGCTGTCCGCCAAATGCTAGTTTTAGTGGTTGAGCCTCGAATCTACTGCCATACAAAAAAGCAGTATGCCAAATAGAAACTAATCCAATTGCAAAAAAAAATAATGTTGAAATTTTTGCTGCTAAATGATCTTCAATTAACCAATTAAAAGCTTTTATTAGCATTGCGCCTGTCCAATATGCCAATGGAGCCTCATTGGGCATAGGCAATCCTTGAATATTAGGGAAAAGCCAGTCAAATAATGTTCCATTTGCCATTGTCCACATAATACCAAAGCCTGCTGCATCGTCAGTTTTCCATGGATCCCTTCCAAAAATTCCGGGTAATATATAAAGCAGACAAAGTGAAATTAGTCCCCATCTTGGCAGGGTTATTGTTGCAGAAGCTGGAAGTCTTACAGGTTTCATTTTAGTAAAATCATAGTTTAATTCTTTGGGTTTAATAAAAGAAAAAAGGCAGCATAAGCTGCCTTTTTTGAGAAAAAAAATTTTTATTCGTTTGATGTTGTTTTAGAACCAACAGCCCCAAATTTTTTTCTAAATTTTTCTACACGTCCAGCCGTATCTACAATTTTTTGTTTTCCAGTATAAAAAGGATGTGACTCCGATGAAATTTCAACTTTTAATAGAGGATATTCTTTTCCTTCAAAAGTAATCTTATCTTTTGTTTGAATTGTAGATTTTGTTATAAACTTTAGATCACATGATACATCATGCACGACAATTTCTCGATATTCAGGGTGAATTCCATCTTTCATTTTTTTATATAAATTAATTATTAATCAATATATTAATTATATCTCGAAATGTTACATTTTTAAAAAATTTTCAGGCATTAACCGCCTCTTCTCATTAAATCAAAAAATTCCGAATTACTCTTTGTTGATCTTAATTTGTCCAAAATAAACTCCATAGCTTCAATTTCATCCATTCCAAAAAGTAATTTCCTAAGAATCCAAATTTTTTGAAGAACATCAGATTTAATAAGTAACTCCTCTCTTCTTGTACCTGATTTATTAAGATTTATTGCAGGATAGACTCTTTTTTCAGCTAATCTTCTCTCTAAATGCACCTCCATATTTCCGGTACCTTTAAATTCTTCATAAATTACATCATCCATACGACTGCCAGTTTCAATTAAAGCTGTTGCAATAATTGTAAGTGATCCTCCCTCTTCAACATTTCTTGCAGCACCAAAAAATCTTTTTGGCCTTTGTAAAGCATTAGCATCTACTCCTCCAGTTAAAACTTTTCCAGAGGCAGGTATTACTGTATTGTAAGCTCTTGCTAGTCTGGTAATAGAGTCTAGAAGTATTACAATATTTTTTTTCATTTCAACAAGTCTTTTTGCTTTTTCCAATACCATTTCAGCCACTTGGACATGTCTCGTAGCAGGTTCGTCAAATGTTGAGGCAACTACTTCACCTCGAACTGACCTTTGCATTTCAGTTACCTCCTCAGGTCGTTCATCAATAAGGAGTACAATTAGTGTGACATCTTCATGATTAGACGTAATTGCATGAGCCAAATGCTGAAGCATTACTGATTTACCTGATTTAGGTGATGCTACTAATAGACCTCGTTGTCCTTTTCCAATTGGAGAAATCATATCTATAATTCGACCAGTTATATTTTCTTCTCCTCTCATTTCTCTCTCTAAAACTATTGCTTGACTTGGGTGAAGAGGTGTAAGGTTTTCAAACAGAATTTTGTGTTTTGAGGCTTCAGGTGGTTCCCTATTAACTTTATCAACTTTTACTAAAGCAAAATACCTCTCTCCATCTTTTGGCGTTCTAACTTCGCCTTCAATTGAATCACCTGTGTGTAGATTGAATCGACGAATTTGTGATGGAGATATATAAATATCGTCGGTAGAAGCCATATAGCTAGCATCAGGAGATCTTAAAAAACCAAAACCATCAGGTAAAACCTCTAAAACACCATCACCAAAAATTTGTTCTCCAGATTTAGCTCGTTTTTTTAATATAGCAAACATTAATTCTTGTTTTCTAAGACGAGCAGCATTATCAATATCAAGGCTTATTGCCATTTCTAGGAGTGCCGAAACATGAAGAGCCTTTAGTTCAGATAAATGCATATTTGAGTAACCGAGTAAGACGGTATCCTTTCAAAGGACAAATTAGAATATTTGTATTAGGAGGGTTATTAGAAAAAATTTAAAAAAGTTATGTTTATATATTACTATCAATAAAAGAAGTTAATTGACCTTTTGCTAATGCACCAACTTTTTGAGCAGCAGGTACACCGTTTTTAAATAGTATTAAAGTTGGAATTCCTCTAATACCGAACTTGGCTGGTATTGCTTGGTTCGAGTCAACATCAAGCTTACTAATTTGTATTTTGCCTTCATATTCTTTTGCAACTTCTTCAAGAATAGGAGCTATCATTTTACACGGCCCACACCACTCAGCCCAGAAATCTACTAAAACTGGTTTCTCAGAATTCATTACCTCTGATTCAAAAGTACTATCGGATAATTGCTTAATGTTTTCACTCATAAAAAATTAAATATTTAGAAATTAAAATTAAATGTATATATTTTATTTGAAAAAAAAAATAAGTTAAATCATTATATATTCATTATAAAGTGTAATGTAACATATTCTCAAAGTATACCATTTATACATATTAACAACATTTATGTCCATTCAAATATTGCCAATCCCAATTTCTGATGCTTTTTGGAATGAAATTGCTAATTATTTGATAAATAATAATAGCAAAAAGCATAAAAATATTAATGAAAGTTATTATTTCGAGCCTAATTCTGTTGTTTTAGTCCCTAACTACAACCATAAATCAATTTTATTAAATCAAATCTCAAATATCTTAAAGTTTAATTTCATACCCCCTGAAATACTTACTTTTTCTGATTTTGTTAAAAAATTTACTTTTAATACTGAAAATATTGTTACTTCAAATCATTTAGAAAGATTATTAGAGCTTTATTATATTTTAACAAAACAAAAATGGTTATTAGATACTTTTGTCGGAAAAAGTAAAACAGACTTTATTTATTTAGCAAGTGATCTTTTAGATATATCAGATGAACTTACAAATACATTCTTAAAATTTATAAACGAAAAGCCAGAATTTATAGAAAAAAAATGGAATCAAGCAATTTCTCAATTCCCCAAAAAAATAATTAGTTTATTTTCTAAAGAATCAAAACTCATTTATGAAATTTGGAAAGCTCAAATAGACTTAAAAGATCCGGTTCTAAAAAAACATAAAGATTTAATTAAGTTATCTGAAATGAGTGGGTTTTCGCTAATTTGGTGTATTCAAGAGGATCTAAATTTTCTTCAACAAGATTTTTTAGTAAGATTTTCAAAAGAAAATTCTGTTACTTTAATTAAACCTGACTGGTCTGGGAAAAATATACCATCTAGATGGTTAACAGCATGGCCTGAAATTTTTGAAAGCAAATATTTGGTAAAAAATTTAATTAACCAAAATAATGATATTTTTTTATCTCCTGGAAACAGTTTAGAAAATGAAGCACAAAATGCTGCACAAACAATCATAAATTGGATAAATTCTGGAAGAAAAAAAATTGCAGTAATTCCAAAAGATAGAGTTGTAACGCGACGACTTAGGGCTTTACTTGAGAGAGCTAATATTTTTATTAATGATGAAGTTGGTTGGGAATTATCAACTACAAAAGCATCATCTATCATAATGACATGGATAGATTTAGTAATATCAAAAGGAAACACAACGGAATTATTAGAATTTTTACGATCTCCATTTTTATTAAAAAAAATAACCGATCGTGAAGAATTATTCTGCGAAATTGAAAAAATAATTAATTCAAAAAATTTTTCTGATAATTTTCAAGAAAAAGTTTTATATGATGATGTATTATTTTCACATAACACGGTACTTAAAAATATTAGAAAATATTTAGCTAAATACACTGGAAAAAAAACAATATTTTCTTGGATAAATTTAACTTTTTCTATTTTTAAAAAATTAGGCATCTATGAAAATATGCTTAAAGATGATGCAGCACATCAATTAATAGATTTATTAGAAAAATGCTCTCTGGATACTGAAAATATATACTTTGAATTTACATTAATTGAGTGGAAATTTATTCTAAACTACAAGTTAGAAAAAACTAAATTTAAACCATTTAACAATGACGATCGAGTAAATATAATTAATTTAGAAAATTCACAATTACAAAACTATGACTCTGCAATAATTTTAGGTTTTGATAATAGTAATTTCCCTATTGAGAAAAAAAAGACTTTTTTTTTTAATGATTCAGTTCGAAAAGAATTAGGTTTAGCGTCAGTAGAAAAATTAAAACAAAATGAAATAAGGCTTTTAATTGGGTTTCTGCTAAATTGCAAAGAGATAATTTTTTCTTGGCAAGTTAATAAAAATAAAAAAAAGAACTCTCTAAATTATTGGATTTTACGTTTGCAATTCCAATATTTAAAAGAAAAAGATAGTATTCACTACCATAAAGTAAAATTCAAAAATTTTTTATTGAAGAAAAAAAATAATCCAATGCCAGTCCCTGTCATAAAACAACTTCTTCCATCAAAGCTTTCAGCAAGTTCTTATAATATTTTAGAAACTTGCCCCTATAAATTTTTCGTTTCAAAGATTTTAAATTTATCTGAATTAAGAAAAAATTCTGATCTTGTAGAGAAAAGAGACTATGGTAATTGGATTCATAACATCCTTTTTCTTTATCATGAAGAACTTTCAAAGAAAAAGATTTTAAAAGATCATCGTTTTCAGTTAATAGAAAAAATAACTGAGGATCAGTTTCGTGACGTACTTTTAAAATTTCCACTTGCTATGGGTTACTATGCAAAATGGATAAAACTTATGAAAAATTACGTAGAATGGGCAAATAATCACGAAGAAAAAGGATGGCACTATGATTATGGCGAAAAGGTTTTAGAGGAAAATTTATTTTTTAAAAATGGAAGAATTAAGCTTTTCGGAAAAATTGATAGGGTTGATAAAAATATAAATGGAAAATTTTTAATAATTGATTATAAGACATCAAATAAAAATTTACTAAAGAAAAAAATTAAAGATTTAGAAGATTCACAACTAGCTTTTTATGGTTTATTATTCAAAAAGAGTCTTGTTAAAGCATCGTATTTGTCTCTAAATGATGATATGCCAGAATTGGTAGAATTAAAAAATTTTGACGACAATATTGTTACTTTAGAAAAAAGAATTGTTAATATAATGCAGCTAATGTTTCAAGGAACAGGACTACCTGCATCAGGTTCTGAAAAAAATTGTAAGCTATGTGGGTATAGAGGAATTTGTAGAAAAGGTGAATGGCAATGAATTCTAATTCAAAATTTTTCTTAAATGATGTTCCTTTAAGTTACGAGAAATATATAAAAATTGCTTGTGATCCTTCAAAATCAGTAGTCATTGAATCTTGTGCGGGTAGTGGTAAAACCTGGCTTTTAGTTTCTAGGATACTAAGATTACTATTATCAGGAAATGAGCCATCTCAGTTATTAATAATAACTTTTACTTCAAAAGCAGCTGAGGAAATAAATGATAGATTACTCCAATTACTAAAAAAAATAGCTTTATCGAATGAAGAAGATGTAATAGATTTATTGCTTGAAAGAGGATTAACCAATGAAGAAGTAAATAGTGGAAAATTAAAAATTGCAAAAAAACTTTATCAAAAAATTTTAGGTTGTGGTAGCTATTTATCAATTGGAACATTTCATAGTTGGTTTTTAAAACTTATTAGAGTTGCACCTCTTGAATCAGGTATCCCCTTTTTTTATAAGGTAGAAGAACAAACAAATCATTTAAAAAAAATAGCTTGGAAAAGTTTTATTTTTTCAATTAGCTCAAGAAAAGATAAAACTTTGATAAAGGCATTGATGAAGCTTTATGAAATATTGGGTGAAAAATTCACAACTGAACTAATAAATAAATTTATTAATATGCAATCCGAGTGGTTCATCATAAAACAATTCGATGATCCTCTAATGGATATGATTAAAAATTGCAAAAATGATCTTTTAATTGATCCAAGGATAGATCTATGGAATGATAATTTTTTTATTAGTAATTTAGTTGAGATTTCTGATGCTTTAAATTACGGAACTGAAAGTCAAAAAGTAGCTTCAAAAAAAATAAAAAAAATATTAAATGAAAATACTAATTTAAAAAAATTTGATAATTTAATTGATGTGCTTTTGACTAAAGATAAATTTATTAAAAAGAATTTAATAAAAAGTAATACATCCAACAAAAATTTTTTAAACGAGGATTCTTTAAAAAATATGAAAAAAAAGTTTGATGAAATTCATTCAGTCTTAATAAATACTATTAATAGAAGTAAAGAGTCAAAAGTTATTATCTTAAATGAAGCCCTATTTCAAGTTGGAGAAGCATTCTTAAATCACTATAGTGAAAAAAAAATTGAACGTCAAATTTTTGATTATAGTGATATTGAATTAAATGCATGGAAGTTAATAAATTTTTCAAATTTCAGTCCGTATATTCAATCTCGTTTAGATGAAAAATATAAGCATATATTAATTGATGAATTTCAAGATACAAATAATCTACAATGGTCGGTAATAAAATCATGGTTGAATGCTTATGAATATGGAATAGATAAACCTCGAATTTTTATTGTCGGAGATCCAAAACAGTCGATTTATCATTTCAGAAGAGCTGAACCTAAAGTATTTGAAACAGCAAAAAAGAAAATAATAAAAGATGGCGGTTTTTATTTATCCTGTTCTCAATCTAGAAGAAATGCCTTCTCTATTATCGAATTACTTAACAAAGTAATGTCTGGATCTAACTTGCTTTATAAAAACCATACTACATCTTCAAATATTAAAGGTAAAGTTTATCGTTTGCCCTTGGTAAGGGTAAAAAAAAATGATTTATATTCTTCTAAGGAAAAGTTTAATAATAATTTAGTTAAAAATTCTTTTTTTAAAAAATCTTCAACAGCAGAAAATTTTGATAGGCAAGAGGAAGGTTTTATTATTGGATTGACATCATCGTACATAAAAAAAAAGTTTAATATTGAAAAACAACTAAATTGGTCGGATTTTTTGATTTTAGTTAAAAATAGAAATTATTTAACTGATTGGGAATTAGGACTTAGAAAAGCAGAAATACCATTTATTTCAAATCGATCTGGAGGTCTATTAAATTCTTTAGAAATTAAAGATTTATTGGCACTATTAAAATGGTTTGTTTTAAATTCTGACGATCTTTCTTTAGTTCATATTCTTAAGTCACCTATTTTTAGAATCTCAGATAATGATTTAATTTTAATTTATTCACAAAAAGGTAAAACATGGTGGAACAAATTAAAAAATTTAAATAATGACATTTATCAAAAAAAAAATATTAATGATTGTTTTTCTTTACTTACTAAATGGAATGATTTGTCAATAAAACTTCCTATTCACGATTTGCTTGACAGAATAATATATGAGGGAGATATTTTAAAAAAATATTCAGAGTTTTCACCTGATATTACAAGAAATAAAATAATTGGAAATATTAATGCGTTTATTGAATTAACTCTAAATATTGATTCTGGAAGATATCCAGTTTTATCAAAATTTTTAGAATATATAGAAATGTTACAAATTAGTGCTGGAAATGAATCTCCTGATGAGGCTGATTTTGATGAAAATTTAGATGCAGTTCGAATTATGACAATACATGGTTCAAAAGGATTAGAGTCAGAGGTAGTTTTTCTAATTGGTACAAATCAATCTCCTTTAAAGTCAGAAAATTTTGGAATTCTTTGTGATTGGCCTGTAAACGCTAATTCACCAAAGCATTTTTCTGTCTATGGAAAATCTTCAGAGAGAGGCTTTTACAGAGAAAATTTTTTTAATAATGAGGAAAAAGCTAAATTACAGGAAGAACAAAATCTTCTTTATGTGGCAATGACAAGAGCAAAAAGATTACTTATTTTAAGTGGAACTTACTCTGAAAAAATTAAGAACGGAATTATAAAAGATAGTTGGTATGAAAGATGTCTAAGTGCAGAAGAGTTACAATTTGACAGTACTAAAAAATCCCAGAAAAATGATGAAAATATTTTTTCAATAGATCTATTTCAACCAACAAAAACAGAAAAATCAATTCATTCAGTTAAGATTGATAGGAGTAAACAATTAATTTTACACGGAACTTTACTTCATTCATTAATGGAATTTATTACTAATCAAGAAAAATGGCCATTTCAAATTCCAAATATTTCTTATATTATTGAAAAATTTAGTTGTTCAAGTTCGATGGCAGAGAAATTACAAAATCAAGTAAAAAAAATAGTGAACACCTCGAATTTAGAAAAATTTTTTAATCCGAAAAAATATGATTTTGCAAAAAACGAGTTCGAACTTTTTTTTGATAAAAAATTAATAAGATTAGATAGAATTATAAAATTAGGTAGCAGTTTATGGATTATTGATTATAAAATGAAATATCATGAAACTGACTTATACAAATATAGTGAACAAATAAGAATTTACATAAAAGCTTGTTCATTTTTTTTTCCAAAATTAAAAATATACAGTGCTCTTATAACTGCTGATGGTTGTTTATGGTTATACTGTAATAATGATTTTAAGTTAAAAGTTGATTAAATTTTTTGATATATAGAAATAGTATTTAAGAAAATGTTTATTTATATGCTTACTTTTGAAATCTTTGATTATTTTTTGAATCTTTATTTTGACTTTTTAGCTCTTTTGTTATCAACAAAAATTTTATGGTAAGAAAATGGTGAAAAAATGACCAACGAATTTTTAATTCTTTTTGAAAAAATTAACACATTGACTGAACATTCGCAGAGATTGAGAAATGAAAATATAGAGTTGCGAACCTCTCTCTTAAAACTTTCTGAAGAAAATCGTGATTTAAATTTCCGAATAAAAGAGGCTCATGATAGAGTTTTAATGTTGTTAGACGGAGTTTCCTCCGTTAAAATTAAGGAGAATACTGAATGACATCTCTCGATGTTACTATAATGGGTAGACCATATAGATTAGCTTGTAAGGATGGTGAGGAGCTAGCATTAAGAGAAGCTGTTGCTTTGGTTGATGAGAGGATGTCAACTATTCGTGATAGCGGTAAAATAAAAGGTATTGATAGAATTGCTGTAATTGCTGCATTAGGTATTGCTGCAGATTACTTAGCAATAAAGCCAGTAGAAAATTTGGAAACACAAGATTCTATAAAAGCAGAGCTAATCGAAAAGATTAAAGAAATGAATGAGATATTAGACAACGAAATATCACTGCAAAAAAAATTATTATAATTTTATTAAGACAGTATAAAAACTTTTTAAATTATATATATTAATGTAGACTTATTGAACCTGCCGTGTTTGCGGTTACCAAATATTTTTTGAATCATTAACTTGCATTGGCTGCGGGATTTGTTTTTTAGGCGTGAGCGTCGCTCGATCGATGATCCCAATATTTAACTACTGCGGCCCCCTGAACTAAAAGGTTCAGAATGCTGGTACAGCGGCAATGGCGGGTTTAATATTTTTTAAAAATTCAATGCTAAGAATACTAAAGTTTTTTAGTCAAGAATTATCTTGAAATATTCTTAATTTCTTCTTATCTTTCTTATAGTATATTTTCTTTTTAGAATTATAAAATTTTTTTGTTAAGTGAATTCCACAGTGGATATAAATCTGATTGTTCTTTTAGTATTTTTAGGTTCATTAAGCGGTTTTGCTGCTGGCTTGTTAGGAATTGGGGGAGGAATGCTACTTGTTCCATTTTTAACAATGGTTTTTTCAGCTATCCGATTTCCTCAAGATTTAATTGTACATATGGCAATTGCTACATCTTTAGCAACTATTGCATTTACATCCCTGTCTTCTTTTATTGCTCATCAAAAAAAAGGTTTAATTTTATGGAAAATAGTATTTTTTTTAATTCCTGGAATTTTAATTGGCTCTTGGGTTGGTCCTTTTATAGGTTCAAATTTAAATTCAACTAGCTTATCAATCTTTTTTTCTTTGTTTGTGGGTTTCTCAGCAACACAAATGTTATTTGAAAAAAAAGCCTCACCATCAAGAGTCATTCCTAAATTTCTTGGGATGAGTATTATAGGCTCGTTTATCGGAGTGTTATCTGGATTAGTTGGTGCTGGTGGTGGTTTTCTTTCAGTACCTTTTATGGTTTGGTGTAATGTAAAAATACATAATGCAGTAGCAACTAGTGCAGCACTAGGATTTCCAATAGCATTAATTGGATCTTTTTCAAATATTTACTATGGTTCAAAAGAAAGTGATTTACCTTATAGTTCTATTGGTTACATTTTTCTTCCAGCGTTAATTTCAATTTCAATAGCTAGTATTTTCACAGCACCATTAGGTGCTAAAGTTGCACATTCAATGCCAGTAGGCCAATTAAAAAAAATTTTTGCAATTGTTTTATATATATTAGCAATTTATATGCTCATAAAAAGTTTAAGTTTTTAATTTTTTTTTGAGTATGCAAAATAAAATAATAATATTCCAAGAAAAATCATGGGTAGTGATAATAATTGCCCTGAAGATAAAACAATTGCTCCAATTTGAATTTCATAATCTGGTAATCTAAAAAATTCAGTAAAAAACCTTGAAAGACCATATCCAATTAAAAAAGTTGCACTTGTTGCCATTAAGGGTTTTGGTTTTCTAGAAAAAAGCCAAAGAAAAATAAATAAAAAGATTCCATCAAAAAAACCTTGATAAATTGGAGAAGGATGTCTTGGTAAATCATCAATATTTGGCCAAATCATTGCCCAAGGAATATAACTTTCAACAACTCGTCCAGGTAGTTCTGCATTAATAAAATTACCAATTCTTCCAGCAGCATATCCAAGGGGAACTAAAGGTGCAATAAGATCGGTTACTTCAAATAAATTACGGTTATTTTTTTTTGACCAGATAAGCATTGAAAAAATTACTCCTAGAAGCCCCCCATGAAAAGACATACCTCCGTTCCAAATCGCAAAAATCTGTTCTAGATTTGAAAAATAATAGTTGGGATTATAAAAAAAAACTTCTCCTAGCCTACCACCAATTATTACGCCAAAAATACCGTAAGATAAGATATCTTCAATATCATTTTGATTCCAATTTGCTTTCTTAATATGGGGCTGTTTAAGTCTTATTCTTCCTAATATAATAAATATTAAAAAGGCAAGAATATACATTAAACCATACCATCTTATTGATAATGGCCCTAAGCTAAATGCAATTGGGTCAGGCATTGGATGAATGAGCATTTTAGTAAATCTCTAATATTGGTGTAAGATAAATACAATCATATAATTTTTTTAAAATTATTTTCACTTTTAAATAGAAAATTTAGATAATTATGACCAAGTATTAATGTTTTTTAAACTAAATGATTTTTTTGGGAGAAGAAAGTTGACAAAATTTAGATCTAGAAACATAACAGAAGGAGTTACCAGAAGTCCTAATCGTTCAATGTATTATGCCATGGGATATAAAAGAGAAGATTTTGAAAACCCTATGATTGGTATAGCAAATGGTTACTCAACAATAACACCTTGCAATTCTGGATTACAAAAATTAGCTGATATTTCAATTCAAACAATTAAAAAGGCTAATGCCAACTCTCAGGTATTTGGAACGCCTACAATCTCAGACGGTATGTCCATGGGTACTGAAGGCATGAAATATTCTTTGATTTCTAGAGAAGTTATTGCAGATTGCATCGAGTCATGTGTGAATGGTCAGTGGCTTGATGGATGTATAGTAATTGGCGGGTGTGATAAAAATATGCCTGGTGGAATGATTGGAATTGCACGTACTAATGTCCCAAGTATATTTGTATATGGAGGAACAATTAAGCCTGGTAATTGGAAAGGAAAAACTTTAACTATAGCTTCTGCATTTGAAGCTGTAGGACAATTTTCCTCTGGGAAGTTATCTAAAGAAGATTTTGAAGGTATAGAAAAAAATGCATGCCCATCTTCCGGTTCATGTGGTGGAATGTTTACAGCAAATACTATGTCTTCATCATTTGAAGCTTTAGGAATGTCGCTTTTATATTCCTCAACAATGGCGAATCCTGATTCTGAAAAATTAAAATCTGCGGAAGAGTCTGCTAATGTCTTAATTAATGCAGTAAAGAAAAATATAAAACCTAAAGATATTATTACAAGAAAGTCAATTGAAAATGCTGTTGCTGTTATTATGGCTATTGGAGGATCATCAAATGCAGTTCTTCATTACTTAGCAATTGCTCATGCAGCAGAAGTAGATTGGTCCATAGATGATTTTGAAAGAATAAGAAAAAAAGTTCCAGTAATTTGTAATTTAAAGCCTTCAGGTGATTTTGTTGCTACTGATTTACATCTAGCTGGAGGCGTTCCGCAGGTAATGAAAATACTTCTAGATGAAAAACTTATAAATGGTGGATGTTTGACCATAACGGGAAGATCAATAGCAGAAGAGCTTGAATTTATTCCAAAGTCACCTAATAAGAATCAAAAAGTAATTTTTCCTATTAGTAAATCAATTTATCAAATAGGTCACCTTGCAATTTTGAAAGGTAATTTGTCTCCAGAGGGATGTGTTGCAAAAATAAGTGGCTTGAAAAGTCCAGTTATTACTGGCCCTGCAAGAGTATTTAATGATGAATCCTCTGCAATGAATGCAATTATTTCAGATGAGATTCATCCAGGTGATATTATGGTTCTAAGATACCTGGGACCAAAAGGTGGTCCAGGGATGCCAGAAATGTTGGCACCCACTTCAGCATTAATTGGAAAAGGTTTAGGTGAGTCTGTTGGATTAATTACAGATGGTCGATTCTCTGGAGCAACATGGGGAATGGTAGTTGGTCATGTTTCTCCAGAGGCTTATGTTGGAGGTGTTATTGCGTTAATTGATGAAGGGGACTCTATTACAATTGACTCAAACAAGTTACTTATTCAACTAAACGTTTCTGATGAAGAAATAAATTTTAGAAGGAAAAACTGGAAAAAACCAAAAGCAAAATATAATAAAGGTGTTCTTTCAAAATTTGCTAACCTCGCTTCTTCTGCTAGTAGGGGAGCTGTAACTGGTTAATATAATAAAAATTTTATTTTATAACTCCAATTTTTGACCTTTTACCATTTTTATATGTATACATAGTTAAAGCTCCGTTTTTGATATCTCCATTTTTATCAAATTCAATTAAACCTGTTATACCTTGATATTTGATATTGGTTAGCTCATCTAAGTAATCTTTTGGATCAACCGATTCAGCTTTTTTCATTGCAGTTGCCATTAGCATTACCGCATCATATGCGTATGGCGCATAAAGTTTTACGTTAACATCAAATCTTTTTTTGTATCTTTCTTTGAATTTATTTAAACCTGTCTTTTTTTTACCTTCAATTCCTCCTGCTTCTGCACAAATTACTTGATTATCTCTAACAGTATCTCCAGATAAAGATGATAACTGCTCAGTACAAATCCCATCACCGCCCATAAATGTAATATCTAGACCTAATTGTTTCATTTGTCTAATCATTGGGCCAGCAACTGCATCCATGCCACCAAAAAAAATAAGATCTGGTTTTTTACTTTTAATATTCGTTAAAATTGCATTAAAATCTGTTGCTTTATCATTGGTGTATTGTCTAGTTATAATTTTTCCTCCGGAAGATTTAATTACTTTTCTAAAAACATTTGCCACTCCAACACCGTAAGCAGTTCTATCATCAATTATTGCAACATTCTTTTTCTTAAGCTTATCGATTGCATATTTTCCAAGAGCTTCTCCTAATTGATTATCATTTGCAACAATTCTGAATGCGCCTTTGAACCCTTGTTGAGTATATTTTGGATTTGTTGCTGATGGAGATACTTGAGGAATTCCTGCATCATTATAAATTTTAGAGGCTGGAATTGTTGTTCCAGAATTTAAGTGACCAATAACTCCATTTACTTTTTCATCAACCAACTTTTGCGCGGCAGCAGTTCCTTGTTGAGGCATAGCAGCGTCATCCTCAGACTTTAAAATAAATTTAGTTTTTCTTTCAGATATTATTAAATTATTTTTATTAAGATCTTCAATTGCCATTCTTGCCCCATTCTCATTATCTTTTCCTAAGTGAGCAGTTTGACCTGATAGAGGACTTACATGTCCAATTTTTACTATTAATTCTTCAGATAAAGAATAAGAATGTAAAAATATGATTAAAACTAAACTAAATTTAAACTTTTTGGTAAACATTTATTTCTCCAAAAAAAAAAGTAAGATTTGTAACTCAAATTTGTGTTGGTTTAGAGTCTACACGATTATCTGAAAAAAAATTATTACTATCTGTGAATTGAAAATTCACTTCTGGTTTTTTACCTGAGATGATTTCAGAAATCGCCTTACCAGAACCGCAAGCCAAGGTCCATCCCAAAGCTCCGTGTCCAGTATTTAGAAAAAGATTTTGGAATACTGTTTTTCCAATATAAGGAATACCTGATGGCGTCATAGGTCTTAAACCAGACCAATAAGAAGGATTACTGTATTCACATGCCATAGGAAAAAGCTCCTTAACTCTTTCAGAAATTTTTTGACAGTTATTTTGATTTATTGCTCTATTAAAATCATTAATTTCATACATTCCTGCGACTCTTAATTTACTTCCTAAACGAGAAATTACCAATTTAAACTCATCATCAGTTAGAGATACTTTCGGCGCCAAATTATCATTTTTTACATTGTAAGTAACTGAGTGACCTTTTACTGGGAAAATTTCTAAATTAATTCCTAAAGGTCTTAATAAAAACGGAGAAAAACTTCCTAATGAAACAACTACAATATCTCCTTCGAAATATTTGTAACATCCATTTTTATCAATTACTTCAATCTTTGAAATAAATAAGTTTTTTGATTTTTTTTCATTAATTAATTTGGTCACTTCGCAATTAAATTTGAATTCAACTCCTAAATTTTTACATTTTTCTTTTAATGAATTTGAGAACTTAAAAATATCTCCCGATTCATCTGTCGAAGTATAATCTCCGCCAATAATACTTTTTTTTATTTGTGAAAGCGCAGGTTCAATATTAATAATTTCTTCAATACTTAATGATTTTCTATCACAACCTAATTCTCTCATTAACTTAGTAGTTGTTAATGAAGATTCGAAATCTTTGATATTTGTATAAAAATGAATAATTCCTTTTTTTTGAATATCATAAGAAATTTTGATTTCTTTTCGAAGGTTATTTAGCATTTCCCTACTAAAATTCGCAAGTGAAATAATTTGTTTAAGATTTTTAAACATTTTATTGGACGAGCATTCAAGTAAAAATTTTGTGAGCCATTTGAGTTGATACAGATCACCTTTAGGTCTAATACTTATTGGCCCATTATTTTTATATAAATAATTGAATAAATTTAAAATGAATTTTGAATTCGCAAGAGGTTCGGAATGTGACACAGATATTTGACATCCGTTAGCAAAACTTGTCTCCAATGAAACATCCTTTTGACGATCAACAACCGTGACTTCATAACCTAATTTTCTTAAATACCAGGCAGAGGTTATACCAATTATTCCAGCCCCAAGAATTATCACTCTCATAAAATTCTACAAATTTAAAAGTATAATAAAATTATAAGAATTAAGTTTTTTGTAATTTTTCAATTTCACTATTTACAATATTTTTAATATTTTTCTCAAGACTATCATCTAAGATTTTTGTGATTTCTTGAACTAAATCTATTCTTAAATCTTTGCTTGCTCTATGAGCGGCTTCTGGTAAGGCGCCAGCTAAAGATGTCAGTATTTCAGCTTGTAACTTTGCTCCCAAAGATTTAGGTAAAAAATCATTTAATACTTGTTCAACCATTAAAGGTATTTTAGAACTTAGTTCACTAGTGATTTTATGCACAAGTAACTCTTCAATTTGAGGAAGTTTTGTAATATCAAAGCTTACTCGTTCTTGTGTTTGCATTTTTTCTTGGTTTTGAACATCCTCCACCATATCAGTTAAAACTGGAATATCGGAATTAATTGAATTCATTTTAATTGTTCCATAAATTAATTTTTTATAATTTTGTGGTTTAGTAAATAGCCTCTTTTTCTATAGTACCTATATCTTTCTCTTCCCGCAATAAGGTCATTTTCTTCATAGGAAATTAATTCAAATAAGCGTTCAAAACTCGCAAAATATTCTGGCACATTAAATGACAAATTTATAAGTATTTGATTGTGAGGTGGCATTTTTAAAAAATCACTTGTAAGTATAATTGGAGTACAAAAAGATAAAGGATTATCAATATCTATATGTGGCAAGTAGTCACTCACTGAAAAATCCCAAAGCTTCTCATCTAGTGATTTCAATTGTTCTTTATCTTGTAAAAAAATGACTAAATTTTTTCTTGAGTTATAAGCTTTCTTTACTAATCTACATGTGTAGTTTAGTTTGTCATTTAAATCCACATGAAAATCTATTCGTGTCATATTTCTATTTATTGATTTTGGTTTTCAATCCTTAAATGTTCAAAAAATGCATCTGAATTAGGTTTTCTTCCTTTAAAAGATATAAATGATTCTATAGTAGGTCGTGAGCCGCCAACAGACAAAATTTCTTTGAAAAATAATTTATTTATTTTTTTTGTTTTTGTTTCACTATTTTTTGCATTTTTAAAAGTAGAGTAAATATCAGAAGATAGGACTTCAGCCCATTTATAACTATAATATCCAGCAGCATAACCTCCACAAAAAATATGGGAGAAAGAGTTTTGAAATCTATCAAAACAAGGTTTAATAAAAACAGAACTTTTTTCTTGGACTTCTTTTTTTAGTTCCTCAATACATCTTTTCTTTGAAGGATTAAGTTTAAAGTGCGAATAAATATCAAAAAGCGAAAACTCAATTTGTCTAAGCGTATTTAAACCTGCGTGGAAATTTTTCGCAGACAATATTTTTTTATAAATACTTAAAGGTAGTTTTTTGCCAGTATCTTTATGAGAACTTAAACTTCTCAAAGTTTCAAATTCCCAACAAAAATTTTCTAAAAATTGTGAAGGTAATTCTACTGCGTCCCATTCAACTCCAGATATTCCAGAAACACTAACTTCATCTACTGTTGTTAAAAGATGATGAATTGCATGACCAAACTCATGAAAAATAGTTATAATATCATCATGTGAAAAGAAATTTTTTTGTGATTTCGTTTTAAATTTTTCTGGTTTAGTAAAATTACAAACAATAAAAGCTATTGGAGTTTGTAATCCATTGACATCCTTTTTTCTATTTTGATAATCATTCATCCAAGCACCACCATTTTTACCTTGTCTTGCGTATAAATCAGTATAAAAGTGGCCTAAAATTTTATTTCTTTTTTTTATACAATAAAATTTTACATCTTCATGCCATATAGAAGTATTACTTGATGATATAGTTATATCAAACATCTTTTCTAAAAATTTAAAAAGTCCATTAATAACTTTTTTTTCAGGAAAATAATTTTTAATTTCTTTTTCAGAAAAAGAAAAACGGTTTTCACGAAGTTTTTCTGACGCATATGCAATATCCCAAGCTTGTAATGTTTTTAAATTCAGATTTTTTTTAGAAAATTCTTTGAGAGTTGTAATTTCTTTTTCTGCTAATGACTTTGCTTTTAAGGCTAATTCTTCGAGGAAAACAATAACTTGTTTAGGGCAATCTACCATTTTTTTCTCTAAAGAAAATTCGGCATAATTCGAATAACCTAGGATATGAGATTTTTTTTGCCTTAATTTTAAAATATTTATAATATTTTTAGAGTTATCATATTTTTTTTCGTTACATAATTCTGAAGCTTTAACAGAATTCGCGTAATAAATTTTTTTCCTTAAGTTTCTATTTTCAGCATGTTGCAGCACTGGATAATACGAAGGTTGATGTAATGTAAATCTATAACCTTTTTTTCCAATTTCGTTTGCAGAATTTTTTGCGGCTTTAACTTCTTCGTTTGGAATGCCTTTTAATATTTTTTTATCTAGGATTATTAATTCATATGAATTAATTGAATCTAAAATATTTTCACTGAAATTTGAGGATAGGAATTTTAATTTCTTTTCTATACTTATTAGTTTTTTCTTGTTATCTTCCGATAACATTACTCCGCTTAACTTAAAATCTTTTACTAGATTATCAATAATTTTTTTCTGAGTTTGATTAAATTTTTCAAATTGTGAAGAGTTCTTAATATAATTAATTTTCTCAAAGATTGACAAGTTTTGTCCTAATTTCGAGTAAAATTTAGTAATTTTAGGTTGAGCTTTTTGAAATGCTTTTCTTAGTTCGGGAGAATTTATAACAGAATTTAAATGAGAAAATAAATTCCAACTTTTTTCTAATCTTTCAGATAATGATTCTAATGGCTTGATTACATTTTCCCAATTAATATCAGAGCTGGTTTGCTCAATTTCACGTAACTCTTTATTAGATAATTTTATATTTTTAATTACATCATTTAAAATATGGTTAGGGTTAATATCTCTAAAAGGAGGAAAATTAATAGATTTTTGTAAAGGATTGAGTTTTAATTTTTTAGTCATTTAAATTCTTTAAACTTAATTCAGCAGCTAATAGTGTATTGAATAAAAGCATTGTAATAGTCATTGGTCCAACACCTCCAGGAACTGGAGTTATCCATCCAGCAACATTTTTTGCACTTTCAAAGTCAACATCTCCACATAATTTTCCGTTCATATCACGATTAATACCTACATCTATTACTACTGCATTTTTTTTAATCATATCAGCTCTAATAAGTTTTTGCTTTCCAGTAGCAACTATTAATAAATCTGCTTGAGAAGTATGCATTGATAAGTTTTTTGTTTTAGAGTTACAAATTGTAACGGTTGCTCCTTCATTTAACAAAAGCATAGATTGAGGCTTTCCAACATTATATGATGAGCCTACAATGACTGCGTTCGAACCTCTGATGTTAAAACCGATATGTTCTAATATTTTCATTACGCCAAATGGTGTACAGGGTTTAAATATTGGATTTCCAAGCATTAGTTTTCCTGAGTTAGATGTATGAAAACCATCAACATCTTTAAAAATGTTAATGTTTTCCAAAATTTTTCTCGGATTTAAATGATCTGGTAAAGGCAGTTGTATTAATATGCCATGAATTTTTTTATCCTTATTTAATTGCTTAATCCGATGTATTAAATCTACTTCGGTAATATTTTTGTCATATTTTTCACATACAGAGTAAAAGCCAACTTCTTCGCAAGCCTTAATTTTATTTTTTACATAAATTTTTGACGCATGGTCATCGCCCACGATAATTACAGCTAGCCCAGGTAAAACTTCTTTTTTTTTTGAAAAATCAAAAACCTTCTCAGTTAATTTAGATTTTAAAATATTAGAAAGATCTTTCCCATCAATTATTATTGCAGACATATTAATGTTTAAACTTAAAAAATGACTATTGTAGTACTTACTAGAATAAATTAAAAATTTCATATAATGAAATTGTTTATCGTATTTTGAAAATATTTTTATTCCTGTTAAAATTAATCTTTTATTTTTAAATACTTTATTGATTTTCTTTTTTTTATTTATTTCAAAGGTAATTAAATTATGACAAATAAGAATGAAAATTTTTTTCATAAGGATGATTCTGATAAAGTTGAAACTAATGATTGGTTAGATTCTCTCGATTCTGTTTTTGAAAATGATGGTCCAAATAGAGTAAAGTTTCTTCTAAATAAGTTGACTGATTTAGCAAGAAAAAGAGGAATTCATATCCCTATAACGGCAAATACTGCTTATATAAATACTATTCCAGATCATCTTGGTGAGCATTGTCCAGGTAATTTGGAATATGAAGAGCGTTTAAGATCTTATATGAGATGGAACGCTATGGTAATGGTTGTAAAGGCTAATCGTTTAGATGGAGATCTTGGTGGTCATATTTCTAGTTTTGCTTCTTTAGCAAATATGTTAGGGATCGGATTTAATCATTTCTGGCATGCCCCAAATGACAACCACGGCGGTGATTTAATTTATTTACAAGGCCATTCCTCTCCTGGCATTTACGCAAGAGCTTATTTAGAGGGCCGAATTTCTGAACAGCAAATGTTAAATTTTAGAAGAGAAGTTGAAGGGAAAGGGTTATCTTCTTATCCACATCCTATGTTAATGCCTGATTTTTGGCAGTTTCCGACTGTTTCAATGGGTTTAGGCCCAATTATGGCAATCTTTCAAGCAAGATTTTTAAAATATATTCAGGCTAGATCGATAGAAAAAACTGAAAATAGAAAGGTTTGGGTGTTTTGTGGCGACGGAGAAATGGACGAACCTGAATCAATGGGAGCCATTGGATTGGCTGGGAGAGAAAAATTAGATAATCTAGTTTTTGTTATTAATTGTAATCTTCAAAGACTTGATGGTCCTGTTCGAGGGAATGGGAAAATAATTCAGGAATTAGAGTCAGATTTTTTGGGTGCTGGGTGGAACGTTATTAAAGTAATTTGGGGGTCCAATTGGGATGAACTTTTAGCTCGAGACAAAAATGGACTATTACAAAAGGTTATGATGGAAACTTGTGATGGAGAATATCAGAACTACAAAGCAAAAGATGGGGCCTATGTAAGAAAGCATTTTTTTGGAAAGTATACTGAGCTTCTTGAACTTGTAGAAAATATGTCGGATGATGATATTTGGAGATTATTAAGAGGTGGTCATGATCCTCATAAAATTTATCCTGCTTTTAAAGTAGCACAGAAACATGAAGGTCAACCTACTGTTTTATTGATAAAAACCGTAAAAGGCTATGGCATGGGGAAATCTGGAGAAGCAAGAAATACAGCTCATCAAACAAAAAAATTAGATGATCAAGCTATTTTAGAAATGAGAAATCGTTTTGGAATTCCTATTTCAGATGATCAATTAAAGGATTTGCCATTTTATAAACCACCAAATGATTCCCCTGAAATGCGTTATTTACATGAGCGAAGAAAAATTTTAGGTGGATATTTACCTCAACGCAGAAGAAATGCATCAGAAAAATTTAAAGTACCTGATCTTTCTGATTTCAAAAGCGTATTAGAACCAACTGTAAAAGGAAGAGAGATTTCAACTACTCAATCTTTTGTAAGAGTATTAAATATACTTTTAAGAGACAAAGTTTTAGGAAAACGAGTAGTACCTATATTGGTAGATGAAGCAAGAACTTTTGGAATGGAAGGTTTATTTAGGCAGATAGGAATATACAGTCATCAAGGACAGCTATACGAGCCTGTAGATAAGGATCAAGTTAGTTATTATAAAGAGGACAAATCTGGACAAATTTTACAAGAAGGTATAAATGAAGCTGGGGCTATGAGTTCATGGATTGCAGCGGCTACTTCATACTCAAACAACAATAAAATCATGATTCCTTTTTATATTTTTTATTCAATGTTTGGTTTTCAGAGAATTGGAGATTTAGCTTGGGCAGCCGCAGATATGCGTGCTAGAGGTTTTTTATTAGGAGGAACTGCTGGAAGAACAACACTTAATGGTGAAGGTTTACAGCATGAAGATGGTCATAGTCATATATTAGCATCAACAATTCCTAATTGTATGCCTTATGATCCAACTTTTTCTCATGAGGTCACAGTGATTATTCAAGATGGCTTAAAACGAATGATTGAATACCAAGAAGATATTTTTTACTATATAACGCTCATGAATGAAAACTACCCTCAACCTGGAATAAAAAAAAATCAAGAGGAGGGTATATTAAAAGGTTTATATCTCTATAAATCCCCGAAGAAAAAAGAAAATTTACATGTACAACTTATTGGTTCAGGTACTATTTTAAGAGAAATTATTGCTGCTTCAGACTTATTAATTCAAGATTGGAAAATATCTTCAAATATCTGGTCTGCGACTTCATTCACTTTACTTGCACGCGATGGAAATGTTGCTGATAGGTGGAACCTTTTAAATCCAAGCGCTAAATCGCAAAAAAAATCTTATGTATATAATGCTTTTAAAGATACAGAAGGTCCAATTATTGCTGCAACAGACTATATGAGAACTTTTGCAGAACAAATAAGAAAATATCTTCCTGAAAATAGGATATTTAAGGTGTTAGGAACAGATGGTTTTGGTAGGTCGGATACACGAAAAAAACTTAGAGAATTTTTTGAAGTAAGTAGATATTTTATTGTTATCAGTACATTAAAAGCCTTGTCAGAGTCAAAAAAAATTGATATTTCAATTGTTTCAAAAGCAATTAAAAAGTATAAATTAGATCCACAAAAAATTAATCCAACAAAAAATTAATAATATTGGAGAGAAAAATGAACCTAATAGAAATTAAAGTTCCTGACATTGGTGATTTTGCAGATGTTGAGATTATTGAACTTTTAGTAAAAAAAGGAGACCAAATTTTAATTGATCAATCTTTAATGACTATTGAATCAGACAAAGCAAGTATGGAAATACCAAGTAGCCACTCCGGTATAGTGACTGAGTTAAAAGTTGAAATTGGTGATTCTGTATCGAAAGGGTCTACAATTCTTATGTTAGATGTTTCAGACGAGGAAAATGAAAAAGTTAATATAAAGTCAAATATTAAACAAGATATGGATAGTACTATATCAAAGATACCAGATCAGGAAAAAGTTCAAGATACTCTTGAAGTTTCTTATAAAAAATCTTCAGGACATCAATTATTAAAAGTTTCTGAAGAAGAAAATATTAATGAAAATAATTTTGAAAAAGAAATACAAAAATCTTACGCATCTCCCTCAGTGAGAAAATTATCAAGAGAACTTGGAGTAGATTTAAGTTTTGTTTTTGGAAGTGGTCCTAAAGGTAGGATTATGAAAGAAGATATTTATATTTATATTAAAAAAGCTATGTCAAAAGATGAAAAGCATTTAAATATATTTGACAGTAAATTAAATGAAAACAAATATAAGAATATTGATTTTTCTAAATTTGGAAAAATAGAAAAAAAACCTTTATCAAGAATAAAAAAAATAAGTGGTCCAAATCTACAAGCAAATTGGGCTACGATTCCACACGTTACACAATTTGAGGATGTTGACATAACGGATTTGGAAAGCTTTAGAAAAAAAACAAATTTATCTTTAATTAATACAGGAGTAAAACTTACTCTCTTGGCTTTCGTCATGAAAGCTAGTTTTTATTCTTTAAAAAAATTCCCAGAATTCAATTCATCCCTAGACAATAGCGGGGAAAATATAATTCTTAAACAATATTTTAATATTGGTTTTGCTGCTGATACACCAAATGGGTTAGTTGTTCCAGTTTTAAAAAATGTAGAGGATAAAGGTATTATTAAAATTGGTGAAGAGTTGAGTTATTTATCAAATTTAGCAAGAGAAGGAAAACTAAAACCCACAAATATGCAAGGTTCAAGTTTTACTATTTCTTCTTTGGGAGGTATCGGTGGAAAAGCTTTTACTCCAATTATAAATGCTCCTGAAGTAGCAATTTTAGGTTTATCTAAGGCGGAAATTAAACCAGTTTGGAACGGGAACGATTTTAAACCAAGATTAATGCTTCCATTATGTTTGTCTTATGACCATAGGGTTATAGATGGCGCAATGGCAGCCAGATTCGTTGTTGATTTATCAAGTACTCTTTTTGATTTAAGAAAATTATTACTTTGAGAATTTAAAAGAAAAATATTTTTAAAAAATAAATGATTTTGATTATAGATTTAAATTTTTTTATACTTATTCAAAAATACCTAAATAATTAATATATAGTTTTTTTAAATATTTAAGAAGATGTTAATAGCTCTCTAAAACTTCCATAGTAGTTTTTAATTAATATGTAAATTATGGTATTTGATTTTGTAAGGAAGTTTTGATTTTAGTAGTTTTTTTTGTTAGAAGTATTTATAACTTAGCAGTTATATTAATGCTAAAAGTTTATGAATCTTCAATAATATTTTAAGAAATTGTGAAATTGTGAAATTGTGAAATTGTGAAATTTAGGATAAACGCTGGATCAAATTTTGATGAAAGCTTTTGAAAATTCTATGAATTTTAAATTATTCCTTTCATTTACGAATGGAGATTATAGATGAGTATTTATGAGTTAAGAATTCCTGATATTGGTGATTTTAAGGATGTGGAAATAATTGAGGTATTAGTTAAACCCGGTGAAAAAGTTGATATTGATCAATCTATCATTACAATTGAATCTGATAAAGCAAGTATGGAGATTCCATGTAATAAAAAAGGAATTATTAAAGAATTAAAAGTAAATGTTGGAGATAAAGTTTCTAAAGATTCGATTATTTTATTGATGAATGTTGATAGTGAAAATTTTTCTTCAAAAAATGACTCTTTAAGAGATTTAACAAGTAATAATTCTGAAACTGATACTCTTGATAATCAGATTTTGCAAATGTCGTTTGATACAATAGTTCTTGGGGCTGGCCCAGCAGGATATACAGCAGCTTTTAGAGCTGCAGATCTTGGACAGAAAGTTGCGCTTATCGAAAGAGATCAGAATTTAGGTGGTGTTTGTTTAAATGTTGGCTGTATTCCTTCTAAAGCATTATTGCATGCTGCTAAAGTAATAACTGACGCTGAAGAAATGTCAAAATTTGGAATTGAAATATCAAAGCCAAAAATAGATTTAACTAAAATTCGTTCTTGGAAAAATGGAATTATTAAAAAGCTTACAGATGGTTTAACAGCTTTATCTAAAAGTAGAAGGGTTGAGATAATAAATGGGATTGGAAGTTTCGAGACATCGGAATCTATCAAGGTGAAATCAAACACTTCAACTAAAATTATACATTTTAAAAATGCAATTATTGCTGCTGGATCTTCAGCGGTTAAAATTCCAAATTTTCCTTATAATGATGAAAGAATTTTTGATTCGACAGGAGCTTTGCAATTAAAGGACATCCCTGAAAAATTATTAATAATTGGTGGGGGTATTATTGGTTTAGAAATGGCTTGTGTATATGATGCATTAGGATCAAAAGTCACGATAGTTGAGTTTTCTGACAGACTAATTTCAATTGCCGATAAAGATATTGTAAAGCCACTATTTAAGAGAATAAAAGCAAGGTACGAAGCCATTTATCTTAATACAAAAGTTTCAAGTCTAGAATCTTTGCCAAATGGCATTTTGGCATCTTTAGAGCAAAAAAATGGAAATTTAGAAAAAAAATTATTTGATAAAGTTTTAGTTGCTGTTGGAAGAAAACCTAATGGCAAAAAAATAAGTGCTGAGAAAGCGGGGGTATTTGTAAACGATAAAGGTTTTATTCCTGTTGATAAAGAGCTTAGAACAAACATAAAAAATATTTTTGCAATTGGTGATATTTGTGGTGAGCCAATGTTGGCTCACAAAGCTTCAAGTGAAGCAAAAATCGTAGCAGAAATTATATCAGGCAAAAAAAATGTGTTTGATGCAGTAACTATACCTTCAGTTGCTTACACTGATCCTGAGGTAGCTTGGATGGGTATTAGTGAGGATGAAGCGAAAAATAAAGGAATTTCTTATGAAAAATCAATATTTCCTTGGTCTGCAAGCGGAAGAGCATTAGCGATGGGTAGAAGTGAAGGTTTAACAAAATTAATTTGGGAGCCTGAAACAAAAAAAATTATTGGTGCAGGAATTACTGGGATAAGTGCTGGCGAACTTTTAGGCGAAATTGTTTTGGCAATGGAAATGGGTGCTGATTTAGAAGACTTGGCACTTACTGTTCATGCTCATCCAACTTTATCTGAAACACCAATGCTTGCAGCAGAAATTGGTTTGGGAAGCATAACCGATTTGCACGTGAAACAGAAATGAAAAGTTTTAATTATTAAGTGATTTAATAATTGCCTGATCAAGCAATCTTAACATTAATTTAATTTCATTAATTTCCACATTCAATGCGGGTAAGAATCTGATTAAATCAGGTTTTGGAGAGTTTAGTATCAATCCAGTTGGATTAAGGTCTCTAGAAATAGAAACAATCTTATTAGCATTTTCATTATTAAGTTTTAATGCACGAATTAAACCAATACCTCTCTCACCTTTCATATCATATTTGTCACTTATTTTTTTAAGTCCTTCGCTTAAAATTTTTCCTTTTTTTGATACTAAATTGAGAAAGTCATTTGTTAGCATTGTTTTTAAAATGACTTTACCAACTGCAGTCATTAAAGGGTTGCCATTATATGTCCCACCTTGATCACCGATATCAAAACAAGCGAATTTCTCCTTACATAAAAGTGCTGCCAATGGCACGCCACCACCAATTCCTTTTCCAAGTGTCATGATGTCTGGTTCTATTTCAAAATTTTCATATGCAAATAGTTTTCCTGTTCGGCCCATACCTGCTTGAACTTCATCGACAATTAAGAGGAGATTTTTTTGTATTGTTAGGTCTCTAAGTTCTTTCATAAACTTAATATCAGCAGGAATAATTCCACCCTCACCTTGAATTGGCTCAATCATAACAGCTATTGTTTTTTTCGATATTAAATTCTCAACACTTTTAATATCATTAAATCTAGCTTTCGGAAAACCTGGAACTTTTGGAATAAACATTTTATCCCAACCCTTTTTGCCAGAGGCTGACATAGTAGCTAAAGTTCTACCATGAAAACTATTTTCAAAAGTTATGATTTCGTATTTATATTCAACATTCCCTTCACCTTGCATTTGTCCCCATTTTCTTGCGAGCTTTATTGCTCCTTCATTTGCTTCTGCTCCACTGTTCGCAAAAAAAACCCGATCAAAGCAAGAATTATTTGTCAATAAATTAGAAAGGTCTATTGAAGGTTCGTTAAAAAAAGCAGGAGAAGGATTGATAATTTTTTTTGATTGTTTTTCTAAAACTTCCGAAATACATTCAGGTGAATGTCCTAAACAATTGACCGCCCATCCTTGAAGCCAATCAAGATATTTTTTACCATTATGATCCTCTAACCACATGCCTTTTCCACTTTTGAAAACTATAGGTGGTCGATCAGTTATGAATAGCAAAGAATCAATATTATAATTTTTAAAATCTACATCTGTGTATTCGAGATTATTCATTTTTGTAATAAATTTAAATCAGCTTCAGAAATAAAAGAGTCCGAAAAAAAATTATCCTCTGGTAAATTACATGAATCAACAAACTTATGTTTAGCAGAATTAACCATTGCAGATGATCCACAAGTATAAATATGAAAATTTGATAAATCTTTATAGTCATCTACTACAGCATCATGAACATAACCAAATCTTCCTTTCCAGTTATTTTTATAATCAGGTTCAAAAATTACAGGGACATATTTAAAATCAATTTCTAAATTCGTCCATTCTTTACATTTTGAATCAAGATATAGTTCTTCTGGTTTTTTTGCTCCCCAATAAAAAACTATTTTTCTATTTGTTTTAGTTAAAATTAAGTATTCCATTATTGATTTAATAGGTGCAAAACCAGTTCCTGATGCAACAAAAATAATTGGTTTTTCAAAATCTTCCCTGAGAAAGAAAGATCCAAGTGGACCTTCTATACGGAGAATATCTTTCTCTTTAATTGTTGAAAATAATTGATCTGTGAAAACTCCCCCAGGCATATGTTTTATATGAAAAGATAAATCATTTGATGAGTTTGGGGCATTAGCTATGCTATAACTTCTTTTTGAACCGTTTTTTAACAAGAAGTCAATATATTGTCCAGCTTTGTATTCAAATGTTTGATTAGCTGGGAGCCGTAATGTTAAAATGATAACATCATTAATTATTCTTTTGATATTGATAATTTTAGAAGGTAATCTTTTTACTTGAGTGTTATCTAAATTTTGAATTTTTTCTGATTCAATTATTAAATTTGACTCAGCATGAGCACAACAAAACAATGTAAAGCCTGATTGAAGCTCTTTTTCCGAAAGTGCATTTTCTTGATAATGCCCTAACTTTACTTTGCCAGATAAAATTTTCCCCTTGCAGTTACCACAAATTCCGCTTTTACACCCATAAGGTAAAACCACTCCTGATTTAAGTGCTGCAGAGAGTAGATTTTCATTTTTTTTACAAAAAAATTGTTCCCCACTGGGATGAATATTTACTTGATAATTCATAAAATCTTTCTTAGGATAAGCATTATGATAAAGGTTTTTGGTTTAAAGCGCATTTTAATTGTGGGATGTGGCGATATTGGAATGAAATTAATATCTAAATTAAAAAATAAATTTAGGGTTTTTGCTATCACTACTAAAATTGAAAGAGTATCGGAAATAAGGAATGCAGGAGCTACTCCTATTCTAGCAGATCTAGATAAAAAAGAGACATTATATCGTCTAAAAGGAATTGCAAATATCATCATACACCTAGCACCCCCAAAAAAAATTGGTCAAGTTGATGAGAGAACAAAAAGATTAATACCTTTTTTACCTTTTAATTGTGTTTTCATTTATATAAGTACAACTGGTGTTTATGGTGATTGTCATGGAAAGTTTATTAATGAAACAGAACCTGTAAAACCTAAAAGCCTTAGGGCTAAAAGAAGATTAGATGCTGAAATAAAATTGAGAAATTGGTCAAAAAAAAATAAGTCAAGATTATCAATTTTGAGAGTCTCTGGAATTTATGCAGAAAATCGTTTGCCTGTAGATCGTTTAAAAAAAATTACTTACATGATTGATAAAAAAGAAGATGTATATACAAATCGAATTCACGCAGATGATTTGGTTAACTCGATAATATTGTCTATATTTAGGTCGAAATCACAAAGAATTTATAACATAGTTGACGACTCTAATAATTTGATGGGTGATTATTTTGATATATTAGCCAAGAATTTAAATTTAATTAAGCCAAAAAGATTACCAAAAAGTAAAGTTGAGAGCTTGGTAAGTCCTGAGTTATTTTCTTTCATGAAAGAGTCAAGAAGAATTTCCAACGAAAGAATTAAAAATGAACTTGGGTTGGTTTTAAATTGGAAAAAAGTAGAAGATTTTATTTCTAATCTTTCTTTAACCAAGTATTAATTTCAGTAATCCATTTATCAGTAGGTAGCTTTGTTTTCAAGCAAATTTCTTTTGATTTATCGAATATTTTTTGAAAATTTATACTGGGAGTCCTTTTAAAAGCCATTAATACTATATTTCCTTTTTTTGATTTTGGAAGAGTAATTGTTGCATCGAAAATTTTTGAAATTGTATCAAAGTTGCGTTGGAACGAGGGGTGATTTCCAAATAAGTTAATTACAGATATTCCATTATCTGTAAGACATTTATGACAGGCATTATAAAATCCAAAAGAATTTAAAACTGGACCTTGAGCATTTTTGTCATATAAGTCGATTTGAAGAATATCAATTGATTTATGATTACTTGAGTCGTTCACAAAATCATTTGCATTCATATTTAGAATTGATAATTTATTATGGTTTACTGGCAATTTAAATTTTTTTTTACAAATTTTTATTACGTCTTCGTTTATTTCTATGACATGGTGAAGACATTTTTTATTAAAATTAAGGGAAAATTTAGTCAAACTTCCCGTACCCATTCCAAGCTGAGCAATTTTTTTTGGATTTTTTTTAAAAAGCATCCATGCCATCATTTGTTGAGTATATTCAAGAACCAAACCATCAGGTTCATCAATCTTCATAGCACCTTGAATCCATTTTGTACCAAAATGTAAATAACGAATACCATTTTTTTCAGATAGTGTTATTTCATTATTATATTTGTTAAGCATGAATTGTTATATATTTATCTTTTTTCTTCTTTTCTTTCACTATATCTATCTGTTAGATGAGTAGAAATTTCTCTTGTAAGTAAAGTGAATTTAATTAATTCCTCCATAACATCTACGACTCTATCGAAGTAGGCGGAAGGTTTCATTCGATCTTCATCATTAAATTCACTATAAGCTTTCGCCACTGAAGATTGATTTGGTATAGTAAACATTCTCATCCATCGTCCTAATATTCGCATTTGGTTTAATGCATTAAACGACTGAGAGCCACCACAAACTTGCAATAAGCCTAAAGTTTTTCCTTGCGTTGGTCTTATTGAGCCAAGAGCCAATGGTATCCAATCAATTTGTGACTTCAAAATTCCTGTCATGGCTCCATGCCTTTCAGGTGAGCTCCAGACCATTCCTTCAGACCATTTTGAATACTCTCTTAATTCAACAACTTTACGATGAGAATCTGGTTTGTCGTCTGGCAAAGGTAGACCTGAGGGATTAAAAATTTTTATATCTGCTCCAAGTTTTAATAAAATTCTTCCTGCCTCCTCAGCCAAGAGTCTGCTAAATGATCTTTCTCTAAGCGATCCATAAAGTATAAGAATTCGAGGAGGGTGAGTAAATTCCTGTTTAATTTTTAAGTCACTAACATTACTTGGCTTAAAATAATCAAAATCTAAATTAGGAATTTCATTAAATGACTTAATCAATTAATTACCTTTAAGTAAAAAATTATTTAGAACTAATATCTAGAAGCATATCATTAAGTTTTTTTACAAAGCTTGATGGATCTAATAGCTGTCCTCCTTCTGCTAGCATTGCTTGATCGAATAAAATATTACTCCAATCATTAAATTTAGAGTCCTCATAATTCAAGCGCTTAACAAGAGGATGATTAGGATTAATTTCTAAAATTGGCTTGCTTTCAGGTGCATTCTGTCCCGAAGCTTTGAGCATTCTTAATAGGTTTCCTGATATTTCATTTTCATCTGCAACTAAACATGCTGGAGAATCAATTAATCTAAAAGTTACTCTTACATCTTTAGCTTTTTCAGACAATGATTTTTTCATTTTTTCTATTAAATCTTTATATTCTGATTTTACTTCTTCTTTTTGCTTTTTTTCAATATCGTCTTCAAGCTTACCTAAATCTAGATCTCCCTTTGTAACTGAAACAAATTGCTTTTTTTCAAATTCAGTTAAAAAAGATAACATCCACTCATCAACACGATCAGTCATTAAAATCACTTCAACCTTCTTTTTTCTAAAAATTTCTAAATGCGGACTATTATTAGCATTCGTCCAAGAGTCTGCTGTCAAGAAATATATTTTTTCTTGATCTGGTTTCATACGCGATATGTAATCGTTTAATGATATGTTTTGAGTATCATCACTGTTATGAGTAGTTGAAAAAAGAAGTAATTTCTCAATTCTATTTTTATTAATAGTATCCTCTCCAATTCCTTCTTTTAAAACTTGACCAAATTCTTTCCAAAATTCATGATATTTTTCTCTTTTTTTATTGTCGTCAGAATTAGCAATATTTTCAAGCAAACTTAAAATCCGTTTAGTACATCCCTCTCTAATAACCTTGACATCCCTAGATTCCTGAAGAATTTCACGAGACACATTGAGAGGAAGATCGTTTGAGTCAATTATTCCTTTGACAAATCTAAGATATATTGGCATCAACTGTTCAGCATCATCCATGATAAAGACTTTTTTAACGTATAGCTTAATGCCACCTCTCTGATTTCTATCCCATAAATCAAAGGGTGCTTTTTGTGGTAAGAAAAGTAATTGGTTATATTCACTTTTTCCTTCGACGCGATTATGAGTCCACATTAGTGGTTCTTGAAAATCGTTTGAAATGTGCTTGTAAAATTCTTTATACTGATCATCAGTTATTTCAGATTTTGAACGAGTCCAAATCGCACTAGCCTGATTTATAGTTTCAAAATTATTTTTTGTAACCATTTCTTTTTTTTCTTCATTCCATTCTTCCTCCTTCATTTGAATAGGAATTGATATATGGTCAGAATATTTTTTTATGATGGATTTAATTTTCCAGGAATTTAGAAGCTCATCTTCTCCTTGACGAAGAAAAAGGTGAACTTTTGTTCCTCGATCAGTTTTATTAATTAATTCAATATTAAATTCTCCTTCTCCATCAGACTCCCAACGTACTCCCTGATCAATTGACATACCAGCTCTGCGAGATTCTACAACTATTTTTTCAGATACGATAAAGCCAGAATAAAATCCAACACCAAATTGACCAATAAGAGCCGCATCTTTTTTTTGATCTCCAGTAAGTTTAGAAAAAAATTCCTTTGTTCCAGATTTAGCAATAGTTCCTAAATTATCAACAACTTCCTCCTTACTCATGCCGATTCCATTATCGGTAATGGAAATTGATCTTAAATCTTTATCAAAATCAACTAATATTTTTAGATCTGAATTATTTTCAAAAAGACTTTCATTATTAATTGCTTCAAATCTTAATTTATCTGAAGCATCAGAAGAATTTGAAATAAGCTCTCGTAAAAATATTTCTTTGTTAGAATAAAGGGAATGAATCATTAATTTTAAAAGTTGCTTAACTTCAGCTTGAAATCCAAGTGTTTCTTTATTTGCGTCAGACATTATTACCTCAAAAAAAAAAATTAATTAATTATATATGGGAGTAAGTAAAACAATTTCAAGTAGTTTTTAAAAAAAAAGTTATTTTAATAGTAATTTTTTTGTGCTAATTCAGACATATTTATAAATCTTTAATGTATTATGTTTTCAATTTTAACTGTAAGTTAAAACTTTTATTATTGTTTTAAGAGAATAATTAAATAATTATGAATTATAGTGAAAAACTTAAATCTTTAAATATTATTATAAAACCTTTAATTGAGCCTGTGGCCTCGTATAAATTATTTGTTCAATCAAAAAATACATTGTATCTATCTGGGCATATAGCAAAAAAAAATGATAAGCCATGGGTAGGAAAACTCGGTTTTGATATGAATACTGTAGATGGAATTAAAGCCTCAAGATTAGTTGCGTTAGATTTATTATCAACTTTATATCATGCTTGTAATGGTGATTTGAATAAGGTAAAAAAAATTGTAAAGTTGCTAAGCCTAGTAAATTCAACTACAAGTTTTACTGAACATCATCTAGTTACAAATGGTGCTTCTGAATTATTTATTGAAGTATTTGGAGATATTGGAAAACATTCTCGTTCTGCGTTTGGAGTTTCTCAGCTCCCCTTCGGTTCTTGTCTGGAGATTGAGCTAATTGTTGATTTATATTAAAAACAAAGCAAAGTCAATTTGGCTTAATTTTTATTCAAATAAAATTATCTAAAAAAATGAATGAAGTTGATCTTTTCTCAAACCAATCTGTTGAATTACTAAAGGCTCTTCACATATTAACTCGAGATGGGAAAATGAATTTAGATAGTAAACGCAAATTAAAGCAAGTCTATCATTTATTTCAATTAATAAAGCCAAGCTTAATAAGCTTATCTCAAAAAAATAATTTTTATCTAGTTGATCATGGTTCAGGTAAGTCTTATTTAGGCTTTATTTTATATGATTTATTCTTTAAAAATTATAAAAAAAAATTTCATATTTACAGTATTGATAGTAGACCAGATTTAATCGAAAAAGCAAAATTATTAGCTAATAATTTGAACTTTTCTAATATGACTTTTTTATGTAAAAGTGTTGAGGAAACTATTTATTCTGAAGATGTTCCAAAAAAGATTGATATAGTTACAGCATTACATGCTTGTGATACTGCAACGGATGATGCTTTAAATTTTGCAATAAAAAAAAATGCTGAATTCATTATTCTTGTTCCATGTTGTCAGGCAGAAGTTGCTTCAGTATTAAAGAAAAACAAAGAAAATATTTCAAATCAAGATTTATTATCAGAGCTCTGGAGATATCCAATTCATACAAGAGAGTTTGGTAGTCATATTACTAATGTTTTGAGATGTCTTAAGCTTCAATCAAATGGATATTCTGTTAAAGTAACTGAATTAGTGGGTTGGGAGCACTCCTTAAAAAATGAGATTATTATTGCAAAATCTAATTCAGGAATAAGCAAACAGTTTGCTAGAAAAAAATTAAATAATTTAATTAAAACAATAGGTTTAGAGGATTTATCATTTCGTTTTTGTTGAAAAAAAATCTTAAAAAGTTTAAATATAATTGTTATTTTAATAGGTATCTTTATGAAAGATTTTATTCTTAGAACTGAAAATTTGTCATGTGAGTTTAAAGGCTTTAAGGCAGTAAATAATGTAAATTTAAGAGTGAAAAAAGGTTCTATTCATGCTTTGATAGGTCCTAATGGCGCTGGGAAAACGACATGCTTTAATTTATTAACAAAATTTATTGAACCAACATCAGGTAAAATTTTTTTTAACAATAGCGATATTACAAAAATGCACACCTCTGAAATCGCACGTTTGGGGATTATTAGATCTTTTCAAATTTCAGCCGTCTTTCCTCACTTGTCAGTTTTAGAAAATGTCAGAATTGGTCTTCAACGTAAACTTAAAAATTCATTTTTTTTCTGGCAAGATGAATCTATTCTTAATCAATTAAATAGTCGAGCTATGGAATTGATCGAACAAGTAGGTTTAACTGAATTTGCTGGAAAGATCACAGTTGATCTTCCTTATGGAAGAAAACGTGCTTTAGAAATAGCCACTACACTATCAATGGAACCAGATCTGATGTTATTGGATGAGCCAACTCAAGGGATGGGACATGAGGACGTAAAAAGGGTAACAAATTTAATAAAAAATGTTTCAAAAGGTAGGACTGTATTAATGGTAGAGCATAATATGAATGTTGTTGCTGATATAAGTGATTATATTTCGGTCCTTCAACGTGGTGAGATTCTTGCAGAAGGAGATTATGAGGAGATTTCTAATAATAAAAGCGTTTTACAGGCGTATATGGGAACTGCAGAAAAATTGGAGAATGTGAATTAATGAGTAAAGTTCTTGAAGTAAAAAATTTACATGCATGGTATGGTGAGTCTCATATCTTACAAGATGTTAATTTTTCTGTTAATGAAGGAGAAGTAGTAACTCTTTTGGGAAGAAACGGTGCAGGTAGAACTTCAACTTTAAAAGCTATCATGGGTTTAACTGGAAAAAGAGAAGGTTCAATAAAAATTCATGGAATTGAATCAATAAATTTCCCAACTTTTAAAATAGCTCATCTCGGTGTGGGTTATTGTCCTGAAGAAAGAGCAATATTTTCTTCATTATCAGCAGAAGAAAATTTATTACTTCCTCCATTGCTAAAAAAAGGGGGTATGGAGTTAGATGAAATATATAAAATGTTCCCAAATCTTTTAGAAAGAAAACAAAGTCAAGGTACAAGATTGTCAGGAGGAGAGCAACAGATGCTTGCTGTTGCAAGAATTTTAAGGACTGGTGCAAAATTACTTTTAGTTGATGAAATATCTGAAGGGCTTGCACCAGTGATTGTGAAATCTTTAAGTAATTTGATTATTACTTTAAAAAATAAAGGCTACACTATTTTAATGGTGGAGCAAAATTTTAAATTCGCAACTCCTCTTGCTGATGAGCTTTTCGTTATGGAAAATGGTCAAATTATTGAGAAATTTAACTCTAAAGATGTTGATATCAAAATGCCTTTAATCAAAAATTTATTAGGGGTTTAAAATGGAATTATTTGGTATACCTACTTCTGCCTTATTAGGGCAATTACTTCTAGGTTTAGTAAATGGCTCTTTTTATGCCATGTTGTCTTTAGGTTTGTCAGTAATATTTGGGCTATTAAATGTTATAAATTTTGCCCATGGAGCACTTTATATGATGGGTGCATTTTTAGCTTGGATGGGTTTAGAGTATTTAGGATTAAATTATTGGTTGATGTTAGTTTTAGCCCCATTAGTTGTAGGCATTTTTGGCATTTTTATTGAAAAAACTATGTTGAAATGGTTATATAACATTGATCATTTGTATGGTTTATTATTGACTTTTGGGATAACCTTAATTCTTGAAGGTTTATTTCGCTCTTTCTATGGTGTTTCGGGACAACCATATTCTGTACCAACACTGCTATCGGGCGCTACAGATTTAGGATTTATGTTTTTACCAAACTATAGAGCTTGGGTGGTAGTGGCATCTATAACAGTGTGTATTATCACCTGGTTTATCATTGAAAAAACTAGAATCGGTGCATATCTTAGAGCTGGTACAGAAAATCCTAAAATGGTTCAAGCATTTGGAATAAATTTTCCATTGATGGTCACCTTGACTTACGGTTTTGGAGTAGCTCTTGCTGGATTTGCAGGAGTTTTGGCTGCACCAATTTTACAAATATCTCCACTAATGGGATCAAATTTAATAATAGTTGTATTTGCTGTAGTTGTTATAGGTGGAATGGGATCTATTTTAGGATCTATAATCACTGGACTTGCATTAGGTATTATTGAGGGTTTTACAAAAGTTTTTTATCCAGAATTATCTTCTACAGTTGTATTTATTATTATGGCAATCGTTTTAATAATTAGACCAGCTGGACTTTTTGGAAAAGAAAAATAAATGAATAGACAAATTAAAAATAAAATCACTTTAATACTATTAATTTTTTTAGCAATACTAGCACCATTTTATTTTTATCCAGTATTATTAATGAAAATAATGTGTTTTGCTTTATTTGCGTGTTCGTTTAATTTATTGATAGGTTACACAGGACTTTTATCTTTTGGACACGCAGCTTTTTTTGGAGGAGCTTCGTATATTACGGGACATTCATTAAAAGTCTGGGGCTTTCCTACTGAAATAGGAATTTTAGTTGGTGTAATATTTTCTGCAATTACTGGGTTAATTGTTGGTTTACTTGCCATTCGTAGACAAGGAATTTACTTTACCATGATAACAATGGCATTATCTCAAATGATATTTTTTGTATTCTTACAAGCTCCTTTTACCGGAGGAGAGGATGGTCTTCAATCAATTCCAAGAGGTTATTTACTTGTGATTATAAATTTAAAAAATGACTTAACTATGTACTATTTTGTTTTATTTATACTTGTAATTTCTTATTTTATGATCAAAAGGATAATACACTCTCCATATGGACAAGTTTTAAATGCCGTGAGAGAAAACGAAGCAAGAGCAAATTCTCTGGGATATAATACAGACAACTACAAATTACTTGCATTTGTTTTATCAGCTTCTCTTGCTGGTCTAGCAGGGTCTACAAAGTCAGTTGTTCTTGGTTTTGGAACATTAACAGATGTCCACTGGACTATGTCTGGACTTGTAGTTTTAATGACTTTAGTTGGAGGTATGAGAACTTTTTTTGGACCTGTTTTAGGAGCAACATTAATTATTGTTCTTGAGAATAAATTGGGTGATTTTGGAACTTGGCTTAGTCTCAAGACAAATATTGATTGGTTTAATTCTATTGGCGAATCGGTCACTATGGTTACAGGACTTATTTTTGTGATCTGTGTTTTATTGTTCAGAAAAGGGATAATTGGCGAGTTACTGGCAAAAATTCGATAATTTTTAATGTTATGTCAAAATCTAAATTTCATTGGGATGACCCTTTATTACTAGAAGAACAATTAAATGATAATGAGAAAATTATTAAAGATGCAGCATTTGCTTATTGTCAAAAAAAATTATTACCAAGAGTTTTAGATACATTTAGAAGTGAAAAAAATGAAGACCATATTTTTAGGGAAATGGGAGATATTGGATTTTTGGGTTCGATTTTCCCATCAAAGTATGGTGGTTCCGAGTTAAATTATGTTAGTTATGGATTAATCGCTAGAGAAATTGAAAGAGTTGATTCTGGTTATAGATCAATGATGAGTGTTCAAAGTTCTCTTGTAATCCTTCCTATTTATCAGTTCGGTAGCGAATCTCAAAAACAAAAATATCTTCCGAAATTAATTTCTGGAGAATTTATTGGTTGTTTCGGATTGACAGAACCAAATCATGGTTCTGATCCGGATGGTATGGAATGTAAAGCAAAAAAAATCAATGATGGTTATCTATTAACAGGAACAAAAATATGGATTACGAACAGTCCAATTGCTGATATTTTTGTAATTTGGGCTAAAGATGATTTTGATGAAATAAGAGGATTTATTTTAGAAAAAAATTGGAAGGGGTTATCTGCTCCAAAAATCTCTGGAAAAGTTGGTATGAGAGTTTCTGTTACAGGTGAAATTGTTATGGATGATGTTTTTGTGCCTGAAGAAAATATCTTACCTAATGTTAAAGGTTTGAAAGGACCTTTTTACTGTTTAAATTCTGCACGCTATGGTATTAGTTGGGGCGCTTTAGGAGCAGCTGAATTTTGTTGGCATACAGCAAGACAATACACTCTTGATAGAAAACAATTTGGTAGAGCTTTGGCGTCTACACAACTTATACAAAAAAAGTTAGCTGATATGCAAACAGAGATAACCTTAGCTATTCAAAGTTGTTTGAGACTTGGTCGAATGAAAGATCAGGGAATTGCAGCCCACGAAATTACATCCATAATGAAAAGAAATTCATGCGGTAAAGCTTTAGAAATTGCAAGAACTGCCAGAGATATGTTAGGGGCAAATGGCATAAGTGATGAATATGGTGTTATCAGACATTTAGTTAATTTGGAGGTAGTTAACACTTATGAAGGCACCCACGACATTCACGCACTTATTCTAGGGAGAGCACAAACAGGGATACAATCATTTTTTTAGAATGCCTATATTATTCGTAATTATTACTTTTTCTCCAAAATTTCACTTAAAATTTCTGGTGAAGTGGCTAAAAAAAATAAATTTTCTGATCTTGCTCCACTTCTGCAGAAAGCTAGAATTGGACTTGGAAAATTTTCAATAGCTTTATGTAATTCTAAAATTTGTTCTCTCGTTATTTTCCCGCTTATTACTGGTATAAAAGCATATTTTAGTCCCTCAGATAATACAGTTTTTTCAATTGCTTCATTTAAAGGCTGATCTTCACCACCCTCATGATCTGGACGATTATTAATAATAGTTTTAAAGCCTAATGAGACAATTTCTTTAATATCAGATGGATTAAGTTGAGAAGACGTACTGAAAAACTGATTTAGTTTAGTTATTTTCATGATTTTAAAATAAAAAATTTTTTTCTTAATGAAGTTAACAGATTATAAAATAATTTTTACTTTAATTTTATATTATTTATATTTATTTTTGCCGTGCCTTTAGCTAATGTTAGCTTCAATTTTTTTAAAGGAAATAATTCATTTGGATCTTTAATTATCTGATTGTCTTCGTTTTGTATAATTGAGTAACCTCTTAAAAGTGTTTTTTGTGGTGATAATAAATTTAGATTTTCTTGGACTTTGTAAAATGAATTTTTTTTGTTAATAAAATTATTCTTATAGACTTTTGATATGCTTAAATTATTGTATTCTAGTTTTTTGAAAAATAAACTAGTATCAGGTTTCTTATTTAAAAATTTTGTTTTTAATTTAAATAAATTAAATTTTAAAAGCTTAATATTACTATTGAGCTCATAATTGAGATTCTTTTTTGTTTTTGATAATATTATTTTTTTTGAATTGATTGTTTGAGCAGGTCCTTGGACATTACGGTTTATCCAATCTAGATTTTGTTTTCTTACATCTAAATTATCTTTAATTAATTTATTTAAGTTTTTTAAATTTTTTTCTATATTTGTTAGCCATTGTTTTTTTGATAAAGATGATATTTCTGCTGCCGCAGTTGGCGTCGAGGCTCTTAAATCAGAAACAAAATCTGCAATAGTAAAATCTGTTTCATGACCTATTCCAGTAATTATTGGAATCTTACTTTTATAAATTGCGCGAGCAACTCCTTCATCATTGAATGACCATAAATCTTCTATGCTCCCTCCACCCCTGCATAGAATAAGTAAATCACAGGACTTTTCATGAGATATATAATTGACGAGATTAATAATTTTTTTTATTGAATCTGATCCTTGAACAATTGTTGGGTAAACATTAATTAAAATATGAGGTGTTCTCCTTTTGAAGGTTTTTAAAGTATCTTGTAATGCGGCACCTTGAAGGCTTGTAATAATTCCAATTTTTTTAGGAAAAAATGGAATTTTCATTTTTCTTTCTTCATTAAATAAACCCTCTATTCTAAGTTTATTTTTTAACTTTAAAAAAGATTCATAAAGACTTCCAACACCACATAACTTCAAAACTTCAACATTTAGTTGATAGGCTCCCTTTGGTAAATAAAGTTTCACCTTTGCTTTTAATTCAACTTTATCTCCATCTTTTGGAAGAAAATTTAATTTTGAAGAATTACTTTTAAACATTACCGAATTAACTTCTGAATTTTTGTCTTTTAAAACAAAATACCAATGCCCAGAAGGATAAGGCTTAAAGTTAGATATTTCTCCTGTTACTAATACAATTGGATAATTAATCTCTAGCATTTGATTTACAGAATGATTTAGCTGAGATACTGTTAATATTTTATCGAATTTATTTGTTGGCTCCATAGATTCATTAACACAAAATTATAAAAAATTTAAATAATTTTAACAACTAAATGTAAGTTTAAAGTTTAAAAAATTAAAATCTACTTATGATTATTTTAGAAACAATTTTTAAGAATATTTGGAAAAATAAGGGTGTGTTATTTATACTACTTACCCCTTTTTCAATACTGTATTTTATTATAATCAATTTTAGATACTTCCTGTATAAAGTTGGATTATTCAACAAAAAAAAAATAAATTGTCCAATAATTATAGTTGGTAATATTTTTATAGGTGGCACTGGAAAAACACCAGTTGTAATTTGGTTAGTAAAGCTTTTTAAAAAAAATGGTTTTAGACCTGGCGTTATTTCAAAAGGTTATCTTTCAAATTCAAAAGAGCAAAAGTTTGTTACAAAATGTATGTCACCAATGGAAGTTGGTGATGAACCAGTTTTGATTTGTCAAAAAACTGATGTTCCTTTAGTAATTGGAAAGAATAGAGTTGATGCTGCGGAAAAATTAATTAGTTTAGTTCCGGATATAAATTTAATTATTTCAGACGATGGACTTCAACATTATTCTCTAGCTCGAGATGTAGAAATTCAAATTTTAGATGATAGAGGTTATGGAAATGGATGGTTACTTCCAGCTGGTCCTTTAAGAGAACTTAAAACAAGAAAAAGTGATTTTTATTTAATCAATAGCCAAAGTAATTTTAATAATTCGTCAACTAATTCCTCAGTTTTTTCACTAAAATTCTTTGGTGATCGCGCATTTCAATTATGTAATAATAAAAATATTATAGAGTTAAAAAAAATTTCAAAAAAACTTAAAATTATTGCAGCAGCAGGCATAGGTAACCCAAATAGATTTTTTGAGATGTTAAAGTTGCAAGATATAAGATTGATAAAATTTATGCCTCTCCCAGATCACTACAATTTTCTTGAAAATCCATTTAAAAAAATTTCAGCAGATATTATTCTTATAACTGACAAGGATGCGATAAAATGTAAATATAATAAACAACTTCAAAATGATTATCGTTTATGGGTTGTACCTATTGAAGTATATATTAATGATTCATTTGAAAAAAAAATTTTGGAGAAAATTTGTGGATAGAAATTTGTTAGATATACTTGTATGCCCTTTATGTAAAGGATCTCTTAAATATGACAAAAATTCAAAAGAATTAATTTGTAAACTTTGCAAATTAGCTTACCCAGTTAGAGATGGAATCCCAATAATGTGGTCAGAGGATGCAAGAGATTTAAGTACTGATTTAAATTCCTCTAATGATTAAATTTAAGAAATTTTTTATTTTGAAATAAAATTTTTTATGAAATTTACTGTTGTAATTCCTTCAAGATTATCATCTTCAAGACTTCAAAAAAAAGCTTTACAAGATATTGGCGGCAAGCCAATGGTCATTAGAGTAGCTGAAAGTGCAAAAAAATCTAATGCATCTAAAGTCTTAGTTGCTACTGACCACTTAGATATTTTAAACATTTGTCAAAAATTTGGTGTAGAAGCAAGAATGACAAGCGATTCTCATGAATCCGGAACAGAGCGTTTAGCTGAAATTGTTGATTCAAATGAATTTTTTGATGATGATATTATAGTAAATGTTCAAGGTGATGAACCAATGATTGATCCAGAATTAATTAACTATTGTGCTTCAAAGATTGATCAAAACGTTAATGTAGCAACCTCTGCTCATAAGATTATAAAATTTTCAGAAGTTCATGATCCAAATGTTGTAAAAGTGATATTAAATAAAAATGATGAGGCAATTATGTTCTCCAGAGCGTCAATACCATGGAGTAGAGAACATTTTGGAAAGTTAAAAAATAGTTTTCCAGTTAATTATTTTGCTTACAGACATATAGGTATATATGCCTATAAGTGCAATTTTTTAAAAATTTACAAGAAATTATCTCGATCTCCGATTGAAAAAATTGAAAATCTAGAACAGCTTCGTATTTTATGGCATGGATATAAGATTGCTGTATATATTTCGCATAAAATTCCAATTCCAGGCGTTGATACAGAAGAAGACTTAGAGAGAATTAGAGAATATTTTGTGATTCGCTAATCTTATAGTATTCTCTATGACTTTCTTATTACCAACAATTACTAAAGTTAATTCTTTAATAATTATTAAAAATTACTAATAATTATTAATTTGCTTTTATTAACATTTTTAAAAAAAATTATAATGCGATTAATCCTTTTAGGAGCACCGGGTGCAGGTAAAGGTACTCAAGCAGCTTTCATAACAAAAAAATTCAACATCCCTTCAATTTCTACAGGTGATATGTTGCGCGCGGCTGTTAAAAATAAGACGGAGTTAGGTTTGTCAGTAAAAAAAGTTATGGAATCAGGAGGACTAGTTTCAGACAATTTAATAATTGGTTTAGTTGAAGAAAGACTTAAATTACCTGATTGTAATTTAGGTTTTTTATTAGATGGTTTTCCAAGGACAGTTTCCCAAGCAAATGCTTTAAAAAAAACAAATATTATGATTGATTTTGTTCTTAAAATCGACGTAGCAGATAACGAAATTTTAAAAAGAGTTACGGGAAGAAGAGTTCACGAACCTTCAGGTAGAATTTATCATGTGATATTTAAACCTCCTAAGATTGAAGGTAAAGACGATTTAACTGATGAAAATCTAATTCAAAGAGATGATGATTCTGAAGATACTGTAAAAAAACGTCTTTTGGTTTATCACAATCAAACTAAAGTTCTTATTAATTATTACAATAACTGGTCTAAATCTGGAGTAAAAGAAGCTCCAGTATACAAAATCATAGATGGCATTGGTTCAGTAGAAGAAATTAGTAAAAGAATTTTATTAGCATTAAAAAAATAAAAAATATTTGTCAAATTTTGGAGGTAACATGGTTTTGGAAGAATTAGGATTATATTTTTCAGTAGTTTGCGGATTAATTGCTGTTTTTTTTGGTTTGTTTTCCAGGCAATGGATAATGAAAAAAGATGTTGGGAATGAGCGTATGAGAGAAATTGCTGCAGCAATTCAGGCAGGAGCTGCAGCATATTTATCAAGACAATACAGAACAATTTCTATTGTTGGTATCATCTTGGCAATTACAATTTATTTAGTCCTTGATATCAATACAGCGATTGGCTTTATTTTAGGTGCTGTTTTATCTGGAGCTTGCGGTTTTATTGGAATGAATGTTTCAGTTCAAGCAAATGTCAGAACTGCTCAAGCTGCAACTAATGGTATAGGTCCTGCTTTGGACGTTGCATTTAAAGGAGGGGCAGTAACTGGCATGCTAGTTGTTGGTTTAGGGCTTTTAGGAGTTTCAGTCTTTTATTTTTTAACTGGTGATTTAAATACACCAGACTCAGTATCAATTAAGCCATTATTAGGTTTTGCTTTCGGTTCATCATTGATATCAATTTTCGCAAGACTAGGTGGTGGAATTTTTACTAAAGGAGCAGATGTAGGCGCGGACTTGGTTGGTAAAGTGGAAGCTGGCATCCCTGAAGATGATCCAAGAAATCCTGCTGTAATTGCAGATAATGTTGGTGATAATGTAGGTGATTGTGCAGGTATGGCTGCAGATTTGTTTGAAACTTATGCTGTAACTTTAATTGCAACTATGGCTTTGGGAGTTTTAATGGTCAAGCCTGAATACAAATCTGTTGCAGTTATTTATCCATTAGTTTTAGGTGGTGTTTCAATAATTGCCTCGATAGTTGGAGTGATGTTTGTCAAGGCTAGCAAGGGAATGAGAAATGTTATGCCGGCATTATACAAAGGCCTAATTATTTCAGGATTGATTTCATTATTTTTCTTTTACTTTGTTTCAGCCTTTTTTTTCCCACAAAACTTAATTTTAATTGACGGTACTTCTGTGAATTCAATTAATTTATTTGGATCTTGTTTAGTAGGTTTAATCCTTACAGCTGCAATGGTTTGGGTAACTGAATATTATACCGGTACTGATTTTTTTCCAGTAAAACATATTGCTCAATCATCAACAACTGGACATGCAACAAATATAATTGCAGGTATTGGGATTTCTATGAAATCTACAGCTTGGCCAGTTCTTTTTGTTTGTGCTGGTATATTGGTTTCTTTTTCTTTAGCTGGACTTTATGGGATCGCAATTGCTGCAACTGCTATGTTAAGTATGGCAGGAATTATTGTGGCATTAGATGCATACGGTCCAATAACTGATAATGCTGGTGGCATTGCTGAAATGGCCGAACTTCCAGCAAGTGTAAGGGATATCACTGATCCACTTGATGCAGTAGGCAACACAACAAAAGCTGTAACAAAAGGTTATGCAATTGGCTCTGCAGGATTAGCGGCTTTAGTTTTATTTGCAGACTATACTCATGGTTTGAGTGAACGTGGAATTAAAATCAAATTTGATTTGTCTGATCCATTAGTCATAGTTGGTCTCTTTATAGGTGGCCTAATTCCTTTTCTTTTTGGAGCAATGGCAATGGAGGCTGTTGGTAGAGCTGCAGGATCAGTTGTTGAAGAAGTTCGAAGGCAATTTAAAGAAATTTCAGGAATTATGGAGGGTACTAGTAAACCAGAATATGGAAAAGCTGTTGATATGCTTACTGCCTCAGCAATTAAAGAAATGATGATTCCGTCTTTATTACCAGTTATCGTTCCAATCGCTGTCGGATTAATTTTAGGACCAAAAGCTTTAGGGGGGTTATTAATGGGTACTATTGTTACAGGACTTTTTGTAGCAATTTCCATGTGTACCGGGGGAGGCGCTTGGGATAATGCAAAAAAATATATTGAAGATGGAAATCATGGTGGAAAGGGAAGTGAAGCTCACAAAGCCGCGGTAACAGGAGATACTGTTGGAGATCCATACAAAGATACTGCTGGTCCTGCAGTAAATCCCTTAATAAAAATAATAAATATTGTTGCTTTATTGATTGTGCCGCTTTTATCTACAAAAGGATTTTTTGGATAGAAAAGTTTTAAAAATCGATGTTTTCAACATTTAATATTAAGGAGGATTTATGGAAATTAGCAGTAATGTTTTTATTATAACTGGTGGGGCATCGGGATTAGGCGAGGCTACAGCTGAAATGATTTTCAAGAATGATGGAAAAGTTGTTATAGCTGATGTTCAAGAGGAGCATGGAGAAATAATTGCAAAAAAATTTGGAGGAAAATTTGTTAAGTGTGATGTTACGTCAGAAGAAGATGGTATGAACGTTGTAAATTCGGCTGCAAGCTTTGGTAATTTAGTAGGTCTTATAAATTGTGCTGGAGTTGCGCCAGCAGTCAGAACTGTTGGAAAAGAGGGACCACATGATTTAGAACTTTTTAAAAAAGTTGTTGATATAAACTTAGTTGGAACCTTTAATATGTCAAGATTAGCTGCAAACACTATGTCAAAAAACGAACCAAATATACATGGGGAAAGAGGGCTTATACTAAATGCTGCTTCAGTAGCAGCATATGATGGGCAAATTGGCCAATCAGCGTATGGTTCTTCAAAAGCTGGAGTTGTAGGTTTAACTTTGCCGATGGCAAGAGATTTGTCAAGAAATGGAATAAGAGTTATGACAATTGCTCCAGGAATTTTTGAAACACCAATGCTTTTAGGAATGCCAGAACAAGTTCAAGAAGCACTCGGGAAGATGGTCCCGTTTCCTTCAAGACTTGGTAAACCTAAAGAATTTGCTCATCTAACAAAAGCAATTATAGAAAATCCTATGTTAAATGGAGAATCAATTAGGTTAGATGGTGCAATAAGGATGCAACCAAAATAACTATTTTTTTTATTTGTTAAGAACTAAATCTCATTTTTGTTTTATTTTGATGATAAAAATTGTAATTTTAATTTCTGGAAACGGTTCCAATATGAAAGCAATAATTGAAACTGCTACCAAAGAAAGTTGGGATGTAGAATTTCCTGCTGTTATTAGTAATAATCCAAAAGCTGATGGATTAATCAAAGCAAAGAATTTAGGCCGAAAAACAATTACTATTAATCAAGAGCTTTACTCTGATAGATATCAATATGAATGCCGTTTGGCATCAGAAATAAATAAATTCAAACCAGATTTGATTGTACTAGCAGGATTTATGAGGATACTTTCAAAAGATTTTGTTGATCAATATCAAGGAAAAATAATTAATATTCATCCATCTTTACTCCCTGCGTTCCCAGGTCTAAATACACATCGAAATGCACTTTTAGCAGGTGTTAAAGTTCACGGTATAACAATTCATTTTGTTACTTCAGAATTAGATGCTGGACCGATAATTGCACAAAAATCAATAGAAATTTTAGAAAATGATACTGAAGTCTCATTAAAAAAAAGAATTCAAAAGATTGAGCACGAAATTTATCCAAAAGTCATAAAACAGTTATTAAATAATCTAAAAGAAAAAAAATATTAAACGATTTTATGGGGCTTTCGAAAAAAATTATTAAATCAACTTTAGAAGTTACAAACGAAATTTTAAATTTTAAAAAACCTTCTGATTTATTATTATCAAATTATTTTAAAAAAAATAGGTCTTTGATAAGTCTAGAAAGAAAAATTGTTGCAGATGCCGTTTATGACTTATTAAGAAATTTTTGCATTTATAAAAATTATTCTTTTACTGCTCCATTTGAAAAAAATAGAAGCATTGTTCTTTTAGCATTGTTTAATACTTGTAAAGATAAAGACTTGGGGAGATTATTGCCTGAAGAAATAATATGGATTGATTATATATCATCACAGAAAAATTTTTTTTTACCAGATTATTTGAAAAATAACTTTCCTTTATGGCTAATAAATAAATTTTCTGATCAATTTGGTTATCAAGAAACAAAATATTTAATAAATAGTTTAAATTCAAAAGCAAGTCTTGATTTAAGAGTAAATTTATCAAAAATCTCGAGAAAAAAAGTTAAATTCTTTTTTTCTAAATTAGGAATTAATTCTTTTTTGACGCCATTTTCTAAAGAAGGATTAAGATTAACAAAAAAAATTTCATTAAAAAATTTATCAATTTTCAAAAAAGGAATGATTGAAGTCCAAGATGAAGGAAGTCAACTTTTATCTCAAGTTCTTGATGTTAAAAGAGGAGATATATTTGTTGATTATTGTGCTGGAGCTGGAGGTAAAACTTTAGCAATTGGAGAGCATATGAGAAATTCTGGAAGAATTTATGCTTTTGATATTTCAAAAAAAAGATTATCAAACATTAATGAAAGATTAACGAGAAGTGGTTTGACAAATGTATTTATAAAGCATATTGGTAATGAAAAAGATACTACTTTAGAAAGGTTGAATGGAAAGGTTGATAAAGTTTTAGTAGATGCGCCATGTTCAGCTACAGGTACAATCCGGAGAAATCCTGATTTAAAGTGGAGATTATCACCAGAATTAATATCTTATTATCAACAAGAGCAAATAAAAATACTCTGTTCAGCATCAATTTTAGTAAAAAACGGTGGATACTTGATTTACTCAACTTGTAGTTTATTAGATCAAGAGAATGAAAGGGTAGTTGAAATTTTTTTAGAAAAAAATCCCGAGTTCAAAATTGAAGATATATCAGGCGTTTTATTAAAAAAAAAAATTCAACTAAACATGGGAAAATTTTTATTACTTAAACCGCATATTCATCAAACAGATGGATTTTTCGCAGCAAAATTTGTTAAGAATAATAAAAATAAGTAATAAAAATCATTTAATCTTAGCTTCTTTGTACAGTACATGCTTTCTTGCTTTAGGATCAAATTTTGTTATTTGCATTTTTTCAGGCATCGTGCGCTTATTTTTTGATGTAGTATAAAAATGACCTGTTCCCGCAGTAGATTCTAATTTAATTTTGTCTCTTCCTTTGGCAGCCATGTAAAAAACCTCTTTTAAAAATATTTAAAACTTTTTACCCTTATCTTTCAATTTCCTCAAAACTAGGTCGATACCTAATTTGTCAATAATCCTCATACCAGCATTAGAAACTTTTAGTTTAATCCAACGATTTTCGGATTCAACAAAAATTCTCTTATTGTGAAGATTTGGAAGAAACCTGCGCTTATTTTTGTTATTAGCATGAGAAACATTGTTTCCAGCCATAGGTTTTTTTCCAGTTACTTGACATTCTCGCGACACTTCAATCCCCAAGAAGAATAAATTTAATCTATTATTATATATAAATTAATATTTCTGTTCAAATTTATAATTTTGTACATATGTCTAACAATCTAGAAGTTTTTGTCAAAAACGATTCTTTTGTTACTCTGAATTACCGTTTATCTACCCATGAAAATTTAGAAATTATTTCAACTTACAGTAATAATCCTGCAACTTTATTAATAGGTTCTGGTCAATTAGCATCATTTCTTGAAAAAAATTTATTAAATTTGAAAGAAGGTGATAAAAAAATCTTTATTTTTCCTCCTGAAAAAGCTTTTGGTTTTTCTGACCCAGTATTAATTAGAAAAATTTCTTGGAAATTGATTTTAGAGGACGCAGAAACTCAAAAAAAATATAATATTGGTGATATTGTTATCATTAATGGTAGTTTAGGTAGAAAATTTTCAGGTATTTTAATAAATTTTGATACTGAATATGCTACTTTAGATTTTAATCATCCTTTGTCTGGGAAAAATTTGAAATTTGAAGTTGATATTATAAGTATTCTGTAATTTTATTTTAATAATTTGTCAATGAACTCAGAAAAAAAACAAAAAAAAGTTTTTTTAGCTCAACCCAGAGGCTTTTGTGCTGGTGTTGACCGAGCTATTGAAATTGTAGAATGTTTATTATCGAGTTTCGGCAAACCTATTTATGTAAAACATGAAATTGTTCATAATGATTTTGTTGTAGAAACTTTAAAAAGTAAAGGAGCAATTTTTATTGAAGATCTTGATTTAGTTCCAAATGGAAGTTATTTGGTTTTTTCTGCACATGGAGTTTCAAAGAAAATTAAATTGAAAGCAAAAGAAAGGAGTTTGAAAGTTTTTGATGCTACATGTCCGCTAGTTACAAAAGTACATATTGAAGTTGAGAAGATGAGATCAATTAATAAAGAAGTGATAATGATTGGTCATGCAGGTCATCCTGAAGTTGAGGGTACTATGGGACAGTGTAACGAAGGAATGTATTTAGTTGAAACTGTTTCAGATGTTAAAAATTTAAAAATACATGATCCTGATAATTTAGCCTATGTTACTCAGACGACTTTATCTGTAGAAGATACTTCTCAAATTATTTCTGAGTTAAAAAATAAGTTCCCAAAAATATCTGAGCCAAGAAAATCTGATATCTGTTACGCAACAACTAACAGGCAACAAGCCGTTAAATTAATGGCAAGTAAAGTTGATGTAGTTATAGTTGTTGGAAGTGTTACAAGTTCAAATTCTAACCGATTGAAAGAAGTTGCTCAAAATTATGGAGTTGAATCACATATGGTTGATAACGCAAATCAAATTCAATTATCATGGCTAAAAGGAAAAGAAAAAATAGGAGTAACTGCTGGTGCATCAGCACCAGAAGTTCTTGTAGAAGAAGTAGTAACAAAATTAAATTTGCTAGGAGTTAGTTCTGTTTCAGAAATAAAGGGAGTCGAGGAAAATATTATTTTTTCACTCCCAAAAGGCTTGTTAAGAAAATAAATTTGGAATTTTAGTGGATATATTTATACAGCAATTACTCAATGGTTTAATACTTGGAAGTATGTATGCTCTGATTGCTATTGGCTACACAATGGTTTATGGGGTTTTAAATTTGATAAATTTTGCTCATGGTGATTTGTTAATGATCGGAGCAATGGTTGGGTGGACAGTTGTACAAATTTTAGAAAAAGTTTTTCCTGGTATTCCTGGATTTGTTCAATTACTAACTGCTATAAGTATGTCAATTTTTGTTTGTGTACTTGTGAGTGTAATAGTTGAGCGTGTTGCTTACAGAAGACTTAGAAATGCTCCTAGATTAGCGCCTTTGATTACAGCAATAGGTGTTTCTATCCTTCTTCAAACATTTGCAATGATAATATGGGGAAGAAATCCCTTGCCTTTTCCTCAACTTTTATCTAGTGATTCAATTGAAGTTTTTGGAGCTTTAATTACACCTACTCAAATAGTTTTGTTAATATTCTCAGCACTAGGGATGCTTGCGCTTGCTTTTTTAGTTCAAACCACGAAAATTGGTCGTGCCATGAGAGCTGTTGCTGAAAATTCAACAGCTGCTTCTTTGATGGGAGTAAATTCAAATTTCATAATAGTGATTACTTTTGCAATTGGAGCAATATTAGCGGGTATCGCAGGAGTAATGTGGGCAGCTAATTATGCAACTGTTCAATTTGCAATGGGATTTATACCTGGAATAAAAGCCTTTTCCGCCGCAGTATTAGGAGGGATTGGAAATATATATGGCGCAATGATTGGTGGAATTCTGCTAGGACTTATTGAAAGTTTAGGTGCAGGATATGTTGGTGATTTAACCAACGGAATTCTTGGAAGTCATTATCAAGATATTTTTGCTTTTTTAGTTTTAATTTTAGTTTTAATAATAAGACCTTCAGGGATAATGGGAGAAAAATTATCAGATCGATCTTAAAGTTTTTTATTAAAAATTTTAAAATTAAAGATTACTTGTTGATTAAAGTTTTTTTTTCTTTAAGTGTTATATTATTCCCAATTATTGCTTCAAAATTTGGAAACTCTTGGGTAAGAATAGTTGATGTAGCATTGCTGTATATAATACTTGCAATTGGATTAAATATTGTTGTTGGCTTTGCAGGGCTACTAGTTTTAGGTTTTATTGCTTATTTTGCAATAGGGTCATATGTTACAGGAATACTTTCGTCACCTCAGTTTTCCTTTTTTTTAGAGAGTATTCAGTTTGAGTTTCCTGTTTTTGCTGAGAGGTTCCTTCCTTTTTTTTCTGAAACTGTAATTAATAATGGGATACATTTACCTTTTTGGATAATATTACCTATTTCTGGACTGATTGCAGCTTTTATTGCGTTATTAATTGGCGCTCCAACATTAAGATTAAGAGGAGATTATTTGGCAATTGTTACACTAGGGTTTGGAGAAATTATCAGAATATTTTTGAATAACCTTAATGCTCCAGTAAATGTCACAAATGGTCCACAAGGAATTAATCTAATAGATCCTGTTGTAATTGGAAATGTTTCTCTTTCCGGCGAGCCTGGTTCAGGAGGTATCGTTAATTTTTATTTTTTTTCTATACCTTCAGTCACAGCTTACTATTATCTTTTTTTAATTACTTGCATTTTAGTTATTTTTATTTCTAATAGACTTCAATTTTCTAGACTTGGAAGAGCTTGGATCGCAATTCGTGAAGATGAAATAGCTGCTCAAGCAATGGGAATAAACGTTCACTATCTTAAATTGCTTGCTTTCGCTGTTGGAGCATCTTTTGCAGGTATTGCAGGAGCATTATTTGGAGCTTTTCAAGGTTTTATTTCTCCAGAGTCTTTTTCCTTAACCGAATCAATAGCTGTACTTTCGATGGTTGTTTTGGGTGGTATTGGTAATATACCAGGTGTAATATTAGGAGCTGTTATTCTTGCGGCTTTACCAGAGGTACTTCGTCACACTGTAGAGCCAATTCAAATGTTTTTGTTCGGAAATATCTTAGTTGCAGTTGAGGTTCTTCGTCAACTTTTATATGGACTTGCTCTTGTTTTAATAATGTTACTTCGACCTGAAGGATTATGGCCGCAATCAAAAAATTAAAAATTAAAAAATGAAAGTAATACTACAAATAAATAATGTTAGTAAAAGTTTTGGAGGATTAAAAGCTATTTCAAATGTAAATCTCTTTGTTCCTGAAAAAAAAATATATGGTTTAATCGGGCCTAATGGAGCTGGAAAAACTACTTTATTTAATATTCTGACTGGTCTTTATCAGCCAGATGAAGGTTCTTTTAAGTTAGATGGAAAAAAGTACTCAACTTTCTCTCCTCATCAAGTGGCAAAAGCTGGAATTGCAAGAACATTTCAAAATATTCGGTTATTTAATGATATGACTGCAATTGAAAATGTAATGGTTGGAAGACATCTTAGAACAAATCAAGGAATTTTAGGAGCCATTTTTCGCTTTAAGAAAACCATGATTGAAGAAAAATTAATATACGAAAGAGCAAAAGAGCTTCTTGAATTTGTTGGTATTGAACATTTGTCTGTAAGAACATCAAGATTTTTATCTTATGGTGATCAAAGAAGAGTTGAAATTGCAAGGGCTCTTGCTACTGACCCTTTGGTACTTGCTTTAGATGAACCAGCAGCTGGAATGAATGCTTCAGAAAAAAAAAGTTTAAGAAAATTATTACTTAAAATAAGAGATAAAGGGATCACAATTTTAATTATTGAGCACGATATGAAATTAGTAATGAATCTTTGTGATAGGGTAACTGTATTAAATTATGGCAGCGTCATTGCTGAGGGATTACCATCAGAAATTCAGAATAACAGTTATGTTATTAAAGCTTACTTAGGTGAAAACTCTTAATGATTGCTCCAAGAGATAATTTATTAGATATTAAAAACTTAGGAGTTTCTTTTGGCGGAATTGAAGCTGTTAAGTCTGTTGATTTAACTGTTAAGGAAGGTGAAGTTGTTGCAATTATTGGCGCAAATGGTGCAGGAAAAACAACTACTCTTAAAGCAATTACAGGAACTCTGGCAAAATCAACTAAAAAGGGAGAAATTTTCTATTTAGGAAAAGAAATTACAAATATAAGCTCATTTGATTTACCAAAAAAAGGTTTAGTAATGGTCCCAGAAGGAAGAAATATTTTTACGAGAATGAATGTAAAAGAAAATTTACTAATGGGTGCCTTCACCAGAACAGATAATGACGAAATTGAAAATGATATAGAAAAATGGTTTTCATTTTTTCCAAGATTAGAGGAAAGAAAATTTCAATCTGCTGGCTTACTATCTGGAGGGGAACAGCAAATGCTAGCTTTATCTAGAGCTTTGATGAGTAAACCAAAGCTTTTACTTTTAGATGAACCTTCAATGGGTCTAGCTCCTATAATGGTTGAATTAATATTCGACGTAATTAGTCAGATTTTAGACGAGGGAGTCACAATACTAATTGTAGAACAAAACATAAAGCAAGCATTAAAAGTAGCATCGAGAGGTTATGTCATGGAAAACGGGGTAATAACGATAACTGACTCCGCACAAAAATTACTTAACGACGAGCGTGTTCAAAAAGCTTACCTAGGTGGTTAATTATTTTTTTTCTTGGCATATTTAATTACTCTTTGTTTTTGAACGCCCATTCCTTCAATGCCTAGACAAATTTGATCACCAATCTTTAAAAATTTTTTAGGTTTCATAGCCATACCAACACCTGGAGGAGTCCCAGTTGCTATAATGTCACCAGGAGATAATGTCATAAATTTGCTCAAATAACTGACAATCTTAGCAACTGAAAAAATCATTGTTTTAGTATTTCCAGTTTGCATTCTTTTACCATTTATGTCGAGCCACATATTAAGCCCTTTAGGATCAGGGAGTTCATCTCTGGTAACTAACCAAGGTCCAATTGGGCCAAAAGTATCACATCCTTTACCTTTATCCCACTGAGGCCCCCGCTCAAGTTGAAATTCTCTCTCTGACAAATCGTTAACTATTAAAAAACCTGCAATATAGTCAAGGGCTTTATTCTGGCTTACGTAATTTGCTTTAGTTCCAATAACAACTCCTAATTCAACTTCCCAATCCATTTTTTTTGAATCTTTTGGTAATATAACGTCATCATTTGGTCCATTAATTGATGATATTGCTTTCATAAAAACTATAGGTTCTTTCGGAATAGGCATACTAGTTTCAGCAGCATGATCTGAATAATTCAGACCAATTCCAATAAATTTTCCTACATGAGATATTGGAGCTCCTAGCCGAGGATTTCCTTTTACCAGAGGTAAAAGTTCAAATTTTATTTTTGATATTTTATGCAAAGATTTTTTAGATATTTCTTTTGGTCCAATATCATTAATTAAACCTGATAGGCTTCTTAATTTACCTTTAGAGTCAATTAATCCAGGTTTTTCAAATCGAGGTCTGCCATATCTCACTAATTTCATTTTTGTCCTAATTATTTTAATTATTAATTTAATTATGCCTATGTTTTAATAAATATGAAAGATGTTGGTTTATTTCTTTTGATTTTTTTGGACCCGCCGACAGGAATCGAACCTGTATTTAATGCTTAGGAGGCACTTGTTCTATCCATTGAACTACAGCGAGAAAACTTAAAATTATTATTTTTTCTTTTTAATAAAAATAATTAATTTTTGATTCAATTGAGAGTTATGTATATTACAAAGTTCAATATTTTTTTCTAAATAGGAAATATTTTCTGGAGATATAAAAGGACTCTCTAATTTTTTAGTTAAACAATAATTTAGTAGTACACTGAAAGTTGAATATTTAAGATCAGGGTCAATTAAGATATTTGATGAAAAAATTATTGGTAAGTCATTATTAATATTTGAAGCTAAGTTATTATGGATTGTAAATTTTTTTTTTGCATTATCCATATAAAAAGGATTTATATTTTGAAAAACGTAAATGCCTCCAGGAATTAGGAATTTAAAAATTTTATCAAAAATAAATTGTTGCTTATCACTTCGATAGTCACAGTTGTCTATAATAATGTTCGCTTTTATTTTATTTAAAGTGAATATCTTTTCTAAGCCAAAATTATTAAGATTTTTTACATTAAAAATTTCAGCTTCATCTAGATTATCAATACTCGCATCACTAAAGTTTATGCCAAAAACTTTTGCATTATTAAAATATTCTTTCCAAAATTTTACGTAGTTTGAGAATTTTTCTGAATGGTCTACTAAGCCTAAATAGATTAACCTCAAAGGAAGCTTTTTTGAAGCAAAAAAATATTTATCATAGAAAGAAAAATAGTTCTGATAATTTGAAGAATTTTCTTCAGATCTTAAATTTTCAAATTTTGAAGCTATACTCATAAAGTAATCCTTATTTATTTAATTTTTAAATATTAAATCTAAAAGTTTACTAGCAGATTGTTCCCAAGAAAAATTTTCTCTAATAATTTTAGAAGATTTAATGGCTGATTTACTAAAATCTTTGTCACAAACTTCTATCAAAATTTCAGATAATTTTATTGGATCAATTTCAGCCCATTTGCCCCAAAAATTATCTTTTTGAGGATAACTTTTTTTCCAAATTTCACAATTTATATCATTTAATTTATAAGGTATGGAGATATAATCATCATTAATAAGTCTTAAAAATTCTGATTGTCCACCGAAATTACAAGCAATACACGGAATTCCACAAGCTAAAGCTTCTATTAAAGGGAGTCCCCATCCTTCACATTTCGAAGGAAAAAGAAAAAAATCACACGCATAATAAAGACGTCTCATCTGATTTAAAGAATAAAGACCAGTATATGTTTGAATTGGCAAATCGGGTAACTCTCTGAGGTAGTTTACATACTCAGCTCCAATTTGAGCTTTGGGACCACTTATCATATCTGGCTTTGTCCATAATTCAATATTTTGTTTTTTTTCGTAAGCATAAGCAAATGCTTTTAAACCTTCATAATATCCTTTCCTATTTTCAAATTTTCCAATCATCAAAAATCTTGTTATAGATTTATCTTTATTTAAAGGCCTTAAAAATGGATGAAATTGCCAAGAATTGACTCCTTCAGGAATTACGAATGTTCTATTTTTTGGAGCACCATTATTTGTTAAGCATTCATACCCCCATTTGCTTGGAGTAATTACAAAATCAAATTGATCATATATCAAATTAAGGTCGTGCATTGGTTTGGTAGATTCAAACGCATACCAAAAATATTTTCTCCCTTTAAACAATGGAGCAACATCAACGATAAAATAAAGGAATATGTTTATATCAGAATTCTGACTATCAGAGTAGGCCCCTTGAACTTTAGAAAGATCCTCATTATTATACCATTCCACTTGAAGGATATCTCCATGCATGCGTTTTAAAACATTAAAAATATTATTAGAGTGCGTTCCAGCACCAGTTACAGTCGGAATTCCAAAAACTCTTAATCTCATTTTATTAGATCAAATTATTCAAATTAAGTTAAAATTTCAAATATTTTTATTGTAAGTATTTAGCGAAAATTTTAAAAGTAATTTTTATGATTATCATATCAATATCGAATGCAAAATTATCATTTGGACATAAGAATTTACTTGATAATTGTAGCTTTTCAATTGAAAAAGGTGAAAAAATTGGTTTAATTGGAAGGAATGGTTGTGGAAAGTCATCAATGCTAAAAGTTTTGGCTGGAAAAATTACCCTTGATGATGGTTTAATTAAAATCAAAAAAAATCTTAATGTTTCTCTTTTAGAGCAAGAACCTGATTTTTTGCCATCCATATCAATTTATGAGGCTGTTTCGGAAGGTACAAAAAACATTAAATTGCTTTTAAACAAATATGAAAAGCTCACAAAAAATTTAAAAGACAATTCATCCATTAGTGTTATGGAAACCCTGAGCGATTTACAAACACAAATTGATTTATTCGATGGTTGGAATATCAATACAAGAATAAAAAAAATATTACAAAAATTAAATCTTCAATCTGAATTGAAAATTAGTTCTCTTTCTGGAGGCGAAAAAAAAAGAGTGGCCCTGGCTAAAGCTCTTGTTTCATATCCTGATTTATTACTTTTAGATGAGCCAACAAACCATTTAGATATTTATTCAATTTTTTGGTTAGAAGAGTTTTTAAAATCATATAATGGTACTTTGTTATTTATTACCCATGATAGAAGATTCCTAAATAATTTAGCAACAAAAATTATTGATATTGATAGAGGAGTGATTAGATCCTATCCAGGTAATTTTGATAAGTTTAAAAAATTTAAAGCTAATCAAATATCAACTGAAATCATTGAAAACAAAAAGAATGATAAATTTTTAGCTAAAGAAGAAATATGGATAAAAAAAGGAGTTGAGGCAAGAAGATCAAGAAATGAGGGGAGAGTTCAAAGACTAAAAAAATTAAGAGAAGAAAGAAACTTAAGAAAAGATCTTATGGATTTAGTAAAAATGGAAATTTCTAATAATAGTAAGTCCTCAAAAATTATAGCGGAATTAAAAAATATTGAAAAGTCATTTAATGGAGAAAGAATTATTAATAATTTTAGTTCAATAATCCTTAGAGGAGATAAAATAGGGATAATTGGAGCAAATGGTATAGGAAAAACGACGCTTTTAAAAATCATCTTAGGTCATGAAAAACCTGATTCAGGAATTATTAAATTAGGAAAAAATATTGAACTTTCTTATTTCGATCAATTAAGGAATCAGTTGTGTGAAGAGTCAAATTTGAAGGATACAGTTGCTCCAGGAAGTGATTGGATAGAGATAAACGGAAAAAGTAAACATGTAGTTAGCTACTTAAATGATTTTCTTTTTCCATCGGAGAGAATATTTTCTCCAGTTAAAAGTCTATCAGGAGGCGAAAAAAACAGACTATTATTGGCAAGTCTTTTTGCAAAACCATCAAATGTTCTAATAATGGATGAGCCGACAAATGATCTTGATATTGAGACATTAGAATTACTCGAACAATTAATAAGTGATTATGTAGGAACAGTTTTTTTGGTAAGTCATGATCGTTCTTTTATAGATAATGTGGCAACCCAAATAATAATTTTTGAAAAAAATGGAATTTTAAAAGAGTACATTGGTGGTTATTCTGATTGGGAGCACTTGATTAATGATAATAACTTTATTGAACCTCAAAATTCAAAATTAGCAAAAAAAGATGAAAAAAAATCACTAGAAAAATCAAAAAAATTATCATATAACGAGAAAAGAGAGTTAGAAGTTTTACCTGAAAAAATTATGAACTTGGAACAGGAACAACTTGAAATTACAAAAAAATTAAATGATATAAATTTATACAAGAATAAACCCGAAGAGATAAAAAAACTTCATTTAAAATTAAAAGAAGTAACTTACTTAATTAATGAGAATTTAGATAAATGGGAATCAATAGAGTCAAAAAAAAATGATTAATTTTTAAACATTGCTAAAAATTTCTTAAAAAATCTTTAGGCCTTAAACCCATAAAATAAAGGGAAAGAAAGTAAAAAACTTTGCAACTGATTATTATAAATGATAGAGCTGTAATTTTTATTAAAGGATAGTTTTTTAAAGCTATCCAATCTATAAAACTGGAAAGCCATATACCCAAAAAGGTTAATATAAATATCCCAACTAAAATTTTTAAAATAAATTTAAGCCAACCTTTATGAGGTTTATAAATTCCTCTTTTTTTCAATAGAAAATAAAGAAGTCCCGAATTAACAATAGCACCAATTCCTACAGACAAAGCTAAACCGGCATGATTTAAGATTGGAACAAAAAAAAGATTCATAATTTGGGTTATTAAAAGAACACCTAACCCTATTTTGACTGGAGTTTTTATATTTTGCTTAGCATAAAACCCTGGAGCTAAAATTTTTACTTGAATAATTCCAATTAAGCCAATTCCGTAAGCAGCTAAGGCAATTGAAGTCATCTTTACAGATAAGTCATCAAATTGTCCATAATGAAAAAGTGTCGCAGTTATTGGTTCAGATAAAATAATTAAGCCAACACCAGCTGGTAAAGCTAATAAAAAAGTTAATTTTAATCCCCAATCCAATAGACGAGAAAATTCAACTTCTTTGCCAACAATATTTGCATTTGAAAGACTAGGAAGAAGCACAGTGGCTAATGCAACACCGAGTAAAGCAGTGGGAAGTTCCATAAGTCGATCAGCATATGATAACCAAGATACACTTCGATTATCTAAGTGTGAAGCAATATTTGTATTGATTATTAAACTAATTTGTGAAGCAGAAACTGCAAAAGTAGCAGGAACCATTTGTTTTAATACTCTTTTGACACCATTATTATTTAATGATTTAAATAAATTAAAATGAATTTTCGGAAACATATTTATTTTAATTAAGGCAGGAATTTGAATTAATAGTTGAAGGATGCCACCAATAAAAACAGCAAAAGATAAGGCATAAATTGGCATTTCCATATTAGGTACTAAAAAAAGAATTATTAAAATAAAAGACAAATTTAATAAAACGGGAGTAAATGCAGGAATTTTAAATTCCTTATTAGTATTAAGAATACCTCCAGCCAAGGTAACAAGAGACATAAAAAAAATATATGGAAACATTATTCTAGTTAAATTTACAGATAAAGTCATAGTCATAGGTTCAGATGTAAAACCTCCAGCAATTAAAATAACAATTAAAGGAGCTAAGATAATTCCAGCAATTGTTATTAATATAATTGTCCAAAGTAGTAATGACGAAACGTCATCTACCAAATTTTTAGTAGCTAATTCACCATTTTTATTTTTATATTCTGTTAAGATTGGAATAAATGCTTGAGAAAATGCGCCTTCAGCAAAAAGCCTCCTCAAAAGATTTGGAATTCTGAAAGCAACAAAAAAAGCATCAGTATAGACAGAAGCTCCAAAAGTTTTGGCAATTAGCAATTCTCGGATTAACCCAGTAATACGAGACAACATTGTCATCAATGAAATTGTTACGAAGGTTTTATTTAAGTTCATTCCTTAATTATAGAGCTTTGATATACTAGAAAAGCAAATATATAGAAGATTTTTGGAAAAGTAGTTTTACTTTAGATAAAAAGATAATATAATCCTACCACTTGCAAAACATTATTAACTCATGGCAAATTCAAATCAAGCTAGAAAAAGAGTTCGACAGATTTATAAAATTAATGCTCATAATTCAGGTCAAAGGTCAAGCTTAAGATCTGCTATTAAGCTTGTCAAAAAAGCTATAGAAAAGGGTGATAAAATTGAAGCAACTAAAGTTTTTAATAAATCAGTAGCGATCATTGATCGTATTGCTGATAAAAAAATAATTCACAAGAATAAAGCTGCTCGTCATAAAAGTCGCCTATCCTCAGCAATAAAATCAATCGGTTAATTTTGGATAATTAGAATTTTATTTAGTCCAACCACTATTGAACCCTTCAAAATTTTTTTTTCTTCAAACCAATTTATATTCATCTCTAAAGCGTATAAAGCTAATTTTTTTGAGCAATGAGGTTTATAAGTATTTGGTTTCATCTTTTCTATATTAATTATTCTTTGCTTTTCATCTATAAAAGCTACTGATAAAGGAATTAAAGTATTTTTCATCCACATACAAGCCATTATCTTTTTTCTAAATTTAAAAATCATACCTTCATCTTTTCTTAAACTCTTTTTATACATCAATCCTTTTTGTCTTTTTTGTTCAGTTTTAGCAACTTCTACTAACGCTTCATGAGAATTGATGATCAACTTAATATACTCTTCACTTTTATTGGTAGCATTTATTGAATTGCTAAACAACAATATAGAAAAAAAACAAAAAAACAAATATGTTTTTAAAAAAATCATTAAATTATTTTTTTCCATTTACCAGGAGGTATTAAATTATCTAAAAGAGAATACGAACCAATTTTGATCCTAATCAATCTCAGAGTTGGATGATTAACATGAGCTGTCATTTTGCGAATTTGTTTATTTTTACCTTCAATTATAATAATTTTAATCCAAGTCGTTGGAATTTTTTTTCTGAATCTTATTGGTGGATTTCTTGGCCATATCCATTTAGGTGGATTAATTATTTTTGTATTGCTCCCTAAAGTAATAAAATCACCTAAATTCATTGGCTCATTCAAAAGTTTTATATGGGAGGTATTAATTTTTCCCTCAACTTGAACAAGGTACGTTTTGAGCTTTTGTTCTTGGGGATTACTCAAAAGATACTGAATATTTCCATTATCTGTTAAAACCATTAATCCTTCGCTATTAGCATCTAATCTACCGGCAGGATAAATATTTGGAATCTTAATAAAATTCGAAAGTGTAGGTCGCGATTTATGGAGAGAAAATTGACTTACTACTCCGTATGGTTTATTAAAAAGAACTATCATCTTTTTTAAAAAATTCTTTATTAATTGTTTTAAAGCTTAAAAGTTATATCAGGATTAATTTCTTCTTATTGAAGATATTAAATAGTAATTTAAACTATTGAGAAATTTTATACAAATAGTCTTATACTAGAGTAAATTGATATTGGAGGTTATAAATGTATAAAAATATAAAAATTCCTTCTTCTGGAAAAAAAATTTCTGTTCAATCTGATTTTACTCTCGATGTACCAGATAATCCTATTATTCCATTTATTGAGGGAGATGGTACTGGAGTGGATATTACACCCGTTATGATTAAAGTAGTAAATTCTGCGGTAAGAAAAGCTTATAATAATGAAAGAAGTATTTCTTGGATGGAAATTTTTGCTGGTGAAAAATCAACAAAAGTTTATGGGCCAGATTTTTGGTTGCCAAAAGAGACCCTGCATGCATTAAAAGAATTTGTTGTTTCAATAAAAGGTCCTTTGACCACCCCTATTGGAGGAGGGATTAGATCTCTGAATGTTGCTCTCAGACAAGAATTGGATTTGTATGTATGCCTCCGTCCAATTAGATATTTTAATGGAGTACCTTCACCATTAAAAGAACCTGAAAAAACTGATATGGTAATTTTTCGTGAAAATTCTGAAGATATATATGCTGGCATTGAATGGGAGGAAGGTAGTGATGGAGCAAAAAAAATTATTGATTTTATTAGTAAAGATTTGGGGGTAAAAAAAATTCGTTTTCCTATGTCTTCCGGGATTGGTGTAAAGCCAGTATCACGAGAAGGAACAGAAAGATTAATCAGAAAAGCTATTCAGTATGCAATTGATAATGACAAATCCTCAGTAACTTTAGTTCATAAGGGAAATATAATGAAATTTACTGAGGGAAGTTTCAGAGATTGGGGTTATCAATTAGCTAAATCTGAATTCAATGCAAGCTTGTTAGATTCTGGACCTTGGTGCTCCTTAAAAAATCCCAAAAATGGAAAAGAAATTATTATTAAGGATTCAATAGCCGATGCTTTTCTTCAGCAAATTCTTCTTAGACCAAATGAATATAGTGTGATTGCAACTTTAAATTTAAATGGAGATTATGTTTCAGATGCATTAGCTGCTCAAGTTGGAGGTATAGGTATTGCTCCGGGCGCAAACATGTCTGATTCAATTGCAATGTTTGAAGCCACTCATGGCACAGCACCTAAATATGCGGGAAAAGATTATGTAAATCCAGGATCTTTAATATTATCAGCTGAAATGCTTTTAAGACATTTAGGTTGGTTTGAAGCTGCGAATCTAATCATAGAATCAATGGAAAAATCTATACTATCAAAAAATGTAACTTATGATTTTGCTCGATTAATGGAAGGTGCAAATAAAGTTTCTTGTTCAGGATTTGGAGAAGTTATGATTTCGAAAATGTAAAGTAAGCTGTTTTAGTTATTTAAACTAAAATCGTAGTACCCATGTTCTTACAAAAAATGCAAGAAAAATAGAGTTAATCAAAGTATTACTTCAAGTGGCATTTTGTATGTTTGATGCTTGTTTTCCTTTTGGACCCTGCATTATTTCAAATACAACTTTTTGTCCCTCTTTTAAAGTCTTGAAACCATTCATTTGAATTGCAGAAAAATGAGCAAATAAGTCTTCACCACCGTCATCGGGTGTAATGAATCCAAAACCTTTAGCATCGTTAAACCACTTTACTGTTCCCGTAGGCATAATAATTCCTAAATATTCAATTTCAAGTAAGTCTTTTAAAAAACAATTTTTAAAACTTACATTACACAAATTACCAAAAATTGATAATGTTTACATTGTTTGCGTAAAAAATAGAAAAGTCAAGACTGCTTTTATTTTTATGAATATTGAAATTTAAGATTAACCTACTTTATTGATTATAATAAGAAAAATTAAAATAAAATTAAAAAATTTATAATAAAATTTTTAAAAAAAAGGTTCGTACCAGAAAAAAAAATATTTTTTTTTTAATTTTTAGAGTTATTTTTAGTGTTTTATATATAACAAGTTAAGCGCTAAATCCCAAAAGCAAGTAGAATTAACAATGAGAGTAGTGTTAATCAAATACAGTTGTAGAGGATTTAAGTTAGAAGTATGTCAGCTGATGAAGAGAATGGAACAGTTCTTCTAAATAAAGAGCAAAAGGAAGAGGTTAAGCCACCTCCTATGTTCAAAGTTTTTCTATTAAACGATGATTATACTCCTATGGAATTTGTTGTAGCCATTCTTTGTGAATATTTTGGTAAAAATCAGGATTTTGCAACTCAAATTATGTTAAAAGTTCATCGAGATGGCAAAGGTTTGTGTGGTCTTTACCCTAAAGATATTGCCAGCACTAAGGTTGAGTTAGTTTTAACACATGCTCGTAAAGCTGGACATCCTTTACAATGTGTTATGGAGGAAGCATGATTGCTCAAGAATTAGAAGTAAGTTTACATATGGCGTTTGTCGAGGCTAGACAATCCAGACATGAATTTATAACTGTTGAGCACTTATTGCTGGCACTGATGGATAACCCGTCCGCATCAGAGGTGATGCAAGCTTGTTCCGTAAGCATCGATGATTTAAGGAATGCACTCACAAATTTCATCACTGACAATACACCTACTGTACCAGGCGATAGTGAGGTTGATACTCAACCCACTTTAGGTTTTCAGAGAGTTATTCAAAGAGCAATAATGCATGTTCAATCCTCATCACACGGAAAAAAGGAAGTAACTGGAGCTAATGTACTAGTTGCTATATTTGGTGAAAAAGATTCTCACGCAGTTTACTATTTGCATCAGCAGGGTATAACAAGATTAGATATAGTAAATTTTATTTCTCATGGTGTTAGAAAGGATCAAGCTTCTGATCCACATAAAACCTCTGAAGGTGTTGAAGAGTCTCAAGATAATCACCAAAAAGAAAGTCCTCTTGACCTGTATACTCTCAACTTAAATAAGTTGGCAGCTGAGGGAAAAATTGATCCGTTAATTGGGAGGGATTCTGAAGTTGAAAGAGTTATTCAAACTTTGTGTAGAAGGAGAAAGAATAATCCTTTACTAGTTGGTGAAGCAGGCGTTGGAAAAACAGCTATTGCTGAAGGCCTTGCTTGGAGAGTTACTCAAAATGATGTTCCAGAGATTTTGAATAATGTTGTTGTTTATTCTTTGGATATGGGGGCTTTACTAGCTGGCACAAAATATCGTGGTGATTTTGAACAACGACTAAAAGCAGTTCTTAAACAAATGAAAAATAGTACAAATGGAATTCTTTTCATTGATGAGATTCATACAATTATTGGTGCTGGCTCAGCATCTGGAGGTACACTTGATGCATCGAATTTATTAAAGCCTGCTTTATCAAGTGGCAATTTAAAATGTATTGGGGCAACAACATTTAACGAATTCAGAGGAGTTTTTGAAAAAGATCATGCTCTATCAAGAAGATTTCAAAAAATTGATGTTAACGAACCGTCCGTGGAGCAGACTATTCAAATTTTGAGAGGTTTAAAATCTCGTTTCGAAGAACATCACGGAATTAAATATTTAGCTACTGCTCTAACAACTGCTGCAGAGTTATCCTCAAGATTCATTAACGATCGGTTCCTTCCAGATAAGGCAATTGATGTTATTGACGAGGCAGGAGCTGCTCAAAAAATACTCCCTAAGTCAAAGCAAAAAAAGACTATCGGAAAAACTGAAATCGAAGATATTGTCTCAAAAATTGCTCGAATTCCCCCTCAAACTGTTAATCAAGACGATCGATCAAAACTTCAAACAATAGATAGAGATTTAAAAAATGTTGTTTTTGGTCAAGACCCTGCAATTGAGGCCCTAGCATCAGCAATTAAAATGGCAAGGGCAGGACTAGGTAAAACTGATAAGCCAATCGGTTCTTTTCTATTCTCAGGTCCAACTGGAGTTGGAAAAACTGAAGTAGCAAAACAGCTAGCATTCATAATGGGAATCGATTTAATAAGATTTGATATGTCTGAGTACATGGAAAGGCACGCAGTAAGCAGGTTAATTGGCGCACCTCCAGGTTATGTTGGTTTTGACCAAGGCGGTTTACTTACTGAATCAGTTACTAAAAAACCACATTCAGTTCTGCTATTAGATGAAATTGAAAAAGCTCATCCTGATGTTTTTAATATTCTCTTGCAGGTAATGGATCACGGGACTCTTACAGATAACAACGGTAGAAAAGCTGATTTTAGAAATGTAATAATCATTATGACAACTAATGCTGGTGCTGATAGTCTTCAAAAAAGAACAATGGGTTTTACAGAAAAAAAACAAGCTGGTGATGAAATGGATGATATAAAAAGAATGTTTACTCCTGAATTCAGAAACCGAATTGATGCAATAATAAGTTTTAAACAATTAGACGAAGAAGTTATTTTGCGGGTTGTTGATAAATTTTTAATGCAACTTGAAGAGCAATTATTAGAAAAAAAAGTAGAAGCTATTTTTTCCGAAGATTTAAGAAAATATTTAGCTAATAAAGGATTTGACCCAATGATGGGAGCTAGACCTATGTCAAGATTAATTCAAGATTTGATTAGAAAAGCTTTGGCTGACGAACTTCTGTTTGGCAAACTTGTTACTGGGGGTAGAGTTTCTGTTGGTATTGACAGCGAAGAATTAATTAAGCTTGATTTTCCTGAGAGTGACCCTCCACCTTTAGTTCCTCCGCAGGAAGCCGCTGAAGTTGATTAATCTTTACCTGTACTTCCAAAACCCGAAGTTGCTCTATTTGTTTTGCTAAATTGTTTAGTAACATTTAATTTAACTTGGGATATAGATACTATTACTAACTGAGCAATTCTATCCATTGGGTGAATTTCGTACTCTGATTCGCTTCTATTCCAAATTGAAATCATTAACTCCCCTTGGTAGTCAGAGTCAATAAGACCAACAAGATTACCCAATACAATACCTTTTTTATGTCCTAATCCACTTCTTGGTAAAATTAACCCAGCAAATTTTTTGTCATTAATGTAAACTGCAATCCCTGAAGGAATTAATTTGGTATCACCTGGCTTAAGCAAAACTGTCTCTTCAAGTGAAGATCTCAGGTCTAAACCAGCACTTCCTTCAGTAGAGTAGGATGGTAGATAGTTTGAAATTCTTGGATCAAGTATTTTTACATTCAATATTTCCATAATATTTTTATTTTTTTAAATTCTTTTCACAATTTCAGAAATCAAATGAAAAGCTAACGATGTTTTATTGCCTTTCGGTAAAAAATAATGTCCATTATCATCAAATAAAACTAATTCGTTTTCATCCTTGCCAAAAGTTTTCTCTCCTAAATTACCTACTAGTAAGGGTATTCCTTTATCCGATCTTTTCAAAATACAATTTTCAATTAAATTTTCTGATTCAGCGGCAAAACCAACACAAAAAGGTGGCGATTCTAATGAAGCAATCTTACTGAGAATATCGGGATTTTTTTCTAATTTAATTTCTGGATTACTTTTTTTTGATTTCTTAATTTTTTTTTCACAAATCTCTGAAATATACCAATCAGAAACTGCTGCAACACTGATAAAGATATTTTGATTAACTATATTGTCCATTACAATTTTGTACATCTCTTTAGCTGTTTTTATCTTAAAAAATTTAATACCACTAGGGGTTTTTAAACACGTTGGTCCAGAAATAAGTGTTACATTTGCTCCAGATGCTTTTGCAGCTTTAGCAATAGCATATCCCATTTTTCCTGACGATAAATTTGTAATGCCTCTAAAAGTATCTATGGGTTCGAAAGTTGGACCTGATGTAATTAAAACATTTTTGTTATTTAAGCATTTTTTTTGGAAAAAATTAATCAATTCTTCTAGTATTTCATCTGTTTCAAGTAATCTTCCGGGACCAAATTCACCACAAGCTTGTTCACCAGAATTCGGACCGAAAAAATATACCCCATCATTTTGCAAATTTAAAACATTTCGTTTTGTTACGGGATTATTCCACATTTCTACATTCATTGAGGGAGCAACAATAAGGGGAACATCAGCTGGTTTACCTAAACATAATGTTGAAAGCAAATCAGAAGCACTTCCATGGGCTAATTTACTTAAAAAATCTGCACTACATGGTGCAATAAGAATTGCATCTACATCTCTGGTTAGATCAATATGGCCCATATTATTCGAAAATGTATTATCCCATTGATCAATAAAAACTTTTTTGTTAGAAATTGCTTGCATTGTCAAGGGAGTTATAAATTTACATGCAGACTTAGTCATGACTATTTGAATTTTGAAACCATTCTTAATAAGTTTTCTAGTCAAATCAGCAACTTTATAGCAGGCAATACCTCCAGTTAATCCTAAAATAATTTTTTTATTTTCAAGATTCATATTATTTCCTATTTAATTTTACTAATTCATCAATTATTAAAAGAATCGCCCCAATGGTTATTGAACTATCTGCGATATTAAATGCTGGCCAGTGTAAATTGTCAATATGAATATCTAAGAAATCTGTCACATACCCATATAAAATTCGATCTATAAGATTTCCCAGCGCACCACCTAAAATAAAACTTAATGCAAGACAAAATAGTTTTTTATCTAAATTTTTTTTTAAAAAAATTAAAATAATTACTGAGGCAATAGTGGAAAAAAAAATTAAAAAATATTTCTGCCAACCTCCTTGATTAGCAAGAAAACTAAATGCAGCACCTTCGTTATAAACTAGGATAATATTAAAATACGAATTTACAAATATCGATTCTCCGTAATTTAAAATATTATTAATATAAATTTTAGTAATTTGATCAAAAATCACTATTCCAATGGCGAATAAAAACCATTTTAAAAGTAGTTGTGTTTTTTTTTTAAATAAAACATTTTATGCAATTTCCCTTTTTTCTCCCTTGCCAAATAGATTAGAAATACATCGGCCGCATAAGTTTTCATACTGTTGATTTAAATTAACGTCTGGCTGATAATGCCAGCAACGACTACATTTAGGATAATTTGAAGGTGTAATAATAATTTTTTCTTCGTTTTTATTATCTACTTTAGTAACTATTGCTTCAGATGTGATTAATATGAATTTAAGTTCATTTCCTAAGCTCTTTAAAAGATTAAATTTCTCACCAAAAGCATAAATTTCAATTTCAGCTTGAAGTGATGAGCCAATATCTCCTGAAATACGCAATTTTTCAAGTTCTTTTGTAATAGAGTTTCTTATATTTCTAATAGCGTTAAACTTATTATTTATTGATTGTGCATTTGAAATTTGGGGTAATGAATAAAATTCTTGCGTAAAGATTGTCTCTCCACTTTTTTCATAATCATTTTCATTTAAGAAAAATTTCCAAGCTTCTTCTGCAGTAAAGGTAAGAATTGGAGCAATTAGTATTAGTAAAGATTTTGTTATATGCCATATTGAACTTTGACCAGAGCGTCTTTCGAAAGAATCAATTTTAGTAGTGTAAAGTCTATCTTTTAAAATATCTAAATAAAATCCTCCTAAATACTCTGAACAAAAATTTTGAATTTTTGCTACGATAGGATGAAATTCATATCTCGAAAAGTTAGTTCTAAGATCTTTTTGAAGTTCATTTGTTTTTATAATTGCGTATTTATCAATTTCTAAAAGATTATCAACATTTATTAAATTTTTACTTGAATCAAAATCAGATATATTAGCAATTAGAAATCTAAGAGTGTTTCTTATTCTTCTATAACTTTCAACTACTCTTTTCAAAATTTCATCTGAAATAGAAAGTTCTCCAGAATAATCTGTAGATGCAACCCAAAGTCGAAGAATTTCTGCGCCAAGTGTACCTGATATTTTTTGAGGTGAAATAGTATTTCCCCTTGATTTTGACATTTTTTTTCCTTCTCCATCAACAACAAAACCGTGTGTCAAGAGAGATTTATATGGAGCACATTCATTAAGCATTGATGATGTTAATAGTGATGAGTGAAACCAACCTCTATGTTGGTCTGATCCCTCTAAATAAAGATCTGCAGGAAAACTTAATTCTTTTGAGTGCGAACCTTTCAAAACAGTTTGGTGAGTTGAACCTGAATCAAACCAAACATCTAAAGTGTCATTATTTTTATAGTATTCTGTGCTTTCTGGTCCGAGTAAAAGTTCAGGTTGAAGTTTATGCCAAGCCTCAATCCCATTTTGTTCAACGATTGATGCTATTTCTTCTAAAAGCTGAGGAGTACGTGGATGAATTTCACCAGTTTTTTTGTGAATGAAAAAGGGAATTGGGACGCCCCATTGCCTCTGTCGAGATAAGGTCCAATCTGGTCTATTAGCAATCATTCCCTTGAGTCTAGCTTTTCCCCAGCTTGGATAAAAGTTTGTTTTATCTATTGCCATAAGTGCAATCTCTCTTAAGCTAGATGTTCTTTTTTTTGGAGTAAAATCCATCTTTATAAACCATTGAGAAGTTGCTCGATATATTATAGGAGTTTGATGTCTCCAACAATGCATATAACTATGTTCTATGTAGGATAAATTTAAAAGATTTTTTGCTGAATCTAATTCATCACAAATATTTTTAGTAGCATCCCATATATTTTTTCCACCAAATAAATCTAATTCAGGCCTGAAAAATCCATTCCCCATCACAGGATTAATTATATCTTTATCATTAAGACCATATTCTTTACAAGATGCATGATCTTCAATTCCATATGCTGGGGATGAATGAACAATTCCTGTTCCTGTTTCTAAGGTTACAAAATTCCCCATATAAACAGGTGATTTTCTATCATAGTTATTACTTTTATTACGCAGTGGGTGGTAAAAATTTATCATGAATAAATCTTTTCCTTTACAAGAGCCAATTATTTGGCCACTTAATTTATAACGCTTTAAACATTCTTCTACTAATTTTTGCGCTAATATAATTAATACTTTTTCGCTTTTAATTTTTGACTCTATAAGAGCATATTCATAATCCGGATGAACATTAAGTGCCTGATTAGAGGGAATAGTCCAAGGAGTAGTAGTCCAAATCACTATAAATCCTTTTTCAGTCGGTAGTGAATCTAGATTAAATATCTTTAATATTTTTTTTGGTTCTGCGAATGGAAATGCCACATCAACAGCCGGATCTTTTTTGTTTTTGTATTCAACTTCTGCTTCAGCTAAAGCAGAACCACAATCAAAACACCAATTTACTGGTTTTAAACCACGATAAATAAAACCTTTTTCGTAAATCTTTTTTAAAGTCCTAATTTCATTTGCTTCATTAGAAAAATTCATAGTTTTATAGGGATTATTCCAATCTCCTAAAATACCTAATCTTATGAAATTTTTTCTTTGAATGTTAATTTGATTTTCCGCATAAATTCTCGACTCATATAAAACTTTATCAGTAGTTATTTTTTTTCCGAATTTTTTTTCAATTTGTATTTCAATCGGCATTCCATGACAATCCCATCCTGGAACAAATTGCGCATCAAACCCACTAAGTTGTTTACTCTTTACAATTATATCTTTTAATATTTTATTTACAGCATGTCCAATATGAATATCACCATTTGCGTATGGTGGACCATCATGAAGTGTAAATTTTTCCTTTCCGATAGAGGCTTTTCTTATCCGCTCATAAATTTTTTTTTCTTGCCACTCATCTATCCAAATAGGCTCACGGTTTGCCAAATTTGCTTTCATAGGAAATTTCGTTACAGGCATATTAATAGGATATTTTTTTTCCATATTTGTAAGTGAAAATTTAGTTATTGAAAGAAATAAAAAAGTCTTTAGCCGTTAGAGTATCATTTTTAATTGCTTTAGTTAATTCTTCTAATCCATTGTATTTTTTTTCGTCTCTAATTTTTTTAAGAATTTCAACTGAAACCAATTTGCCGTAACACTGATCAGTGAAGTTAAAGACATGTGTTTCAAGTAGTACTTGATTATCATCTTCAATAGTCGGCCTAACACCCAAACTTGCGACACCATTTAATGGAAAATCTGATAATCCGTGAATTAAAACAACAAATATACCGCTAATAATTGGTCTACTGTGAGAGATTTTAATATTTAGGGTTGGAAAACCAATTTTTTGGCCAATTTTTTTTCCATGAAGAACATGACCTGATATTGAATAAGGATAACCTAGAAATTTTTTTGCTTCTTCAAATTTATTATTTTTAAGTAATGATCTAATTTCAGATGAAGAAATTCTTTTGCCATTAATAGATACAGTAGGTATTGATTCAACTTCAAAACCTAGCTTTTTTCCCGCATTGACTAAAGTTTGAAAGTTCCCTTCTCTTTTGAAACCAAATCGAAAATCGTCTCCGATAATTAAAAATTTTATTTGAAATTTTTCAATTAAGATTTTTTTTATAAAATTTTCCGCAGACAAATTTGCAAAGTCAGAATTAAACTTTTTAATAATAATAATATCAATTTCAGTGGAAACTAAAAACTTTAATTTATCTCTGAAAGTTGATATCCTCAACGGAGCAAGATTTAAATTATCATATTTCTTAGCAAAAAATTCTTTAGGATGAGGTTCAAAAGTTAGAAGAGTTTTTTGAATTTTTTTGTGATTACCTATTTCACAAAGTCTTTTAATTAAAGCATCGTGACCTATATGAAATCCGTCAAAATTTCCAATCGTAAGTGCACATGGTTTATTACAATTCCTTTTTGGCAGTTCTCTTAAAACCTTCATAATTAATTAATAATAAAATAAAAGTATTAGATTATAGTTGTTTTTCAATCAGTTTTTATTTTATTAAGAAAATTAAAATTCGTCCCATACTGTTTGTAAGATAGAAATTGATACAATTCCAGCTGTTTCAGTTCTTAAAGTTCTTTTTCCAATTGATAGATCAGGAATTTTATAATTTTTGGCCACATCTTTTTCTAAAGTAGAAAAACCTCCCTCAGGTCCTATAATAATATTTATTGGTTGAGCATATATTTTTTTTGCCCAGAATGTTAATTTTGTCTTGCTTGAATTTGAAAGTAAGATAATTTTTTTTTTTTATTTTCATCTATCCATTTCAAAAAGGGTTTAGGTTCAAAGATTTTTACTAATTTATTTCTCCCAGATTGCTCAGAAGCAGAACAAATTATATTATTCCAATGGTTCATCTTTTTCTTTATTCGATTCTGATCAATTTTTTTAACTGAACGATCTGATATTAGAGGTTGAATATTATCAACTCCTAATTCAACTGCCTTTTCAATTATAAAGTCCATTTTTGAACCTTCAGGGAGAACTTGTACTAAAGTTATTGAAAAAGAAAGCTCATTATTAATTTTTTTATAACTCTCAATATTAACAAGAACACTTTTTTTTTCTATTTTGATAATTTTTGATACGAATTCTCTTCCATTTCCATTAAATAAAATTATTTTTTCTTGAACTTTTAATCTTAAAACTTTAATGTGGCGAGAAATATTCTCATTTAAATAAATTAAATCGTTAACTTTTATCTCTTTTTCATAATAAATTCTGTTCATTTTCCTCAAAATATTATCTGTATTTATAATATTAAAATATAAACTTTTATTACCTGTCTGATAGAATATAACATTAATAAGGATTTTAAATAATAATAATCCTTCAATCATATTTAAATGAGAAATAAAAATAATCTTAGTATTATGGCAAATGCAATAAGAGCATTGTCAATGGATGCTGTCGAAAAAGCAAATTCAGGGCATCCCGGAATGCCGATGGGAATGGCTGAGATAGCTTTGACTTTATGGGTTAAACATTTAAAACATAATCCAAAAGATCCTTATTGGTTAGATCGTGATCGTTTTGTAATTTCAAATGGTCACGGTTCAATGTTGTTATATTCTTTGTTGCATTTGACGGGATATGATTTGTCAATTGAAGATATAAAAAAATTTAGACAGCTTAATTCTAAAACACCGGGGCATCCTGAAATCGATATATCTCCTGGTGTAGAGACAACAACAGGACCTTTAGGACAAGGCTTGTCCAATGCTATTGGGATGGCAATAGCGGAATTTCTTCTTTCAACTGAATTTAACAAAGATGATATTAAATTAATTGATCATTTTACATACGTATTTTTAGGAGATGGTTGTTTGATGGAGGGCATCAGTCATGAGGCTTGTTCCTTAGCCGGTAATTTACAGCTTTCTAAGTTAATTGCTTTTTATGATGATAACGGTATATCTATTGACGGCAAAGTTGAAGGATGGTTTAAAGACGATACACCAAAAAGATTTGAATCGTATGGTTGGCATGTTATTCCAAATATTGATGGTCATGATGTCGAAGAAATTGATAAAGCAATAAATAAAGCAAAAAATTCTGATCTTCCAACTTTAATTTGTTGTAAAACAATTATAGGAAGAGGTTCACCAAATATGCAAGGTAGTAATAAAATTCACGGTTCGCCACTAGGAAGTGCTGAAGTTTCACATTCTCGTATTGCTTTAGATTGGCCATATTCTCCTTTTGAAATACCTGAGGAAGTATATAAATTTTGGAATGCTTCAGATTATGGAGAAAATCTTCAAAGTCAATGGAAAAAGAAATTAAATTTATATTCCCAAAAATATCCTTTAGAATTCAGAGAACTTAATCGAAGACTTGAAAAACAATTGCCAGAAAATTTTGATAAAGATTTTAACTTTTTTTTTGAAAAATTAATTAAAAGTAATGAATCAATTGCAACAAGAAAAGCAAGTAAAAAAATAATTCAATTTTTTTCAAAAAATTTACCTGAATTTTTGGGTGGGTCATCTGATTTAACAGCTTCAAATCTTACAAATTGGGACGATTATGTTCCATTAAGATCTAAAAAATCTGGAAATTATATTGATTACGGAGTTAGAGAATTTGCAATGAGTGCGATAGTAAATGGTATTTCACTCTACGGAGGATTTATTCCTTTTGGTGCAACGTTTTTAACATTTTCTGATTACAGCCGAAATGCAATTAGAATGGCAGCCTTAATGAAATTGCAGTCTATTTTTGTATTTACTCATGATTCAATAGGCTTAGGTGAGGATGGACCAACTCACCAACCAGTTGAACAAATTTCTAGTTTAAGACTCATTCCTAATCTAGATAATTGGAGACCTTGTGATTTAATTGAAACTGCAATTGCTTGGAAACAAGCTTTGTCAAGAAACGACGGTCCAACTTCATTAATATTTTCCCGACAAAAACTTGATTTTATAGAAAGAACTGACAATCAATTATCAAATATTAAAAAGGGCGGGTATATTTTGAGAGACTCTTTAAATCCAAAAGTTCTTTTAATTGCAACAGGTTCTGAAGTAGGGATAGCTTTAGAGTCATATAACAAATTACTTTCTGATGGAATTGAGTCTCGCTTAATTTCTTTGCCGTGTACTGATGTTTTTGATAGGCAACTTAGTTCATATAAAAAAAGTGTTTTGATTGAAGGATTACCCAGAATAGCAATAGAAGCAGGTGTTAAGGACTTTTGGTATAAATACGTTGGTTTGGATGGAACAATTATCGGAATAGATCGATTTGGTGAATCAGCGCCTTGCAATGAATTATTTAGTTATTTTGGATTTACTTCTGAAAAAATAGTTTCTGTTGTTAAGTCAAAATTATTTTGATTTTTATGAATACAAAAAATAGAGAATAATTAAGGAGAAGTATAATGACAATCAAAGTCGCAATTAACGGATATGGTCGGATAGGAAGAAATATTCTTCGCGCATATTATGAGAATAACTACCAAAACGATATTCAAATTGTTGCTATAAATGATTTAGGAAATATTGAATCAAATGCTCATCTAACAAGATACGATACCACACATGGAAAATTTTCAGAGCAAATTTTGGTTGATGGTGAGTATATTATTATTAATAGAGATAAGATAAAAGTTTTTTCTGAAAAAGATCCTTCTAAAATTCCTTGGAGGGATTTAAATATTGATATTGTCTTGGAGTGTACTGGGTTATTTTCAACTTTTGAAAAAGCTTCATTACACCTAAAAAGTGGTGCAAAAAAAGTAATAATTTCTGCTCCAGGAGGTAAAGATGTTGATGCAACTATTGTTTTTGGAGTAAACCACAATATTTTGAGTTCTTCTCATAGAATAATTTCTAACGCCTCTTGTACAACAAATTGTCTTGCACCACTTGTTAAACCCCTGAATGATTTTATAGGTATAGAAAATGGTTTAATGACAACAATTCATGCATATACCAATGACCAAGTTTTAACAGATGTAATGCATAGTGATTTAAGAAGAGCGAGATCTGCTACACAATCAATGATCCCAACAAAAACTGGAGCTGCAGCTGCGGTAGGATTAGTTTTACCGGAGCTGGCAGGAAGATTAGATGGTTATGCTATTAGAGTACCAACAATTAATGTTTCTATTGTTGATTTATCTTTTATTGCCTCTCGAGAAACATCAGTTGAAGAAATAAATCAAATACTATTTTCTGCATCAGAAAATAGTCTTAAAGATATTCTTAATTATAATAAAGATCCTCTAGTTTCAATTGACTTTAACCATAATTCCGCATCAAGTAATTATGACTCTACTTTAACAAGGGTTTCTGGGAAACTTGTAAAAGTATCGTCTTGGTATGATAATGAATGGGGTTTTTCAAATAGAATGCTTGACACAACTCTCGCATTGTCTTTTGCAAAATAAAATATTTAGATACTTATTTTTCTTTTAACATATAAAAATATTAAATTTAAATCTTTCTATCTAAAATTAATTTTTTTTTTAACGTTTATTTTGATTATAATTCTATTAAAATTCAGTTTTTTTTAAATATTTGTTCTAGCTTAAATAAATTTTAATGCCTCTTTTAAAAGATTTTGGGAAAAAAGTATTTAACAGATGGTTTCGTTCTATTAGCGAAAGATCACCTGAAATACCTTACTCAAAAGCATTTCTAAGTTGGATATTAGCATTTATAGTAATTTTTTATTTTGTATTTTGTTGTATTTTTCTATCTCTTCGTTATTTAATTCTTCCAAATATTAATAAATATAAGTCTGATATCGAGTATTTCGCTAGTGAAGTAATTGATAGAAAGGTAAAAATAAATTCCTTAAAAGCTGAAATGATTGGAGTAAATCCAAAATTAACTTTTCAAAATTTGGTAATACATAACTCAGAAGGAATTAAAGCTATTACACTACCAGATATAACTACCACAATTTCTTGGGTTTCAATATTAAAATTTGGATTACATTTACAAAGTTTAGAAATCAGTGGAGCTAATTTAGAAATTGTTCGAAATAGAAAAGGTCTTATAAGTGTTGGTGGAATTTTTATTAATAATCACGATAATGATAGTTCACCTTTGTTAAATTGGATGTTGGCTCAAAAAGAAATACTTATTAGAGATGGATTGATTTGTTGGCGAGATAATTTTAAAAATACTCCAGAATTAATTTTGAGTAATTTAAGTTTTTTTCTTAAAAGTAATTGGAAATCACATAAACTTTTATTAAAAGCAAATCCACCAAATGATTTTGGAGCACCAATAGACTTACGTGTTGAATTAGATCATCCTAATTTTATAAAGCCAAGTTCTGATTATGACAGTTGGATAGGTGAACTTTATGTTGATATAAGAAAAACTAATATTGATTTATGGAAAAATTATCTTACACTTCCATATGAAGTAAGTAATGGGTATGGTTCAATTAAAGCTTGGTTAAATTTTAAAAAAGGAGTTGTAGAAAAATTTACTGCTGATTTGGCCTTAAAAAACTTATCTTTAAAATTTGATAAAAAACTAGAAAAGTTAGATTTAGTTAGTGTGAATGGGCGAGTTTCAGCCGGTGAAGTAGCTTTAGATCTTAAGCAGAAATTATTTTCATTCGGAAAACAGGGACACGCAATTACTCTTAAAAATTTTACATTAAGTATTGATGATAATTTAATTTTTCCAAATATTAATGCAACTCATTTATATGTTGCAGCTGATAAGGAAAAATTAGAGCATCACGAAATCAAAATTGATAAATTTGATGTTAAGAAAATCAACTTTGTGTCTGATTACTTTCCATTGGGTATGCGTATTAAAAATTTATTTGAGAAATATTCTCCTTATGGCAATTTAGAAAATTTTAGTGTTTCATGGGATGGAAATTTTTATGAAATGTTTGATTACAAATTAAGTACAAAATTTTCAAACTTCTCTATATATAAAAATGAAAAATATTTAAAAGAGCGAAATTTTGAAAATATAGTTGACAGTGTTGATAAAAATCTTAGTCAAAACATAGTAAGTCCGACTTTTAAAAATTTGTCTGGTGAATTATCAGCAAATAAAAATGGGGGGATTTTAAAAATAAATAGTAAAAATACTACAATTAATTTTCTTAGCTTTTTTCCAAATCCTTCAGTTTATTTAAAAAAATTAAATTTAAATGCAACTTGGAAAAACGATGAGAGTAAAAGACTTAAATTTTTTCTAAAAGATATTAGTTTTTCCAATAATGATATTACTGGTAATGGATTAGGTAATTATGAAATCATTCATTCTTTTAAAGAAAAAAAATTATCTAAAATTGATTTAGAGATTTCTATAGCTAAAATGGATATTTCAAACTGTCAAAAATATTTACCAAAATTCATTCCTCAAAAGACAAAAAATTGGATTAGAAATGCTGATTTAAAAGGTGACGCACTAGACTTAAAATTAAGAATTAAAGATTTTCCAAATAATTTTATAGTAAATAAAAGAAAAAATTTAAAAGGTAAATTTAAAATAAATAGTCATGATTCAGATTTTTTCAATAAAAATAGATCGCAATTTGAAATTTCTACTAGAATTGAAAATGGTGAAATGCTTGCAAGCCCTATAAGGTTAAAATCAAAAACTAGTTATCAAAAAAGTTCATTAATAAAAAAAATAAATGGTAATTTAATAATTAATAATAAAAATTTCAATATGAACATTGATTCTGCAAGTTTAGAAAATATCCATATTAAAACCGCAAAAGTATCAATTAATGATATTAGAAAAAAAAATAATGTTCTATTAATAGAATCAACTATAAGCGGGAATTTAGATAAAATTATATTATCGATTAAGGATGTAAAAAAACTTGAAAATTTAAGTAAAAACTTAGATAAGATTCAGGCTTTTGGAAATGCAAGTATTGATTTAAATTTAGTTTTACCTTTGTCAAAATTAAGAAAATTTGAAACAAATGGAAAACTTTATTTAGCTGGAAATAAACTAAAATTGTCTTCTCATATTCCTTCAATCGATAATCTATACGGACAAGTTGATTTTTCAAATAAAAATTTTGTTTTGGATAATGTAAGTGGCGTTTTTTTAAAACAACCTGTAAATTTTACTGGTGGAGTTGATAAATATGGCAGTACTAAAATAAATTTTGATGGATTTATTAATACGGAAAAAATGTTGCATTTTTTACCTGATAAAAATTTTCCTGATATTTTTAAAATTTTAAATGGCAATTCTCCTTTTGATGGCACTTTTTTGAAAACTAAATTGCAAACAAAACTTTTAATAAATTCGTCTTTAAAGGGTATTTCAATAAATTTACCTGAACCTTTAAAAAAAGAAAAAAATGAAAAACTTTCTTTTGGTTTAGAAATTTTGACTAAAAATGTTAATTTACCGATAAAAAAATTCCAAGAAATTAATATAGATTATGGAGATAGCCTTAAATTGAAATATCTCAGAGAAAAAGCAATTGATAAAAATTCAAATTGGGTGTTTTTGAGTGGAGGAATCGGAGTTAATCAACCTCCACCTCAACCAATTAGTGATTTATCTATCGTTGCGGATTTAAACTATTTAGATATTAATAAATGGAAAGAAATATCAAATCTTTTTGATAGTGAGGTGTTTAATGAATTTGGTAGGTATTCTGATTTATTTGAGAATTATTTAGTTCCAAAAACAGTGATTTTGAAAACAAAAAAACTTTTAATTTTTGATAGATTATTAGATGATGTTGATATAGGAGGTTCAAAAAAAAAACAGGGATGGAAATTTAATATTAAATGCGATCAGGCATTAGGAACAGTTCTATGGAATTTTTCAGAAAATAATAGAGATTTTGTTGATTTAACTGCATATTTTAAATATTTGGTCTTATCAGACGAAAATGTAAAAAATGAAGTTAAAATTTTAAAAAATAATAAAAGATATTTTGATATAGCAAAATTACACATTGAATCTGATAATTTTGAATTCAAGGGTTTAAAGTATGGTAAGTTAGTTTTTAAAGCCACTAATTCTCTTGTGAAAGAAGATTTGGATTGGGTCATTAATAAATTTGCTTTAGTTAATGAAGATTTAAATTTGGAATTTTCAGGAATTTGGAAAAATTCTGAATCTATAAATAGATCTGATATAGATTTTAAAATAGATATTAAAAATGCAGGAAGCTTACTAAATAGATTAGGGTACGAGAATATATTTAGAGGTGGTTATGGGAAAACGGAAGGTAAGTTAAGTTGGAAGGGCTCACCTTTTAACTTGGATATTTCTTCATTAAATGGAAATTTAAGCTTAAATTTATCCTCTGGGCAATTTTTAAAAGTAGAGCCTGGAGTTGCTAAATTATTAGGCGTGCTTAGTTTACAATCTTTGCCTAGAAGGCTTACATTGGATTTTACAGATATTTTTTCTGAGGGCTTTCAATTCGATGGTGTTTCTAGCACGGCATTAGTATCTAATGGGATTTTATCAACTAAGAATTTTAAGATGAGCGGCGCTAATGCTGTTGTTTTAATGGATGGTGATATTAATTTAAGTCATGAAACTCAAGATTTAAATGTGATAGTGATCCCTGAATTAAATGCTGGTGGGGCATCAGTTGTTTATGCACTGGCAGTTAATCCAGTAATTGGAATTGGATCATTTTTAGCTCAATTATTCCTTCAGAATCCACTTTCGCAAGCTTTTACACAAAAATATAATATTACAGGTCCTTGGCAAGATCCTATAATTAAAAAAATAGATTCAACAAATAGTAACTTATTAAGATCAAGTGAAGCTGAGTAAAGTAATTAGGTTTATAATTAAGTCCTATTAGAGTATTATTAAATTTATTAATTTTTTAAAAATTTTTTATTATGAAACTTAATGATATAAACCCGAAAAATCATCAGTATGCAAAACATTTACTTTTAAATCCATATGGCATTCAAGAAAGTGATTTATTAAAAGTTTTAGGCTCAATTTTTACTAGAAAAGTAAATTATGCAGATATTTATTTTCAATTTACAAGAAGTGAAGGTTGGAGTTTAGAGGAAGGAATTGTAAAAAATGGAACATTTTCTATTGATCAAGGTTTTGGAGTAAGAGCTATTTCTGGAGAAAAAACAGCATTTTCACACTCTGATGAAATTTCTATTGAAGCTTTAAAAGAATCGGCTAAAGCCACAAGAAATATTTCTTCTCAAGGTTCAGGTATTATTAAAATCCCGTCTAATCTTAAAAATGGTAAAACTCAGTCTCTATACCTGGCTAAAGATCCTTTTACATCATTATTAGCAGCTGAAAAAATTTCTTTGCTAGAAAAAATAGAAAAAATAGCAAGATCTAAGGACTCAAAAATCACTCAAGTAATGGCAAGTTTATCTGGTGAACAAGATGTAATATTAGTTCTTAGAAGTGATGGAGTTATAGTTTCAGATGTAAGGCCATTAGTTAGGTTATCTTTGACAGTTATTTCTGAAAAAAATGGCAGAAGAGAGGTTGGTTCATCTGGCGGTGGCGGAAGATATGATTTTAATTATTTTACAGATGATTTACTCGAAAAATATGCTGATGAAGCTGTAAAAAGTGCAATAAAGAATTTAGATTCGAAACCAGCTCCAGCTGGTCCAATGACAGTTGTTTTAGGCCCAGGTTGGCCAGGAGTTCTTCTTCATGAAGCAATTGGGCATGGTTTAGAAGGTGACTTTAATCGAAAAGGATCTTCAGCATTTTCAGGTTGTTTAGGCCAAAAAGTAGCTTCAAAAGGAGTAACAGTTGTTGATGATGGAACTTTATTAGATAGAAGGGGATCACTTAACATTGATGACGAGGGTAATCCATCTCAAAATACTGTATTGATTGAAGATGGAATTCTTAAATGTTACATACAAGACATACTAAATGCAAAATTAATGAATATGGCTCCAACTGGAAACGGTAGAAGAGAGTCTTTTGCTCACTTGCCAATGCCTAGAATGACTAATACTTATATGCTAAATGGCAATAGAGATTCAAGAGAAATTATTGAATCTGTAAAAGATGGTTTATATGCTTTAAATTTTGGAGGTGGTCAAGTTGATATAACTAGTGGGAAGTTTGTTTTTTCAGCCAGTGAAGCTTGGAGAATTAAAAATGGAAAGCTTGATTATCCAGTAAAGGGTGCCACCTTAATTGGTAACGGTCCAGACGTTCTTAATCGTGTTTCAATGATAGGTAATGATTTAGCTTTAGATTCTGGGATTGGCACTTGTGGTAAGGATGGGCAAAGTGTCCCCGTTGGTGTGGGACAACCTACTTTAAGAATAGAAAATTTAACTGTTGGTGGAACAGGTTAAAATTTTTAAGAACTAAGTTTAGACTCTTACCAAACAATCCATGGAGAATTCATGTTATCAACAGATGACCTAAGGATCAGAGAATTAAAAGAATTAAAATGTCCAAAAGATTTAATAAAAGATCTACCATGTGACGAAAATGTTGCAAATATTACTTTAAATACCAGAAATAATATTCATAAAATTTTAAAGTTTAAAGATGATCGTTTAGTTGTTGTAATTGGACCATGTTCAATACATGATATCAATGCAGCTTTGGAGTATGCTTCCAGATTAACTAGAGAACGGGAGCGTTATGTTGATGATCTTGAGATTGTAATGCGGGTTTATTTTGAAAAACCAAGAACAACAGTTGGCTGGAAAGGTTTGATAAATGATCCTCACTTGGATGGAAGTTTTCAAATAAATCAAGGATTAAAAATCGCAAGAAAATTACTTATTGATATTAACCAATTAAAATTACCTGCCGGTAGTGAATTTTTAGATGTTATTAGCCCTCAATACATTGCTGATTTAATTAGTTGGGGAGCTATTGGAGCGAGAACTACTGAATCTCAAGTTCACAGAGAACTTGCATCTGGTATGTCATGCCCAATAGGTTTTAAAAATGGAACTGATGGAAACACAAAAATTGCTATTGACGCAATTAAAGCTGCGTCTCAACCACATCATTTTTTATCAGTAACAAAACAAGGCAATACTGCAATTGTTTCTACAAATGGTAATGAAGATTGTCATATTATATTGAGAGGTGGCAAAAATCCTAATTATGATAAAGAAAGTGTGGAAAACGCTTGTGAAGGAATAAGAAAAGCGGGTCTTTCAAATTCAATAATGATAGATTGCTCACATGCAAATAGTCAGAAAAAACCAGGAAATCAGTTGTTAGTTTCTGAAAATATTTCATCACAAATTATGTCAGGTGATAGTAGAATAGCTGGGGTAATGATTGAATCACACTTATTAGAAGGTAGGCAAGACTTAATAAAAGGAAAAAAATTAGTTTTTGGCCAATCAATTACTGATGGATGCATTAATTGGGAAAGTAGTAAAAAAATATTAGAACATCTTGCAAAAGCAGTCAAAAAAAGAAGAAATTTGAAAAAGTCTTAAGTCAATTTCTAAAATTTCTAAATTCAATCGGCACCTCTTTGATTTCTTTTTTAATTATTGAAATAATATCTTGTAATACATCTTTTTTTGTACTTGTAACTCTTAACGATGATCCCTGTAAAGTTGATTGAACCTTAAGCTTTTCATTCTTGATTATTTTTTGAATTTTCTTGGCAATATTTTTATCAATTCCATTTTTTATGATAATTAATTGTTTTACTTTATCTCCTGTGATTTTTTCGACTTTCTGAAATTCGAGAAACCGAAAGTCAATATTTCTTTTTGACATTTTACTTAAAACTATTTCTTTGACCTGTGCTAGTTGAAATTCGTTTGTGGCAAATAAATTTAGATTATCATCAGTTTGTTCAACTCTTGAATCAGTTCCTTTGAAATCAAATCTATTATTAATCTCTTTATTTGCATTCTCCATGGCATTTTTTACTTCAACTTTATTGGCTTCTGAAAAAATATCAAATGAAGGCATTTTTTTTCCTTTTTAAAATTACTATTATGATTTATTCTATATTAAAAAAAAAAATATTTAATAGAAAAATTTATGTCTAATTTCAAAGATTCTCCCATTAATCAGTCATTACTTAACTTTAATAGTTTTAAAGTAGATGTAAATGCAAAGTTTATTACTCAAATTCATAAAACAGAAGAATTAAATAAAATTAGAAATAATAAAAATCTTTGTAATCTAAGACGTCTGATTATAGGTGAAGGAAGTAATATTCTTTTAACAAAAAATTATGAAGGTTTAGTTATAAATATGATGAATCAGGGTATTAGTAGGATAAAAGGTGATCGAGGTTTAAATTTAATAAAAGTACAGGCAGGTGAAAATTGGCATAATTTTGTGAAATGGTCTTTAAGGAATAGATATCCTGGTTTAGAAAACTTGTCACTTATTCCTGGAAGTGTGGGAGCTGCTCCAATTCAAAATATTGGGGCCTATGGAATTGAGCTTTCCAAATTTTTCTATTCTTTAAATGCTTACGATTTTGAAAGTGGAAAAATATTTAAATTTTCTAAGAAAGAGTGTAAATTTAGTTATAGAGACAGTATATTTAAGTACTCTTCGCATGAGAATCTAATAATAATTGATGTGACTTTTAATTTTCCGTCTTTCTGGAAGGCAAATATAAATTACCCAGAATTAACGGAAGAAATTGATAAAATGAAAATATCTAATCCAAATTATTTTGACATTAGCAATGCAGTAATTTCAATAAGAAAACGTAAGCTTCCTGACCCAAAAAAAATAGGAAATGTTGGAAGTTTTTTCAAAAATCCCATAGTTTCAAAAGGAAAAACCGTTGAATTACTAGCTTCATATCCATCTATTGCGATAAATAGTTTAGCGGATAATACTTATAAAATTTCAGCTGGATGGCTAATTGAAAAATGTGGGTGGAAAGGAAAATCAATAGGAAAAGTTAGTGTTCACAATACTCATGCTTTAATTTTAAAAAATAATGGTGGTGCTAGTGGTGAAGAAATTTTGAAGTTTGCTGAAAACATAAAGTATGACGTAAAAAAAATGTTTCAAATAGATCTAGAAATAGAACCTAAAATAATTTAAATATTAATATTAGGTTTTTTTTGTTAAATTTGCCATAATTCGTAAGCGTAAGGCATTTAATTTTATAAAACCTTCAGCATCTTTTTGATCAAATGCTCCAAAATCATCGTCAAAAGTAGCAATTTCTTTGTCAAATAAGGAATCATTTTTTGAATCTCTTGAAACTACAGAGACATTTCCTTTAAAAAGTTTTAATTTAACCCAACCATTTACATTTTTTTGAGTGTGATCAATAAGAGTTTGAATAGCAATCCTTTCTGGTGACCACCAGAATCCATTATAAATCAAAGAGGCATATCTTGGCATCAAGTCATCTTTGAGATGTGCAACTTCCCTGTCAAGAGTTATGGATTCAATAGCTCGATGAGCTTTCAATAATATTGTTCCTCCAGGAGATTCATAACATCCCCTTGATTTCATTCCTATATATCGATTTTCTACTAAGTCTAATCGACCGATACCGTGTCTGCCACCTAAATGGTTCAATTCTCTAAGTAATTCTGAGGGAGAAAGAAATTTATTATTAATTTTTATAAGGTCTCCTCTAGAAAACTCAACTTCAATATATTCAGGTATTTCAGGTGCAGATTCAGGATCAACAGTCCAGCGCCACATTGAATTCTCAGCTTCAGCATTTGGATTTTCAAGATGTCTGCCCTCAAAACTTATATGAAGTAAATTAGCATCCATTGAATATGGAGCTCCTCCACTTTTATGTTTCATTTCAATTTGAATATTAGATTTTAATGCGTATTCCAATAGTTTTTCTCTCGAAAGTAAATCCCATTCTCGCCAGGGAGCAATAATTATAATATTAGGTTTTAAGGAATAAACACCTAATTCAAATCTAACTTGATCATTCCCTTTCCCAGTTGCTCCATGAGATATAGCATCAGCTCCAGTCAAATCAGAGATTTTTACCAGCCACTTTGCTATTAAGGGTCTCGCTATTGAAGTGCCAAGTAAATATTCACCTTCGTACAATGTATTTGCTCTGAACATTGGAAAAACAAATTCACTTACAAATTCATTTTTTAAATCTTTAATAAATATATTTTCTGGCTTAATTCCAAGCTGAAGAGCTTTTGATTTTGCGGGTTCTAATTCTTCGTCCTGACCTAAATCAGCAGTAAAAGTTATAACTTCACAATTATATTTGTCTTGTAACCATTTTAAAATTACTGAGGTATCTAAGCCTCCCGAGTAAGCAAGTACAACTTTTTTTATTTTATTCATTATTAATTATCTTTTTAATTAAACTAGTATAGTTATTTTGTAACTCATTTGATTCGTCCTAAAACTAAATATTCCATAAGAGCTTTTTGAACATGAAGACGATTTTCAGCTTCTTCCCATACTACGGATTGATGTCCGTCAATGACATCAGCTGATACTTCTTCACCTCTGTGAGCAGGCAGACAATGCATAAACAAAGCATTTTTTTTAGCTCTTAACATTTTTTGTTTATCAACTATCCAACCATCAAAAGCTTTTAGTCTCTCCTTATTTTCTTTTTCATATCCCATACTTGTCCATACATCTGTTGTTACCAGATCAACTCCATCACAAGCATCAGACGGATCTAAAAAAATTGAAAACCAATTATTATTCTTTGAAATAATTTTAGAATTAATTTCGTAACCGCATGGAGTTGAAACATGCACATGAAAACCAAAAATTTGAGCAGCTTGGAGCCAAGAATACAGCATATTATTTGCATCACCTACCCAAGCAACTTTTTTTTCAAATATTGAACCCCTATGTTCCAAAAAAGTAAAAATATCAGCAAATACTTGACATGGATGATGTTCATTGGTTAATCCGTTAATTACAGGAACTCTAGAATTTAAAGCAAACTTTTCTATTATTTCTTGACCAAAAGTCCTAACCACTATGATATCGCACATTCTTGAAATTACTTGAGCAGTGTCTTCTACTGATTCTCCTCTTCCTAGTTGACTATTTAGGGCATTTAAATAAATAGCATCACCTCCAAGTTGATACATTCCTGCTTCAAATGATAATCGTGTTCTAGTAGAATTTTTTTCGAAAACCATAACCAAAGATCTATCTGATAAAGGATGATAAGTCTCATAATTTTTAAATTTCTTTTTTATGAGTTTAGTTCTTTCGATTAGATATTCATAATCATCGAAATCAAAGTCAGAAAATTGAAGAAAATGCTTTATATCCATAAATTCATAAGTGTTTATAATTTAACTAGATAATTTTCGTATTATATGATTTTTTAATGAAATCTAAAAATTTTAGTATTTATTTTTTTTTTGTATTGATTCAGTAACTAATTGTTTATATAAATTATGTCTTGAAAAATTAATTAATTTTTTTTTAACTGCTTCAATAATTACACAATCTGGTTCATTTAAGTGAATACAATTGTGGAAACGACATTTATTAAGAAATATTTTAAATTCAGGAAAAAAACTTTCAATTATATTTTTATCAAGATGATTTAATCCATACTCATTAAATCCTGGTGAATCTATTACTGAGGAATTTTCATTAATATTGAACATTCTTGTGGCTACAGTAGTGTGTTTTCCACTATTAAGTTTTAATGAAATTTCTTTTACTTTCAAAGAGGCGTTTGGAACTAAAATATTTACTATTGATGATTTTCCAACACCAGATTGTCCGATTAAAACCGAAGATTTATCTTCGAAAATTTTTTTTAGGTATTTTAAATCCTTATTAGTTTTCATTTTTGTGCTTACTTCGTAAATTTCATATCCTAAGTCAGAAAACAGATAAAGTTTTTGTCTAGATTTATTTAATAAGGAAATTAGATCAATTTTGTTGAGAAGGAGTTTTGCACTTATATCTGCAGCTTTAGCAGCAATCAAAGCTCGAGAAATAAATTCTTCATTAAAATCAGGTTCAGTAGCAATAACAATTACAATTTGAGATATATTTGTAGCAATTATTTTTTTTTTAAATTTATCTGATCTGTAAAGAAGATTTTTTCTGGGAATTAATTCTTCAATAATTCCAAATTTTTCTGAATTTTGAGAAAATTTTACTTTATCGCCAGTGGCAATTACGTCTTTTTTTATTTTTGAGATACATTTGAATACTTTTTGATTACACTTAATTAAATATTCCTTACCAAAAGAAGCAACTACTTCACCTAGCATTAATCTAAATTGAGATTTTGAAATATTAAATCAATTTTTGCGGCACAAATAAAATCATTTTCTGAAATGCCACCAGTTCCATTATTTACAGAATGCGTATTATATTTAATATTACAAAAATTATATCCAACTTCTAAAATAGGGTGATGATCTTCATTGTGAATTAAATTAACAATAGAGTTTACAAAAAAAATTGTTTGATGAAAATCATTGAAATTAAATTTACGAAACAATTTTTCATTAACAATCTGCCACTTATTATAAATTTCTAAATTATTTCTTAAATCTGACTCTGTCAAAGCTTTGGTTTGATGAGAGCAGTTTTTTTCTAAGTAATTTTCAGTATTATTCATGATGAATATGATTTCAGTTTATTTATTCTGAGGCTTGCAGGAGGATGTGAATCATAAAAGGCTGAATGAATTGGATCGGGCGTTAAAGTTGAAGCATTATCTTCATATAATTTAACTAATGCAGAAATTAAATCAATTGAATTAGTATGTTTAGCAGCAAATGCATCAGCCTCAAATTCGTGTTTTCTTGAACTAATTGATGCTATTGGTGAAATTAAAAATGTAAATACTGGTATTATCAACATAAAAAGTATTAATGCCATTGAGTCGTTATTTTCTAAATTTCCTACATCATTTAATAAAGGTATTACCCCTAATCCTTTATAGAACCATATTTGATTTTTGAGAAAACCTAAAATCCCTAAAAAAAATAATGACAATATAAATACTACTATTAATCTCTTTAAAACATGTTTAAGTTTAAAGTGCCCAAGTTCGTGTGCTAGAACAGCTTCAATTTCTTCCGGTTTTAACCTAGAAATTAAAGTGTCAAAAAAGACTATTCTTTTAGCAGATCCAAAACCAGAAAAATATGCATTCCCATGAGAACTTCGTTTAGAACCATCCATAACAAATAAGCCTTTATTTGAGAAACCAACTCGCTTCATTAGACCTTCGATTCTAAGTTTTAAAGAGTTATCTTCTAGCGGTGAAAATTTATTAAACATAGGAGCTATTAAATTTTGATAAAAACTTAACATTAAAATTTGAAAAAAACACCAAATAAACCAAAAATATAACCACCACAGTGAACCTGCCTTATTCATTAAAATTAAAATAACCCAAATTATGGGCAAACCAATTATTAAACTAACAACTGCATTTTTTAAAAGATCGGTAAAAAATAATGATGGCTTCATTTTATTAAAACCAAATTTTTCTTCAAGAGTAAATTGCTTAAAATAATCAAAAGGAATATCAACAATACTTGAAATTAAAGCAACAGCTAAAATAAGACATATTTGGTAAGTTAAACCTGAATCGAAAATCTGTAGAATTGAATTAGATAACAATTGTAATCCACCAAAAAGAGTAAACCAGATCAAAAGCATTGAGTTAACTGCAAGCAAAAGTATTTTTAAACGAGTTTTTGCAATAGTATAATCTGCAGCCTTTTTGTGAGCATCCAAAGAGATTTTTTCTGCAAATTGATTAGGAACAGAATTTTTATGTTTTGAAATAAAATTTATATGCCTTTTTGCTAACCAAAGCTTTAAAGCTAGGGTTATAAGCAGAAATGTTGCAAAAATAAGAGAAAAGCTTTGTGAATCCATACAATTCCTATGAGAAAATAATATTTTAACCTATATATATACCAGGCAATTATTATGTCACAAGCTTCAAATAAAATTACGTTATCTAATAAATTAATCCAGCAAAATGAAATGAATTTAGTATGGGTAGATATGGAAATGACTGGACTAGATCCAAATAATGATTATATTATTGAAATAGCAACTATTGTTACTGATTATAATTTAAACCTTTTAGAAGAGGGTCCTGTCATTGTAATTTTTCAAAAAAAAGAAATTTTAGATAATATGGATAATTGGAATAAAGGAACCCATTCAAGATCTGGATTAATTGAAAAGGTTAAAAAATCAAAAATAAGTGTTGAACTCGCAGAAAAAATGACATTAGAATTTTTAAAACAATATGTTCCACCAAAAAAATCTCCAATGTGCGGAAGCTCAATATGCCAGGATAGACGTTTCATGGCAAAATTTATGCCAAATTTGGAAAGTTATTTTCACTATAGAAATCTTGATGTGTCTACAC
>MDTB01197586.1_pt1 | contig 125401 bp, 126 predicted proteins | sample 811161 | NCBI WGS metagenome assembly MDTB01 (sample SAMN05326650, study PRJNA326480) | marine metagenome | isolation source: seawater | place: Mediterranean Sea | collected 2009 | reverse complement strand
GCTCAAAAATACTCTCCACTATCATTTCTGAAACTATGGAAGGAGGAGTAGTTACAGCATGTGGTAATGCCGCTGGTATAGATCTTCCAACCAATGTTTTACCCTTTATATTAAGGGGGGTAAGTTTATTGGGTATAAATTCAAATACATGTCCTTCTGAAAGGAGGACTCAGGCATGGGAAAGGTTAGAGGTAGATCTTAATAGAAAAACTCTTTTGGGTATGACTTCTGTCGAGAGTTTTGATAGATTACCAGAAATAGCAAAACATATAGTAAATGGTAAAATTAGGGGAAGAGTAGTAATTGACGTTAACTCTTAAGAATTTAGAAAAATTTAAAAAAACAGGGATAATTTTTGATGCCTAAAGATGAACAATTTGAAAAACATTATCATTCTAATGAAGTTCCCGGTTATGATTTAGAAAAAATTCCTTCAAGCATTACTAAGGAAGCATGGTCACTTGAAGAATATGAGGGCTTTATAGACAAGCTAATTTCTATTCTTGGAAAAGAAAATGTTTCAAGAGACGAAGATGCCAGAAGGTTCTATGCTGAAGATACATTTCGGAGTTTTGAAACTCCAATAGTGGCAGTTTCTCCAGAAAGTTTAGACCAAATTTCTAAAACTACAAAGCTTTGTAGTGATTTTGGTATAGCTATTGTTCCTCGCGGTGGAGGTATGTCTTATACAGATGGTTATTTGCACACAAGGAAAAAATCAATAACTGTAGACATGCAAAAGATGAACAGTATTTTAGAGATCAATGAAACTGATATGTATGTCACAGTCGAATGTGGTTGTACTTGGGCAGAGCTAAATGATCATTTAAAGCTGAAAGGTTTAAGAACGCCGTATTGGGGGCCTCTATCAGGTAAAAAATCATGTGTGGGTGGTGCACTCTCTCAAAACTCTGTTTTCTTTGGTTCTGGGTTTTATGGAACAGCTGTAGAGCAAGTAATTGGTATGGATGTAGTTTTGTCAGATGGAACAATTTTACCCGTAGGTGCTCATGCAAAAAACGAAGGACTTCCTTTTATGAAGCACTATGGTCCTGATCTTATGGGTCCTTTTCTTGCAGACGCCGGGGCGTTAGGTATTAAGGCTGTAGCAACATTACGCCTGATAAAACGTCCAAAACATAGATCACATTTAGCCTATGCTTTTGATAGTTATGAAGAAATGGCAAATGCTCTTTCTGCATTGAGTAGAGAAGGCTTAGCAACTGAAGCTATGGGTTTTGATAAGAACCAACAATCAGCAAGAGTAAGTGAAGGAAAGAGTAATTTTTTAAAAGATATAAAAACTTTATTTAAAGTGATACGTGAGTTGGGTGTTTTAGATGGAATAAAGATTGCATTTGCAGGCAGAAGATACTTGAATGATGTTTTTTACGGAATGCATTTCTCATTAGAGGGTTCTACTAAGGGAGGTGTAAAAGATAAAACAAAAACTGCTAAAGTTATGGCTGAGCAGTTTGGCGGAAAACCCCTTCCTGCATCTATTACCAAGATTGTTCATGCTGAACCATTTTTGCCGCCTGATTCTATTTTGGGCCCAAATGGAGAGAGGTGGGTACCACTTCATTGCATTGTTCCTCACTCTCAAGCTGTTGAGGCATTAGATAAGATAACTAAGATTTACGATAAATATGATTCGCTCAAAGAAAAACATAATATAAGAAACGGATTTCTACTTGTTACTGTTGGTAACTATGGTTTTCTAATCGAACCTGTTTGGTTTTGGCCTGATTCACGATTGCAAATGTATGATACTGTAATGCGAAAGGAACATTTAGAAAACCTTCCATCTTTTAAGAATGACGGAAAGGGAAGAGAAGTTGTGCAAGATATGCGAAACGAACTTACTCAGCTTTTTATAGAGCTTGGCGCAGTTTCTATGCAATTAGGAAAGCTATATAGATATGATAAAAGTAGGAAGCCCGAGTCTCTTTATGCACTAGAAAAAATTAAATCTTTATTTGACTCAAAAGGAATAATGAATCCAGGGGCACTTAAATTATGAAATGGAAAATTTTAGGGGTTATATTTGTTTTTCTTCTTGGTGCAATAATATATTCATTTCAACCAAAGATATATCCAGAGTTTGAACTATCAAATAACTTTGAAATTGATAGGAAAAACAATGTAATTATTTTTGGTGCTACAAGAAATACGGGCCTTGAGGTCGCAAAAATTATATTAAATAGTGGCGGTGCAGTTACTGCAGTTGTTCGGCCTACCTCAGATGCTGAAAATATAAGATCAGTTGGTGCTAGTATTGTTATTGGTGATGCACTTGATAAAGCCTCAGTTGATAAAGCTTTTTCTAGTGGAAACTTTACTGCGGTTGTGAGTACAATTGGTTGTTTTAGTTGTGACCCAAAGCCTGACTACTTGGGAAATAAAAACATTTTCGAGGCAGCCCAAAATGCAGGTGTTTCAAGAGTAATACTTGTATCCACAATTGGTGCTGGAGATAGTTATGATACTATTCCTTTTCTTGTACAGAGAACACTAAAAGATGTATTACCTCTCAAAACAAAGGCTGAAAATTATCTAAGGGAGAGTTTATTAGACTATACAATAATTAGGCCTGGTGGTCTAAGGTCTGAAGAAGCAACTATGAAAGGTTATCTCAGCAAAAGCATTAAAGCTTTCGGCGTTATTAATAGGGAAGATCTTGCAATCTTAATTGTTAAGTCTATTGATGATGATAATACAATAGGTCATACTCTTTCAGCTATTGATTCAGAATTAGTTTTTCCTTGGGCTTATATTTTTTAGTCAAATAAATACTTTCTCTGATTTTCATTTTCAGGATTAAGGTATGTTTGAAAAATTACCACGATATCCTACCCAAGCATTCTTTATATGTCTTTTTGCATATGTTTTTAGCCAAAGTGACTTAGCTTTGTTTTCCTATGCTCTTCCTGAAATTAGATCTGAATACAATTTAGAATTAGAGGTTATAGGGTGGGTCATAGCAATTTCTTATTCCTTAGGAGCATTTACACAAGTTTATATTGGGACTCTTGTAGACAGGTATGGTCGGAAGAAAATGTTAAGTATAATGATCTTTTTATCATCTTTATTTATCACTCTTCATGCCTTTGTGCCCGAAGGAAAGGAATACATAATTATTTGTGGCCATTCTTTCACATTGGGAATTTTATTGATGATAATACTTAGAGGACTTGCAATCGGAACAGGAGGTTCTCTTTACCCAATTACAGGTGCAATTGTGACTGAAGAAGCACCTGCAAAATATCGAGGATTGTTTGCCGGAATGCTACAAACCGGATACCCATTAGGCTGGTTCTTAGCGGCAATTTTTGCCGCACCACTTCTTGAGGAATATGGTTGGAGAGCTTTATTTTTAGTTGGTTTGATTTCTATTCCTTATATATTTGTTGTAAAACTCTATTTAAAAGAAACTAATAGGTTTATTATTCAAGATAGTCAAAAATCCTCTCAGTTTAGAGAGGCAGATTCATCATCATATTCTAAGGTTAAGATTTTATTCACTTCATCATTAAGAAAACGTGCAATTACAATTTTTCTTGCTCAGTATTTATTTGTTATTGCTTACGGAAGTTCGGCAATGTTTTTTCCAACATATTTTTCAGAGTATAGGGGCTTAAAGATAGGTGACTCAGCCCTTCTAGTTGGCTTTGGTAATGCAATTGGTGTTTTAGGTTATATACTAGCTGCATATGTTGGCGAATTTATTCTTACACGAAGAACTACAGTTGTTATTTGGACAATTCTTGGTTCAATATGTTTTATGTATCTAATTTGGTTTACAGAAGGATATTTTGATACGCTCTTTGCATTTGGTATCATGAGTATGTTTTTTTATGGAACGGCAGCAGTAAAATTTGCATTTATAGCAGAAATTTTTCCAACTAGAATTAGAGCTACAGGATTATCAGTTTGTTCAAGTCTAGCTGTAAATTTAGGTATTGCTAGTGGCCCTCTAATGTTAACCTATGGGATTAACTGGTTGGGTTGGAATATAGCTTTTTCCTATTTTGTTGCAATTCCTCTTATAATTGCAGGCTTGATGTATTTAGTTTTAGAACCTCTTCCATCTGGCTTGGAGTTAGAAGAAATAGAGATGAAACTTAATCTTTAAAAATAAATATCAGATAATTTAAAGGGGGTTGTATGTGGGCTTGGAGAGTTGAAGATTTTGGTGGAATTGATGCAATGAAATGGAAAGAAGTAGAAGATCCATTTATTGAGAAAGATGAGTTATTGGTCAATGTCTGCGCATCAGGTATTAATTTCGCTGAAACGAGAATGAGAGCTGGAACGTATACTGGAATAGAGAGGCCTTTAACTCTTGGTTTGGAGGGAGCGGGTGTAGTTGAAAAAATTGGCTCGAATGTAAAAACTTGTAAAGTTGGTGATAGAATTTTTTATAGGGCTAGAGGTTCACATGCTACAAAATGTGTTGTTAAAGATTATCATGCATTTCCGCTTCCAAAAAATTGGGATTATAGCGATGGCGCTGCTGTTGGTGTAGGTTGGTTAACTGCTTGGCATGCCTTGTATGTGACAGCAAAAGTCAAAGAAAAATCAAAAGTACTTATTGAAGCGATCGCCTCTTCTGTTGGATCAGCCGCATTACAAATTGCAAAAAGTCAAGGTTGTTTTGTAATAGGGACAGCAAGTAGTGATGCAAAACTTTTAAAGGCAAAAGAGTGGGGGGCAGATCAAGTAATTAATTATAAAAATGAAAATGTTTTTCAACGTGTAATGGATATAACAAAAAGACGTGGAGTTGATATTGGTTGCATGACAATTGGGACGGAAACCTCTGATGATCTCATAGCTTCAATGGCAAATGGTGGTAAAATTATCATGTATGGCTCAACTGGTGGTAGAGAAGTAAAATTTGATTTAGGTATAGGGTCAAGAAACCTACAATTGCTATCCATGAGTATTGATACCGCAGATAATTACATTCAAGAGACGTTAAGTAGTTTTAGAAAGTATGTGCTTGATGGCTTTAATAAGGGTTCGTTCAAGCCAGTAATTGATAGTGTCATACTAGCCTCTGAATTGCCAAAGGCGCATAAGATGGTGGAAGAAAGAAAGCATTTTGGAAAGATTATTCTAAAATTTGATTAAATTTAGAATATAATTATTTTTTATAGTATTATTTTAAGTATAAATAGAATAAATTCTTAATTTTATATAAATTTGTAGTTTATTATTTTGTGACCTTGATTTATTTTAGGCTTTGTATCCATTTTTTATTACTTAATTATTTAAACTGTTAAATTTTATTGCAGTCATTAATTAGTTAGATTATCAACGATTATGTATTTCATTTATCAAGTAAAAAAGGTTTTTCATGTCTGACAAAAAATTACACCCTAACTCACTTGCTCTTCATGCAGGTTTTAGGTCCGATCCAGCTACCAATGCTGTTGCTCCACCAATCTATCAAACAACGTCTTATCAATTTGATAATACTGAGCATGCCTCAAACCTTTTTGCACTCAGCGAGCTTGGTAATATATATACAAGAATAATGAATCCAACATGTGACGTTCTTGAACAACGTCTGTCTCAAATAGAGGGCGGTGTTGCTGCTCTTGCAGTTGCCTCAGGTCAGGCTGCATCAACATTTTCCATTCTTAATTTATGTGAGTCTGGAGATAATTTTGTAACCTCAACTGATTTGTATGGAGGAACATGGAATTTATTTGCAAATACATTTAAACAACTTGGTATTGAAGTAAGATTTGCAGATCCATCTGATCCGCAAAATTTTGCAAAATTAACTGATGATAAGACTCGTTGTTATTATGCAGAAACACTTCCCAACCCAAAGCTAGAAGTTTTTCCAATTCAAGAAGTTTCTGAAATTGGAAATGAATTAGGTGTACCACTCATTGTTGATAATACTGCAGCACCTATAATTTGTAGACCAATAGAACATGGTGCTTCAATCGTGATGTATTCAACTACGAAGTATATAGGTGGTCACGGAAACTCTATTGGTGGCGTAATTATCGATAGTGGTAATTTTGATTGGGAGAAAAATGCAGATCGCTTCCCTCTTTTAACAACTCCGGATCCTAGCTATCACGGTGCTATTTGGACTGAGGCAGTAAAGCCACTTGGTCCAATTGCATATATTTTACGTGCAAGAGTAACTTTATTGCGAGATATTGGTGCACCTATGAGCCCTTTTAATGCGTTCAATTTTATTCAAGGTGTTGAAACATTACCCCTTAGAATGGAAAGGCATTGTGAAAATGCTGATTTGGTTGCTTCTTACTTAAATAATAGGAGCGAGGTAACTAAAGTTATTTATCCTTCTTTAATGAAGGGTAGACCTCTTGATATGGCTCATAAATATCTTAAAAGTGGATCTTATGGGGCCCTTTTAGGATTTGAGTTGAAAGGAGGAAGAGAGGCTGGGCAAAAGTTTATCGATGCTCTTAAGTTGATCTATCATGTGGCCAACATTGGTGACGCCAGAACCCTTGCAATTCATCCGGCTAGTACCACTCATTCTCAATTATCTGAAGAAGAGCAACTTGCTGCAGGTGTAACTCCTGGTTACGTAAGACTTTCAGTTGGTATTGAGTACCACGAAGATATTATAAGTGATATTGATCAGGCACTTTCATCCTTGTGATTTAGTTGTGTTTATAATTAATAATACTATTTTAAACATCTAGCACAATTAATTTTCCTGTTCTTCTTAAGATGTTTTTTTTATCAAGATCACCTCCGTGAGCTTCGCCATCGATCACATTATCACTTGATAAATTTTTTGTAGTTTCATCTCTTAGGATAACAACAACATTAGTATCTTTTTCTATTGCAAATGGAAATTCATGCCATGTTCCAATATGCATTGTAAAGCCTGCATGACCATCAAATCTGAATGCTTGAAGTTTATCTATCTCAGGCAATTCTTCTTTATTAGGCTTTCCTAAAACTGCGATGAAGGGTTTACCTGATAGAGGAATAAATGTTTGAGTATGTTTAAAATGTCTTTCAAGGTAGGTAATTTCAAAGGGACGAGGTTGAATATTTGCTAAAGAAAGACATGTCTCATTATCAGATTTAAAATTTACAGGTGAAGTAACTGTAACTGCCCCTTCATAAAAATCACTCATGTTTGCTGAAACATCGCTATCAGCACCAAGGAGCTGACCATAGGGTGCAATATTTTCTAAATTAGCATCAATAATTGGTAGTTTTAATGTTTCTGGGGAGTGCATATTCATAAATTTATCCTTTTTAAGGGTTTACTTATTGACCAGATTATAACCATTATATTTAATCTTGAAATAAAAGAAATATTAATGAAAATTATTAATTAATAAAATACCAACTTATAGGTTAGAGCAATGACAGGATTAATTTCTAGGCATATTGTAACAATTGATGGAGAAAGACAGATTCACTATCGAAGAGCAGGTGAAGGCTCTCCAATTATACTTCTCCATCAGTCTCCAAAATCCTCTGAAGAATATATTCCTTTAATAACTGAATTGTCTTCAGATTACACAGTTTTTGCACCAGACACTCCTGGTAATGGCCTTTCTGACCCATTACCAATAAATAATCCCTCCATGAATGATTTTGCAAAAAACGTAGTTAAATTTATGGATGCTATAGGAATTGAAAAATGTCCTGTTTATGGCTTTCATACAGGTGGAAGCTGTACTCTAGAGTTATCATGGAGTTTCCCCGAGAGGGTAACTGTCGGTGTAGTGGATGGTTATGTTAATATGCCTGAGGAACGAGTTAAAGAAATATTGGAAAACTATTTTACCCCTTTAGAGCTCGACTGGAGTGGATCTCATTTGACATGGATTTGGTCTCGTTTTAGAGAGCAAATAATTTTTTTCCCATGGTACCGTAAAGATAAAATTTCAAGAATGACTGGATATTCAATTCCACCTCCCGAATATCAGCAAAATTCAGTTGTTGAGTTTCTCCGTGCTGGAAAAGCATACGTAGGTCCATATCGCGCTGCTTTTACTCAAGATAACATAAACTCTATTAAAGAGATGAAGGCAAAGTGTTTAGTAATGTCTTCAAAAACTGATGTACTATATGACGGTTTAGATAGAATGCCAAAACCTTCAAATAATATTACTGTTGCAAGACCAAACACACCACCTGATGCAATTAGCTTAATGAAGGAAACAATAAAGGAACATCCATCACCTAATAATACCATTAATGAATTAGAAACCTCACCAATTAAAGGCAAAATCTGGGGTCAGTATCTTCAAGTTGGAGGCGGTTCGCTATATTGTAGAGGAAATAATGATTCAGATGGGAAGCCAATCCTGTTCATCCACTCATCAGCGTCTTCTAATAGAAGTATGCAAAAATATATGGAATTACTAATTGGTAAGAAAATGGTTTTCTGTGTAGACCTTCCAGGTAATGGTGAGTCAGATAATCCTATGGGTAAAAATGTCACTGTTGAGAAGCAAGCTTCATTTCTCGCTGAGGCAGTGCATGCTTTGGGTTATGATAGTATAGATTTGTTTGGTGATTGGGGAGGCGGTTCTGTGGGTATTGAACTAGCAGTTCAACATCCCGATATGGTTAAAAACATTGTTATACCAAACCTTATTTCTATGGAGCTGGAGGGTGATGCACTTGACGAAATGTGCCTCAATTACACTCCAGAAATAAAATTAGATAAGTATGGAACTCATTGGACAACAGCTTGGAATATACTTCGAGACCAAGAGCTCTATAGTCCATGGTTCAAGTCAAACAAAGAGAATATTGTTCATCCAGAGGAAGAAGATATTTCTGCTGAAGTTATTCATAGAAGAACTCTTGATCTTTTTAAATCATATGAAATTTATAGGTCGGCTTATAGAGCCCATTTCGCTTATAAGGTTTCTAAGCGTATTAACAAAATTAACTGTCCTATTTTAATAGGTCAATCAAGCTCAGATGATGTTAATAGGAAACTTATTGAAATAAATTCTAATTTAACGATAGAAAAATTCCCTTCCGAAAAAAAACTCATAGTTGAGAGACTTATTAGATTTTATCAGAGTTAGTTATATAATTTTATAGGAGAAGCAAATGGAGAGCTATTTATTATGGGGTTATTTTCATATTATTCTTTTTGTTTTCTGGCTTGGGGGAGACATAGGAGTATTCTTATCTGCAATTTATGCAAAAAAATCGGATCTTAGTTTTGAAACTAGAGCAACAATTATGCAGCTTGGTTTGGTAATAGATTTTTTACCAAGACTTTGTTTTGCTCTTATTTTCCCAGTTGGTTTGCATTTAACTAATGATTTAGGTTTACTGAAGATTAACCCACCTTATTTTTTTCTGGCTTGGTTTATAAGCTTTTCTTGGATTCTTATTATAATATTGATTGGAAAAAATGAAGGTAAACCAATAGCTGAAAATTTATCAAAGATTCAATTCTGGATGGAAGGTTTGCTTGGTACGTTTCTGATTTTTGTAGGTATAATGTCTTATAGCAATGAGTTTTTAGAAAGGTGGTTTAGTTTAAAGATAATATTATTCGGTCTAGTTTTTTATGCTGCTATGGCAATAGATATTTGTTTTAGGCCTTTTATTAAGCCATTTATGGAGATTGGAACTGAGGGTTCTACTCCAGAAAGGGAAGCTGCAGTTAGTTTGGCCATTAATAAGACACTTATTGCAGTATTTACTCTTTATGTTCTAATTGCTCTGATTGCATTTTTAGGGAAAGTAAAACCATTATAGTGGCATTTTTAAATATCCATCAAGCGTTCCATTAGGCCCGCCGTCTAGGTAGAAATCTAACAGAAGTGGCTGTTTTGGCTCAATTGAATAGTAGGATAGATCAGTAACACTCTCTTCTGTAAGTATTTCATCATCAATAAAGAAGTTACCTGTGCATACTTTAGCATCTCGAGTAAGTATAGCATGAGTTGCGTCCCCCATTATTTCTACAGTTCTGCAATACTTTGTCATAGAGTCACCGCCAAGTTCAAACCTAATCGCAGCTGTATCAATAGCAGTTCTTGGCCATAAACCATTTGCTCCAATGCCCATATCTCTGAATTCTTCGGATAGTCCTATTGTTGCGAAGCTCATCCCCATTTTTGCCAGTGTATAAGGAAGTGTTCCTTTATACCATTTTGGGTCCAAGCTCGGCGGTGGACACATCGTTAAAATATGTGGATTAGTACTTTTTTGCAGAAAAGGTAAACATGTTTTAGAAGCTAGTATAGATCCTCTAACATTGATTTGTTGCATTAAATCATACTTTCTGATTGGGACTTCTTTTAAGCCACCAATAGCTATTGCACTTGCATTGTTAACTAGAATATCAATTCCGCCAAAATGGTGTGCTGTTTTTTCAATAGCGTTTTTAACGGCTTGGTCGTCTCTTAAATCCATTTCAATTGCAAGTGCATTTCCTCCAGCTCTAGTGATTTCTTCGGCGGCAGTATGTATTGTACCTGGAAGTTTTGGATGAGGTTTAGTTGTTTTAGAAGCAATAGCTATATTTGCCCCGTCTATAGCTGCTCTCTTAGCAACTGCTAAACCAATTCCTCTACTTGCGCCTGTTATAAATAGAGTTTTATTTTTTAGTGTTCTTTCTTTTTTTGGTTTATAGGGGGAATTCATAAATATTACCTAATTAATTTAAATGTTATGTTATTAACTAAAAATTATTTCCAATGTTCAGTTGCTTCTGTAGCAAAATCTTCAAATTTCCTCAAAGGATGCCCAACAACCTTTTCAGAAAAATTTATTTCTTCATCTGTTGCTATGCTTCCCATTGCTTGCATTTTTGCAAACCCTGCTTTTAAAGCTGATATTAGCCATGGTGGCATAAATGCTTTTGAGCTTTCTGCCCATGCATCAAGGTCATCACCAGCATAATTTACTTCTTTATTAAGGATTTTCGAATAGGTTCTGGCAATGTCATTTGCCGTCCAAGATTTTGGGCCGTAAAGGGGTATTTCCATTCCATTAAATTCATCACTCAACAAGGCATTAACAGCTGCATCTGCTACATCTCGAGTATCAATTCTATTTTGGCCAATATTTCCTATTGGCATAGTATATAGCCCTGCAAGAGTTATTGGCTTTTCAAGTAATAAGTCATTTTGAAAGTAAAAATCAGGTCTTAAGATAGTGAAATTTATTCCTGAATTTTTAATAAGGTTCTCAATTGGAACTTTACTTGCATAATGTGGAACTTTCATAGCTTCTTCTGACAATTTAACTGAGATAAATACAATTTTACTAACATTAGAAACTTTAGCCTGTTTAATTGCATTTAGGCCTCTTTCAGTTTCGGTTTCCCCATTTGCAGTAATTAATAATAATTTATCCACGTCTTCGTATATGTTTAATAATGTATCAATCTTTTCAAGATTACCGGTCACGCCGATTGCATTATTTGTTAAGGATGAGAGTTTTTCCTGAGACCTAGAGAAAACCTTTGTTTTAATTCCACTTTGAGTCAGTTTATCTACTGCAAATTTCCCTATTCTTCCTGTTCCACCAATAACTAATACTGTCATCTATTTACCTTTCAACATTTTGAGTTTTTCTAGCTCTTTGGATAAATTATCAACTTTTATATTTAACTCTTCTATCATCTCATGAGGAGGCTTGGGTAGTATTTTATTGCCAATTCCGTATGGAGTAAATTTTTCTTTTTTTAGAGAGTCCTTATGTTCAATAATTCGTGATGGCATACCTATAACTCTGGCGTTTTCCATAATATCTTTAGTGACAACAGTGTTTGCGCCAATTCTAACATTTTTACCTATATTTATTGGACCAAGTATTTGTGCACCTGCGCCAATAACGCAACCAGTCTCAATTGTGGGATGTCTTTTGCCGCCTAGGCCATTATCCGGATTTAGCCCGCCTAAAGTTACTCCATGGTAAAGTGTAACATTATTATGTATCTCCGCAGTTTCTCCTATCACTACTCCTGAACCATGGTCAATAAATATCTTTTTTCCTAATTTAGCAGCAGGATGAATTTCTATCCCACTAAAAATTTTATTAATTTCTGAGACAAGTCTTGCAAGGAAGCTGGCTTTATATTTCCATAAAAAAAATGCAAGCCTATGAAGGATTATTGCTCTGGTTCCTGGATAAATTAATGCAATTTCTATTAAAGAACGAGCAGCAGGATCTCTTTTTTTTATTGATTTAAGCGTTTTGATAAATTCAAACAATTCAGATTCTCACTTAGAAATGTATTTTTAACCGTATATTGTAAAATTAAGAAAATTCATAGGTATTTCTAGAACAATTTACTTAAATAGTTGATAATTATTTTGTAGGATAGAAAATAATTCTATATAAACTAGCTTTGAAGGCTAAAAATTTTATTCATATGAATTTAATAAACTATTTATGGGGTGAAAAATGGATTTAATAGACCGTAACATTTTAGACTTGTTGCAAGCTGATGCATCATTATCAATTGCAGAGATTGCCAAAAAAGTATGCTTGTCACAAACTCCATGTTGGAAAAGAATTCAGAAATTAGAAAATCTCGGCATTATAAAGGGAAGAGTTGCATTATTAGATAGTAAAAAATTAAACCTTGGTCTAACAGTTTTTGTCCAATTAAAGACGGATAAGCATGACGAAAGGTGGCTTACAAAGTTTGCTGAAACGGTGAGAGATATGCCTGAGGTAGTTGAGGTTTATAGAATGGCTGGAGAGATAGATTATCTATTAAGAGTGGTAGTTAGTGATACTGACTCTTATGATCATTTTTATAAAGCTTTAATAAAAAAGGTCCCACTTAATGATGTATCTTCTTCTTTTGCTATGGAGGAGATAAAATACACAACGGCATTACCAATTAAAGCGCCGAACGAACAGTTTTAATTTTAATAATTATTTTTTTTGAAAAAATGTTAGATCCTGAAATAAAAAAAACAACTAAAAATATTTGTGGTGATTTTAATATAAAAATAGATAAGAATGGATTGTGGTATTATCAAGGAACACCCATAAACAGGAAATCATTAATTAAACTTTTTTCAAGTATACTGACAAAAGATAAAGAGGGTATATATTGGCTTACAACACCTTATGAAAGAGGAACTATTCAAGTAGATGATGTACCTTTTATAGTTGTTGATATGAAGAACAAAGGAGTTGGTTCTCTCCAAGAAATAGATTTTATGACAAATATTGATAGAATTATTCCTCTAGGCCCCCGCTATGAACTGTGGTTGGATTCTAAGGCTAATATTGGTAATGATTTACCATATATAGACACTGGAAAAGGATTATCTGCAAGATTAGCTAGAAATATCTTTTACCAACTTATAGACCTTGGTGAAGTTATTGAAAATCAAAATGAGTCATATGTTAGGATTTGGAGTAGAGGTAAAAGTTTTAGGCTTGGAAGCTTTTAGGAATGTTAACCAAAAGTTTTATTATGGAGAGGTTAGCAAGAAATCGTATAACTAATATTAAGTGTCAAGATTCTAATGAAAAACATTTTTTAAATAATTTTAGAAAAAATCAATCGAATATAAATAAACTGGCTGCTGTATTAATAACTTTAATCCCTAACGGGAATGATTTTAATGTACTATTTACTAAACGCTCTGATAAATTGAGAGTTCATTCCGGACAAATTTCTTTTCCTGGAGGCGTTGTTGAGAAAGATGATTCTGATGAGGTTTCTGCTGCATTAAGAGAGGCAAATGAGGAAGTTGGTATTGACCCTGTGTCAGTTAATGTTCTGGGGATACTTGACTTATATTTAACAGGTACTGGCTATAAGGTTCGTCCTGTTATTGGATTGATCAAATCGGAACCAGAGTATAAACTTTCAAGTGAAGAAGTAGATTATGTCTTTAATGTTCCATTGTCCTTTTTGATTGATAATAAAAATCATCAAAAAATTAAAAATATCACTCACGGTAAAAAGAGAACATTTTATCTTGTGGAATATAATGATTATTATATTTGGGGTGTAACTGCAGGCATAATATTAAAACTAAGTGAGGTATTAAATTAATTATGATTAAGACATTATTATTGTATTTAATTTTCTTTTTCCTACCTTTAGCTATTTACCTTTCCTGGGTTTATTTTAGAGCTGAATATCTTCAGAGGGGTAATGAATCATCTTCAGAAGGAGATAATGTTTCAAAAAGGAGCGGCTGGCCGTGGGCAATTGCTTTAGGAGGCTTACTTGTAATGATAGCTTTATTTTACTCAGCATTTCTTGGGGGCTCTAGTCCGGACTCTGAATATATGCCACCAAGCTATAAAGATGGGAAGATAATTCCTGGTAAAAGCATAAAAAGAGACTAATTTGAATAATCCACTCAATTTATCAAGAGATTATGCAGAATCTACTAATATAATTTTCTCATGTCTGGGTTATCCTGGGCTTGATGTTAGATATGTTGGTGGATGCGTTAGAGATCATCTTATAAATTTATCAATTAATGATATTGATATTGCTACCCCAGATACTCCAGATGAAGTGATAAGAAAACTAAATAATCAAAAAATACAATATACTACATTTGGAAAAGATCATGGGAGTATAAAGGCAATAATAAAGAATTATACATTTGACATTACTTCTTTGAGAAAAGACCATCTATGTGATGGTCGACATGCTATTGTTGAATATACTAATAGTTGGTTAGATGATGCTAAAAGGAGAGACTTTACCTTTAACGCTATATCAATGTCCCCCTCTGGGGAACTTTTTGATTATTTTAACGGAAAAGAACATATTAAAGAGGGAAATGTTAAGTTTATTGGGGATGCAAGAGATCGAATTCAGGAAGACTTTCTGAGGATATTAAGATTTTTTAGGTTTATATCCTTATATGGAAAAAATAGTATTGATCCTTCTTTGCTTAGCCTTTGCAAAGAGTTCTCTTGGGGCTTGGAAAGAGTATCAGCGGAAAGAATCACCAGTGAAATCTCTAAAATATTAGGATCAGAAAATCCTATTAATGTAATATATCAAATGAAATCTTACAAAATACTTGATACGATTTTCGGAAAATATTTTAAAATTGGAGGGTTGGAGAATCTTATTAACTCAGAAAAAAAATACTTGGACACTTCATATAAACATGTTTCTTGGCATTTGAGATTAGCTTCAATCTTATCATATAAACAAATAATAGACTCACCAAATATAATTCTATCAAATACCGATAAAATACTTATAAGGGATATTTTTAATGCTTCTGCAATGATATCCAAAGTAATTGATTGTAGAAATCAAAACCCATCACTATACGATTACCTTTATAAATATGGGAAAGAGAGTTTTGCGTATCATGGTTTTTTGTTAGCTAATTCTCAACATGGCAATCCATCAGACCATTTATGGCCTGATTTCCTCAAAAAAATTATATCTTACAAACATTTGGAATTTCCTTTTAAAGCTAAAGACTTAATTAATTTGGGTTTTGAGGAGGGAAAACATTTAGGCGATGAATTAAGATATCTCGAAAATTTATGGGTAAATAGTGGTTTTAGAATGACGTCTAGAGAAATAAGAGAACAATTGGATAGAAGAAAAAATAAGCCCTGAAAAAATCTCAGGGCTAAGTTTCACTAGATGGGGATTATTAAGTGAAAACTTACCATTGGGTAATATAAATAAAAAGTTAAAGTATTGTAATTTTGATTTATTTTGCTTCAATTTGTCTCATGGCTTCTGAGACTCCAATTGCCACGCTCATTGAAATATTTAGAGACCTGGCATCTTTAGCTATTGGTATTGTTACTGACTCATCTACCTTATCTCTTACTCTTTCTGGCACTCCACTACTTTCATTGCCAAAAAGAAGTAAGTCCTCATTAATAAAATTGAAATCTCTAAAGCTCTTTTTGACCTTGGTGGTAAATAGGATTAATCGCTTATTCGACTGACGTTTTTTCTCATAAAAAGCTTCCCATGATTTATGTCTTATAATCTCATTTTTCATCTTGTAATCCATTGCAACCCTTTTTATTCGTTTATCACCCATTATAAAGCCACATGGCTCAATAATTTCCATCGGTACACTCAAACAGCTGCATAATCTTATTATTGCCCCTGTATTTTGAGGAATCTCGGGCTGAAAAAGTACAAGATTGATTAATTTTTTATCTTTCACAATTCATAACCATTGTTTATTGGCTCATATCCTTCTATAAAGCACTAGAGCATTTATATGCCTTTAAAGTAATCTTTTTAGCGCATTTTCTTCGTAATATCATTGAATAAAAATGCTTTTGTGAGGTTTAGTTTTTTTATTTATATTTTTTGTTGATAAATTTCCTTAGAGTAATTCGTCAATTTTTATAGGGTCGGAATTTTTATGGATCATGAAATTACAGTACCATCTCAAGATGAGTCTAGGAGAGATTTTCTTCTTCATGCTACGGCTGCAACAGGAGCACTTGGGGCAGCGGTATCAATGTGGCCTCTAATTAATAGTATGAATCCTGCAGCAGATACCTTAGCTCTTTCATCAATAGAAGTTAATTTGGCAGGACTCGAGGAAGGTCAAGCAATTACAGTAAGCTGGCGGGGAAAGCCTGTATTTATTCGTCATAGGACACCTCAAGAAATTGAAAGTGCAAGGAATGAAGCTTGGCAAGAATTGCCCGATCCTCAAGCGGATGAAGAGAGAGTCCAGAATGAAAAATATCTAATTGTGGTGGGTGTATGTACACATCTTGGTTGTATACCTTTAGGACAAAAACTTACAGAGACGCGCGGAGAATTTAATGGTTATTTTTGTCCGTGTCATGGTTCACATTATGACCTTTCTGCGCGAATTAGAAAAGGTCCTGCACCCACCAATTTAGAGGTTCCCGAGTATACCTTCTTGTCTGAAACGAATGTAAAAATTGGTTAGGAGTTAATTACAATATGCAAAATATTACGAATACACCAAAGTCAACTTTAGAATGGTTTGAGGAACGTCTTCCGATAATTTCTTTTCTTGATAAAAATGTAGGGTCTAAGTATCCCGCTCCAAGAAACCTAAATTATTTTTGGAATTTTGGTGCATTAGCAGGTTTCACATTAGTAGTTATGATTCTAACAGGTATACTTCTCGCGATGTCTTATACACCCCATGTTGATTATGCTTTTGATAGTGTTGAGAGAATAATGCGTGATGTAAATTCAGGTTGGTTGCTTAGATACATGCACGCTAATGGAGCTAGTTTCTTTTTTATTGTTGTATATATTCATATATGTAGAGGCCTTTATTATGGTTCATACAAGTCACCTCGAGAGGTACTGTGGTGGCTAGGTTTGATAATTTTTATACTAATGATGGCAACTGCATTCATGGGATATGTATTGCCTTGGGGTCAGATGAGTTTTTGGGGTGCAACAGTTATTACAAACCTTTTTTCTGCAATACCTATTATTGGTGATGAAATTGTAACTTTTCTCTGGGGTGGTTTTTCAGTTGGTAATCCTACTTTAAATAAATTTTTTGCACTTCATTATCTGCTCCCGTTTGTGATTGCGGGTATTGTTATTCTGCATATTTGGGCTTTACATGTGACAGGTTCAAATAATCCAACAGGCATTGAAGCTTCATCTAAGGATAAAATTCCTTTTCATCCTTACTATACAGTAAAAGACTTATTTGGTTTGGGAGTTTTCCTTCTTTTTTTCTTTACAGTTGTTTTTTGGTATCCTAATGCATTAGGACATCCAGATAATTATATACCTGCTAATCCTTTATCTACTCCCGCTCATATAGTTCCAGAGTGGTATTTTCTAATGTTTTATGCGATTTTGAGATCTATAGATGATAAATTAATCGGCGTATTGATGATGTTTGGTTCTATCTTTTTATTATTTGCTTTACCCTGGCTGGATACTTCAAAGATAAGATCGGCAAGCTTTCGTCCAATATATAAGATTCTTTTCTGGGTGTTGATAATAGACTGTATTTTGTTAACCTGGTGTGGAGGTCAGCCTGCTGAGGGCCTTCCTTTAATTCTTAGTAGGATTGGTACAACTTGGTATTTTCTTCACTTCCTAATATTTCTACCTGTCGTAGGCTGGATTGAGACGCCGAGACCACTTCCAGTTAGCTTGAGTCAACCGGTAACAACTCAGCCAGCGGAGTAGGCTTATGAAATATTTTTGGTTAGGTTTTTTATTTTTTTCTGTCTCCGTTTTCAACTCTTTATCAAGTAATGAGTCCTATGCTGCAGGTCCTGCTGTAGATTTAGAACATCAAGAATGGTCATTTGATGGCTTCTTTGGGAAATTTGACCGTCAGCAACTACAAAGAGGGTTTCAAGTTTACAGGGAAGTATGTGCCTCATGTCACGGAATCGACTACATAGCTTTTAGAAATCTTGAAGAGCTAGGATATAGTGAAGATCAAGTGAAATTTCTTGCATCTGAGTATATTGTGGAAGAATGTTGCGATGATCAGGGTGACATTTTCGATCGTCCAGCTATACCTGCTGATAGAATACCTAATCCATATCCCAACGATCAATTTGCAAGAGCTTCTAATAATGGTGCATTACCCCCAGATTTATCCCTAATTACTAAGGCTAGGGCAGGAGGCCCAGACTATATTTACAATTTAATGGTAGGCTATCTTGAAACTCCACCTGAGTTTGAAGACCAGTTAATGGATGGTATGTATTATAATAAGTTTTATGAGGGCAATCAAATTGCAATGCCTCAACAGCTTTATGATGAGTTAATCGAGTATGCAGATGGCACTTTTGCTTCAAAATCTCAAATGGCTTTAGATGTTACAGCATTTCTTCATTGGGCCGCAGAGCCGACTTTAGAAATCAGGAAGAGAACAGGGATTAGAGTTATTATATTCACTTTTATATTTACTCTATTAGCATATTTTCTGAAGCGCAGGATTTGGATGGATTTAGATAAATAAAAAAAATATTTTATTTTTCAGAATTTTCTCCAATTCGTTGGATAAGTTCTTCTACAAAAGGTAAAATATTATCTACAATAACTTCTACACCATCTGGGTTCGGGTGGATTAAATCTGGTTGGTTTAAAGATTCCTCTCCAGCAACCCCCTCTAAAAAGAAGGGATAAAAGATCACATCATAAGAAGATGCTAACCTTTTATAGTTGTTATAGAATAATTCGGTATAATCATTACCGAGATTAGGCGGTGCCATCATCCCAGTAAGTAAGGTAGGTATTTTTCTGCCTTCAAGTTCTTTGAGTATTTTTTCCAGGTTTTGATAAGTTAGTTTTGGGCTTATAGCTCTTAATCCATCATTTCCACCTAGTTCTAAAATTACAGCATCAGGATTGTCATTTAAAGACCATGCAAGCCTCGATAAACCTCCAGTTGTTGTATCTCCTGAGATTCCTGCGTTAATAATTTCCACTTTGTAGTTAAGGCTTATAAGTATTTTTTCTAATTTTGATGGGAAGGAATCATTAATATCTTCAAGTCCGTATCCAGCCGTTAAGCTATCACCTAGTATCAATATCTTGCTTTTGTTATAACCACCTGTTGATGTGTCTGGTGCGTTTTTATTTACAGTGATATTTGTTGCTGTAATATTGTTGGGAATTAACAATCCAAATAACAATAGAACAGAATAATAAAAATATGACTTTTTTTTATATAGGCTCTTTTTCATGATTAAAAATACTTTAAAGGATAGTTTGCAAAAATCAATTGAGTTAATAGATGTAAATTTAACATTAAAAGGACCCTCGGGTAATGTGAATATTTTACATAATATTAGTTTATCAATTTGTGAAGGAAGTTCAGTAGCGATTGTGGGCCCATCTGGTTCAGGTAAAACATCCTTGCTTATGGTTATGTCGGGCATTGAAAGAGTTACTTCAGGGAACATATTAGTAAATGGTGAAGATATATCCACTATGGATGAGGATCAGCTGAGTGTTTACAGAAGGGATAATATTGGCATAGTTTTTCAATCTTTCCATTTAATACCTACTATGACAGCCTTAGAAAATATTATGATACCCCTTGATTTTGCTAAAATAGAAAATTCATATACTGTGGCAAATGAAGTAATAAATAATGTAGGTTTAAGTCACAGATCTCATCACTATCCAAGCCAGCTTTCTGGGGGTGAGCAACAGAGGATTGCCTTGGCAAGGTCATTTGCTGTGCGGCCTAAAATCCTATTGGCTGATGAGCCTACAGGTAATCTGGATAATGAAAATAGTAAACATATTATCAAACTATTATTTTCTTTAAATAAACAAAATATGTCCACACTTTTGTTAGTTACACATAATTCAGAAATAGCAAAGCATTGTGACCGTATAATTACTATAGAAGACGGCCATGTTTTAAATGATATCAAAAGTTAAAATTGATTGGTGATTATACGTGTTAAATCTTCCTTTACCTTTAAAATTTGCATTAAAAGAACTCAAGTCTGGCATTAGTGGATTCAAGATTTTTATTGTTTGTATTGCGCTAGGAGTTGCCTCGATTGCGGGCGTTAGTTCTATTAATAATTCTATAAGATACGCAGTCAATCAGGATGCCCAAAAACTTTTGGGTGGAGATATACAGGGAAGAAAAACCTATAACCCAATAACACAAAAGGAGGAAGAAGTTTTTGAGTCTTATGGCCAGGTAAGCCGTCAGATTGTAATGAGGTCAATGGCAAAGAATATGAATGATGATAATGAATTTTTGCAGACAAGCCTCATAGATTTGAAAGCTGTAGATAATCTCTATCCTATTTATGGTGATGTTGATGTATATGATACTCAATATACTTATCAGCTATTAGGACTAAAAAATAATAAATGGGGAGCTATTGTTGATCGGTCATTGAAGAGCCGTCTATCATTAAGTTTAGATGATGAAATAAAAATTGGGGACATAAATTTCCAGGTTAGGGGGTTTATTGAAAAAGAACCTGATAGGACCTTGAACTTATTTACAGCTAGTTCCAGAGTTATTATTTCTCAAGAGGCGATATATCTAACTCAATTAATTCAGCCTGGGAGTTTAATTACATATGTTTATAACATTGGGTTATACAAGAATTATTTGGCACAAAAAGTAGAATTGGAACTAAAGGATTTACTTCCTAATATGAGGTTTAAAATTGCAAGTGAAGCAAATAATACGTTGAAACTATTCTTTGATAATATACTAATTTATCTTACTTTACTGAGTCTATCAATTATTCTTATAAGTGGCGTAGGTGTTGCAAATTCATCAAAGACATATTTACTTGATAGGTTAAAAACTATAGCGATATTAAAATCCTTTGGTTGTGAAAAGAATTTTATTTTTTGGGTATATTTTTTACAATTTTCAATTTTAACAATCTTTGGGATTATGCTGGGTATTCTGATGGGAGCCCTAGTGCCCTTTCTCGTTCAGTTTATGTTAGAAAGTATCCTCCCATTTAAAACAGTTTTTGGTTTAGATTTTATCTTTTTAGCAAAAATAAGTTTATTAGTTTTAATGATATCATTGATGTTTTTTATTCTCCCTTTGCTGCAGGCGAATAATATAACAACCGCACAGCTATTCAGGCCTAAAAATAATTTTGATGTTTTTAAAGGCTTAAAGAAGTATATCTCAGTTTTTATTATTTTATCTATAATTATATTTTTCCTGATTTTATTTGTTACTGAAAAATTATTACTCACTTTATATTTTATTGTTGGAGTTCTGTTTGTATTTATATTCTTTTATTGTATTTCTAGATTTTTTATTTATTTTGTTAAAGTTTCATCTGGAAAATTAAATAATTCCCTTTCTTCTATGCCAATCACTCGCATGGCTATTTCAAATTTATGGAGACCTTACAATATAACCACACAGATTGTATTATCTCTTGGGCTTGCTTTGACAGTTGTGGTTTGTATATTGCAAATAGAGCTAAATATTTCTTCTCAAATTTCAAATAATATCCCTAAAAATGCACCAGATATGTTTTTTATTGATCTTCAGTCTCATCAAAGAGAAATATTTTTAGATATAATTAATGATAATAATAATATATCAAATTTTAAGATTGCTAAAATTATTAGGGGAAGGATTGTTGAAGTTAATGGTACGCCGGCATCAAGCCTTAATCCATCAAAAGATATTGAATGGATATTTAGAGGAGAGAGGGGCATCTCTCAATCAAATGATATTCCTGAAGGCACTCAAATAATTGAGGGTAAATGGTGGGATACAAATCATTCTGGAGATAACTTAGTCTCTGTTGACCAAAGAGTAATGGATGGCCTAAACCTAGCTGTTGGAGATACTATTGGTGTAAATATATTAGGAAGAAAGATAATTGGTATAATATCTAACTCCAGAAATGTAGAATGGGAGTCAGGTGGTATGAATTTTACATTAATTTTTTCACCTAATTCTTTAGAGGGAATCCCTGGAAGTTTAATGGGTACAATAGGTTTAGCGTCTTCTTCTGGGTTAAATATTGAGAGAGAAATAGTTAGCCGGCTTCCAAATGTAACAATCATACAGGTTGGGAAAGTAGTTGATGTAATAAAAGAAGTTTTAGGTAAACTACTTGTTGCCGTTAGAGTTCCATTAATTATAGCAGTACTTGCTGGAGTACTAGTCTTAATTTCGGCAATAATGGCTGGTAATATGCGAAAACTCTATGAGGCTGTTTTGTTAAAAGTATTAGGTGCTAAGAGATCGCAAATTTTATTACTTTTCTTTCTAGAGTATTCATTGCTTGGTTTAGTAGTAGGATTTATATCTTTTTTTGTAGGCAATATTTGTTCTTTTCTTTTCCTAAAATTTATAATGAGTATTGAGCCAGTATTCTTTGCGTTTAACAACTTCACAATAATTTTATTTACTGTTTGTATTATTATTTTTGTTGGCTTGATTGGTATGTGGAATGCTCTGGGGGTTAGGTCAAATATTTTTCTTAGGAACGAATAAATATTTGTATTTTTTTATATATTAAATAAGAAGTGTAAAATATCTCCGTCTTCTACTTCATAATCCTTTCCTTCTTGTGTCATTTTTCCCGCTTCTTTAGATGGTTTTTCTCCGCCTAATTTATTGAAGTCATTAAAGCTTATTTTTTCTGCCCGAATAAATCCTTTTTTGAAATCTGTATGAATAACTCCTGCTGCATCAGGAGCTTTAGTGCCTCTAGGAATAGTCCATGCTCTGGACTCTTTTGGGCCCGAGGTAAAAAAAGTTATTAAGTCAAGAATCTCATACCCACCTTTTACTAATTTAGAGAGTCCAGTTTCATTAAGACCAATTGATTCTAGAAAAGAATTACGTTCTTCTATGTTTTCTAGTTGAGAAATTTCAGCCTCAATTGATGCGGAAACTATAATATTTTTTGTGTTCTCCTCTTTTGACTTTTTATCAATCTGAGCTGAGTATATATTTCCTTGTTCAGCATTTTCCTCTTCTACATTACTTAAATAAATGATTGGTTTATTAGTAAGGAGCTGTAATGAATTAAAATATATTTTTTCATAATCATCTTCATACTGAATATTTCGTGCCGGGAGACCTTTTTCCAATATCTCTAGAACATTCTCTAATATAGTAATATTTGTTTTTATATTCTTATCACCAGAGCTGGATTTCTTTTTTAGGTTATTGCTCATATTTTCAATCATATTTAGGTCTGAAATAAGCAATTCAGTATCTATTATTTCTGAATCAAATACTGGATCAATGTTATTATTGACATGGGTAATATTTTCGTCATCAAAACATCTTAATACATGTATTATAGCATCAACATTCCTTATGTTTGATAAAAATTGATTTCCTAATCCTTCGCCTTTACTCGCTCCTTTTACTAGGCCAGCTATATCAACAAATTCAAGGTGAGTGGGTATTGTTATTTTAGAGTCTGATATTGAACTAATTTCATTAAGTCTATTATCGGGAACCAGTACGCGACCAAAATTAGGCTCTATAGTACAAAAAGGAAAATTTTCTGCCTGAGCTAGTGAAGTTGCTGTTAGTGCATTGAATAGAGTTGATTTTCCAACGTTGGGTAAGCCAACAATTCCACATTTAAAACCCATTATTTTTTCTCTTGATTATTTTTTATGTTTCGTGGTGAATGAGGTAATTCTACTTTGTTCATTGATAAGGATATTTTATTCATAAAATTAGTTGTGTCATTATTTACTATAAGTCTTAAATTATCTATAATGCTAACTATCATTGTATCAATCCATTTTTGGTCAGAATCCGAGAAATTACTTAAGACATACTTTCCCATATCTTGTTTTGTTCCTGGATGCCCAATTCCTAATCTTATTCTCCAAAAGTTTACACCAATCTTTTCGATAATATCACGAATCCCATTGTGACCAGCATGACCACCTCCTAATTTTACTCTAATTTTTCCCGGTGATAGTTCAACATCATCAAAAAAAACGAAAACATTATTTTTTGGTATTTTATAAAAATTAATTAGCTCAGAGGTTGAATAGCCAGAGTTGTTCATGTAATCGCTTGGTTTAAAGAGTATTACCTTCTGATTTTCAATTATAAAATCACAAATACTTCCTTTGAACTTATCTTTCCAGACACCTAAAGAATAATGTTCAGCAATTTTATCAATTACTGCGAAACCCAAGTTATGTCTATTTCTTTCATATGATTGGCCAGGATTACCTAGCCCAATGAAGAGGTTCATTAATATCTCTCTTGGAAATTAAAAAATATATAATTAATTAATATTATATTAATTTAATCTTTATTCTCTTCTTTACCATCATCGCTAGTTTCTTTTTGTTCAGCTTCTTCTTCCCCAGCTTCTTCTTCAACCTCCTCTTCAGTCTGAACAATAGTTGGTGGTGCGATTGTACAAATTGTAAAGTCTCGATCAGTTATTGTTGGGGATATACCATCTGGTATATCAACTGCACTAATATGTACCGAATCTCCAATTTCTGTTCCTTCAAGGTTTACTTCGAAAAATGGCGGTAAAATGTCTGGTTTACCTTTAACTTCAATTTCATGTCTAACAGTATTTAATACTCCGCCTTTTTTTAGACCTGGGGATTCTTCGTCGTTGATGAATTTAACTTCGATACTGACCGTTACTATTGTAGATTTGGTAATTTTTCTAAAATCAACATGGATTGGGCGGTCATTAACATCGTGCATCTGAATATCTTGGGCCATTGCTCTGTATTTTTTATCTTTAACCTGAATCTCAAATATTTTACTTGAGAAACCAGGTTTACTCATTTCAGCAATTAGTTGCCTGGTGTCCATAGAAATTAGTATTGGCTCTTGATCATCACCATAAATTATACCTGGAATTAGTCCCTCTCTTCGAATTGCCCTTGATGAGCCTTTTCCAGATAAATCTCTAGGGTTGACTGAGATTGAGTTTATTTCTGCCATATATTATCTCCAACAGGTAACAAATTCCTGAAACTGTTAAACGTGAAAGTTTTGTCTCATTAAGAGACGTTAACAAATTGGTAATACAGTGATTCCTTCTTTTGCTCAAGTATTTCGTTCTAAGCCCTAGTCAAAAAGACTGGAAACTGATGTTTCTAAACTAATTCTACTTACTGCTTCTGCAATTAATGGAGCTATTGATATCTCTCTTATTCTTTTTTCATTAGAAATAGAGCTGGTAGCCTGAATACTGTCGGTAATGACTAGCTCTTTGAGTGGAGAATTTGTTATTTTTTCAAGAGCTTTACCAGAAAGTACCCCATGGGTAACATAAGCGGTAACAGATTTCGCTCCACTATTAATTAAGGCTGAAGCTGCATTTGCAATTGTTCCAGCTGAGTCAATTATATCATCGATTAAAAGACAATCCTTATTGGTAATCTCTCCAATTACATTCATTACTTCAGAGACACCTGCACGGTCTCTTCTTTTATCAATAATAGCTAGATCACTACCAAGCCTCTTAGCAACAGCTCTTGCACGCACAACTCCTCCAACATCAGGAGAAACAATGGTAGGTAGTGCGGAATCATTAAAACGGCTTCTTATATCCTCGGTAAAAACTGGCTCTGTGAAAAGATTATCAAGAGGGATGTCAAAAAAACCTTGTATTTGTCCAGAATGTAAGTCCACAGTTAGCACTCTATTAGCTCCGGCCTGTGTTATAAGATTAGCTATAAGTTTTGCAGTTATTGGTGTTCTTGGTGCAGTTTTTCTATCTTGCCTTGCATATCCGTAATATGGAACAACCGCAGTAATTCTCTCCGCAGAAGCTCTACGAAGGGCATCAAGAGTTACTAAAAGTTCCATCAGATTATCATTAGCGGGATATGAGGTAGGTTGAATAACAAACATATCTTCACCCCGAACATTTTCCTCAATCTCTACAAAGATTTCATTATCAGAAAACCGCCTAATTGATGCTTTTGTTAGTTTAATTTTCAAATAATTAGCAATCTTTGTTGCTAAGGGAACATTGGCATTTCCTGCCAAAACTTTCATTTTAAACTAGCTCCAGTATTGTTATTTTCTTCATAAATCACATTATTACCTCAGAAGTAAACCATATAATAGTATATTCTATCCCATTAAAACAATAGAAGACATCTGTCTTCCATAATCGTTATTGCCCTCGTGTAATGCTCTTCTATAGCTAAAATAATCATCTTTTAACCTGAAAGTATCTCTATCTAGTGTATTTATTTTTATGATTCCTTTTTGTTTTAATTTTGAGGCTACAAACCCTTTAAGGTCAAAACTGAGTTTTTTATTTTTTTTAGTTTTTTGAAAAAAAACTATATTTTTATTATCTACTTGAATAAATCTTTCAAAGAAATCTTGATCTACCTCATAGGATTTTTTACTTATACATGGTCCAATATATGCTTCAGTGGAAGAATTATTTGCCCCTAATTTATTCATAGCTTCAAGAGTATTTTCTATAACACCTGATAAAGCCCCTTTCCAGCCTGCATGAGAAGCTCCAATTACCTTATTGTTATAGTCTGCAAAAAGTACTGGTGCACAGTCAGCAGTTAAGATTGATAGTGCAATGTTTTTTTCTTTTGTTACCATTCCGTCTGCAGTTGGACAATTATCATAATTCCATAAGTCATTTACTGTAACAACATTGATTCCATGTACTTGATTAGTTGTAACTAATCTTTTTATATCAATATTCATTTCATCAGCACACTTTTTTCGATTTTTAATGATATTTTCATAATTATCGTAGGAATTAAAACTGCAGTTAAGGGATGAATAAATACCAGATGAACAACCCCCATTTTTTGTAAAAAAGTTAATTTTAATTGAATTATTAGTAATTTTTACATAATTATTCATGATAAAATATATACTAAAAGCCTTCTAGGTTTCTTATACTTGGTGAGCTGAAAGATATAACTTTGAATAACTTTCCCATGTACTTTGGATTAATTAGCCTGTTTAAATCATTCATAAAATTATAAGATGGGATATGTGAGTTACTCTTTATTAATTTATGGATTCTAATATGAATACCTAGTCTAGTTAGCCATTCACCTTGTTCTATGGGGCCAAAAAAGCTATTCCCATTTTTCAATGCAAGTTTTTTAATAGATGAAAAATTCACATGAGCTGTTAAATCATTGTTTCCTGGGTTTTCTAAGACATTAGAAAACTTATGTTTACTTATGGCTTGTAATGTATCCCCCTTACTATCTTGTATGTATCCATAATCTATAAATAAAGCTATTCCTGAAATATTGAGAAAATGATTAGCAATAAATTCAGTTAATTTTGTTATATGATGTGAGTACTCAAAAATACTTTTTTCTTCACAGTTGATGAATTTGGTGCGGGTGCAATCAGATGGTTTTCTACTTAAAGTAAACAAAAATTGGTTTTTCTCAAAAGTAACTAATCTCTCATGCCAGCTATCTTTTAGCTTAATAAATTGTCTAACAGGTAAAGTATCTAGAAACTCATTACCAAAAATTATTGTTGGTTTTTTAGGGATCTGAGTGTAATCAACTAACCAATTAACTTTATATTTACTAAGTCTAGTTTTTTGTTTTTTTGAGAGTGATTTACTTGTCTCAATGAGAATAATAGAAACTGATTTTATAAACCTTGGAGAAGAGGACTCTATTGCTCTTAATGCATCTAACATCAAAGTACCATTTCCGGGTCCAAACTCAATTAAACAAAAATCCTCTGGTCTCCCTAGCTTTTCCCAAGAAGTGATGCACCATAGTCCAATCAGCTCGCCAAAAACTTGTGAAATTTCTGGAGCTGTAACGAAATCACCCTTTTTGCCAATAACATTTTGTTTTGAATAATAGTCCCTTATACAAATTTCTGTAAATTTCTCTAGAGAAATTGCACCCTCTTTAGATATTAGTTTTTTAAGAGATAATTCTGTCTGATTCATTTTTTTGTTAAAGCTCTATACAATACTAAACAACCGAATAATAACAGTAATGCAGATAATAATTGCCCCATAGTAAGTTGATAAAATAAGAAACCAAGGTGATCATCTGGCTCTCTAAAAGATTCACAAAATACCCTCAAGAGAGCATATGAAATACAAAATATTCCAGTTAATAGACCATAATTATTTCGTATTTTTATATTTTTCCAAAATAGATACATTATAAAAAATAACAAAACTCCTTCTAAAGCTGCTTCGTATAGTTGACTTGGGTGACGAGGCAATGGACCAGCATTTGGGAAAATTATTGCCCAATTTGTATTTAAAGCAACACGCCCATATAGTTCACCATTTATAAAATTTGCTATTCTACCAAGGAAAATACCAATTGGGGCTGCGCAACTTACAAGGTCTGATAAAAACCATTTGTTAATTTCTAACTTATGGGAGTAGAGAATAATAGCTAAGCTTACACCAACTAATCCTCCATGAAATGACATACCTCCTTTCCACGTCATAAATATCTCATTTATGTTATTCATATAAAAAGCAGGATTGTAGAAGATTACATATCCAAATCTACCTCCAATTATAACACCTACTAAGGTCCAAATTAGGAAGTCATCCAACTGTTTTGAGGTTATTATTGGATTAGAAGCTTTGTTTAAATACTTCATGTATAAAATACCACCAAAGATTCCAAAAATATAAGCTAGTGCATACCAACGAATTGCAAACGGGCCAATCTCTATCAAAACTGGATCAATCAGTGGAAAAGGTATTGTCAGAAAAGTCATAACTCTTATTTAATTGTATTAATGAAATTTATTCTTAAATTATATTTTTATTTAATATATATCTATAAATATAGGTAAATGTTTAAATTATTTATGAAAATTGTGAGAAAATATGACTAAGAAAAACCAATTCTTTGATGATGTTGCTAAAGTTGCTGGTGGAGCATTAAGTGCTATTGGGGGGTTAAAGGAGGAAACAGAAAACCTTGTTAAACAAAGGGTTGAGAAGTTTATTAATCGACAAAATTTGGTAACAAGGGAAGAATTTGATGTTATTAAAGAAATGTTATCCAATATTCAAAGAGAACAGATATTAATTAAGAAAAAGATCAAAGAATTAGAGAGCGATAATAAAAATTCCAATGAATCTGTTCCAAAGCAGAAAAAACCAAGATCTAGGCAAAAGAAAACATAGTTCAAAAAAACCGCAGTTTTTCAGCATTATACTTATTATCCTCAAACGCTGATTTATAGCTATGTTTTAGCGACTCGGCAGAAAAGCTAATATTTAGTATTGCCCATAAGCCAAACCTACTATATCTTGATTATCATCAGATTTAATGCTTAAGAGTCGTAAAAATGCCAGTTAGTATATCATCCCATAAAAGGGAGAGATTTAATCCAATTGATCAGGTTGAGGATATACTTTCTCCTAACGATTGGTTTCTTGACAGAAGAAGTGATAAAGAAATGGCTGTTGAAGTTCCAGGGAGTTGGTGCGACTTTGGTCTATTTTTTTCTTGGTCTGAAAATTTAAATGCTTTGCATTTTTCCTGTGCATTGGATATGCGTGTGCAGCCAGAGATAATTACAAAAGTATATGAGTTAGTTGCTAAATTGAATGAAAGGCTTTGGATCGGACATTTTGCAGTTTGGATTGAGGAAGGCATTCCAATGTTTAGACATACAATTAATTGTAATCCAGATGAAATAGATTCATCTCATATAAGGAATCTCATAAATATTGCAATTAGAGAATGCAACCAATACTACCCAGCCTTTCAGTTTGTTATTTGGGGAGGTAAAACAGTTGATAATGCTTTGTCTCGTTCAATAATTGAAACTCAAGGCCAAGCTTAAGAATTAATGTAATATGAAACAGATTATTATAGTTTTACAAGAAAGATGATACAAAGCAGAATCTTAATTGTAGGGTGCGGTAAGATGGGAACAGCACTCGTTAATGGATGGTTAAATGATGGTTTAGGAATTGAAAACCTTAAGATAATAGAAATTGGAGATCATGATAATATAAAAAAGAATCTTAATAATGCTGAAGTATCTATATATTCTAATATTTCAGAACTTTCAGAGTTTTTTTCACCAGATATAATTGTATTTGCAATCAAACCTCAGATTGCTCATAATTTACTTCCTCTTTTCGCAAGATATACAAAAACTCAGAAATTATTTCTCTCGATTATGGGTGGTCTAACAACATCTCTATTAAAAAATTTTTTGGGTGAGAAAGCTAAAGTTGTCAGGGCTATGCCAAACACGCCTTCCGCTATTGGTAAAGGTGTAAGCGTAATTTTTGCTGGAGCAGATATCAGTAATTCTGATAAGAAGATGTGTAAAGACTTATTAGAAACAGTTGGTTCTTGTGAGTGGATAGCTTCTGAAGAAAGCATTGATGCTGTTACAGCTCTTTCTGGAAGTGGTCCTGCATATGTATTTTATCTTAGCGAGGCTATGGCTGAGGCTGGGGTAGAGCTTGGACTTTCTCATGAGCTATCAGATAGATTAGCAAGGTTAACAATTGATGGATCTGGCTCTCTTTTAACACAGAAAAATATCTCTGCTGCAGATTTAAGAGAGAATGTTACAAGTAAAGGAGGCACAACTGAGGCAGCTTTAAAAGTACTAGGTGAAAATAATGTATTTAAGAAATTAATAAAAAATGCCATTAGGAAAGCACAAGAGCGATCAATTGAGCTTGGCCGATAAAATTTTTTATATTGGTATTCTGACTGTTGCTCTTAATCCACCTAATTTTCCTTGATTTAAAGTTACGTCACCTCCAAGGCTTCTTGCAATATCGCGCGCAATTGTAAGTCCTAGGCCTACCCCTCCGGTATTTAAATTCCTTGAGGGATCTAATCTGAAGAAAGGCTTGAATACATTATCTCTTTCTTCCTCTGGAATGCCTGGTCCATCGTCATCAATGTTAATTTCAAGATTTTTTCCATTTAAACTTACATTAACTATGAATTTATTTGAGTACTTACTTGCATTTAGGATTAAATTATTTAAACACCTCTTAAGTGCAATTTTCTTAATTGTAATTGGCTTGCTAATATTTTCAATGCATATTTTGAAATCCACGTTATCTGATAAAAACTTTTCATGTATATTATTTAATAGATCATGAATATTAATTTCCTCTAATTGTTCTTCAATTTCACCTCTTGCAAATGAAAGATAAGCATCTAGCATGCTCTGCATTTCATCAATGTCTTCTTTAAGATCATCTATTTCTTTATTATCTACTCCACTCAACATTTCTAGGTGTAGTTTTAGCCTTGATAAGGGAGTTCTAAGATCATGAGAAACCCCAGCCAACATTTCTGTTCTTTGGTTTATTTGTTTTTTTATTCTATCTCTCATAATATTAAATGCTTTTGCTGCTTGTCTTACTTCTAACGCACCTTCAGGTTTAAAGTTTGGTACATCTCTTCCCTTTCCAAAGTTATCAGCAGCCCTTGCCAATCTCCTAACTGATCTTACTTGTGCATTGAGAAAAAGAACTGCAATGCCAAATAATAAAAGAGAAGATCCTATCATCCATAAAACAAATATATAGGTTGTGGAGCTAAAAAGCCTGCTTCTGGGTGCCAATACGTTAAGTACACCATTTTTTAATTGCATATTTATTTCAACTTCTCTTGGAGAATACTCAAAATTTATTGTAAAAGGTCTCTCCAACTCTCTCCATAGCTCTCTGGTTAAGACGTCTGGAAAATAGCTATTTTCATCATATAATTTCTTTTTAGTTAAACTCGTACCCTCAATAAAATTAACCTTAAGAGACATAGTGTTTTTGGCATTTTTCTTGATCCAATCAAATTCCTCTTTAGTATTATAATCTTGGATAAAAAGACGAATGTGTGAGATGTCGCCAGCTAATCCCTGTGCTAATCTCTTTGACAATGTATCCCAGTGGTTATCATAAAAGATAAATGTTGAGATTATTTGCACTAGTATTAGTGGAACTATTATAATTAAAGCAGATCTTCCCATTAGTGTTGATGGGAAAAAACTCATAAGATAATTTATATTAAGTTTATTCAAGTATTTCATTAAAGTAATGACTCTTAATTAGTTTTGAGAATGTATCCCTTACCCCTAATAGTTTGTATATACTTTGGTTTATTAGGTTCTAACTCAATCTTTCTTCTTAATCTAATAATTTGAACATCTACAGTTCTTGGGTTGCTTAGGTTTGAGCCGAGTTTGATAATCCTATTTCTATTTACTATATTATTTTTATTTAATGCTAAAATCCTTAAGAGATCTGACTCTGCCAGAGTTAAGTCAATTTTTAAACCTTTCTTTGTAAGTAAATTTTTACTTTGATCATATATATAATTTCCAAAAGTAAGTTCTTCAAAATTACGAACTTGATTTTTTTCAATTCTTCTCAAAATAGCTTTAATTCTGAGGAGTAATTCTTGTGGCTCGAATGGCTTTCCCATATAGTCATCTACACCTTTTTGAAGACCTTCAATCCTATTTTTTGATTCATCCATTGCTGTGAGCATCAGAATAGGAATTTTGCTTGATTTTCTTATCTTCTCAGCAAATTGAAGACCATCTTCACCAGGCATCATTACATCAAGTACTAAAAGATCAAATTTTAATAATTGTAAATAATTTCTTGCTTGATCTGCTGAAGAAGCGGAGTTAACAATAAAATTATTGTCATTAAGAAATTTTTCTAGTAGGTGCCTTAACCGATTATCGTCGTCTACAACAAGTATATGAAAGAATTTTTCTTTTCTTTTGGATGTCATAATGATATTTGCATACTTACTATTTTATTAAAAAAACTAAAAATATAATCTAGAACATTTGACGTATAAATGCCAAGATGATAACAGCAGATAATTGTCTTATTTAGAAATTTTTTCTAGATTACAAATATAATGTACGGGGAAGTTTGATGTCGATACTGCCTTTTGATGATAGAGATGGTTTTATTTGGCTTAATGGTGAACTAAGAGAATGGAGATCTTCAAATCTTCATATTCTTACTCATGCTCTTCACTATGGATCTGCCGTTTTTGAAGGAGAAAGGGTTTATAACAAAAAAGTATACAAATTAGCTGAACATACTGACAGGTTATTTTATTCAGCTAAAGTGTTGGATATTAAGATACCCTTCACAAAAGAAGAGATAAACGAAGCTACTTATTTGGCAATATCTGCAAATTCTATAGAGGATGGATATGTCCGCCCAATTGTATGGCGCGGAAGTGATATGATGGGTGTTTCAGGGAAAGGTACAAAAGCAAATGTTGCAATAGCAGTTTGGCCTTGGCCATCATATTTTTCACCTGAATCTAAAATGAATGGAATTAAATTAGATATTTCCAAGTGGAGAAGGCCGTCTCCTGAAACAGCACCTGTTTTTGCCAAGGCAGCAGGGCTATATATGATTTGTACACTTTCTCATCATGACGCTCAGCAAAAGGGTCTTGATGACTCTCTCTTGCTGGATTGGAGAGGAAGAGTTGCTGAAGCTACAGGTGCAAATATATTTTTTACTATAAATGGTGAAATTCATACTCCAGAGCCGGATTGTTTTTTAGATGGTATTACAAGAAGAACAGTTATAGAACTTGCCAAAAGTAATAATTATAAAGTTATAGAAAGAATAATCATGCCCGAGGAAATGGCTGATGCAGATGAATGTTTTCTAACAGGAACTGCTGCAGAAGTTACTCCCGTTGGGTCTATTGCAAATTATAATTTTAAACCAGCTGAAATTACAGAGTCATTAATTACGGCATATGATATTGAGGTTGGAAAGACAAAGGATTAATTAATAATTTCTAGATTTCCCAATTATTTTTTTCTTTTTCATCTTGTACATTCGCTTTTACCCAATGGTTATCCTCATTAGTAATCTCTTTTTTCCAGAAAGTTGCCTCTACCTTCAAGAAGTCTATAATAAATTTACAGCTTTTTATTGCATCTTTCCTATGAACGGACGCTGTGCATATTAAGACGATTGGCTCTTCTGGTAAAATAATACCATACCTGTGTATAACTAATAAATCATCTACTATCCATTTACTATTCGCATCACTGACAATTTTATGAATTTGTTTCTCAGCCATTCCTGCATAGTGTTCTAATTCTATCGACGTTACAGATTTTTTTTTACCATTATTATCAAACATAAAGTCTCTAGCAATTCCTACAAAAGAGGAAATGCCTCCTGACCCAGGATTCTTTTTTATAAATTTATCTATCTCTACACCTGGGTAAAATTGATCTTTTTTTATTAATATCAATCTAGCCCCCAGTTACTGGAGGAAAGAAAGCAATTTCTTTTGGGTTTTTTAGATGCGTATCATTTTTTACATGCTGAAGATCAATCGCGATTCGTACTTCACTTCTTCGTTTCTCAAAGACAATCGCATAATCATTTCCTCTATTTCTTTGCCAATCTAGTAGTTGCATAACAGTTTTAATGCTTGATGGTATATCAATAGTTTCCTCTCTTTTGCCTAATATTTCTCTTATCCAAGAAAAGTATAGAAAGTTAACTTTCATAATTTATCCTATATTTTTCCATTAATATATTTAGTGCTTAATTTAATATAATCAAAACCCGTTATAAGTGTTAGGATTCCTGCAAGCCATAGTAGTATTTCACCAACTATATCTGCAAATAGCCAATTAGGTGCATCCGACCCAACAATTAGGAAACCTAAGCTGACCATTTGGAGACCAGTTTTCCATTTAGCAAGAAATGTAACATGAACTATAACTTTAAGCTCAGCAAGGAATTCTCTTAATCCTGAAACTAATATTTCCCTTGCAAGGATAATCATAGCAGGTAATAAGGAAATATCACTTATTCGATTAAATCCAGCTAGCATGATTAATAAACAAGCAACTAGTAGTTTGTCAGCTATTGGATCCAGGAAACGGCCAAGTGATGAAACTTGATTACTCTTTCTTGCAAGATAACCATCAAAAAAGTCTGTTATACCTGCAATTATATAGATTGTTAGCATTATCCATCTATTCATTGGATTATCGAAGTAAAATAAAAAAACCACCACAGGGATTACTAGGATTCTAGATAATGTTAATGTGTTGGGTAAATTTACCATTTTATCTCTCAATTCTAATGAAAAAAATTATAAATTTTTATTGCTAAACTCTTATTAATTCCATCAACATGAAGTAGATCTTCTATTGCAGCATCTTTAATATTTTTTATGGAACCAAAATTGTTTAGTAAAGATTTCTTTCTTTTAGTACCAATTCCAGGTACTAAATCAAGCTCTGATTTAAATAAATTTTTTGATCTTTTTATTCTATGGCTTGTAACTGCAAATCTATGGGCTTCATCACGTAGGCGTTGTAAGAAATATAAAATAGGATCGGTTTTATCAAATTTGCGCGCTTGTCTTCCAAATTGATGAATTTTTTCATCTCCTAGATTTCTATTTTTTCCCTTTGAAATAGCAATTACACCTACATCAACAATACCGAGCCTAGATAGTATATTATTAGTCGCTTCTAGTTGTCCTAAACCACCATCAATTATTAAAAGTTCTGGCCACGAAATACTATCTCTATTTGGATTTTCTTTAATTTCCCTCTCAAATCGTCTTCTTATTACTTCTCTCATGGCTGCATAATCATCCCCTGTGCCTGCACTTTCTCTGATATTATATTTTCTATAAGCTTTTTTATCAAAACCAGACTCTGTTACAACTACCATTACACCAATCATTGCATTACCGGATGTATGAGAATTATCATAGGCTTCAATTCTTTTTGGCACTTTGCATAAATGGAACTCTTCACTAAGTCTTTTAAAAATAGCTTTTTGACTAGCCCTGTTTGCTAAACGTCTTTTAAGGGCATTCTCGGAATTCCTAATGGCATGTTCCAAAATATTTTTCTTTTCCCCCTTTTTTGGTTGTATAATATTTACTTGTTTATTATTTTTCTTAGAAAGAGCTCTTCCGATAAGTGAGTAATCATCGGGTAATTTGTTAACAAGAATACTTTTTGGCGCTTCATTTATGTGATAAAATTGTTTTAAGAATGCTTCAATAATTTTAGTTGGGTGAATCTCTTTTGTCTCATTTGGGAAAAAAGCCCTATTTCCAAAGTTCTGCCCGCATCTAAAAAAGAATACTTGAATACAAGTTTGTTCAGCTAACTGAGTGATAGCAATTACATCAATATCTTCTTCTATACTTATGTTTATGTCTTGATTACTTTGTATTGAGGATAATGATATAATTCTATCTCTGTAGCTAGCAGCAGCTTCATATTTCATTTCTTTGCTAGCTTTTTCCATTTTGTCAGAAAGTACTTTATTAATTTTTTTATTACCATCTTTAAGAAAGTTAATAGCTTCATTAACAAATTCCTTATAATTTCCTTCTGTAATTTTTCCAACACATGGTGCGCTACATCTTTTTATTTGATGAAGTAAACATGGTCTTGAACGATTCTGAAATTCATTATCCTCGCATGATCTAAGATAAAAAACCTTTTGGAGGATGGTTAGTGTTTTATCAACAGAATCGGCTGATGCAAATGGGCCAAAGTATTTATTTTTAGAATTTTTTACGCCCCTATATTTTTTTATGCGTGGGAATGTAGATGTATTGTCGATTACTATGTAAGCAAATGATTTGTTATCCTTTAAAAGAATATTATACTTTGGTTTAAGCTTTTTTATCAGATTACTCTCAAGAAGAAGAGCTTCAAGCTCTGTGTGAGTTTCAATTATTTCCATTGATGTTGTTTCACTTACCATCCGCTGGTGTCTTTTAGGAAGTTTTCTTATTTTTGTATAATACACTACCCTTTTTTTTAGATTTTTTGCTTTTCCAACATACAAAGCATCTCCAAGTGAGTTTAACATTCTGTAAACTCCCGGGTTAGAGCTAAGATTTAAAACTGTGTCTTTTACAACTTGTAGACCTTTCAACAGAAAACCTCACAAAATTAATAATTTTTAAAAATATCCACTAAAAAATGTGGAAAAGTCTGTGGGAATAAATTGTGTTTCCGATTATCAGTAAAAACTTTATTCAATTCAAAAAATAAATAATATTTATATGCCCTTCTAAATCATTGATTCTTATGTATTATTTTTTATTTTTCAGATAATTAATTAATAAAATTGTAAATTAAATACTAAAAGTCAATTTTTTGATGTTTTTTCTACCTGTGTACAACTAATAAGATTTTTTAGTATTTTTTAAATCAGTTAAATATTTTAAACTTTAAACTTTACGATTCTCTAACTATTTCAACTCCAACACTTTCCAATTCATCAAAAACATCAAGTTTTTCCACCTTTATCTTGCAAAGGAAACTTTCCGGGATTTGTAAACATTCTTCTGCAATTTTTTCTGCAAGTGTTTCAACTAAATTTAGGTGCTTAGAAGAAGCAATATTCTTAATTAACTTAATTATATCTTCATAACAAATAACGTTATCAATTCTATCATCTATACTACCTTTTTTTTGGTATACCCGTAATTCTAAATTGACTCTTACTCTTTGTTCTTTGAATTTTTCATGTTTATAAATCCCTATTTTCATAGGAAAAACTAGATTCCTAATTAATATTTTATGCCAATTATTATTTTTATAACTCTTTTTTTTCATTTTTATATCTGGGTCTATTTATTAACTTAAATGTTGTCCACTATCGACTGCGATCATTTGACCAGTCACAGATTCTGAATTGATTAAGTACATCATAGTTTTTGCTATTTCTTCAGGGTTAACTATTTTTTTTAAAAGCGTAGACTGAGCTTCTAAGTTAAAAATTTGATCGGTCTGCTGTGAGTTTGGTAAGGTTGGCCCTGGACCAATTCCATTGACTCTAATTCTTGGTGCTAAGGCCAAAGCAAGTGTCTTAGTCATAGTATATAATGCTGCTTTACTAAGGGTGTAGGAGAAGAAGTCTGACTTAAGGTTCAATACGCGCTGATCTATCAAATTTAAAATTAAACCATTCGAATTTTTAGGTAGTGATTTTGCGAACTCTTGACTTAGAATAAAAGGGGCTTTTAAATTAATATTAAAATTATTACTCCAAGATAAATCTGTAACCTCATGCCAATCTTCAGGATAAAAAATTGATGCGTTATTAATTAGTAACCCTATTGGACCAATGGTGTTTTCTGCTAAATTAAATAGTTCTCTAGTTTCATTTTCATTATTGAGATTAGCCTTTAATTTAAATGCTTTACCGCCTAATTTATCAACAATTTCTAATATTTCGTCAGCTTCTTTTTTTGAGTTTAGATAGTGTATACATATAGACCAACCGTCTTCTATTAAATATTTACACATAACCCGACCAATTCTTTTTGCTCCTCCTGTAACAAGAGCTGTTTTGTATGAGATATTAGTCACTTTAGTAATCCACCATTAAAGAAAACAAACAACAATGTAAAAAATATATAAAATTAGGAAAATTAATCCAACAATTCTTTTAATATAATACATATTAAAAATAAAAAATATAAATACGCCTGTAATGATAATCATTATCCATAAGTCAAGTTTTAATATACTAGCGGACACTGGTATATTAGTAATGATGCTAGTTACTCCTATTACACCTAAAATATTAAATATATTACTTCCTATTACATTGCCTATTATAAGATCGGTTTCTTGTTTTTTTGCAGCAACTATTACAGTTGCTAACTCTGGAAGGGAAGTGCCAATTGCAACCATAGTCAAGCCAATAATTTCTTCACTAACTTCTAGAGCTTTTGCAATTTTTATAGCGTTACTAACTAGTATTTCAGCTCCAAAAATAAGTATAGTTAAACCAATAATAATTTTTAGAAGAATAATTTGTGCAGATGACATATTTTTATTTTTTAATTCAGATACGTCAACAAGGCTTATTTTGTCTTCACCAAATTTTTTTGCTCTTAGGTAATCAATAATTAAAAATGATATTAATAACCCAATCATTGGATATCCATATTTATATTCTAAGAGATTAAAATAGATAAGAAGAGAAAAGAATAAAGTAGATAAAAATAGGAAGTAACCGTCTACCTTAAATTGTTCTTTTTTTATTATAATTGGAGAGATTAACGAGCCAACCCCAAGTATTAAAAGAATATTAGCTATATTACTTCCGATTATATTACCTAATGCCAATCCTGGTGCATTGTTTAATACGGCTTGAACGCTTGCTACAAGCTCTGGAAGAGAAGTTCCTAGCGCTATGATAGTTAGGCCTATAAGCAGTGTAGAAACATTAAATTTTTTGGCAGCGTTAATAGACCCCTCTATAACAAGATCTGCACCCTTTGTTAAAAGAAAAAGTCCTATTATGAGCAATAAGAAGGGTAAAATAAGAATAAAGATATTTTGTATCATATACGATTGATTGAATTATTAAATTTTATTTCCATAGCCACCACCGCCTGGCGTACTAACTATGATTATATCACCTTTATCCACTTCTTCTAGATCTACACTAGATAAAATCTTTATTTCTCCATTAGCTTTTTTTATTTTTGTCTCTCCAGATTTAGCAGAATCTCCTCCTTTTATTCCAAAAGGATAAGTTTTCCTTCTTCCTGAAAGGATAGCAACCATCATCTTTTCGAGGAAGCGTATAGACCTTTTTACTCCATTTCCACCTTGAAACATTCCTTCGCCTCCAGATAATTCCCTTATACAAAACTCCTCAAGAAGAACAGGATATCTCGTTTCAAGTATTTCAGGATCAGTAATTCTTGAATTAGTCATATGAGATTGAACTGCGTCTGCCCCACTGAACCCTTTTCCAGCTCCAGTGCCTCCACAAATTGTTTCGTAATATTGGTAATCATCGTTCCCAAAGGTGATATTGTTCATTGTGCCCTGGCTTGCTGCAAGAATACCTAGCGCACCAAATAATGCATCACAAATAATTTGTGATGTTTCTACATTACCTGCAGCAACAGCACCAGGATAAGATGGAGAAAGTATCGAGTTCTTTTGTAAAATTATTTTTAAAGGTCTAAGGCAACCTTCATTAAGAGGAATGTAATCATCAACTAAAGTTCTAAAAACATATAATACTGCTGCTTTTGTAACTGAAACAGGTGCATTAAAGTTATTTTTTACCTGTGCTGAAGATTTTGAAAAATCTATTATAGCAGAAGAATCCTTATTATTTATTTTAATAGACACATTTATGAATTTTCCATCATCCATATATGCTCTAAACTCACCATCAGTAATATTCTTAATTACTTTTCTAATAATTTTTTCAGCATTATCTTGAACAAATTGAGAGTAATTTATTACGTTACTAGTACCAAATTCTTTACATATTTTTTTGATCTCACGACATCCAGTTATACATGATGCTATTTGTGCCTGAAGGTCGGATAGGTTTTGACTGACACTTCTGGCTGGATTTTCACCAGAAAGGAATATTTTAAGAATCTTATCACTAAGAAAAGTATTTTCATTTAAGATTTTTACTGCATCTATAAGTATCCCTTCTTCTTTTATATGTTTGCTCGAAGGAGGCATAGAGCCAGGGGTGATTCCCCCAACATCAGCATGATGACCTCTATTTGCAACAAAAAAATCTGGGAACTTCGAGTTACTAAAATAAACAGGCATTACCACGGTTATATCTGGAAGATGTGTTCCTCCGTTATATGGTGCATTGGTTGCATATGCATCTTCTGCAGTCATATTATCCTTAAACTTTTCAATAATTACCTTAACACTATCACCCATTGATCCTAAGTGAACAGGCATATGGGGTGCATTTGCGATTAGATTCCCTGATGAGTCAAAAATAGCGCATGAGAAATCCAGCCGTTCTTTTATATTAACGGAGTGAGCGGTTGATTGTAGTGTTTTCCCCATCCGCTCAGCTATTGACATGAAGTGATTATTGAATATTTCTATGTATAACGGTGAAGCATAATTTGAATTAATTTTTTTTATATTTTTTAAATCTTTTTTACTTATAATAATATTAAGATTGTTATCAAGTTCGACTGTCCACCCTTTTTCAATAAAAATAATTGATTGTTTTTCAATTATTATACATTCCTTATTATAATAAAACTTCCTGTTTAGTTTTTTCCTATGAAAAACTGGTAATTCTATCCATTTTCCTCCTGACCAGACTAGAGTTACTTCTGATATCTTTGTGTTCTCTTTTTTATGATAGTTTTTCTTATAATTAGATTTAGAATCTTTTATTTCTTCTATAACTTCTACAAATATTCTTTCAGTAACAATTTTTTTATCTAGCTCTTTAAATCCAAATATTTCATGATGTTTCTTCATAAAACTAGAAAGCATAGTTTCTTGGTCTGAATAATTAACTCCAATAGGATTATCAGAGCCCTCATATTTGAGATATATTGTTTGGATTACAGAGTAATTTTTAGATTTAGTACATTCCTTTTTAAATTCTTTGACTGTTAGATCTTTAAGTTTTTTAAAATAGAAATGAATATTTTCTATATTCTCACCATTTAACCCTAGTGATAATGACCGTTCTTTTGAAATTTTGATTTTAGCGACACTAATGCCATATGCAGATAGTACACTAGAGAAAGGATGAATAAGGATTTTATTTATTCCAACATTCTTTGCAACCGAACAGATATGTTGCCCAGCAGCTCCGCCAAAACTAATGAGGGTGTATTCCTCTAAATTATATCCTTTATCAACAGACATTGTTTTAATTGCATTAGCCATTTTCTCATTTAAAATTTCTATGAAGCTACTTGCTAAGTGCTCTGGTGATTGAATATCAGCTAAAAGTTTTTTTCTTTCATGGAATAAATTTATAATAATTTTTTCTACTGCATCTTTATCTAGAGGTTTAGAGCCGCATTCGCCGAAAATATTTGGAAAATATTTTGGAATAATTCGTCCAAGAAAAATATTACAATCAGTAATTGTCAAAGGTCCACCATTTCTATAGCATATCGGGCCTGGATTTGCGCCGGCGCTCTCTGGGCCTGTTGAAATTTTTAAACCATCAAAGTCACAAACTGATCCACCACCCGCTGCAATTGTATGAACTTTGAGCATTGGTGTTCTTATTCTTATTCCTGACAATATAGTTTCAAATGTTTGCTCAAAAGCATTATCAAATAAAGAAATATCGGTAGATGTTCCGCCCATATCAAAACCAATAACTTTCTTGTTATTTGTATCTTTTGCAATTTCTGCCATGCCTATAACTCCGCCGGCAGGACCAGATAATATTGTGTCTATAGCTTTAATATTAGTGGAGTTTAATAACCCGCCATTTGACTGCATCATTAGTGTTGTATTTGTTTTGTTAGAAAAAGAGATTTTTTCTATATATTGATTTACTTTTTCAGAAAGATAAGCGTTTGCTACAGTGGTTTCACCTCTTCCTATAATTTTAATTGTAGGGCTTATTTTATGGGAAACGGCAACGGAGATGAATCCTATATCTCTTGCTATATCTTCTATTAATAATTCATGATCAGGAAACTGGTAGCTATGCATAAGAACTATAGCAATACTTCTGAAACCTTTATCAAACATTATTTGAAGATTTTTTCTTGTATCATCTAAATCAATTTTTTTATCAATCTTTCCAGTCGATAAAAATCTTTCGTTTATCTCAATAGTTTCCGAATGAAGGATTTCTTTATTTTTTATATCTAACTTAAATATATTATCACGATCCTGATTTTTAATCTTAAGTAAGTCTTTAAAGCCTTTGGTTGTTACTAAGACTGTTGGATTGCCTTTTCTCTCAAGAAGTGTATTTGTAGCAATGGTAGTACCAATTCTGATTGAGTTTATACTTGATTTAGGTATGGGTTGATTTTTTGTTAAGTCAAGTATTCTTCTAATACCCTCAATGGTAGAGTCTTCGTATTCTTTTGGATTATCAGATAACAACTTTTGTACAATAAACTTTTTATCTTGGCTTTTGGCGATGATATCTGTAAATGTTCCTCCCCTATCTATCCAGAAGTCCCACTTTTTTGAATTAGTTTCAATATTATGTATTTTTTTCACAGGCATTTATATTTTTCTTTTGTTGGGCTTATTTTAGTTTTAAAAAATATATTTAATTATTGGAATAATAATGAGATATAATCATATTTTTTTATTTTGGCGGTGTCTATATGGATAATGGGTTACCAAAAAAAATATTAGAGCTTTTAGATATTGGCTTAAATCATCATAAATTAGGTGAGTTTAATAAAGCAATGGAGGCTTATGATAAGGTTTTAAAGATCAGAACTCTCCAGCCAGATGCATTATGGTTAAAAGCCTTAGTTTTAATGGAATATTCAAAATTTGATGACTCAATTCATTTATTAAAACTTGCTATCAGAAAAAGGCCAAAGGATGCATTAATAATAAATGATTTAGGGATTTCTTATGAAAAAGCTGGTAAATTAGAACTCGCTTATAAAGCTTTTAAAGATTCTATTGCTATTGATAATAACTTACCACAAGCGAATATTAATATTGCAAGATACCAATTAAGAAATAATAAATATATTGACGCATTAAAAAAAATAGATAGTGCGATTGAGTCAAGCCCTAAGATTGCAGAAGCACATAACATTAAGGGTATCATCTTGGAAAAAATAGATAGTCCTGAAAAAGCACTATCATCATTCTCAGATGCTTTGTCTTTTGAGCCCAATAATCCAGACATATTAATTAATAAGGTTAGGGTTTTATGTGATCTACGTTTTTTTGAAGAGGCTTTAGAGAATTTATTACATGCTCAGAAATACATCAAAGATAATAAAAGGCAATGGAATAATTTGCTATTAATGCATGGATTAATTTTTCATAAAAAAGGTGAGTATATTCTTGCAAAAGAAAAATATGATAAAGTTCTAAATGAAGAACCATTACATTTTGAAGCGTTAGTTAATAAAGCTGATATAAATCTTATATTAGGTAATATAAATCAATCATACCAAGGTTATTATTCAGCTTTAAAGATAAAAGAGAGTTCCCCCGATGTAATATATAATTTATCCAGACTTCTACTATTGGAGGGTAAATTTACTGAGGGGTGGGAAAAATTTGAGTCAAGGTGGAAGACTTCACAGTTTAAAAACCAGTTTAAGGGAAGATCTATCAAAAGATGGGATGGAGTTAAAAGTGATGGTCTTTATTTATTTACCTGGGGAGAGCAGGGCCTTGGAGATCAGGTCCTATTTTTATCCCTGCTTAAGAAATTATTAAGTATGAAAATATATCCTGTGATAGAGGTTGATGAACGTCTGGTCAAAATTGTTGCAAGAAGTTTTCCAGGTCTTAAGGTTTTTCCTTATGAGAAAACACCACTAGACCTTGTAGAGAAATTTACAGCCCAGATTTCACTGGGTTCGTTAGGTAGTTTAATTTTTAAAGAATCTTCTTATAAGGTTTCTTCGTCTCCATTTCTTAAGTCAGATAAAAGTCAGGCTGAAGACCTAAAGAGAAAATATTTAAAGAACTCGAATGATAAATTATTAGTTGGTATTTCTTGGATGAGCTTTAATAAACAATTCGGAAATATTAAGTCCCTCCCTCTAAATAAATGGGGTAAGATTCTATCATTTAATGAAGTTAAGTATTTCTCATTGCAATACGGCAGAGTCCTCAATGAGGTGAAGGAATGGAATGCAGAGAATAGCACAAATATTCATATTGATTCTGATGTTGACCACATGCTAGACCTTGACCTTGCTTTATCTCAGATAGACGCTATGGATATTGTAATTACAACATCCAATACCACAGCTCATTTGGCAGGATCAATTGGAAAGGAAACGTGGGTAATGGTACCAAAAGTTCCTGAATGGAGGTGGGGTATAAAGGGCTCAAAGTCTAATTGGTATGAGTCAGTTAAGATTTTCAGGCAAGATTCTCATCTTAGTTGGGAGCAGGTATTAGAGAATGTCTCTGCAGAGCTAAAACTTTTTATTAAAAACAAAAGGGCTAGATAAATAATTTTATTCCTCTATTAGTGAAATTATTTTCTGAGTAAACCATATACATTATTTCACTAAGCACCTGTCTGGAATCTAAAGTAACCTTCAAACCTCCATCACTTAGTTGGCTTTCTTCTAAACCAGGCCAATTACCATATATTTGACCACCATTTATTTTGCGAGATAGAATCATCATTACGGATGCTGCCCCATGATCGCATCCTAAACTATAGTTTTCTCTAACACTCCTGCCGAATTCAGTTGTGACTATTATGCTTACATTTTCTTGGTTTTTCTTTAGAGACTCCCAGAAAGAATAAACTCTAGTAGATAGTTCATTAATTTTAATTTTGTACTCCGAGGGTAGATTATTATGATGATCCCAGCCAGGATGGTTAACTAATGTTACTGGTTGGAGGGGATAATTATTGTTTATTTTTTCATAAATAATATCTAATCCTTGTCCAAGATTCTTATTTTTTATAAAGTGTATTTTATCTTTAGCCAAGTTATATAAATGATCATTATATATTGACCTAGCATCAGAATGACGACTGTATTCTTCTTTTAGACCAGTGGCATGAACAAAAGAGAGAGTGTTTTCCTTAAATAGTCTTAATAAACAAGAGGCACCTGGATTGAGGAAGAAGTCTTCTCTACCAAAGCTATAATCAAGATCAATCATCTTCAAATCATCTCTTAGTGATCTAATGATATTAGGCCTATACTTCTTTAGAAAATAGTTATTAACCGGTGAAACTAAGTGAAGACCATCAAGTCCTCCATCAGCATTTATTATAATAATTTTATGTCTGTTTTTATAAAAATTTAATTGATAGCTAATTTTACTTCCAATTAGCACAGCACCAGCTGAAGAGGTAAGAAACATGTTTCTTCTTGAAATCTTCAATTTTTTTTCCTTATTTTATTGTTTTATTTCTAAGGTTGGGACTGAACTCATTAAATTTTTTGTATATTCATGCTTTGGTGATGTAAGAACTTCTATTGCTTCTCCCATCTCAACTACTTTACTTTGGTACATTACTGCAACCATATCTGAAATATGTTTAACTACTGCGACATCGTGAGAAATAAAGAAATACGATAGATTAAATTCACTTTGAAGGTCTAGAAGTAGGTTTAAGATCTGTGCTTGCACTGAGACATCTAGGGCGGAGGTTGGTTCGTCAAGAACTAAAAGTTTTGGCCTTACAGAAAGAGCTCTTCCAATAGCTATTCTTTGCCTTTGTCCGCCTGAGAATTCATGGGGTAATCTATCAATGAATTGAGGCTCTAACCCAACCATCTCGCAAAGCTCAGAGGCTTTTATTCGTAATTCTTTATAAGTGGGAGTTTGTTCTGCTGTTAGAGGCTCTGTCATTATTTTCCAGACTGGCCACCTGGGATCAAGAGAAGATTGTGGATCTTGAAAAACAATCTGTATCTCTCTTCTTACTTCGGGCGGTTGGTCTTTAATATTTATCCCTTTATATTTAATCTCACCATTTGATAATTGGTTTAATCCTACAATACTATTTGCCAAAGAGGTCTTGCCACAGCCAGATTCACCGACCAATGAAAAAGTTTTTCCTTCTTCAAGAGATAGAGTTACTTGATCAACTGCTTTATGAAAAGAAATTGGGGCGCCAAATATATTATAATCCTTTGGATATTCTATTGAGCCATTAATTATTTCAAGAATTATCTCATGGCTGTTTATAGAAGATATAGTTTTATTTTCTGGTATTGATTCTTTTGCAGTTTCGGTCAGTGAGTCTTCTATAGTTGCAAGTCTACTTTTTGGTGTTTTTCCTTCTGGTAGGGAGTTTAATAAAGCTTTTGTATAAGGATGGGTTGCTGACCCAATTACTTGGTTTGTTTTACCCTCTTCGACAAATTCTCCTTTATACATTACATAAACTCTATCGCATAATTGCGCTACAACAGCTAAATCATGAGTAATTAATAGGACTGAGGTTTCAGTCTTCTTGGCTCTTTCTTTAAGGAGAGAAAGAATCTGTGCTTGTACTGTTACGTCAAGAGCGGTAGTTGGTTCGTCAGCGATAATAAGTTTAGGTGAGCATGAGAAAGCCATTGCAATCATTACTCTTTGGCGCATTCCTCCAGATAGCTCATGAGGGAAAGATTCATATACCCTGAAAGGATCTGTTATTTTCATATCCCTTAGAAGGCCTATTGATATTTCTTCCGCTTCTTTTGGACTAATTTTTTTATGTCTAAACAAAATATCGTTTATTTGATCTTTAACCTTAAGGACAGGATTAAGGGCAGTCATAGGTTCTTGAAAAATCATTGAAATTTCTGCACCCCGAAGAACCTGGAGTTGTTCTTCAGTCATTTCTGTAACATTTTTATTCAAAACAGAAACTGAACCACTGGGTATGTTAATTTTTGTTTTGGGTAACAATTGTAATAAATTCATCGCAGTTACAGATTTCCCTGACCCTGATTCTCCAACTATACCTACAATTTCTCCTTTACTAATCTCAAGTGAGACACCTTTGAGGGCCATAAGATTTCCAGCTGGACTTAGAAATTCTAAACTTAGATTGTCAACTTCAACAACTGTTTGACTCATTTTATTGATCACCTATGTATCTAGAGTAACAAATTTATACATCTATACTTCTGCCTTTCTTTCTTGAAAGGCTAGCAATGCCATCCCCAACAAGATTCATTGTTACAACAGCTGTAACTATTGCACCTGCGGGGACAATTAACATCCATGGAGCTCTAATCATATATTGTCTACTCTCTGCTAACATATTACCCCATGTAGGTACTCCTAGAGGGGCACCTAAACCCAAGAAAGAAAGTGCACTTTCTGCAATTAAAAGACCCGCAAAATGAAAAGCAAATATAACAAATAAACTTGCTCTTACACCTGGTAAAACATGACCAAACATAATTGACCACCTGCTGACTCCAGCTAATCTAGCTGCCTGAACATACTCCCTTTGAAATAGACTTGATGCCTCTGCATAAACAACTCTCATATAAACAACCCATGATAATAAACCAAGGGTCATTACTAGAGTTGTAAATCCTTGTCCTACGACAACAACAACGCAAATTAAAATTACAAGTCCAGGGAATGATTGCAGAGTATAAACGAGTTGATTGATTATGATTCTCAACATACCAGGTTTTTCTGCTGCTAAAAGACCAAGGGTTGAGCCTATGAAAAGATTAAGTAAGTTGGCGGTCATTGCACATGCCATTGACCATTGAAGACCATCAACCATTCTAGACCATAAATCACGTCCTAGATGATCGCTTCCAAGAAAATAACCCTCAGAGCCAGGGGGAGTGAAACGTTTTAGAAGATCTCCTTGCATCGGGTCATGCGTCTGAATAAATTGTCCAAAGACGGCTATAAACGTTAGTATAGCAAAAAGAGTGAATGCAACAACTATTTCAGGATTCGCAACTTGACGGATTTTATCCCAATTAAAATTCTTGCTACCAAAGTCTCCTACAAGTCCTGCAAACACAGGGAGTTTGACATTAGACATAATTTAATTTCCTTTTGAACGGAGTCTTGGGTCTAAAAACTGGAAGCTTAGTTCTGTAATTGCATTTACAATAAAAACCAAAATTGCAATACAAAACGCCAGGGCTTGAACTACAGGAAAGTCAAGAGTTTGGGTTGACTCAATCAAAAGCCAACCAATTCCTGGCCAAGCAAAAATTGTTTCAGTAATAACTGCGCCTCCCATTAGAAATGCAAATTGTGTCCCAATGAGTGCTGCGGCACCTAAGAGAGCATTTGGAAGTGCATGTCTCCATAGTACTGATTTTCCAGATGCGCCCCCCGCTCTAGCAGTTCTGATATAGTCCTCTCGCATTGCTTCTGAAGTATTCGCAGCTACAACCCTTGTTAAGCTTGGCATTAAAAACCATGCAAGGCTACAGGATGGGAGAATCCAAGTTTTAGAGGGAATTGGTATAGGTATGCTTAAATTGGAAAATAAATTAATATATTCAATTGTTCCCCATTCCATCCCTAAAGATGGAAGAAGCCTTAGATTTACTGCAAAAACCTGAATAAATATAAGGGCTGTTACAAATCCAGGCACGCCCTGAAAAACAAATATAATACCTGAAACAGCTCTTCTGTCAGGTCTTTCAGGTTTAAAACCCAACCATGCTCCTAGTGGGATTGCAATTAATATAGAAATTAACATTGCTAATCCCGCAATTAATAGAGTCGCTGGGAGCATTGTAAGCACCTTACCCATTGCCGGTTCCCCGCTGGCAAGAGATCTTCCAAAGTCTCCTTGGAGAAGATTCAACATATAATTGAAATATTGAATTAAAAGAGGTTTATCTAGTCCATATTGTGCCCTAATAGCGGCCAATTGTTCTGGGCTAGCATCATTGCCAGCCAGAACAAGGGCAGGGTCACCAGCCAATCTCAACATGAAAAACAATAAAGTAGTTACCATAAATAACAACACTAATAATCTGGTTAATTGTTGAATAAATGGAATAAATGGTCCAATAAGGTTGGCTTTATTTAAAGATTTATCTATTTTATTATTGTTTACTTCACTAGCTGAACTCATGGCAAATTAGACCTATAATTGAAAAGTTGATTTATTGTATTAATCTTAATATATCTTAATACCCTAACGAGCATTAAAAGTTTAGTCTAACTATCCGTCATGAGGATAAAAATAAATATATTGGCTAATCTTTACATTCAAAGCATATTTATTTACTAAGTCCATAATCTTCAATTTTGATAATTTAAGCATTTTTGCTAATATTACATTATTCTAGATATTTTAGCTGTAAAGTTTAGGAATTTAACGATGGCGGTAAGAGTTGCTTTGAATGGTTTTGGAAGAATTGGAAGGATGGTGCTTAGGGCACTGCTAGAATCAAAGGCTCATGATATTGAAATAGTTGCAATTAATGACCTTGGTTCTGGAGAATCAAATGCTCATTTACTAAAATATGACTCAGTGCATGGAACTATTTCAGATGATATTTTGTTTTCTAATGACGAATTAACTGTTGGCAATAGAAAAATAAAAATAATGTCAATAAAAGATCCTAATTTATTGCCCTGGGGTGACTTAAATATTGATATTGTTGCCGAATGTACTGGAATCTTCTCGAATAGAGATAAGGCTGCAATACATCTTGCCTCGGGAGCAAAAAGAGTACTTGTTTCTGCTCCATCAAAGGGTGCTGATCTAACTGTAGTTTATGGTGTTAATCATGAAAAAATTTCTAATAACCATCTAATAGTTTCAAATGCATCTTGCACAACTAATTGTTTAGCGCCAGTTGCAGATATTTTAAATAAGTCTTTTGGTCTAAGTTATGGTTATATGACCACTATTCATGCTTTTACTGGGGACCAAAGTACAGTAGATACATTACATAAAGATTTGAGAAGAGCTAGAGCTGCATCCTTAAGTATGATACCTACCTCAACTGGAGCGGCTAAAGCAGTAGGAGAAGTTTTACCTGAGTTGGCAGGTAAATTAGATGGTTCTGCAATCAGGGTTCCAACACCTAACGTTTCAATGATTGATCTTAAATGTTTACTTGAAACAGATGTTACCGATGATGATGTCAATAATACTATGATTTCTGCCTCAGAAAACAAACTTTCAGGAATTTTAGCTGTAAATAAATTACCTTTAGTATCAGTTGATTTCAATCATAGTAGTTCAAGCTCTATATTTGACTGTACGCAGACTAAGATATTAGAGAATAGATTTTTAAGAATTGTTTCATGGTATGACAATGAATGGGGTTTTTCTAATAGAATGCTTGATACTATGAGCTTCATGGGTAAATTCATATAGTTTGCAATGATTAAGCTTAAGGAAATTAAGGACCTAGATCTTAGTGGAAAAAGAGTTATTCTGCGAGCAGATCTGAATGTACCTGTAGCTAGTGGAAAAATATTAGACTTAACTAGATTAAAAAAATTATCTTCCACAATAAGGACTTTGTCCAAAAAAAATGCAAGAGTAATAATCATCTCTCATTTTGGTCGTCCAGATGGAGAAAAAAATAAAGATTATTCTCTAAAAATTGTTGTTCCAGAACTCATCAATCTTCTAAAACAGGAAGTAAGGTTTTCAAGTGACTGCATAGGTGAACAAGCTGAAAACACTGTTAACTCTCTTGCTTCCTCAGAGGTGGCACTTTTAGAAAATCTTCGTTTCTATAAGGGTGAGGAAGCTAATGATCCAGAGTTTGCTCGTTCAATTGCTAAATTCGGTGATATTTATATTAATGATGCATTTTCAGTTTCGCATAGATCTCATGCATCTATTGAACAGTTACCAAAGCTTTTAGTTAATGCGGCGGGGCCTCAATTATTAAGAGAAATAAAAAATCTAGATAAACTATTTACTTCCAGATCTGGTTCAGTTGCAGCAGTAGTTGGTGGTTCTAAGGTTTCAACAAAAGTTTCTATTCTTAATAACTTAATTAAAAAGACTGATTTTATTATCATTGGTGGTGCTATGGCTAACTCATTTCTTTATGCAAATGGTCAAGAAATAGGTCATTCGATGTATCAAAAAGATTCTAAAGAGATTATTCGGCAGATTTATTCAAATGCAAAAAAAGAAAACTGCGAATTAGTTCTTCCTGTTGATGCAGTAATTGCAGATAGTTTACATAAGCCAAAAATTATAGAGGAGTGTCTTATTCGTGATATTCCAGAAAATAAAATGATACTTGATATAGGTGAAAAAAGTGTATCGAATTTTATTAATAAAGTTCAGTCTTGTGGGTCTGTCTTGTGGAATGGTCCTTTGGGTGCTTTTGAGACTCAACCTTTTGATAAAGGTACAACTACTTTTGCAAGGAAAATAGCAGAGTTAACTCAGGATAAAAAGATTATCTCTGTTGCTGGAGGGGGGGATACTACTCATGCACTTAATAAAGCGGGAGTAATGTCAAAATTTAGTTATGTCTCTAGTGCAGGTGGTGCTTTTCTTGAGTGGATAGAAGGTAAAGATCTTCCAGGGATTACTGTTCTAGATAGATCTTAGGGTGAAGAATTATAAAATTTACTCACTCAGATTTTTTTTTTCAATTCTTCCCATTGCAAGAAATTTTTCTCTTCTTCTTGCTCTTAATTGCCCACCCTCAACTTTAATAAGTTCTTTAAGATTTTTATCAATTTTCTCTGTAACTTTTTTAAATACTTCTTCTTTACTTCTGTGAGCACCGCCGACAGGTTCTTGTATTATATCATCTATAAGGCCGAGCTTTTTTAAATCCTGGGCAGTAAGTTTTAATGACTCGGCAGCAGTCTTTGATTTATCGCCGTCTCTCCATAAGATCGATGCACAACCTTCAGGAGAAATAACTGAGAAAATTGAATGCTCAAGCATTAATATTTTATTAGCACTTGAAATTGCAATTGCACCACCTGAGCCTCCTTCTCCAATAATTATGCTTATGAGTGGTACTCTAATATTCAAGCAGGTTTCAATTGATCGAGCAATTGCTTCAGACTGACCTCTTTCTTCTGCACCAACACCGGGATAAGCTCCTGCAGTGTCTACAAAAGTAATAACTGGGATACCAAAATGGTCAGCCATTTTCATTAGCCTTTGGGCTTTTCGATAGCCTTCAGGCTTAGCCATGCCAAAATTATGTTTTAATCTCGTTTCTGTATCATGTCCCTTTTCTTGGCCAATTATCATTACAGAGCGCCCTTTAAACCTCGCAAGGCCTCCTAAAATAGCTTTATCGTCAGAAAAGCCTCTGTCTCCAGATAAGATAATAAATTCAGTAAATATTGAGTTAGCGTAGTCTAAAAAATGCGGTCGATCAGGGTGTCTTGCAACAAGAGTTTTTTGCCAGGGATTTAAATTCTGATAAGTTACCTTCAAATCTCTAGTGGCTTTTGATTGAAGCTTTAATATTTCATCAGTAATACTTGTTCCAGCAACTTCACTTACGTGACGAAGTTCAGCTATTCTTCCCTCTAGCTCTGCAATTGGTTTTTCGAATTCAAGAAAATGCATATTTGTTGAACGCCATTATATTTATAAGAAATTTTAAAAACTCAAATAAAGCCTTAAATAAAGTAATGAGTATACTTAATTATATTATCAAGTTGACTAACCATAAAAATAATGGCTAATTATAACAAAAAATTAAGAAAATGGAAGACTTTGCGTTTTTTTCGACTAAAAACTATTTACGAAGTTATTTTATTCTTAATTTGATACCTTAGCTGCAATTGTGTATTTATAAAGTAATGTTTCCATAGTTTCTGTCTGTTGAGAACCGGCTGAATAATAGGACAAATCTTTTATGAAAACTAAATCTACCTTTCGATTGATACTATTTTTTGTTGCAGTAACTATAACAACTTTCTGGATTGTGCTTAGTGGCGCATATCTAGCACGCCTTGGTTGGAATGGTATACTTTCCTTAGAGCCTACTTCTCTTTCTATGATATTGATTGCATTATCATCACCTCCTTTAATTTTTTGGCTCATTTTGGCCTTTTTAACTCAACAAAACGAAATTAACAGTTTTCGAGAAATTACACTTGATTTAGTAAATATAATGCATAGGCAATTTGAACAATCTGAAGCAAGTGTAAAGATTATGCTTGAGCTTTCCTCATCCTCAAGAAGGCAATTTGTAAAAGACGGACTTTTATTGATTTTGAATGATTTGTCTTCAAATGTTGCAATTATTGGTGATAGAACAGGCGTTTTAACAGGTGATAGCTTAGATTTGGCCTGGGCCAAGTATGGAGCAGGAGATATTTGGGCACTAATGCGACCATTTATTGACAGATCATCTATGGAAGAGGGGTTTGATATACAGTTAAAAAATGCCATTCTTTCCGACAGGCCCTCCATGGTTGCAGCGGCTTCATTTGTTCGAAGAGCAGACTCAATTTTTGCTGATAATATAATAACTACACCTGAGCAAAAGATATTATTTGATCTTTTGCAGGAGGGTCCTTTAGAAAAACTAAAATTATTGTTGATGATTGAGTTAGAAGACACAGAGATAGATGGGGATATTGTAAATAATGAGATTAATAAAGAAATTACCGCAGATAAGCTAATTGATGAAGAGCAGGTGTTAGAAGGTTTTTCATCTGCCCAAAGGGTTTCTAGCTCTCAAACAAACTTATTTCCTGATACAGCCAAAAATTAATTTTGTTTGCTTGACAAAAGCTAACAAGTCGAGTTAAAGGACAAGCAATAATTTTATTTATATATAATAATTTCAATAGTTTTACAGGAGTCTTAATTGTCTAGAAGATGCGAAATTAGTGGTAAAGGTGTAATGACGGGTAATAATGTAAGTCACGCACATAATAAGACTAGGAGACGTTTTTTACCTAACTTGCAGGTTGTTACACTGATGAGCGAAGAATTGGATAAAATGTTTAAGTTAAGAGTTGCTACTAGCACGATAAGAACTATTGAAAAGAATGGAGGATTAGATGGTTTTCTCCTATCCGCCAAGGATAAAAATTTAACAGATAATGCTATAAAAATTAAAAAAGCTATCAAAAAATCTAAGGATTCATAATTTATATTTTACTATTTTCCTTCATCAAATAGTTCTGTTAACTGATTCATTACAGTCCCCCCTAGTTCTTCCATGTCCATTAGAGTAACTGCTCTCTTGTAATATCTTGTAACATCGTGTCCTATTCCAATAGCAAGTAGCTGGATATCACTTTGATTTTCAATTAGATTTATTATTTCTCTTAGGTGTTTTTCAAGATAATTCCCTGGATTAACAGATAGAGTTGAATCATCAACTGGAGCGCCATCAGAAATAACCATCATTATTTTTCTAGACTCTTTTCTATTTATTAATCGTTGGTAACTCCATGCAAGTGCTTCACCATCTATATTTTCCTTTAAGATTCCTTCTCTAAGCATTAAGCCTAGATTTTTTCTTGTTCTTCTCCAGGGAACATCAGCGGGTTTATAAATAATATGCCTGAGATCATTAAGTCTTCCAGGGTTTTTTGGTTTTCCTTCATCAACCCATTTTTTTTGCGAAAGCCCACCTTTCCATTGTTTTGTTGTAAAACCTAAAATTTCAACCTTTACTCCACACCTCTCTAATGTTCTTGCCAAAATATCAGCAGTCATTGCTGCTAAACTTATAGGTCGACCTCTCATCGAGCCAGAATTATCGATTATTAAACTTACAATCGTGTCCTTAAATTCAATTTCTTTTTCTTTTTTATATGATAATGGATTTAGTGGATTTGCAATTATTCTTGCTAGTTGACTAGTATCAATTATACCCTCTTCTAAATTGAATTCCCATGACCTTGTTTGTTGTGCCATGAGTTTTCTCTGTAATCGATTGGCTAGCTTAGTAATAACCCCTTGTAGGTTATAAAGTTGCCTATCAAGTTGTGCTCGGAGTCTACTTAACTCGTCATGATCACATAACTTATCAGCGTATTCTATTTGGTCAAATTGCTTCGTAAAAATATTATATTTCCATATATCCTGATCAATATTTTTAGGTACTGAAGCATTTCTATTTTGCTCATTATGATCTTCACTAGAATCTGACGGAGATAGGTTTTGTTCCTCATCATCTGAGGCTAGATCAACATTTTCTTGCTCATCATTATCTGTTATTTCCAGTTCTGTAGATTGAGTCCCAAAGCTTTTCTGGTCATTATTTTGATCATTTGAGTTTTCTTGATCATAGTTATCGTCTATTTCATTGTTTTGATTATCTGATTGGCTTTTTCTTCCACCGTCATTTTTTTCTAAATTGAGCTTGTCAATTACTTCCCTCAGAATTTTTGAATACTCAGTTTGATTATTGATATTATCTTTTAGCTTATTGATATATGTATCAATTTTCTCTCCGTATTCTCTCTCTGAAATTTCTTTTATATGTTTCCCAGTTGGTCCTAGCTCAACTTTGTTGAACCTAGAGTGAATTAATACACTTAAGGAATCTGGTAATTGAATTTGTGAAATACTTTTTGCCGTCCCATACCCTTCTAAGAGTAGTTTTTGTTCAAGTGCCTTTGATAGATTAGTTGATACGCCAGAGTATGATTCAGCCCCCAGCGTTTCAATTCTTGACTCCTCCATCGAGTTGTATGCATCGATGGCATCTTTACTCTGTGGAATCCTTTCTTTGTGAATTTTATTATTATGATATCTGATCTTTAAAGCTTCAAGATCTGCAGCGCCTCTAATTCGAACAAGGCTCTCACTTGTTAATTTAGCAGGTAAAATTGGTAACTCTGCTTTTGATTGTATTTCGTGATTAGGTTGGAGGCTTTTTTTTGAACTAAAAGAAACTATTATTTTGGGGTTTTGAGAAAGCGCACGGACTGTTGCAATTGTCGCTGTTTTAAATTCTTCCACAGATCGTAATTTTAATTTTTCTTTCTTCATATCAGTCTTCTATTTTATCAAATCCTTCACTTTTTGATGAGAAGCATCTTTGGAAATATTCCTCTACAATTGACTTTTCTGTCTCGTCACATTTATTTAAAAATGTAAGTCTGAAGGCTAGTTCAATATCACCAAATATCTCTGTATTTTCTGCCCAAGTAATAACTGTTCTCGGTGACATGACTGTAGATATATCTCCTGCAATAAAGCCTTTTCGGGATAATTCTGCAACTTTAACCATTGATGAGGCGAGCTCTTTTCCCTTTTTATTATTCAACTTTGGAACTTTGAGTTGTATAATTTTAATTTCGCTTTCTTCATCTAGGTAGTTAAGAGAAGAAACAATACTCCATCTGTCCATTTGACCCTGGTTAATTTGTTGGGTTCCGTGATATAGACCTGTGGTGTCACCTAAACCAACAGTATTTGCAGTTGAAAATAATCTGAAAGCTGGGTGAGGAGAGATCACTTTATTTTGATCTAATAATGTCATCTTTCCTTCTGATTCAAGTATACGTTGTATAATAAACATTACATCGGGTCTTCCAGCATCATATTCATCAAACACTAATGCAATATTATTTTGAAATGCCCATGGTAAAATACCTTCTTGAAATTCTGTGACTTGGAGATCATCACGAATAACAATTGCATCTTTACCAATTAAATCAATTCTGCTTATGTGGCTATCTAGATTAATTCTTATGCATGGCCAGTTAAGTCTAGCAGCAACTTGTTCTATATGAGTTGATTTCCCAGTACCATGATATCCTTGTATCATGACCCTTCTATTATGGGCAAAGCCAGCTAATATAGCCAGAGTTGTATCAGGATCAAATAGATAATTCTTATCTATATCTGGAACATGATCTGAGGGTTCTTTGTAAGCAGGAACAGATAACTTTGAGTTGAAACCAAAAAGTTTAGAGATTGCTGCTTGGGTGTCTGGCAAATTATTATAATCATTATTGGTTTTAGCCATAAGAAAATCACTTTCTAAAATATATTTTTATTGTTGTTTGTTAGATAAAATCAGAAAACTGTTATTCTAAAATATTTTATACAATTCCTTTGGTCCATCCGCCATCGGCAGTAATACAGGTTCCTGTCATATTTGCGGCTGCATTTGATGCTAAAAAAATTACTATTTTTGCAATATCTTCAGGGTTAGCAAGTTTGTTTAATGGTATATCTTTTATAAAATCATTTTCTATATCCTCAATTTTTCTTTTTGTGTCTTTGCTTAATTTTTCCATTAAAGTGATCCATCTTTCAGTTTTTGTTGGTCCAGGGTTTATTGCATTCACAACAATACCATGTGGGGCAAGTTCCTCGCCTAGTCCCTTATTAATCGTCAATAATGCGGCGTTTGCAGAAGAGCCCGGAAGAAGTCTAGGAGAGGGCTGTTTGCCAGTATTCCCAATAATGTTCACTATGCGACCGCTTTTATGTTTAATCATATCAGGAAGAACGGCTTTGATCATTTTTATTGTTCCTAAAACTTTTAATTCGAAGCTTTCCTCCCAAATATGATCGTCTATTTCCCAAAAAATTCCCCCTTGTGAGGCTCCTGCAGAATTAACAAGAATATCAACCTTAGAAAATGAAGCAATTGACATTTGGTTTATAAGTTTACAGTTTTTAAAATCTTTAATATCTGTTGCTATTGATAGTGTTTTAACTTGATATTGAGACGATATTTTTTCCTCAAGTTGTTGTAATTTTTCTTTATTTCTTGCTACTAAGACAATGTTACATCCTTCTTTAGCAAGCTCTATCGCCGTTGATGCTCCGATGCCTTTACTAGCACCTGCAACTATTGCAGTTTTATGTTTAAGATTTAATTCCATAATTTATCAATATATTTTATGTTTCAAATAAATTTTTAGATAATTCTATAATTAACGCAATTTTATTCTCATGTTAATCAAAATTAGGCTTTAAAAAATGAGTATTATTTATAAGGTAATTGAGGAAAAAATAATTAACAAATTAAAACCAGACGTATTAATTATTTCTGATGTATCCCATTTGCATAAGGGCCATAAAGGTGTTTTAGGAATGGATTTAGATGAAACACATTTTGATATTAAGATTGTATCAGATATTTTCATTAATAAAAGTAGAATTGAAAGGCAGCGGATTATTTATAAATTATTAAAAAAGGAATTAGATGAAAGAATCCATGCTTTATCACTTGATCTGTCAACTGTTAGAGAGGATGAATCAAAGAAAAACTAAGGATGTTTCAAAGTATCATCTAATTCTCGTTTTACTATCTCACCGTCAGCTGACCATGCGTGACAGGAGTTAATTATAGGAATTTTTTTTATAGAACCAGCTTTTATTCCTTCTCTTATTTTTTTTGATCGTTGGCCAAATAATGTTTGAAAAGCAGTGGTTGCAATTGGCTTTAGTAATTCTACTAGGTGTGTGCAACCATTTACTCCTCCGAGTAATTCATTGACTTTACTAGAAAAACCGTGTGTTATTTTAACTCCTACTAATTTTCTAAAACTTGGAGTAATTTTATTGCATAAATTAAACGGGCTAAAGTCTGTTACTGCAATACATTCCTTTATTATCATACTATCATTAATAGTAACCCTTAATCCCATCCCATGAAGAGGCTCTCCAGCCTTAATTTTATTCCTGTCTTTATTGTTAAATTCATATGTTTTAATATCTGTTAACCACCCATCAATTTCCCAGAGACCGTCAGATCTTTTATATCCTTTACATTGAATATTCCTGACGTGAAGTAATTCTCTATCAATATCATTTTTTGGTAATGGCATTTTTTATAAACCTTTTTATATTATTTCAATTATCTATTAACTTCTCATTTTTGATTTTTTTTGGAGGAGTAGCTCTTAACTGAATTATCTGATTTCTATGTTTACGTAATATTTCAAATCTAAAATTATGAAAAGTAAATTTTTGCCCAGGCGATGGTATGGATCGAGATTCAGCTATAATTAATCCTGCTATTGTAGAGGCTTCTTCATCAGGAAGGTTCCATTCAAACTCTCGATTTAAGTCTCTGATAGTAACAGATCCATTAATTAAATAACTTCCATTTTTTTGTGGTTTTACACCAATAATTGGAATATCAGTTTCGTCAGCAATATCTCCAACGATTTCTTCTAGAATATCTTCTAATGTGACAACACCCTGGAGATCCCCGTATTCATCAACTACGATTGCAAAATGTTCATGGCGGTTTCTAAAGGCATTGAGTTGGTCAAGAAGCTTAGTCGTTTCTGGAATAAACCAAGGTTCAGAAGTTACATCCAATATATTTGTAATTTTAATTTCATTATTAGAGGGCTCTAATGCTCTTAGTATGGATTTTGAGTGAATTACTCCTACTATATTATCCTGCCTTTCCCTCCAGATTGGTATCCTTGTGAATTGGCTGTTGACTATTTCAGAAATAATCTTAAAGGGCTCAAGATCTGCATTCAGAGTTACAAGGTTTTTACGATGCGTCATTATTTCTCCTACTTCGACATCAGCTAAATCTAGTACACTTTTCAACATTGCTCGTTCATCTTTAACATTAGCTTGCGAAGCATGGAGTTCAATTGCTCCTTTTAATTCAGAGAGGGTCTGACTTGTATTTAGGTTATGTTCTAATTTAATTTTAAATATATTTAAGAAAAACCTAACTATACCTTGAATAACTATGTTTATAGGCCTGCAAATATATGTAAGAGGTTGCATTATTGGAGCTACAACAAGAGCTAACTGATTTGAGTTCATCAAAGCATATGTTTTTGGCAAAATTTCTGAAAAAATTAGCACAAGAAGAGTCATAACAACTGTTGCGTAGACTATACCTGCTTCGCCAAAAGATTGAATCATTAAGCTTGTAGCAAGGGCAGAGGCAAGGATATTTACAAGATTATTTCCTAGTAAGATTGTACCAATTAATCTCTCTTTTCTTTTAAGTAGACGGTTTACAATACGCGCACGCTTATCTCCATCAGATTCTTTTTGTAGCATTAATGACTTTGAGGTTGCAGTTAATGCTGTTTCTGAGCCAGAAAAAAATGCTGATAAAAGAAGAAGCATAAGGACAAAAATGCCTGTTAGCATCATATACTGAAGACTCCTATAATGTTTAAAATGTTTTATTAATAGACTCTAAACTTTCTCTAAGCTTACCCAGTTCTACATCTTGAGTTAAAAATGCTTTACCAATTCCTCTCACTAGCACAAAAGTAATTTTATTATTTTTAACTTTTTTATCTTTACTCATATTATCGATAATATTATCAATTTTCATATTTTTACTTATTGAGCTTGGCATTCTTAAATTTACTTTTTTAAAGTGATTAGCGATTCTTTTAACATCATTAGTTGAGCAATACCCAAGATTGTTAGATAAAGTGAACGCAAGGATTATCCCAATTGAAACCGCTTCTCCATGGAGAAGCTCGTCGGAATAATTTAATTCATTTTCTAGAGCATGTGCGAATGTATGTCCTAAGTTAAGCAGGGCTCTTTCTCCAGACTCTTTTTCATCTTTTTTTACAATCTCTGCCTTACTAATGCAGCTGGTTTTTACAGCTTGATTAAGATACTTACTATCACCCTGAATAACTAGATGGCCGTTTTTTTCAAGCCAACACCAAAATTCGAAATTATTTATTAGCCCATACTTGCATATTTCAGAGTACCCAGCCAGCACCTGTCTTTTTGGAAGTGTTTCAATTGTATTAGAGTCTGATATTACTGCTTTTGGTTGAAAGAAAGTCCCAATAAGATTTTTTCCTTGAGGCGTATTAATTCCAGTTTTTCCACCAACTGAACTATCAACTTGGGAGAGAAGAGTAGTTGGTATTTGAATAAAGTCTATTCCTCTAAGAGTTATTGATGCTACAAAGCCTGTTAGATCGCCTATTACACCTCCACCTAATCCAATTAACATACTTGATCTTTCTATATTATTCTCTAGTAGCCAATTGCAAATACGATTCGCACTTTGGAAGCTTTTTGTTTTCTCTCCAGCATCAATAACTATAGATTTATAAACTATATTATGTTTTTTTAATGAGTTTTCTAATTTATGTAAATATAGGTTAGAAACATTTGTATCAGAAATAATGAAAACTTTTCTGTTAGAGAGGGAAGCAGATAATATTTCTGCAGTGTTTTCAATTAGTGCATTACCAATATATATTGGATAGTTGGTATGGTCTAAGTTGACATTTATGGTTACGCTCATAACATTCCTCTATCACTAACTTGATGAGATTTCTCATGTTTTGAGTAATACTTCTTAACAGCTTCTATCACTTTATTAGATGTTATTTTTTTTTTGTTTGAATTAGTAATTATAGTTATATTTGCTTCTTGGTAAATTGGGTGTCTTAATTCCATCAATTCAGCTAAAACCTCTTCTGGTTTCTTAACATTCAAAAGTGGACGGGTTCTCCTTCCTTTAGTTCTTTGTATTAGTGTTTCTAGGTTTGCTTTTAACCATATCGATATAGCATTTTTTTGTATTAATTCTCTAGTTTTAGAGTTTATAAAAGCACCGCCCCCAGTAGCTATTACACATGAGGTTTGTTTTATAAGTCTTGAAATAACCCGCCTTTCACAATTTCTAAATGCCGCTTCTCCATATTTCTCAAATATTTCCCTAATACTACAATCTGCCGCTAACTCGATTTCATTATCTGCATCAAAGAAATGTAAGTCTAATTTCTTAGCAACAAGCCTACCTACCGAGCTTTTCCCGGCACCCATAAGACCAACTAAAACTATAGGCTTGGTTGATGGGATGCAGTTTTCCTTCAAGGTCTTTTTCTTATTGTTAGTTGATATTAGCATTCTTAAAATAATGTAAAGTGTTATCTTGAGTAAAGTTTAGGCTTATAATATTAATAATTTGATTGTATTTTTATTGTTAGTTATACAATATCATATTTCGTATAGGCTGTCGTGTGTTCAATTAGTAATTAGGTAATAAAGATATGATGAAACCCTTATTTATTATAATATCTATTTTATTTATTGGCAGTATTTTTGCCCTTGCTTCATGGGATATCCCTGCACCAGAAGCAACACGTGAGAAAATTATCCCAAACGATAGGTTTAGATAACCTCATAATTAAGGTTTAACGAAAATGCAATTTCGTCTGCTATTACCACTCTTTTTGATTACTTTCATAAACGCTGAGTTACAATCTGAAGAATTAGAGGAGACTAATAATAATCTTATTGAATTAACCACAGAAAATTCCAGCTCTCCACTCTTATTGATACCTGAAGTCAATGTTGAAACAAATCTGAATGAAAATGATTTAAATATTGTTGATAGTTCAATACAGGTACAAAAACTTGAGGCAATAAGTCCAGATTCTATAGGTTTAATTGATCAGGGTACTGGCGGTTTGACTTCAGCTTTTTGGTCAGAAACGCCTAAAGAACTTGTTACAGTTTTGTTTCCAAAGTTACCGACGTTAATTAAGAACAAAACTGTAAGAGATTTAATGAATATTTTACTCTTATCAGTAGCAACTCCCCCTCAATCAAACCCAGCATTAGACGTTTTAGTTGATATGGAAGAAATTGTTCCAATATCAAGGGGCTTTAAGCCAACAGAAGATACTTCTAATAATTTATCTAATCAAGAAGTAGAGAATGATTTTGAATATCTTCATAGTAGATTGTTACAACTATCCAAGATGGGACAATGGGATATAATTAAGAAGTTTGAAGAGCTTATACCCCAAGCATATTTTACTGAGAATATCTCAATTTTGATGAATGACTTAGCATTAGTTTATGCTGACTACGAGACTGCGTGTGATAACTCAGCATCAAAATTAGAGACTTCCAAAAACTCTTATTGGCAAAAGGTTTTTGCATTTTGCCAGTTACTCGATGGTAATATTTCAGGTGCTTTTCTCAATATTGATCTTCTTAGGGAGATAGGCATAGAAGATAAAGCATTTTTTTGGGTTGCTGAACTCATGTCAGGAAATCGGCCAATAACACCTAGTGGTTTGAAATCTCTTTCACCCCTTCAGTTGTCCATGTTAAAAAGCGCTGGAAGGCCTTTCCCAGAACAATTTACTAATAATGGAGACCCAACTTTGTTGAAGGTATTGGCATCTTCAGAACCGTTATATAATGAACCTGGTGTGAATGACCCATTTAATACTAATATTAGAGAGGCAGTTGAACTTAGAATAGAAGCAGCGGAACGTGCTTTAGAGTTAGGCATAATAAAACCAGATTATTTAAGAGATTTATATCGTAATGCTGAGAAAGATATAGAAAATATTATTCTAAGATCTGCTGCCCTAAGTTTAGAAACTGATACAGAGCAACACTATGATAATAATGAGGTTCCTGAAGTTGAGGTAGATGAGGTTCCTGAAGTTGAGGTAGATGAGGTTCCTGAAGTTGAGGTAGATAAGGTCCTTGATCAAGTTCCGGGTATAGATCAATTAGATAATATGAGTTTTTCATTGCCTTTAGAACGTGCAGCTTTATTTAGATTAGCTGAAGAACAAGAAATCCCTACTGCAAAGGCAGAGGTAATATCTCGGGTAATAAATATATCAAGACAAAATAGGACAAAAGGAATCCCGAGCATTGGCAGTGTTGGTCAAATTTATTCGTCTCTAATAGTCAATATGGAGCCAACTAGTGAGCTAGTTTGGTTTGCAGGAAATGCAGTTAGGGCATTAATTGCTGCTGGTTTAACTGATGAAGCAATTGAATGGATAAATCTTTCTAGGTCATACTCAAGAACAAGTATAGAGGCATCTGAAGTTTCAGTTGCTCTTTGGCCAATTGAGAGGCAGCTACAGCCAAGACTATCTAATGTTATAACTCCAATAAGACTTAAAAGATGGTCTGATTCAAGACCAAAAAGCTCATTGGGTGAGGACAAGATATTTCTTTTGTCAACCCTCACAGCTCTTGGGGATATTATTTCTCAGTCAGAATGGATGGATGTGATGGGAAGAAGAACAAAGAAATCAACCTCTATCCCAGAAGCACAAATATGGGAAGGTTTGAAGTTAGCTTCAAAACAAAAAAGGGTTGGGGAGACTGTTTTATTTTCAATTTTATCATTATCAAATCTAGATTTAATTAATGTATCTCCAATTGTATTATCAAAGGTAATAGAATCTCTTATTGAAGTAGGTTTAGAGAAACAGGCAAGGAATCTATCGATTGAAGCAATGATATTAAGGGGCATATAGATATATAGAATAGGCTTGTAAATATAAGAGGTAAAAGTTGAATAGGTATGTAGATTTATTTTTTGAAATGATGCAAGTAGAAAGAGGTGCATCAGAAAATACTTTAAGGTCTTACTTTCGTGATTTATCAGACTTTATTCGTTTTCAAGAATTAGAGATAGAAAAAACAGAAGCTATGCATATAAACAAATATATAGAAAATTTAAGATCCAAAGGGATGCAATCATCAACTATTAACCGAAGACTATCTTCTTTAAGACAATTTTTTCAGTTTTTAAATAAAGAAAGCTTTAGGAAAGATGATCCTACTATAAATATCACCATTTCATTGAGACACAAGAAGCTTCCTAAATACCTAACAGAAAGTGAAGTAAAGGATATTTTGGATACTTCAAAGGAAGATAAAACTCCACAGGGGTTTAGGACACGCGCTATTGCTGAATTATTGTACTGTTCTGGCTTAAGAGTTTCTGAGTTAGTTTCCTTACCCTTATCTTCAATAAATAAAGATAGGCCAGTTTTGATTGTTATTGGTAAGTCAAAAAAAGAAAGAATGGTTCCAATTGGAATTCCTGCAAAGAAGGCTTTGATTGACTATATCGGAGTTAGAAATTTGTTTATTCCCTCATCGGCTAATAAATCACCTTGGCTTTTCCCAGCCAGAGGTAAAAATGGCTATCTAACAAGAAATAGTGTTTCGTTAATTTTAAAAAAACTAGCAGAAATGTCTGGTATTTCATCAGCTAGAATTTCCCCCCACATATTGAGGCATTCATTTGCATCTCATTTATTATCTAATGGTGCTGATTTGAGAACTTTACAACAAATGCTTGGTCATGCAGATATATCTACGACTCAGATTTATACTCATATATTGTCTGATAAATTAAAGGAGACCCTAGAGAGAAATCACCCACTTTCAATGACGTAAATAAAAATTTTACAATTTAATATTACAAGGATTGTCCTTGTGGTATTAAGAGATAGAATAATAAATTTACAATTAAGGAAAAAGTTTGTTTTTAAATAAAATACAGAATTGCAGGACTTTGGTATTAAATGCTGACTTTCAGCCTCTCAGTTATTTCCCTTTATCTTTGTGGGATTGGCAGGAGTCTATTAAGGCTGTTTTCCTTAATAAGGTTAATGTTGTATCAGAGTATGACTTTGTTGCTAGGTCTCCTAATGCCAGAATTACAATTCCTAGTGTTGTTGCTTTAAAAAATATCGCCCCAATGGATAGATCCGCTGCGTTCACAAGATTTAATGTTTTTTTAAGAGATAATTTTACCTGTCAGTATTGTGAAGTAAAAAAAACTGCTTCTGATTTAACATTTGATCACATAATCCCTAGGTCAAAAGGAGGAAAAACTTCTTGGAAAAATGTTGTTTCCTCATGTAGGGATTGCAATTTCAGAAAAGGAAATAAAACATTAGAGGAAATAGGTTTTAAATTAAAAAAAAGCCCAATAAACCCAAGTGTGAGAAAACTTCAGGAGGCGGGAAGATTTGTTGTTCCTTCACAACTACATGAGAGTTGGAAAGATTTTTTATATAAAGAAAAAGATTAAAGACTTTAAGTCTAAAATTTCAGACAACTAAACTCTTTTAGAGAGCCAAATTGCTGTCTTAGAGCCTATTTTTATAGCTGTAGCTAAAAGTCCATATCCAAATACATCTTTTGCTCCAGACTCAATGCCTATATTTTTATGCTCTAACTCTTCATTTCTAAATTTTTTTATATTTGATAGCAAATTTTCCTCATCTTCTTTTAAGTTTTCATAATTTTCTAAATCTTCAACTTGGGATTTATAATGTTCATCTATAACTTCTTCTACTGCAACAGTACACGCCATAGCGGTTTTATGACCCAGTAAGCCAGTAATTGCGCCTAGTCCGTAACCTGCAATATGCCATATTGGTTGAAGGAAAGTTGGCCTCAACTGTTTCTTAGCTATTTGTTGTTCAAAAAAAATAAGGTGTTCAGTCTCGTGATCTAACATATCTTTAAAAATTTTTTTTGAGTTTTTATCTTTACTAAAGGCAATTTGGCCTTCATAGATTCTTTTTGCACCATATTCTCCTGCGTGATTAACCCTAATCATTCTTTCTATTTTTTCTTCTTTAGATAAGTCTCCGGGTAGGCGTATATTTTTATTTTTTTTCATTTCATTTCCAGTAACGATTTTGAAAAGCTAATAAAATCAATAAGAAAGATAATAGAAAACTGAACATAGCATTATAACCTGCCATTGATATTCCAAGAAATTCTATTGATAAATTATTACATAATGGTTCAATGGGGGATTTTAAAGCCTCTCTTACATTTTCCAATGAAAAATTAGGTGGTTCAGTCGGGGCACAGCTTGTTTCAAAGTAACCTTGCTCAACTCCGACATGGTAGGTTGCAATGATTGCAGAACTCATCACAAGTAAGCTACTTAGTATACAGATAATCTTAGGTTTAATAAAAGAGTCAATTCTTTTTGTAAGACTTATAAGAGTTATGATTATTATAATAAAATAAGGTATTCTTTGATACATGCAGAGTTCACATGGTGCTGCATTAAGAAATTCTCCAAGGAGTATTGCTGAAGATAAAACTATAGAAGCTGCTGAAAGTATAAAGATCAGAATTACTCTTTCTAAACTTATTCTTTTATTTATAAACATCATATAAACCATTTTAATAAATAAATTCCACCAAAGAATAAAATAAGACATAAAACAATAAATAGGTTAAAATATTTTTCAATCATTGTCTTAATAAGTGGTCCAAACTTCCATATTAGGGCAGCTTCAATCAGAAATCTGGCACCTCTTGATAAAAATACAGCCGCAATAAATTGTGGAAGGCTTAATGCCATCGAACCGCTCGCGATTGTTACGACTTTAAAAGGAATAGGAGACACTGCTCCAATTACAACTACCCATATACCCCAATCATTATAGAGATTTTTATAATTTTCAAACTGTCCAGTATAACCATATATATCAAGCAAGTTTCTTCCAATAGTTTCAAATAAAAAGCTTCCAATACCATATCCTATTAATGCTCCTAATAATGTTCCTATGGTAGCCACAAAGACAATTCTCAGGGCTTTATCTCTCGCCATAAGTACCATTGGAATAATCATTACATCAGGTGGTACAGGAAATATCCAACTCTCAATGAGTGCAATAAAAAAAAGAAACCACATGGCATGAGGTTTATTTGCGAGGTTTAGTGTCCAGTTATATAGCTTTCTAAACAATATCTTGCCCCAACTAGTAAAGTATTTTGTAAAGATAATCAGGTTTTTGACCTAATGTCTTGGATTTTTTATTTTAGGTTTGTAAATTGTATCAGTTTAACTTGAAGCCTGATAGTATCAGGGTTATAAAAAAAATAAATTAAGTGATTGCGCGTGTGGCGGAACTGGTAGACGCGCTAGATTCAAAATCTGGTTTCCTTATGGAAGTGGGGGTTCGATTCCCTTCACGCGCACCATACTTGGTTTTAGCTGTTAAGCATCTTAAAATTAGTGTTGAGTCAGAAATATGGAAAATGAAGGTCTTTTTGATGGGTATAATAAAAAGTGGGCTAGAATTTACTTGTTATCAATTTTATCAATAATTTTCTTCTTTTTGCAATCCGAAAACGTACAAGCCAGTTGTTATAAGATTGCATTGATTGGTGACACAGGGCAAGTAATAAAACCAGATGGTTTAGCAACTGCAATGAAGATTGGAAAGGAAAATATCTTTGTTGATGTTCTTCCAAATCATAGAGAAACCAAAATAATAGGGCCTGTTGATTGTCCCAAATATTTATATGATGCTATTTTAAGTTTGTATAATAGTTCTTGTACTACAAATACATCAATCAATCAGATGGCTGAAAATACTAAAAATGATAGAAAAAAAGTTATTAATAAATGTGCAGAATTGAAGTATGCACTCACTGCAGCTAATTTTTTATTGCACAACTGATAAACCACTTAATTGTCTTATCCAGCTGTTCAAATTTCCCGAGCCAGATATTCTCTTTATTAAACCCAGCATTAATAAACATTTCTTCTGGTTTGTTAGTGGCATAAGTTATCCAATAAGGTTCATTATTATGCTTTTGATCCCACCCCCGTTCAAATTGCTGATATGGGTCTAATTCGTTAAACCTGAGAGGTACATCTTGATGAATTGAAATTCCACCTTTTTTTAAAATTCTGTAGCTCTCGTTAAACATTCCTTCTGTTGTTTTTTGGGGCATTTCATGCATCGCATTAGAGGAAACTACTAAGTCAAAAGAATTACTCTTAAAAGATAGTTCTTTTGCTGACATCTGGTGAAAGTGTACTTTTGCACCTAAACTTTCTGCTCTAGCGTGTGCATATCTAAGCATCCCTGCTCCCAGATCGATTCCATGAACCTCAGCTTCAGGAAATTCCAGCGCCCAAGGAGTAGAAGAGGAGCCTGCAGAGCAACCGCAATCTAGGATCTTTTTTGGCTTGAAGTTTGGGTATCTTTCCTTCAAGAATCTAACTAGAACATCACCTTTGCCTTCTGAAACTCCAACACCGTTTCCAAGAGAGTATAAATTTCCACCCCCTTCATAAAAGGCCCCAGCTAAAACATCGGTGGGATTATAGTCAGATACATATCCTCCAGGTTGAAGATGAATATCTACTTTTTTTATGCCATTTGGTATCATTAAATCAGGATTAAGATTCACCGAACCAAGTTTCTGCTCATTTGTGGTTATTTTCTCAAATTTTTTTGACAAATTTTCTTTGTTTCTAAAAATGGGATCAGCAACAGAATCCCACATCATTTCTTGAGCATTTCTCGATAGGGCAGAATACATTAAATATAAGAAGTTCTCACTCATTGCATTATCAATTTCATTTCTTGATTTTGGCTTTTTACCTTGTTTTTTTATATGTGCTGGTTCTATAAGCTTTTTATAGATAATTTTGTTTCCAGGCCTTATTTTGGTAGCTAAAAACCTTTTAAAATTAAAAATGAATTGCTGTCGTGAAAGTTCATCATGGTTTGGATGAGATAGCATATCATGTTTAGGATTACGAACCATTTCTAACCTTTGATAATTTTAATTTATATTTAAATATATGTTAGTATAATGAAATTGTAAAAAAAAGATATAATGATTGTTTTAAACAAGGTTATTAAGTAATAATGTTAAAGAAATTCTTAATCTTAGCAATGATTTTTTTTTCATGTAGCGTAAAATCTGGAGAAATATATTTCCCAGGGATTGATGCAAAAGACCTTAACAAAGATGAATTCAATATTCCTAATAATTTAAGTTCAGAATTTAATATATTTATTCTTTCATTTAATAGAGACATGCAGTTAAAGGCAGATGAGTGGTTTCAAGCTCTGATGTTATCTAATAATTTAGTGAGAGACGTAAATATTTTTAATATCCCAGTCATTCCAGATCCTGGTAGATTTGTTCGCGGATTCATTAACCGTGGATTTAAAGGCACTTATAAAGATCAAGCTATGCGTAATAAAATTATAATTTTATATGTTGACGAAAAAAAGTTTTTTAAAGCTTTAGATATAGATAAAAATATTCGGAGTGAGCCAGTTATACTATTGCTTAATAAAAATGCTAAAGTCATTTATAGAATTAATGGGGTTTTGCAATCTGATAAGGTTAATAAACTAATATCTTTTATTGAAAATTTTAATTAGTAGTTGTTTATTATATGTCTAATATTTTAGTTACTGGCGGTGCCGGTTATATTGGTAGTCATATTTGTAAGGCACTTGCAAGTAACGGTCATAAGCCAATTGTCTATGACAACTTGGTAAATGGACACCGAGATTTTGTCAAATGGGGCCCTCTAGTTGAAGGGGATATTAATAATAAAAAACTTCTAATAAATACTCTCCAAAATTTTTCAATCAATTCTGTAATTCATTGTGCTGCACTTGCATATGTTAGGGAATCTTTCGATAAACCGTTGGATTATTTTACTAACAACGTTTCTGGAACAATTTCTTTATTAGATGCGATGAAAGATTCTAATGTTCGTTCAATTGTGATCTCTAGCTCGTGTTCTATCTACGGCGTTCCAAAAGAATTGCCTGTTACTGAGGATTCTATGATTATACCTATTTCTATATATGGAACTACTAAAGCAATAGTGGAGAATATTGTTGAGGAGTGTGTTAAAAGTTATAATTTTAGAAGTATTTCATTAAGATATTTTAATGCAGCTGGTGCTGACCCAGATGGTGAGATTGGCGAGTTGCACGAACCAGAGCCACATGTAATCCCAAATATTTTACAATCTGCTTTGAATCCCAGTATACCGTTTTCTATTTTTGGAATAGATTTTGATACTCCTGATGGTTCAGCAATTCGTGACTATGTACATGTAAATGATCTCGCAAGGGCTCATATTATGGCCTTACATTATCTAGATGGTCACAAGGGGTATATACCAATTAACTTAGGCTCAGGAAGTGGTGTGTCTATATTACAATTAGTCGAAAAGGTTGAGGGTCTTATAGATAGAAAACTAAATATAAAATTTAAAAGTCGTCATAAAGGTGACCCACCAGTTTTATTCTCTGATATAACAATGGCAGAGAAGATACTGGGATGGAAACCAGTTCAATCAGAAATTGATAATATAATTAGAGATTCTATGCATTACCAAAGAAAACAGATTAAAAGGAAAAGCTAGATTCCACAGGTTTTTTCTGCACTGGTTAAATCATATGCTCCCTCATCTACATTTAACTGTTCTACTCTTCCATCATTAACAACTATGGAGAATCTTTTAGCCCTTATTCCTAGACCAAAACCTGAGCCGTCTAACTCAAGCCCAAGGGACTTGGTGTAATCTGCATTTCCATCTGCAAGCATAAGTATTTTATTATCAACACCTCTCTCTTCACCCCATGCTTTCATTACAAAAGCATCATTAACAGACATACAGGCAATTGCATCAAAACCTTTAGCTATTATTTTATCATAGTTTTTTAGGAAGCTTGGTAAATGCTCATTAGAGCAGGTTGGCGTAAATGCTCCAGGTACAGAAAAAAAAGCTACTTTTTTTCCAGAAAACAGTTCTTCAGTGGAAATTTCTTGCATTCCATCATTTCCAATTATCTTAAAAGCCCCGCTAGGCATTTTATCTCCATTTTTTAATGTCATCATTCGCTCCTATTTAATTATTTCAATTTTTGAAGGATTCGTGAAGAACATAGGTGCCTCCTTCAAGTTCCTTAAAGTATTCACTTATTTCTGGGTGCATTACAGGATCTCCAGTATCATCTTCGAGTAAGTTCTGTTGAGAAACATATGCAACATAGTGGGATGAATCATTTTCTGCAAAAACATGATAAAAAGGTTGATCTTTTCTTGGCCTAACGTTTTCTGGAATTGATTCCCACCATTCTTCAGTGTTATTAAATTCTGGGTCTACGTCAAATATAACTCCCCGAAAAGGAAACATCTTATGGCGGACAACCTGGCCAATGCTAAATTTGGCACTTTTGGGATTATGATTATTGGAAATTAAAGACATTTATTAACCTTTCTAAAGCATATATCCTTATACGAAATTAATTTGATTCAGACAAAACATTTTTAGAAATTTATTATTAGCCTAAGACAGCTCCTGTAACAAAATAAGAATTTCTAAAGCTAGGTGTCAAATTTTCCTCAATTTTATTACCATTCATATAGATGCTTGGAATAAATTCTTGAATATATTTTTCCTGCTTAAATCCACAATCAGAATATAATTTCTTTAGAGAAATACTATAAAAAGTTGCCATAAAAGGTTCATTATTGCACGTTGCATCCCAATCTCTCAAAGAAGCATCATAATTAGATATTAACTCAAATTGTGGGGCATCGCTGTGAATCATTATTCCATTTGGCTTCAGGAGTCTTTTACACTCAAGTATTATATTTTTAAGTGCTTTACTTGATGTTTCATGAAGAAGAATCCTTGAGGTTACTAGATCAAAATACTGGCTAGGAAAAAAAGTTCTTTCAGCATTTTCTTGTACAAAATTAATATCTGTATTTAGTTCACAGGCTCGTGCGTGCGCATATCTAATACAGGGAGCGCTAATATCTATTCCAAAAACATTTGACTGTGGAAAGATTTCTTTATAAGGAAGAGTGTTATTGCCAATTGTACAGCCAAGATCTAAAATATTTTTAGGCTTAAAGTTCTGGTATTTTTTTTTTATCCACAATGCAATACTTTTTCCCGGGTCATCATTATTTAATCCATGGCTGCCCATATTATGAATTGAAATAGTTTTATCATAATGAGCACCTGCTGAAATATCTCCATCGAAATATTGAGAATGATAACCTCCAGGCCTTCTGTGAATATCTAATTTTTTCAAATATGATGGTATTTTGATTTTTGAATTTAGTTCAATTGAACCAATTCCACCCTTTGTTTTCAAAGCAATTTGAGAAATATTTCTCGATTCCCTCAATATTGTATCAAAAGTAATGCTGTACATTCTATCTTGGTTATCAGTCCTAAGTCGGTACCAAATTTTACCTTCAAGTTGTGATCTTATTAATTTTGCAATTTCTTTATGGTTTGGTTCTCTTCCCAAAGAACTAAATAACTTTTCTTGTAGTTTTTTTTCATATAAGGTCTTTAGTTTAGGCCTTAAGTTGGAAGCAAGTTTGCCTCCCAAAACACGGCAGAAGCTTTCACGGGAGCTTTCATCATGATTGCTTTTTGGGAAAACTTTATATTTAGGTACGTATTTCATCTTTAATTTTGAAAAACAACATTTGTTATTAAATTTTAGTAGATGTAGTCTATAATAGATTAACAGATAGGTTTTCTTTTTACATAAAATAATTAAATTATCTTCTAATAACAGTAATTTTATTCAATTTCTATGGAGTCGTAATGTTAGATAAGATAAGATTGTGGTGGGTCTTGGATGAAGCTGCAGAAACCCAAACAGCTGATAATCCCTTTTCTCCTGTTACACCTGAACAAAGACGGGATACTGTTCCAATGCTAACCCTTGCATTTGGATGGGGTTTTTTAATTACGGGTTTGATAACAGGTGGGCAATTAGGTGCGGGAGTTACTTTTTGGCCAGATTTAATATTTGCTTCATTTATTGGTAACTTTATTAATTTTATAATAGGCGGGCTTGTAGCCTATATGGGTTATAAAACAGCTTGTAACTCAGGCCTTCTATTTCAGTTTATTTATGGACGCATAGGTGTCTTTTTGCCAGTAATATTTCTTGCGCTTCTAACAACAGGCTGGCAGGCAATCGTAGTTGGTGCCTTTGGCTTTGCGTGGGCACAAGACTTTAATAGCTTAACTTTTTATGTGGTCGCAATATTTGGTGGGTTATTATTTACTGCAACGACATACTATGGTGTTAAAGGAATAGAAAGAGTAAGTGTACCGTCTGTTATTATACTTGTAGGCGTAGGTATTTATGCAATTTATGTGAATATTGATAAGGCAGGAGGGTATATTCCATTTTTAGAGATATCTGAAGATATTTCATCAAAAAATCCAATTTCTTTTGCAAATGCAGTTAACTTAGTTGTGGGGGCCTGGATTGTTGGCGCAGTAGTTATGTCAGAATATACTAGGTTTGCAAAAAAAGCCTGGGTGGCGCTTGCTATTCCTTTTATCGTAATGATTATAGCTCAGTGGTTCTTACAAGTTGTGGGCGCTCTAGGTGGAGTTGTTTCTGGTTCAGCAGACTTTACAACAACTTTACTTCAACAAGGTATGATTATAGGAGGCATTGGTCTTATTGGTATGAGTCTTGCCTTGTGGACAAGTGGTGATGCAAACCTTTATCTTCCAGTAATTCAGACTGCCGCAGTTTTTAAAAGGCCAAAGCGTGTAATGGTAATTATTTGGGGGCTGATGGGGACAGTTCTCGGGCTTGGTCTTTATCAATATTTTCTGGATTGGATAATGATGCTTGCTGCGTTAGTACCCCCTCTTATTGGTCCACTAATTGTAGACTACTATATTATTAATAAGTGTAATTATGATACATCTCGTTTAAAGGCATTACATTCATGGAATCCTGCAGCTATAATCTCATACCTTGCCGGAGCATACTTTGCATATAGAGTCACATATGGGCTAACAAAAGTTCCTGATAGCTTGATACCTTCTATATCTGGCTTGCTTGTTTCAATGTTAGTTTATTTCTTGATTTATTTGGCTTGTCTTATTCTCAATAAGAAGATTGGTTATTTAGGAATTATAAAGAAAGAAGATTAATTTTTTTGGATTTTGGTATGTTAAGAAATAAAAATATATTAAGTAATTTACCAAGGCGAAATTTTTTATATTCTTCTTCTTCTTTTAGCTTTATTCAAACTATATCAAATTTAATACCAGAAAAAAATAATCATGGAAAAATCCATAATATTGATAACTTGAATTCAAAGTATAGCAAAATTTTATCATTTCAGATAAAGAATGAATCTATAGACTCTTCACAATTTATAGAAAGTTTTATTAACAAAGCATTAAAGAGATTTGGTCCATTAGATTTAGTTACTTTTCATTCAAGTTCTGTAAGGTTTGATATTAGAACTTTAGAATGTTTTAGGAATTATGCAGAAAAAAATTACTCATATGTTTCGATCAGTGTAGATCGTCCAATATGGTTATCTGAAAGTGAAACATATGTCTTAGATTTAATAATTTGTCCAAATGGTGATTTATGTTTTTCGAGAGACAACAGGCCTATTTCTTTTCAATTAGATTTTGGTTTAATTTCAGTTCATTCTTATAATTCTAAATTGCAAAAGAGAGAATTTTTGGAAATCTTCAATTCTGATATTTTAATTATTAATAATTATGACTTAGGGGGTTATTTAAACGATTTTTTAAAAATGCAGGGTAAAAGAAATAATTACCTAATTTATATGCCTAGTATCAATTCTACTTCTCTTCAAGGAATTACTGTATATGGAGGTAATAATGAAATCATTACTCAGGCAGCTAGTGGCATAAATCAGGGTGTTATTTTTCATCTTGAAAGTCCAAGAAAATCATATCATGCCGGTATAAATGTATGATTGATCTATACAAAGTATTAAGACCAATTTTTTTTCTTTTAGAAGCAGAAAAGGCACATGCCTTAGCATTAAGGACTTTAAGTTCATTTCCAGAGTTTTTTACTCCTGATTCGCAATTCAATAATGGCCTTGGTATAAAGTTATGGGATAAAAATTTTTCAAACCCTATAGGCCTTGCTGCGGGGTTCGATAAGAATGCACAGGTAGTAATTCCTTCATTTAATTTAGGTTTTGGTTTTGTAGAGATTGGTGGAGTAACTTTATTTCCCCAGGATGGGAATTCTAAACCCAGATTATTTCGATTAGTAGATGATGAGGCAATAATCAATAGAATGGGATTTAATAACATTGGTGCAGAAAAGATTTCATCTAAGTTAAGGAGAATTCTATCAAATGGAAAGCCCGGTCCTATTGGAATTAATATAGGCTTAAATAAGGATTCTAATGACTTTATAAGAGATTTTACCAGAATGTTTGAGATGTTTAGTGATTTAACTGATTTAATAATAATTAATGTATCTTCACCAAATACTCGAGGATTGAGGGATCTTCAAAAAATAGATAAGTTAAAGAAAATTATTAGTTCTTTTAGAGATTCTACCGTTAATAGAAATTCACCTTCTCCACCTATTCTAGTAAAAGTTTCACCAGACCTCAGTATTGATCGGTTTGAAAGTATTTGTAATTTGTCATTACATGAAGGTCTTGATGGTTTAGTTATATCAAATACTACAGAAAACCGTGATGGGTTAAGTGGTAAAAATTTTATAAATGAAGAAGGTGGTTTAAGTGGGAGACCTCTCTTTAATAAATCAACATCTATGTTAGGAATGGCATATCAGATTACAGGTGGAAAGGTTCCACTCATAGGTGTAGGGGGTATATCAAATGGCTTTGACGCTTATACTAAAATCAAAGCTGGTGCAAGCCTTGTACAAATCTATTCATCTTTAGTTTTTAATGGCCCTTTAGTAGTTAAAAAAATTAAAGAAGAACTGAGGCAAAATCTAATATCAGATGGTTTCAATAGTTTATCTGAAGCTATAGGAATAGATCATAGACAAGGAGGCATCACCTGAAAGAAATATTAGGATTATCTTCGGTTAAAGACCATTTTGATGGATTTATTTTAGACCTGTGGGGGCTTATTCATGATGGCGTAAAGGTATATGAAGGGGTTTTAAATACTTTTGCGGAGTTGAAAAAAAATAATATTAAAACGGTACTCCTTTCTAATGCTCCTCGAAGGAGTGAGTCATTGGTATCTAGTATGGAATCGATGGGGATTAATAGAGCTTTATATAATGAGATTTATTCTTCGGGGGAGGCTACATGGGAGGAATTTATAAACCGAAGTGATCCTTTTTTCTCTTCATTGGGGAAAAAAGTATTTCATATTGGTCCAGAAAGAGACAATAGTATATTAGAACAAACTGATATTGTTAAAGTTAAAGACTTAGTCCATGCAGACTTTATCCTGAACACAGGTCCTTCATTATTTACTCATACATTAGATGATTATGAGCTGGTTCTAAGTCAGTCTATGAAAATAAAATTACCAATGGTATGTGCTAATCCAGATGAAGTAGTCATTAGAGATGGAAAAAAAGTAATCTGTGCTGGATTAATTGCAAAAAGATATTCAGAGCTTGGAGGTAAAGTTGTTTACAGGGGTAAGCCTGACCCGAGAATATACGAGCTCTCAATGGAAAAGTTAAATTGTTTAGACAAAGATAGAATTGCTATAATAGGGGACTCTCTTGATACAGATATAGCAGGTGCCAAGGCATCTGGTATAAAATCAATCTGGTGTACGGGTGGTATTCATGCTAAGGAGCTTGGAGTTAATTATGGTGCCCCTGCAAAACTAGATGTGGCAAAAAAGCTTGCAGACCAAAGTAATTTAAAACCTTGGAGTATTATTCCTGGTTTTTACTGGTAGACCTCTTGAGGAATGCATATATGAATGGTGCAATTAGTAATAGGGTAGATATTCTTATAATATGATGTGTTGTCACAAAACTTACATCCTGTCCTAGTGATAGAGCGATAAGGCTCATTTCAGTAACACCTCCAGGAGTTATTGCAAGAAGGAGTAAAATTGGGTCAATTTTAAATAATTTGCCAAATATAAATGCAGCTAAGAAGCAAAATAAAATACTACCTGAAGTAATTATTATTGATAGTAAAATTGTTTCTTTTGTTTTAGGGAACTTTATTCCCTTAAATCTTGTCCCAATTTTAGTTCCAAGAATTATTTGTGCGGCAATAAGAAAATAGTTTGGTGGAGTTGCTAAACTTATTGAAGAAATATGAATAATAGCACTTATAAAAAAAGGTACCACAAATGACCCTGCTGGAATCTTTAAAACCTTTCCTAACCATAAACCTATAATTCCACTTAAAAATAAAATAATATATTCATATAAACCATAATTTTTTTGCTCTTCAAAAAGTATTCTATCTCCATCAAAGTTGGTCAAGTACGTTATTGTAAAAGGTATTGTAAACGCTATCATTACAACTCTAATTGTATGGCATAAGGCAATTACTTCACCTTTCCCGCCGTTTGCTAAACCAATCGATGTACTTTCTGTAAGGCCTGCTGGGAGTGCAGAGAAAAAGGAGGTAGCAAAATCATAACCATTCTTCTTTAAGAAAGAGGTTATTATCAAGGTAAGTAAGGTAATAAATGTTAGTAAGATAAATATAGATAAAAACCAGGTTTTCATTTGCAGAAATATTTCTGGACTAAAATTACTTCCTAAGCTTACTCCAATTACTGCAATTGAAATTTTATACATTATTTCAGGAATTGTTATTTTTTGATTAAAGGCGGAGAGAATTGAGCTTAATGCCAAAGGCCCAAGAATCCATGGCAAGGGCATTGAAAGGTAGAAAAATAATAAACCTCCAATGCTACCAATAATTAAGCTAAATATTAAATTCAAGTTTTATACATTTCTAAATATAGACTATTGAGAGAATTGTTCAGATAGTATTCGTTCTTCTAGATTATGTTCTGGGTCGAAAAGAAGAGTAATTGATTTAGTTTTATCTTTTTCAATTATTACTTTAGTAACATCCCTGTATTCAGTCCTGTCAGCAACTGCACTGATGGGGCGTTTTGTTGGTTCAATAACTTCAATTCTTATCTGTGAATTATTTGGTACAATTGCTCCTCTCCATCTTCTTGGCCTGAAAGCGCTAATGGATGTTATTGCTAGAATATTTGCTCCAAGTGGTAGTACTGGTCCATCTACAGATAGATTATATGCTGTACTTCCTGCTGGTGTACATATTAAAACTCCATCGCAAATTAGTTCTTCAAGACGACATTTATTATTTACATATATTCTTAGTTTAGCTGCTTGTCTTGTTTCTCTTAATAGTGATACTTCATTAATAGCATTAGCAATTCTAGTTTCTCCATTAGAACTTATAGTTTGCATTTTTAGAGGGTGTAATATTACTTTTTCTGACTTTGAGACTCTATCAAGTAGGTTATCTTCTTTATACTCGTTCATTAGGAAACCTATAGAACCTCTATGCATACCATAAACTGGTTTAGATGTTGGTAGATATTTATGTAAGGTTTCAAGCATGAAGCCGTCTCCCCCAAGTGCAACTATCATATCTGATTTTTCAGGACTAGCTTGTTCATACTTTGATAAAAGTCTATTGAGTGCTTTATTAGCTTCATCGGAGCTACTAGCAACAAAATGTAAATTCTTCTTTGGCATATTTTAAAAAGATTTATTATAAAATATAAACCTATCCTCCTGTTACACTCATATGACGCTTGACTGATGGTTTAAGATATTTTTTATTAATTATAAAATCATGCTCTTTGGGTTTTGTGAGCATTGCTTGATAAATAAGATCATTGACTTTTTCATAATTATTACTTGTTCTTACTATTTCTCCAAGATCTACAAAATCATCTTGCCCAAGGCACATATATAGCTTTCCGGTACACGTGAGTCTTACTCTATTACATGTTGAGCAAAAATTATGGGATAATGGTGAAATAAAACCAACATTAATTCCTGCTTCATTACAATACAGATATCTAGCCGGACCTGACGTTTCATATTTAATATCGTTAAACGTCCAGGATTTTTCTAGAGATGCTCTGAGCATGTTTAGAGGAAGAAAACTTTTATTTCTATCTTGTTGAACTTCCCCCATAGGCATTGTTTCTATAAATGTTATATCAAAATTATGTTTACCACACCATTCAATTAGATTATCAAATTCATAATCATTAAAGTTGCGAAGTGCTACTGTATTGATTTTTATTTTGAGCCCTTCAGATTTTGCAGCCATAATACCCGAAATCACCTTATCAAGATTACCCCATCTTGTTATTTTATTATATTTGAGGTGATTCAATGTATCTAGCGATACGTTAATTCTCTTGATTCCTGATTTAAATAATTGATCTGAATACTTTTTTAAATGCATGCCATTAGTTGTTATAGTAAGTTCATCTAATTCACCTGGTTTAATGTGTTTCCCAAGATTTGTGATCAAAGAAATCACATTTTTTCTGACAAGAGGCTCACCTCCAGTTAGTCTAATTTTCTTCACACCCAAATCGATAAATGTGGAGCACAATTTATATAATTCTTCCAGAGACAGAACTTCTTTTTTGGGGAGAAAAACCATATTTTCTTCCATACAATAAAGGCATCTAAGGTCACATCTGTCAGTTACAGAAACCCGAAGGTAAGAAATTTTACGGTTAAATTGGTCTTTTAACATTTCATTTTGCTAACTAGTAAATAAGAAATTCTTCTTAGGTTAAGTATTTTAGTCAAGAGTTTGTGAAAAGTCTAAATTATCTCTATTTGATAGGCCTTGTTTAGTCTTATCTAATATAAAATCACCTATAACAAGGATGTCAAGTCCAGTGTTCATAAAACATCTGTATGCATCCTCAGGGGTGCATACAATTGGTTCACCTCTAATATTAAAACTTGTGTTGATTAGGATGGGGATATCAGTTAGCTGATTAAATTTTGCAATTAGATAATAAAATTTTTTGTTATTATACTTATTTACACTCTGAATGCGTGAAGAATAGTCAATATGTGTTATTGCAGGAACAACTGAGCGAATTTCTTTAACCTTATTTATTCCATTTAATTTAGTTTCTTTGTCTGACGGATATATTCTGTATTCATCTTTTATTTTAGCGGTATACATCATATAGGGACTTTCACAGTCTATATTAAACCATTTCTCTAATTCTTCCTCAAGTATTGCTGGTGCAAAAGGCCTAAAACTCTCTCTAAATTTTACCTTAAGGTTTAGATTCGTTTGCATATCTGGGTCAGATGGATTAGCCAAAATTGATCTTGCGCCTAATGCCCTTGGCCCAAATTCCATTCTTCCTTGGAACCAGCCAACGGACTTATTATTCGCTAATGCATTAGCTGTAAGTTCTATTATCTCTTCTTCATCATATTTATTATACTTAGCATTTAATTTATTAAGGCTCTTCTCAATAGATAAATTACTAAAAGAGGGTCCTAAATATGCTCCTTTCATGGAATCATTTTTTTTATGCTCTCTTTTATTATTTAAGTACGAAAAGTGAGCGTATAAAGCCGACCCAAGAGCACCACCTGCATCACCTGCAGCTGGCTGGATCCAAATATTTTCGAAAATTTTTGAATTTTGAATTTTTCCATTTGCAACGCAGTTTAATGCTACTCCTCCCGCAAGGCATAAATTCTTGTGATTTGTTTCAGTTTTAATATTTTTTACTAATTTTAAAATTATTTCTTCTGTTACAGATTGAATAGATGCAGCAAGATCCATATTTATTTTTTTTATTTTAGACTCAGGCTCTCTTGGTTTGCAATTGAATAATTTACTAAAGTTTTCATTCGTCATTTTTAAACCTGTAGAGTATTCGAAGTAATGTTGATTGAGTCTGAATGAACCATCATTTTTTACGTCAATTAAATTCTCTAAAATTTTATCTACATACTTAGGTTCACCATAAGGTGCAAGCCCCATTAGTTTATATTCTCCTGAGTTTACTTTAAAGCCATTAAAAAAAGTAAAGGCAGAGTAGAGAAGCCCTAAAGAATGTGGAAAATGTATTTCTTTTTTTATTGATATATTATTTTGTTCTCCAACAGCAAAAGAAGTAGTTGTCCATTCACCAACTCCATCAAGAGTGAGGATAGCAGAGGATTGAAAAGGAGATGGGTAGAATGCTGAAGCAGCATGACTCAAATGATGCTCTGAAAATAACAGTCTTGATTTCCAGTTGATATTTTTATCGTACGACTCTAAGAATTTAATTAACATTTTTTTTTTGGAATAATTTTTCTTTTATCCAAATGGGTATAGCAACTTTAAATGAACCAAATCCTTCAGGAGAAAATGAAGCATAGGTCTCTAAGAGCCTCTCCCATTTAAGGAATGGCTTTTCATAGAAAATAATATAATCAATATCTTTTGGTTTAAGATTTTCTGATTCCATGCAGTACTCAAATGCATTTTTAGGTAAAGAGGAGTCATGCTTAATTCTTGTAAAACGTTCTTCTTGAGCTGCTGATTTAATTTCACCATCAATGACAAGTGCTGCAGCACTATCGTGATATAAAGATGAAATACCAATTATTTTAACCATTTATAATTTTCATTAAAAGATTGTGTATATAAATGGAGCAATTGCACTTCCTTCTGCTAGTACAATTAAACCTCCAAAGATAAGTATTAGAATTACCATTGGCAAAAGCCAGAATTTTTTTCTGACTCTTAAAAATTCCCAAAATTCTATTATAAAATCCATGTTACATGATTCTCAAAATTGTTTATTTAATGATTCCGGATCTGGTCCAGGTGGATATCTTTTCACCCAGTAACTGTCTAAGCCTTTATTAAAATTCTTTTTCATAGGATCTTTTCCCGAAAGGCGCAAGTAAATTCCAGATGGTATTACAGCAAATATGAATAGAAGCATTAGTATTGCAGGATTTATTATTGACCTAACTATTCCTCCGATTTTGTGTAAAACCCATGATAGAGGATATAGAAGAGCTGGAGTAAATATAGAAATTAAAATCACTAATAAAGAGACAGCAAATCCCTCGATAATGATATCATTATCGTTCTTCAACGGCCAGAGGCTAAAGATTACTAAAATCATAGCAATAAAATAACCAACTAGCATATTTGATGGTTTTTTTAAGATCACCTTCGATCTGTCAAAGTTTTCGTGATTTTGACTCATAAAGTTTAAAAACCTATGTTTTTTATGTTATTCTAAACTATCATTCTACATTGCTACAGTATTTTATACATTTCTTATTTAATTTAAATATTTTCCTGAGGTTCTCATGGTTAAAACTAAGTCAAAAAGGTTTTATCTAGACTCACTTTTTGGACAACTCCATGTTAGAGAAACTAGGCCTAATAAGGAAGAGTCTAAGCCAAAAAGACCAGTAATATGTTTCCATCAATCACCACTCTCAGGTACACAATATAAAGTTTTTCAAAATGAGCTTGGTAGGGATAGGTTAGTATATTGTCCAGATACTCCAGGATTTGGTGGTTCTGATATTCCCTATGATGAGGTAACAATTTCTCAGTATGCAGATTCAATGTTACCATTGTTAGAAAAATTAAAAGAAGAAACCACTTTTGATTCTTTTGATGTACTTGGTGGCCATACAGGTAGTGTTATCGCTTTAGAAATCGCCTTGAATAAACCAGATTTAATTAATAAGATTATTTTACCCTCAATTGCTTTTTTTTCTGAAGAGGAAAGGAAGGAAATTAAGAATAAATTTGTGAATGTGCCTGCATATTTTTCAGATCCGAAATTTGTTTCTAGAATTTATTCAGATACTGTCCTTAATTCAACTACTCCTATAAGTGAGGATCGAAAACTTGAGTTGTTTGCAGAGAGGTTAAGGTCTGGTTTGACTGCATGGTATGCACCTAATGCTGTTACGTCATATAACTCTCTTGAAGCCCTTAAAAAGACAACCCACAAAGTTCTTATTATTCTTCTGGAGGATATGTTATTAGATAATAGCTTGAGAGCAAGTAAGTTTATAGAAAATTGTGTCATTAAGGATTTACGACATATTTCACACACTAATGCATGGGACGTTGATCACAAGGAAATAATACAAGAGATAAAAATGTTTTTAGAGTAAATTCTTAATTAACTACCAGTTTAAAAACTTTTGACCCAATAATTTTCCCATTGTGAGGCAACCTCCAACACTTGAACCCCCTAGATATGCATTGCCCCAAATGCCCATTCCTAACATTTCACCCCCAGCGTAAAGGTTCTTAAATGGTTTATTATTTTTATCTAGAACCTTAAGATTATCATCACAAACAATCCCCCCAAAGCTAACAACTGAGATAGCATAATGTTTGATTGCATAAAATGGTTTATACTCTATAGGTAATGGCATATGCTCTCTTCCCCATGAGTCTGAATTAGCTTTTCTTCCTAAGTTAAACTGTTTAATGGTACTATAGAGGTTGTCAAAAGGAAGATTACATTTTTTTGCAAGTTCATCTAATGTCTCAGCCTTGCAAAAGTCGGAGTGAGTTTTAAATGCCCTATCAATTTTGGCATCGTCCCACCTGAATAAAGGAGGAGATTCTTTGTTAATGGTTTCATCATAAATTAACCAGCACGACCAGTCCGGTTGATTCATTATAGTTCTTTCTCGGAAATCTTGGCTAAGTTCCTCTTCATTAAGAAACCTTTTCCCATTATTATTTACAAAGATTTCCCAGGGCTTTCTTATTGCTGGAAATGTAAGAGTATGAATCCAATAATCATCTTCATTATCAATATCTATTGTCCCTCCAAATGTAGTAATAAGATTATCTTTTAGACCAATCTTCGCCCCTAGCTTTAAGGCTGCTTTAATACCGTCCCCATTTGAGTGTTTATATGTATAAACTCTTTTTGGTCGATTGTGGTATTCCTTCCAAAGTTCATCAGAGTTTGAATAACCACCGCATGCTAATAATATGGATTTAGCATATATACTTTGTTCGCTCCCTGACTCGTCAACTGCAACAATCCCTTCAACAACTCCATCAGAACCAGATATTATATTTTTCATCCGCGTATTAAGCTTAAGTTCACATTTCCCTTCTTTAACTATTTTCATAAGGGCAGATTTTAGAACGGGTATATAAGTCTTACCTCCACCAGAGGGGGTTGTAATTCTTGCAATTTTATATGGCTCGTGACCTGCAGCAGCGACTGGTTGATTTTCAGGGTATTCTAATCCAATTGATAAAAGCCATTCTAGTGTATCAGCAGAATTTTCTTGCCATAACTTTAGCTTGGCTATATCTCCTGTTCCATGATTGATATTTATTGACTCATCAAAATGATTTTCAGGAGTATCTTTGATGCCTTTTTTATTTTGTAATGAAGACCCTGCAGCACTAAGAGACCCTGATGATAGATGTAATGTGCCCCCGACTTTTTCAGCTGAATCAATTAATATAACATTTGCACCTCTATTTGTTGCAAAAATTGCTGCAGGAATTCCAGTAGTACCTGCCCCAACAATTAAAACATCGCATTTATTTCCCACTATTTATCTCCATACATAAAATTTACAAAATTAAACTGCAGTTCCCCCTACAGTCAAAGAATCAATTTTCAATGTTGGTTGGCCAACCCCTACAGGCACACCTTGTCCTTCTTTTCCGCAGGTTCCTATTCCTGGATCAAGGGACATGTCATTACCAATCATTGAAACTTTAGTTAAGCAATCTGGTCCATTTCCAATAAGAGTAGCACCTTTAACTGGGCTAGTTACTTTTCCATCCTCAATCAAGTAAGCTTCAGTTGCAGAGAAAACAAATTTTCCGGATGTTATATCAACTTGGCCTCCTCCAAAGTTAACTGCATAAAGTCCTTTTTTTACGGAATTTATAATCTCAAGAGGATTGTGACCGCCTGCTGCCATATAAGTATTTGTCATTCTAGGCATTGGCGTATGTGCGTAAGACTCTCTTCTTCCATTTCCAGTCGACTTTTTACCCATCAATCTTGAATTTTGTCTATCTTGAATAAGCCCCACCAGTATGCCATTTTCTATAAGTGTTGTTGAAGCAGAAGGAGTCCCTTCATCATCAATTGTTAGAGAGCCTCTTCTGTCAGGAATTGTACCATCATCAACTACTGTTACACCACTTGATGCAACTTGTTTTCCCATTAGTTCAGAAAATGCAGAAGTCTTCTTTCTATTAAAATCTCCTTCCAAGCCATGACCAATTGCTTCATGTAAGAGTATTCCTGGCCAGCCAGGGCCAAGCACTACTGGCATTTCTCCTCCTGGTGTATCTATACTATCAAGGTTAACTAGAGCTTGCCTTAGTGCTTCATCAACAGAATTTTTCCAAATTTCCTTTTTTAAAAAATGTAAGTATGAACCTCTTCCTCCGGTGCCATAAGAGCCTACTTCCATCCTTCCATCTTTCTCAACAACTATTGAAATATTTAGTCTAATAAGGGGTCTAATATCACTTGTAACATATCCATCATTTTTTATGATTTGAATAGCTTGCCATTCGGCACTTAAGCCAGCTGAAACTTGTTTAACATTACTATTCAAGTTTCTTGCATACTTATCTATTTCCTTGAGCGTACTAACTTTTCTTTCGTATGGTATTAGTGGTAGCTCATTTTTATTGCTGTATAATGACTGATTAGTTTTAATGATTTGATCACCAATCCTACCTTTATAACCCTTTTTTACAGTAGTAATCTTTTTTATGGCATTAATGATAGATTTTTCATTTAGATCAGAAGAGTGAGAATAGCCAATAATTTCTCCGCATAGTGCTCTAAAACCAAAACCTTTTGAACTTTCAAAACTGGAACCACGAATATGACCGTCATCAAAAGTAATATTTTCATTTTGGCAGTACTCTAAGAAAAGTTCGCCATCGTCACATCCAACCAGACCTTCATTAATTACTTTGATTATGTTTTCTTTATTTAGGTCATTTTTTTCAAAAAAAATTTTATCCGTTATAGATAAATTATCCATTTTAGGTACATCCAAAAAGTAAATTAAGGGTTAAATGATGTATAATTTCAGAAAAAACTCTCATTGTAAATGTATCTAGATAGAATTACGCTGATTGAAAAAAGTATTAGAGCAAATGCTTGATGGAAAATAGCCAGCCATATTGGTACCAAATATAACAATGTACTAATTCCAAGTAAGGCTTGTATTATTACCGAGGCGGCAAGAAAAACTGCAAGGTACCTAACCTTATTGCTAGTTACACAAGCTATTTTTATTGAGGAAGCTAGAATTAATATAACTAGTAAAGTAGCAAGCATTCTATGGTTAAATTGAACAGTTATAGTATTTTCAAACCAATTCAGGTAAAACGGACTCATATCGTATAGCCCGTCTGGTATTATTTTATCACCCATTAGAGGAAATGTATTATAGGCTAATCCTGCATCAAGGCCTGCAACAAATGCTCCAGAAATCACAACAAAAAAAATCATAAGGCTAGAAAAAATCGAAATATAGAATATTTTTTTTTGAATAAGATTGGTTCTGTCGTCTTTAGAAAAATCGTTATTCTTTATACCAGGTATAATCCATAAGATCATACCATAAATAAGAAAGGCCAGAGATAAATGTAAAGCGAGACGATACTGACTCACTTCGGGGTTTAGCACTAAGCCACTTTGTACCATATACCAACCCATTAAACCCTGTGCACCTCCTAGGCATATTAGAAAGCCCAGGATAATGGTTAAGCTTCCACTAATTTTCCCTCTAAAAAAGAAATAAATAAAGGGAATAACAAAGACTATTCCAATAATTCTCCCCCATAATCGATGAAAATACTCCAACCAGAATATTTTTTTAAAATCTTTTATCTCCATCCAAGAATTAATAAGATTAAATTCTGGAGAAGTTTGGTACTTTTTAAACTCAATCATCCAGTCTTTGTCCGTAAATGGAGGGAAAAAATTTAGAGGTTGCCATTCTACCATTGATAGGCCAGAACCCGTAAGTCTCGTAGCTCCTCCTATTATCACCATTAGAAATATCATAAATGCTGAAAAAACTAACCAAAACCTTATAAGTTTGGCATCTTGATTTGGTAAATAATATAAGCTTAACACTAATTATTCCTAGTAAAATGGCATAGATATCTTAAAAATTAGGTTAATAGGGGTATAGATATCAATTTTTTTCCCTACAGGTGTTGACGTTTATTAAAGTAAACACTATGTAGTTAGCACTCTTAGACTTAGAGTGCTAATGAGTAAATACTGTTTACAATAAACTTACGTATAAAAGGAGGTTTTGGATGAAATTTCGACCCCTACATGATCGGGTTGTGGTCAAACGCCTAGATTCAGATGAAAAATCTGCAGGTGGGATTATAATACCCGATACTGCTCAAGAAAAGCCAATGGAGGGCAAGGTTATTGCTGTTGGTCCAGGAGCAAGAGGTGACGACGGAAAAATTAATAAGCTTGATGTTAAAAAAGGCGACCGTATTCTTTTTGGAAAGTGGTCTGGAACAGAAGTAAAGATTGATGGGGATGACCTATTAATTATGAAAGAGTCCGACATCATGGGAATTTTGGATTAATTCCAATTGTCGATTTAAAAATTTTAAAATTAAGGGAATAAAATTATTATGGCTAAAGAAGTCAAATTTTCAACCGATGCTCGTGACCGAATGTTGCGAGGTGTCGATACTCTGGCAAATGCTGTAAAGGTTACCTTAGGTCCAAAAGGGCGAAATGTAGTCATGGACAAGGCTTTTGGAGCGCCTAGGATAACTAAGGATGGGGTTACTGTGGCAAAAGATATTGAGCTTGATGATAAGTTCGAAAACATGGGCGCTCAAATGGTTAAAGAAGTTGCTTCAAAAACCGCAGATATTGCTGGTGACGGTACAACAACTGCAACAGTTTTAGCGCAGTCAATTGTAAGAGAGGGTGCTAAAGCAGTTGCTGCTGGAATGAATCCCATGGATTTAAAGCGTGGGATAGATAAAGCTGTTTTGGCAGTTATTGGTAATCTTACTCGTCAGTCTAAAAAAGTTAAAACTAGCGAAGAAATTTCTCAAGTTGGAACTATTTCATCTAACGGCTCACGTGATATTGGAGAAATTATCTCTGAGGCAATGGAAGAGGTTGGTAAAGAGGGTGTTATCACTGTTGAGGAGGCCAAAGGTCTCGAAACTGAATTGAGTGTTGTTGAAGGTATGCAATTTGATAGAGGTTATCTATCACCCTATTTTATTACTAATGCAGAAAAAATGATTTGTGAATTTGAGAATCCATATGTGCTTATTCATGAGAAAAAGTTATCTTCATTACAGCCACTTCTGCCAATTCTTGAGGCTGTTGTTCAGGCTTCAAGGCCTTTAGTCATTATTGCTGAAGATATTGAAGGTGAAGCTTTAGCAACTCTAGTGGTTAATCGTCTAAGGGGTGGTTTGAAAGTTGCAGCAGTCAAGGCCCCTGGTTTTGGTGATAGAAGAAAAGCAATGCTTGAAGATATTGCTATTCTAACTAAAGGTCAGGTAATTTCTGAGGACGTAGGTATAAAGCTTGAAAATGTTACTCTTGAGATGCTTGGAGAAGCTAAAAATATCGAAATTACAAAAGAAGAAACTACTATTGTCGAAGGGCAAGGGAAAAAAGCTGACATTCATGGAAGGTGTGAGCAAATTCGTCGTCAGATTGAAGAGACAACCTCTGATTATGACCGTGAAAAATTAGAGGAGCGTCTTGCAAAACTCGCAGGTGGAGTTGCTGTAATTAGAGTCGGTGGAGCTACAGAAGTTGAAGTGAAAGAGAAGAAAGATCGGGTTGATGATGCACTTCACGCTACAAGAGCTGCTGTTGAGGAAGGTATAGTACCTGGTGGTGGAGTTGCTCTTCTAAGGTCTGTAAAGTCTCTTGATAAAGTTGAGACTGACAATGACGATCAAGAAGTCGGTGCTAAGATTGTAGCAAGAGCTCTTGTCAGTCCATTAAAACAAATTGCCCAAAATGCTGGAGAAGACGGTGGTGTTGTAGCTGGAAAAGTAAGTGAAGCTAAAACAGCATCTACTGGTTTTGATGCTCAATCTGGGAAGTATGTTGATATGGTAAAGGCGGGGATTATTGACCCAACTAAAGTTGTTAGAATAGCTCTGCAAGATGCAGCTTCAGTAGCTGGTTTATTGATAACGACTGAGGCAATGATTGCTGACATACCAGAGAAAAAAGATCCTCCAATGGGCCCTCCTGGTGGTGGAATGCCTGATATGGGCGGAATGGGAGGAATGGGAGGAATGATGTAATCTTCTCCTTCATTAAAATTACTAAGGGCTGCTTCGTGCAGCCCTTTTCTTTTTGATCTAAGTGAACAATTATCTAAGAACTAAATACAATGCCATCAAAGTCATTCATTAAACTGATTTTTTTATTGTTATTTCTATCAATTGGCCCGGCATCAATTGCTTTTTTATATACAAGAACTGGTGGCTTAGAGTCACGGAGAGAGATCCATTTCCACAAAACCTTAAGATATATATTTATGAGTAATGTTGAGTCTGTAGACTTACAAACTTTGACAGACTGGCCATGGGAAACGGTATGTATTTTTAATAGTAATACTTCTGAAGATCAGGTTAATTCACTAATTGGTTTTAATTATGAAAATTATAGCCAGTTAACTTGGGTACATTTAAGCGACCATTGGACATTCCTTTTCATTGATAAAATAAGAGAGACAAATTGGGGAATGCATCGACCTGTGATTGCCATAAGAGTGCCATTCTATGAAATTGCAAGGTACGATGGGCCAAAAGGAGGGAAATGTGTAAGCAGTGAGGATGCAAATCTCCTTATAAGGCGTGGAGGTTTTTCAAAAGACTCCAGCCCTATTTTTGCTACAATTTCAGAAAAATAAAAGGAGTTTTAACCTTTATTTGGCTTTAATAGGAAAAGACCATCTTCAATACTTATTATTTTACTTGGCTTTGATAAATTAAATTTTATTGAAAGATCTTCTAGTAGACTATCCACATCTTTATTTGATGTATGAGGGAACTTTTGTAAATGGAAATCTTTTAAATCAAAACTTTTTTTTCTTCTATCCTTCAACTTTTCAAGTTTAGAAATATCAATTTGCTCATTTCTTGAGTTTTTCTCATAAAATTTGAAAAGAGCATCCGCAACTTCACTTGAAATCAATTTGTTCTTATTCCTTTTAATATAATAATTAAGATTTGAGGATTTTTTAATACTTTTATTCGATATTTTCTTATCTATTATATTTATAATATCTTTTAAATTTTTTGCTGGGTAGTTAAGCGAGCTTGATAATCCAACATCTGGGTCAACTAGACCTTCTCCCTCAAACCTTATTGCTTTTATTCCTTTTAGTGCAGCTTCAACACCTGATCCACAGCCAGTAACATGAATCATTATATCTGAATTTCTTAATGAGTCAGTTAATGGACCTTTATTATCAATTTTTATATTTTGAATTGATGCATCTAGTATTTCATGCCAAAGTTTTTCATTCTCGATGGGATGTGGCCTGACGATAATATCATAATCCTTATAATGTTTTGCTACTCCCTCGATAACTGATTTGAATTGGGGTATCATCTTTACTTCAAATTCTGCAATATCAAACATTAATTTTGATAGCTCTTCAACCATCTCTTTAGAAGGGCTTACAGAGCCAGAAATTAGTGTTTGCTGAATAGTTTTAGAAAAACTTCTTCCTTTTGGATTTACATTTCCACTCATTGTACAGAATAAGATATTTTTTCTTTTATTGTTAGATAAGTATAAATCCTCATCATTAAGAAGGTCTATTTTTGGGTTACCTGTAAGTTGTATTTTAGAATCTGCTATATTTAAATTTTTTACCCAAGAGTTTAAATGTTTTTCTCCTTGAACAAGAATCAAATCTGTAACATTTATTGCAAGTGGCTCAACGTTGAGGTTTAGCGCTCTTTTACTAACGCTTCTGCCAAAAGCTTCTTCATCTAGGGCAGCAATAATATGTTTTCCATTTCCTATTGCTATAGCCATATTATTTGCATCTATGGCATTTAAGGTCTTAAATAAAATTACTCCCGGGGGTAAATCAGAAAATTGGCCCATACTAAGTACCCATGTTCTTCCAAAAACGACATTAAACCCTCTCTCTGCAGCAGTGATAGCTAAAAGCGCTTTGGATTCAAACTCCCGTGCTTTAACTTCAATTGGTAGATATAAAATCGGGTAAACTTTTCTTTCAGAGATTTTTGGAAGTCTTTCAAGGTTGAATGGCTTAATTGGTGTAGTTTTTTGATTTATTATTTTTTGGAAAAATTTAATTATACCTATAAAAGTATTTTGTGCCTCCTTCCATTTCTTATCAAATAGTGCACTTGTACCAAGAGTACTTATTGCCTCAACATTTTGAAGTCCTAGCTCAATTTTTCCATCTACTGAATCTCTTTGAATAGCAAATTTTGCATGTTTTACTGACTCAGGCCAATTGCCAGTTTTAGAATAACATTCAGATATAAGATATCTTGCTGGAATTTGTTGCGGATTTATGTCAATAAGTATTAAAAGATACTTTATTGCTTCTGAGTATAATTTCTTCTTTGAAAAACAAAGAGATATTTCAAAGAGAGCTAGGGTGTTTTTATTATTTTTATTAAGTATCTTAAGGCAAATACTTATTGCTTTATCAATTTTTTTAATATCAGTTGGTGGTTTTATTAAATTTCTTACTGTATTAATATATATTTCATTGGATTCAGTCATATTATTTTACTATTCAGATAAATAATCAAATTTGCCAAAACTTTCAGCTAAACTTTAATATATTTGTGGGTAATAAGAAAATGATAAATTATTTAGATGAAGCAAATCAAAGTAAAGCATGGCCTTTTGTTCAAGCTAGGTCCCTATTAGACAAGTTTAATAAGAACAGTATTAGAAAAGATTATATATTATTTGAAACTGGTTACGGTCCATCAGGTCTTCCGCATATTGGTACTTTTGCAGAAGTAGTTAGAACTACGATGGTTAGAAATGCTTTTAGTATATTAGAGCCCAAAATTCCTTCAAAATTATTCACTTTTTCAGATGATATGGATGGATTAAGAAAAGTACCAGAAAATATTCCAAATCAGGACTTGCTAGAATCACATATTGGTAAGCCTCTAACTTCAGTACCTGACCCGTTTGAGAAGCATGAAAGTTTTGGTCATAGCAATAATAGTAGATTGAAGGGTTTTTTGGACTCTTTTGGTTTTGAATATGAGTTCAAGAGTTCAACTGAGTGCTATAAATCAGGACAATTTGACAACGCTCTAATATCAATTTTACAAAATTATGATAAGGTTATGGAAATAATTCTCCCAACACTTGGTCCTGAGAGACAATTAACATATTCACCATTCCTTCCAATATGCAAGAAATCAGGTAAGGTTCTGCAAGTTCCAATTATAGAAAAAGATACTGATGCTGGGACAATTATTTATGAAGACAGTAATGGCTCAAAAATTGAAGTTCCCGTAACTGGAGGTGCGTGCAAGTTGCAGTGGAAATGTGATTGGGCAATGAGATGGTTTGCATTAGGTGTTGATTATGAAATGGCTGGAAAAGATCTAATTGACTCAGTAAAGCTTTCTTCAAAAATTTGCAGAACGATTGGGGGTGTACCTCCTCAAAACCTAATTTATGAGTTATTTTTAGACGAAAATGGACAAAAGATCTCAAAATCCAAGGGCAATGGAATATCGGTTGAAGATTGGTTGAACTATGCACCAATTGAGAGCCTGTCTTATTTTATATATCAAAAACCATCATCTGCTAAGAGACTATCTTTTGAGACTATCCCAAAGTCAGTAGATGAGTATTTGTCAAGTAAGTCATCCTATTTTGATCAAGATTTAAAATCTAAATGCACTAATCCTGTCTTTCATGTTCATAATGGTGATCCTCACAGGGAAATTCATGGTGTAAGCTTTAGTCTTCTACTCAATTTAGTAAGCGTTTGCCATACTGATGACCCCAAAATTATTTGGTACTATATTAATAGATATTACGAAGGATTATCTGAGGCAAATAATAAGGAATTAGGACAATTAATAGACTTTTCTATTTCTTACTATAGAGACTTTGTTCTACCCAACAAGGAATATAGAATCCCAAGTGAGAAAGAATGTGATGCTCTTAAAAGCTTGAAAAGTCTTTTACAGGAAGCTGATCATAAACTAAATTCTGAACAAATTCAGCAGTTAGTTTATGACGTAGGTAAGGAGTACTCATCAGAATTTACAAGCCTGAGAGATTGGTTTAAAGCTCTTTATGAAATACTACTTGGTCAAGAGCAGGGGCCTAGGATAGGTTCTTTTATCTCTCTCTATGGCGTAGATGAAACCATTAAGCTTATAGAAACCATATTATCAAAAACTAAGGATTAAGACTCTGAAATTAAGCAGAGCTATAAAATTCAAATTCATCCTCAGAGAAGCTCATAATTGACTCGCCCCCAGCCATTATTATTGAAAACAGACTTCCTGTTTCAGGTAATATTTTATCAAAATAGAATTTTGCTGTTTTTAACTTCGCCCTATAAAAACCTGTTTCATCGTTTTCTAACATTTCAATACAGACTTTAGATGTTTTGGCCCACATGTATGCAATTGCTACATAACCAAATAAATTAAGATATTCACTTGCAGAAGATCCTACTTCGTCCTTATTACTCAAGCCTTTTTGAGCAATTATCGCCGTAGCTTGCTGCAGTCGCCCAAAGGCTTTGGCTAACCCTAAAATATAAAATTCAAGTTCTTTATTTGCACTATTTTTCTGGATAAATTCTTCAACTGGATGGAAGAAGGATCTTAGGTATCTTCCATAGTCTGTTGGCATTTTTCTTCCAACTAAATCAAGTGCCTGAACTCCATTAGTGCCTTCATAAATTTGAGTAATTCTTGCGTCTCTTACAAACTGTTCCATACCATATTCATGAATATACCCATGTCCACCAAAAATTTGTAAACTAGTGTTTGTTGCATTAAAACCTTTATCTGTACAAAAAGCTTTTACAATAGGGGTCATTAGTTGAACTAGATCATCGGCATTTTTTTTATCTTCAAGGTTGTCTGATTTTTCTGCAATATCTAAATTTAAGGCAGTCCAGAGACTTATAGCTCTCATTCCTTCTGTTAGTGATTTTACAGTAAGGAGATTTTTTCTAACATCTGGATGAACAAGAATAGAGTCGGCAACCTTCTCAGGGCTTTTAGAGCCAGTAAGAGCCCTACCTTGCAATCTATCTTGGGCATAAGCAAGAGCATTTTGGTAAGAAACTTCGGCAAGACCGATACCTTGGATACCAACCCCTAGTCTTGCTGAATTCATCATTGTAAACATTGCTTTCATTCCATTATTAGGTTTTCCTACAAGCCAGCCAATCGCATTGTCAAAATTCATAACGCATGTAGCAGACCCTTTAATGCCCATTTTACTTTCTATGGATCCACAGGCCAGGCTATTTCTCTCTCCAGGTCTTCCATCTTTAGTTGGAATAAACTTCGGAACAAGAAAAAGACTAATACCCTTGATACCTTTTGGTGCATCCGGCAGGCGACCCAAAACAAGATGCACAATATTTTCTGTTAAATCATGTTCACCTGCAGTTATAAAAATTTTTGTGCCACTTATTTTATAACTATCATTCTGCGTGGGCTCTGCTTTTGTTTTTATTAAACCAAGATCAGTGCCACACTGAGGCTCAGTTAAACACATTGTTCCTGACCAATTACCGTTGGTAAAATTTGGGAGATATAAATTTTTCTGATTTTCTGAGCCATGAAGTTTTATTGCGTTATAAGCCCCCTCAGTTAGACCAGGATAAGTACTAAAAGCCATATTTGTTGAACAGATCATTTCTTGTAATAAAAAATATAAAGCTGCCGGAGCTCCTTGCCCACCATACTCAGGGCTTGAAGCAAGGGATGTCCATCCAGCTTCAACAAACTTATCGTAAGCTTTCTTAAATCCATTTGGTGTTCTAACAACGCCATTTTCTAAAATACATCCTTCTTTATCACCACTGAGGTTTAAAGGAAGAAGTACTTCTTTAGTAAATTTTGCTCCTTCTTCAAGGATTGCATCAATGACTTCTGGTGTAAAATCTTCATAGCCTTTAATTTTTTGTATTTGTGACCCATTTAGCAATTCGTTAAATAAAAATCGCATATCTCGAACAGGCGCAGTGTAGTTAATCATGATTTTCTCCTAATTTCTGAGTGGCTTGCCAGTATTTAGCATATGTTCCATTCTTGCTAATGTACCTGTTGTTTTGGAAAGCTTCAAAAATACCTTTCTTTCTAATTTTAAAAGATCATCTTCACTTAGGCTTTCAGTAATATCAGTATCCCCTCCTGTTAGAACTTCAGCTAATGCCCCAGCAACAACTTTATCATGTTCTGTTATTTGTCCCTTCTTAGATAGATCATTAATTGCAAGTTGCAAGGTCGAGTAACCAGTTTTTCCTGGAAGACTAAATTCTTCACTTTCTGGAGGAATATAATTAATTGATAATTTCATTGCTTTTTGTTTAGCATCAAAAAGTAGCCTATCTCTGTTCATTGTTATCTCATCATCTTTTGAGAAAAAACCGAGCTCTTTTGCCTCAAAAGCTGACTTTGCAACTTTAGCAGTACCAATAAACTCAAAAGCTTTCATGAGGAAAGGCATTGGACCGCCAGGTATTTTAGTATTTCGTCTAAGTCTAGAAATAATTTCTTTACATCCACCCCATCCTGGTATTATTCCAACACCTGCTTCAACTAGACCTGTATAAGTTTCAGAATGAGCTTGTATTGCATCACTATGAAGAAGTATTTCACAACCTCCGCCAAGTGCTAGTCCTGATGGAGCTGAAACAACGGGAAATGGTGCTTTTTTTAGGGCCTGATATGTTTTTTGTCCTTCTGATATTTGAGACTCAATTTCATTCCACATTGCTATATTTGCTGCAAAAAGGAATAACGCTAAATTTGCTCCTACTGAAAAGTTACTAGCTTCATTGTAAATTACTAATGCATTATAATCTTCAGACTTATTAATAAAGTTGATAGTTTTTTTATACATCTCCATCACTAATGGATCCAAGCTGTTCATCTTTGATGTAAATTCAAAACAGAGAACTTTATCTCCAATATCCCAAACTGATGCAGACTGATTTTTTAAAATAGGTTTGTGAATATTTTTTATGTTAGAAAGTTTAATTACTCCATCAGTTGATGGCATATCTTTATAAGAACTATTAGAACTCAGATATTGAGTTACCCCACTTTTTCTTCTATAGAAACCATCATTAAAGGATGCTAATTCTAATAGATCAGGAACCTTAATATTATCTTCGGTTAGTTTCTCTACAAACCATTTAGCTCCAACCATATCAATGATTTCGAATGGCCCATATTTCCAGCCGTAGCCATCTTTCATTGCAATGTCTATATCTATTATTTCGTCTGAAATTTCAGGTACTAACGAGACGGCATATGGAATTGCTTGTGATAGTAAAGACCATACAAATTTTGAATAATTATTATTATCTTCAATAATCTCTTTTAAATCTTTACTCTTAAGTTTTATTTTTTCAGACTTTGAGTATTTTCCTGATTTAAGATCTATGCTTTCTTTAATTCTTGAATTATTTTTTTTATTTAGTCTATAGAAACCGCTGGGACCTTTTCTTCCAATCCAACCTTTATCAAGCATTTCTTTTATAATTTTAGGTTCAGAAAAAATGTCTCTAAATTCATCATTTTTAGGGAGTCTTTTGAGCATAGACGCAGCAACATGAGGCATTAAATCAAGTCCAACTAAATCTAATGTTCCAAAAATACCTGATTTTGGCACTCCAAATGGCAAGCTTGAAAGAATATCAGCTTCTTCTACAGATAGGTTATATTCTAGAGTTGATTTAATTCCTAATTGATACCAAAAGGTTCCTATACGATTTGCAATAAATCCAGGTGTATCTTTTGCAATAATGACACTTTTCCCAAGTTTTTGATCACAAAAGTTTTGGATTTTTTCTTTAAGGTCATCTCTTGTAAACTCAGATGTAATTATTTCTAGAAGTCTCATATATCTAGGTGGATTAAAAAAATGGGTTATCATAAAATTTGGTATTAAGTTTTTATTCATACCATCAGTTAATTCAACTAACGGTATTGTTGAAGTGTTTGAAGAGACAATGCAATCATTTGGGATTATTTTTGCAATTTTTGAATAAAGTTTTTTCTTAATATCAAGATTTTCAATAATTGCCTCTATAACCCAGTCAGATTTTTCAATGAAATTTAGATTATCTTCAAGATTTCCTATGTTTAATAATTTAGAAGCTTTTTTTGACATGAATGGGGCAGGCTCTTCTTTAAGCATCACTCTAAGAGCATTTTCAGATATTATATTTTTATTTTTATTTTTATCTGGGACAATATCTAATAAATTTGTTGAAATACCAGCATTACAAAGATGGGCAGCTATTCTTGCTCCCATTACACCTGCACCAATTACTGTGACGTTATTAAATGATGACATCATATTGCTTCCATAATTGTAGCTATCCCTTGACCACCTCCAATACATTGAGTGGCAAGAGACAAGTTTTTTTGTTCTCTTTTTACTAATTGGGCAGCTTTTCCTGTTATTCTTGCGCCAGTAGCCCCTAAAGGATGACCAATTGCTATTGCTCCACCATCAATATTTAACTTAGATTCTTCAATATTCAGTTCTTTTAGGACAGCTATCGACTGTGCTGCAAAGGCTTCGTTTAACTCAATAACATCAATATCACTGAGTTTTAATCCTGCACGCTTCAAAGCTTTATTGGTTGCTTCAACCGGACCAATACCCATTATTTCCGGTGAACAGCCTGATACAGCCATGGACTTAATTTCTGCAATCGGTTCAATTCCATTATCTTTAGAATAGTTTTCACTTACAATTAATACACCTGCTGCTCCATCAGTTAATGGTGAAGACGTTCCTGCAGTTACAGTTCCTTTTTTATCAAAAGCGGGTTTAAGCTCAGAAAGAGTTTTAGTAGTTGTATCTGGTCTTATACATGAGTCGAGTGAGATTGTTGCATTATGAGTTCTTACCTCTATTATTTCATCTTTTAATTTCTTCTCTTCTCTTGCCTTAAAGGCTTTTCTGTGACTCTTTTCTGAAAAAATATTTTGCTCATCAAATGTAATATTATATTTTTTTGCAAGATTTTCAGCAGTTTCACCCATACCGATATAAGCCGGATGTTCTTCAGATATTAATTTAGGGTTCAGCATGGGATTAAATCCAGGCATGGGAATTCTAGTCATGCTTTCAACTCCTAAACAAAGAAAGGCATCACCTGAACCCGAATGAATAGCTCCTACAGCCATATGGATTGCTTGCATAGATGATCCGCAGAAACGATTTACTGTTGTAGCTGCAATATTGTTTGGCAAATTAGCCAAAAAAACTATATTTCTTGCAAGATTTAATCCTTGCTCACCCTCAGGAAAAGCACATCCAACAATGAGATCTTCAATCGTTTCTGGATCTATGTCTAGGTCATCAACAAGTGATTTTGCCACAAGTGCTCCTAGATCATCTGGCCTCATTTTGATAAGTTCACCTTTATTAGCAGGCGTAAAAGGTGTTCTTGAAAATCCGGCGATATAGGCCTTAGTCATCTTTATCTCCTCTTAAATTATATTCATTTCTAAGTGCTTCCTTAGACAATTTACCAACAATAGTTTTGGGCATTTCATCTCTAAACTCGATATGAGTTGGTTTTTCGATTGGTGAAAGCTTATCAGATAAAAAAGAAAGTAATTGTTTTTTATTAAGAAATTTATTTTCTTTTAATTTGATATAAGCCTTAGGTGTTTCTCCTCTATGATCATCTTGCACACCAATTACAACAGCCTCTAAAATATTAGGATGCTGATAAATTGCAGCTTCAATTTTACTGGGATATATATTATACCCGCTTGCAATTATAATATCCTTAATCCTATCGATAAGAAAAAGGTAACCTTCTTCATCTAGATATCCAATATCCCCAGTTCTAAAAAAGTTATCACAAAATATATCCTCCTGATCTTCTTTATCCCAATATCCTTGCATTAATTGCGGACCTTTAATACATACTTCACCCGCTTTACCATTTTTAGTTATTCTATCCAATCCATCTAAAACCTTGATTTGAATTTCAGTATTTTGTACGGGAATTCCAGCTGATCCAGATTTATGCTTTCCGTTAATAGGGTTTATTGTAACTACTGGTGATGTTTCACTTAAACCATAACCCTCAATTATTCTACAACCAGTAATCCCTTCAAAAGCATTCTTAACTTCCTTTGGAAGAGGTGCTCCTCCGGAAAAACAAAGTTTAATTGATTTGAGATTAAACTTCTTTATTTTTGGGTATTCTTTTAAAGCTCCAAAAATGGTGGGGACCCCTGGAAGGTAACTAATTTTATAATTCTCTATATTTTTTAGGCATTCTTTAATTTCAAATTTTGGCATGATAACCAAGGTTGCAGCTTCTTTTATTGGTGCTAACATTGCTATTGTTAAACCAAAAATATGAAAGAATGGAAGAACAGCTAATACTTTATAATTATTCGTTTTAGTTTCATCATTCCATGAAACTATTTGATTAATATTTGATGTAATATTTGCATGGGTAAGCTTTGCAGCTTTCAAAATACCAGTGGTACCCCCTGTAAATTGGAGGATGGCAATATCTTCTTTTGGGTTTATAAAGTTTTCTGTAAAAGTACCGCTATTATCTATTAAGTTTTTATAAAGTATTATTCTATTTGAGTTACTAACCTTTGAAATACTATCGCTTTTAAATAGATTAACTAAAACTCTTTTGTAAGTTGGTATAACATCCTGAATTGAGCATAGAACTATTTTTTCTACTGTATCAAATTCACAAGCCTTCTCTATTTTTTTAAAAATATCACTTACGTTTATAGTAATAATTATTTTTGGTTTTGTAATACTAACTTGTTCGAGTATATCATTGACTGTGTGCAAAGGGTTTATGTTTACAACTATTGCACCGATTGCAGTGCATGCATAAAAAAAGAATATATAGTAAGGGGAGTTAGGGAGTGCTATGGCAATTCTATCACCTTTTTTAACACCAATTTTTTGTAATCCAGATATGCATTTATTTACGATTACAATAGTTTGTTCATAAGTCCATTTTTTTCCCATAAAGATTATTGCATCTCTATTTGGATTTATTTCAGAACTTTTTTTTAAACCATCAAAGATAGGTGAAAAATGTAATTCGGTAGACCAATTAATATGGCTGGGGTAGTTTTTTATCCAAGGTTTATCAACTGAAGATAAGTGCTTATCCATCACTCTAGTTCTCAAGCAAAAAAATTATACAAAAACTATATTTAAAATTAGAATTTCATTATTTCACTGACTAACCAGTCAGTCAACAATATTTTATTACTTTTTACTTATAGACCCTCGTGTTTTAAAGTGCTGATCTTGTTGGTTATTTTTAATTTTCTAATAAACCACTCAATTTTAGGGCCACACCTTTTGATCCTAGCACTTTTACCTTACCCATTGTGAAGGCAACCATAGGACTTAATTCCCCAGTTATTAGCTCTTCCATATTTTCTTTCGATAGAATTAAAGTTGTTTCAGCTTCATCATTTGGCGGATTAAGGGTTATCTTGAGATCATCTCCTGAGGCATCCATTAGAATTTTACCATCCTCTTCTAAGTCAAATAAAACAGTATGATTCAGTAATTTTAAATCATTTTCTCTAGCTTGGGCTGCTTCAATAATTTCATCTATTTTCATATGGAATTTCCAATTTTTTATGGTTATTTGTTAATACTTATTTATATTTGATAACATATTTTTTTTAAAAGGGTGAATAAACATGTCAACAATTTTAATTACCGGTGCAAACAGAGGCCTTGGTTTGGGTTTAGTTAAGGAATATGCAAATGATGGTTGGAAAGTTATTGCAACATCAAGAAACCCTAATGATTCAAATGATTTGACTGAGCTTGTTAACAAAAAAGGGAATGATATTGAAATACATCAGTTAGATGTGGAAGACCTAAATTCTATATCGGCCTTATCATAAGATTTAAAAAATACACCAATAGATATTTTAGTAAATGTTGCAGGCTATTACGGTAAGAAGATTGTTTCTGAGCCTGGAGGGCTTCAAGAATTTGGAAGTACGGATTATGAAGATTGGCAGAGAATTATAAAAGTTAATATTTTTGGTCCAATGAAAATCTGTGAGTCTTTAATAAGTAATATTGAATTGGGTAATCATAAAAAAATTATTACTTTGTCTAGTATAATTGGTTCAATTGGTGGGAACGATCAAGGTATGATGTACGCTTATCGTGTTAGTAAAGCTGGTGTGAATGCTATAATGCGTTCTATGGCTATAGACCTTAAAGATAAGGGTGTTATTTGTATACCTCTCCATCCAGGCTGGGTAAGAACTGATATGGGTGGACCTAATGCAGACATAGATACAAAAACAAGTGTAGTTGGGATGAAAAATGTAATAGATAATCTTACTATTAAAGATTCAGGTCGTTATATGGTTTATGATGGTTCTGAATTACCTTGGTAAAAATTTATTAATCACATGATTTCAGGATTTTCATGTATTGGCTGAAGACATTTTTCAAATGATTCTTTCGGGGGAAGTTTTTGGTCCCAGTATTTTGCAATAATTCTTCTTCCGGTTACTCCATTGGTTTCATTAGTACATAACCATACTGCTGGTGGAACAATAATATCTCCAGGGAGGATTTTGTCTTGTCTTTTTCCTACTTCTCCAGGAACCATACTCTCCGGGATAAAATCTGTATCAGACGCTCCCCCTGGTAATAAAATATTCACATCAATGTTATGCTCTTTAAGCTCTCTTGACCAAGTTATATGAGTAAGTTCTAAGCCTGCTTTGGATGCGCCATAAGGTGATAAGCCAGTTCCGATCATCGTTTTTAGGCTTGTTGAAATACTAAATATTTTCCCATGCTTTTGTTTTATCATTTGTGGCACTACAGCTTTGGTCATTTGAAAAGACCCCGTAAGATTTGTATTGATGATTGCATTCCAAGATTCTATAGGGATATCCCAGAATTTGGTTGTGCCACCCCCTAAATAATCAATCCGATACTCCTTACTGCCTTTTCCAGCATTATTTATCAAAACATCAATTTTGCCAAATTTGTCAATAACTTGGTTTATTGTTAGTTCACAGTCTTCCCAATTTCTAACATCCGCAATTATAGGAATGCATTTATTTGCCCCAGCTATTTTATCAGCTTTAGACTTAGACTCTTCTAGCTCTTTGCTTCCACTGCTTGCTGTAATTGCAACCTTTGCACCAAAACTAAGAAGTTTTTCAGCAATAAACCAACCAAATCCTCTACTTCCACCTGTGATCAAAATAACTTTATTCTCTAGTGATTCATGCGAGTAATTAATCATTTATTTTTTCTCATTACTAAATTTTAGAAATCGATCATAATTAACGGTAACGCAATAATTATCATAAATATACCAAATAATTTTTGCTTAGTAATTTTTTCTGATAGAAAAAGTCTACCAACCATCAATGCTCCAATTATACCAATTATCCGTTTATATAACTCTACAAAAGATACTAATGTCATTTCATAGGCCATGAGTTGAGCACCATATGCGATACCTGCTGTTACTGATGCGAGTATTGCTGGTCTTAAGAAACTTTTATTTAAAGGGATTGTTGTTTGTTTTCCATTCAAAGATATAAAAATAAAAAGTGTAAATGTAATAAATATTGTTTGTATTAGACCGTGGGTTGCACTGGATGAGTATTGCATACATAATTTATCAATTGGAGCGAGTATTGACCAAATAATTGCAACAGCTGTCATCAAGCGTGCACCTTTGTCTTGAATAAAGGCTTTAAAACCGGAAAATGGACTCATTCCATGAGGGGAATAAATAATAATTAATGCCAGGCATGATAATGTAATACCCAATACCTGATTAAGATTTAATGTTTCGCCGATTAAAATAAAACTAGATATAGATGAGAAAACTGGAATAATACCTAGTATGGGAATTACTTTACTAATCTCACTAACTTTTAAGGATTTTAAGAATAAAAGATTAGCAATAAGTCCCATTATTCCTGCCAGAATACCAATTGGCCAATAGAAAGTATCTATATGATAATTATCACTTAGGATAAACCATAAACCTAAAAGTGGGATTTGACCGCTTACAAATATTAACAGTAAGATTCTAGCATCTAAATTGTTTAGTGCCAGTTTTCTAAAATAATCACTTGCACTGAAACCAAGTCCACAAATTGAGATAAGAAAGACTGTAATTGAAGGAATCATTATTTAATTAGTATTATGTATTTATAAAGGTTTTAGGATTATGATAAAATATAGAGTAAAATAAATACCGAGTAAATTTTATTTACTTATAGATATTTAAATTTTTAGGAATGCTATATGGAAGACCAAAAAGAGAAAATTGTTGACTCAGAATGGCGAGATAAACTGTCAGATGATCAATATTATATTCTTAGAGAAAAAGGTACAGAGCGTCCATGGACTGGCAAATATAATAATTATAAGTCTAGGGGTAATTATTACTGCGCTGGATGTAAAAAACCTCTCTTTGATTCATCTCATAAATTTGATTCAGGGTCTGGGTGGCCAAGTTTTTTTCAATGTTTACCAAATTCAGTCAATGAAATTAGAGATGTTACCCATGGTATGGTAAGGACAGAAGTTGTTTGTTCAAACTGCGGTGGGCATCTTGGTCATGTTTTTCCCGATGGACCAAACCCCACAGGTCTTAGATATTGTATTAATTCTATATCAATTATTCATGATGATGATATGTTATAAGGGTTAATTTTTGGGTATTTGACCAACACCACCGCCGTCAATATTAAATTCAACACCTGTAATATACTTTGCTTCTTCAGAGGCTAGAAAGACGCATGCATCAGCAATATGTTCAGATTTTCCCCATTCACCCATCCATATTCTCTTTGCCATGGGTGCCTTATACCTAGATGTATCGTTTCCTAATGAGTCTAAAACACCATCAGTAAATGTAAGCCCAGGAAGCACTGAAATAGCTCTAATTCCATGCTTAGCTCCTTCCATAGCCATGACTCTAGTTAAGGAGTTTTGTGTTGCTTTTGAGGGACCGTAGATTGTTCCTCCTGGTCCTGGTTGTTGAGAAGTAAGTGAAGACATATTGAGAATTACCCCACTTCCACTATCACATAGGTGCTTCCAGCAATGTTTTGCACCAAGAAATGGTCCTTCAACGTTAACCTTTAATAGAAAATGTAAATCGTTGAGGCTTAATTTTTCGATTGGTCCGCCTCTAGACTCTCCTGAATTATTTAGGAGTATATCGAGTCTACCATATTTCTCTTGGCATTTATTGACTACATTTTCCCAGTCTTTTTCAGATGTAACATCATGTTTTATAAATATTGCCGAATAACCCTCATCATTAATTATTTTTTCAGTAGTTTTACCCCCGGTTTCATTTCTACCAGTTACTATTAGTTTTACACCGGCTCTCGCCATTGCAAGTGCACATGCTCTCCCAATACTATCTGCTGTTGTACCAGTTATTATTCCAACTTTACCTATAAGGTTTACCATACTAAACTTTCAAATTTGAATTTGTAAAGGCTTCGACATTATCAAATGATCTATCATTAACAACCAAGAATGAATATTCTATATTTGGAAACTTATATGCTATTTTGGAAAATAGATTAGACCACCACTTAGACTCCTCAATTGTACAATGAGCATTCTCACCATTCGGAAGAATTTTTACTGCTGGGTAAGTTGCTATAGTCGCAAATAAATATTTTTTTGAATGTCCAAACAGTTCAGAAATGATCCATGGTAAATCTAATTTATCACAGTGTTCTAGTACATCTGTACATATTACAGCGTCATATATTTTTCCAAGATTATCAAACGTATCAGGTCTACCAGCGTCATAAATCTTTACTGAATTGATATTTAAAAAACTTTCCATATTTTTATAATTTTTTCCGATAGAATCATGAAGGTCTTTTAGAAAATATTGTTTTCCTTGCCCACCTCCATAGTCTAGCATTGAATCTATTTCTTTATTTTTAAATTTCTTTCTTATGAAGGGTGCAACTCTTAAAAATGTAACAATACCAGCAAATGTAATATTTTTCTCTTTTAAACTTTTTTCATGCATAATCTCATATTGATTAGAGAGTTCAACATATCGATGGCTCGGTTTTTTTCGGCTGAAGTCAATTTTCATAGATGATGCAGAGCTTTGGATATTTTGATATTGAATATCTTGGAGATCTGACAATTTATCATAAGCAGATAAACATCGTGAGTAATTTTTTATCTCTACGGAGGATTGTGCTATTAGCTTAAGCATAAACTTTGAATCTGGATTTTGTGATAATACTACTTCAGCACTAGCAGCTGCTCTTTTCCAATCTCTCTCTTCAGCATAAGCACACGCCAAGTTGGTATAATTAATTATGTTATTTGGTATGAGTGAAGAAGCTTTTTCAAGATAAGCAATAGCTTCTTTTGATTTACCATTTCTGACAAGTACTCCACCTAAGTTTGTAAGTAATAAAGCATTATTGGGATTAAGAATAATTGCATCTTGAAGTATTTTGATTGCTATGTCTTTCTTTCCTACGCTCTCTGAAACAGAAGCATAGGCAATAGAAATATTTGTATCATCTTTAGAATTACTATAATGAAATTGTAAATATTCTTCTGCTTCTTTTAATTTTCCAGATTTTTGAAGATATATCGCTTTATTTATTATTTCATTTTTATTTTGCATAAATTATTTAGATTAAAAACCTAAGCTCCCGCACCACCATCTATATTGAATTCAATACCTGTTATATATTTTCCCTCATCTGAACATAAAAAAACCACAGCATCAGCTACGTGTTTAGACTCTCCAGTCTCACCCCATGGGATGCGGGCGGCAACTGCAGGCTTTTTTGACTCTGCATCTGGGCCAAGTACATCTGGTATTCCTGCAGTCCAAATCATTCCAGGGTGGACTGAATTAACACGTATATTAACCAATGCACCATCTAATGCACAACTTTTTGTTAGTCCCAGTTGTGCTCCCTTAATTGCGCCATAAGCAGTACCCTTTGGGTTTCCTTTTTGCCCTACTATAGAACTCATATTTAAAATTACTCCACCACCGGATTTTACCATATGTGGCCAACAATATTTCATTCCGATAAATGGACCATCAAGATCAACAAGACGTAGGAACTCTAAATCTTTAAAAGATAATTTTTCGATTGGTTTAACAATTGCTTCACCAGCATTATTAATTAGAAAATTAATCTGATTAAATTCTTTAAGTGTTTTATCAACAACCAATTCCCAGTCACTTACTTTTGTTACGTCATGTTTAATATAAATACATTCTCCACCAGCGTCTCTTATGATCTTTTCAGTTTCTCTTCCCCCTGTTTCAGTTCTCCCTGTTACTACTACCTTTGTACCTTTTTTTGCTAACTCTAGAGCGCATGCTCTTCCTATACTATCTGCAGTACATCCAGTTATTATAGCAACCTTATTGAATAGTGAGTGCATTAGTTTAACTCCAAATTTTAAAAATTATGCTGCTAAAAATCCACCATCAACTGGTAAAATATAACCTGTTATATAATATGCTTCATCAGATGCTAAAAAAGCGACAGCATTCGCAATATCAGAAACATCACCACTTTCTCCAAGGGGTATTTTAGATTTTTCTAACATATTTTCTTGGGGAGTGTTTTTTATTTGCCCCGATTGCACACAATTTATTCTAATTTTATCCTTTGCTTCACAGCATGAAAGTGCGGCACCTCTTGTCATCATTCTTATACCGTTTGCAGAAGAGCAATAAGCTGCCTGTCCAGGAATTCCAACAGTAGCAGTAGCGGGTGATACATGTACGATTGATCCTCCTTTTTTAAACTCTCTCATTTTTACAACCCCAAACCTTGTAGCTAAAAAAGCTACTTCTAAATTTTCACGATTTACTTTTCTAAATTCTTCGAGGGTTGTATCTTGAATAGTTTTAGGTTTCTCATATTTTGACTCAGATATTGTTATAATTATATCTAACCCTTTATATTGACTCCCAATATTATTTAATTCTTTTTCCCAAGCAGTTTCAGATTCTATATCAAAGTTTGCCTCTATTATTGTACCTCCCTCTGAGAGAATTCTTTTGCAGATTGCTTCGCCGGTAGTACTTTTAGAATTAACAATTAACGCAATCTTCCCTTCAAATTTATTCATTACTTTTCTCCTATATTTATTACCTACACCCTTGGCACAATAATGCACTTAATATAAATTTATCTTCCTCTATACGGAGCAATATTTTGATCTGGTATCCAAACATTATCAGGTGGGGCTCCAGTTTGCCAATGAATATCAATTGGGATTCCCCCTCTAGGATACCAATAACCTCCAATCCTTAACCATATTGGATTTATTGCGGATATTATTCTTTTTGCTACTAGTATAGTACAATGTTCATGAAAACCATTGAAACTCCTGAAAGATGACAGAAATATTTTGAGTGATTTTGATTCTACAATTTGTTTCTCAGGAATATAATCAATAATAATATTAGCAAAGTCAGGCTGTGCAGTAATTGGACAAATTGTTGTAAATTCAGGACAGGTAAATCTTATCACGTATTGAGTGCCAACATGAGGATTCTCTACAGTTTCTAATCTTGATTCCTCGGGCGAATCTGGTATTGATGTTTTCTTTCCTAAAATTGTAAGTTTTTTTTCGTTTGTCATACTAGTATATTCTCTCAAAAGGTTAATGTTTGTATATTATAGGCTAAAAAAATTGTTTGATAATCAAAATTCAGAAAATATTCCTGCCTCACCATGTGTTGGTATCTGTACCATTAATAAAAAAACTAAATCATGCATAGGATGTTACAGGACTTTAGAGGAAATTGGTAATTGGAGGAACATGACGCTTGTTGAAAAGAAATCCGTTATAAAAAAATGCAAAGAAAGGTTAAAGTTATCCACAGAATAATTATTAAGAATTTATAGATGATTCAAAGTAAGTTATGAAAAATTTACTAAATATAAGATTTTATTTTTTTCTCGCTATTATAAAAAGTCTTTTCATTTTAAGAATAGTTTTTTTATCTTCCTGTTTGGGGTACAAATTATTTACTAATTGTTTGTATTCATCCAAAAATATTTTTTTATCTGGTCTGCTAAGTAACGATAAGTAGGGTGTCAGGCCAGTGCCTTTAATCCATTCTGTTACAGGGCTATTTCCTGTCAATACATGGTAATAATTTGTTTTCCATATATTGATATCTTTGCAATGAGATGAAAGAATCTGATATATCTGATTAACTTTTATAGAATTATTTATTTGTTTTACATTCTCAAAGTATTTTGCCCATTTTGGAAGGGATGAAAGTTTATGTATAGCTTCTTGAAAGTATAATTTTTTTGTTATAGGCACTTGAATCCCAAGAGTGCCCTTACTCTTTAGATTTTTTAAAAGTTTTAAGAAAAGCACCTCATGGTTTGGAATCCATTGGAGAGCTGCATTAGAAAAAACAAGTGCTAGCTTTTCATCTGATGTCCAATGGGTTATGTCAGCCTTTTCCCAGAATATATTGGATTTTTGATACTTCTTTTTAGCTTCACTGATCATCTCTTCTGAAATATCAATTCCAGTTAATTTTCTATCTGGCCAATTATCTTTTATGATTTTTGTTATATTCCCTGGTCCACATCCTAGATCTACTATCCCTCCATCAGTATCTAAATCTATTTGCGATAATAAATCCAGAGCAGGTCTGCTTCTGTCTTTTTCATAAATAAGGTAAGTTTCTGGTTTCCATTTTTGGGTCATAAATTTATTAAGGTAGAGGCTGAACTTTTCCAAGGAATGCTATTAGTGCAACTATTCCCCATAGACTTAAAGCTGCAACCTTCGACCTTGAAAGCGCATCTGCAATAATATCATTACCTTTTTCCTTCTCTTCGCCTCCTTTTCTTACCATTGAAAAACCTATAATCCAGTTTTTAATTTCTGATCTTAAATAAACACCAAGTGAGACAGTAAAGGCAAAAAGAAATATTTTCGCCGCTACATTAGTATTTTCAATTATATCTCCAGTAATAAGTGACCATAAGCCAAGAGAACCCATTCCAAAAATAATTAGATATCGAATAGACATATCTATTTTTTTTATTAAAATTGCTGATGAATGCTCTTCATTAAAAAATACCCACCAATTAGAAATTAACCATGAGACACAAATAACCCAGATTAGCAATAATGAAACTCCATCAATGGGCGAATATCCTCGCATCCATGCCATTTGAAAGCCAAGAGGGATAAGTCCAATTAATGCAGTACGAGGCCCCATATCACACTGCATTAATACATGTAAAAATCTAAATCTTTCTTCTAATGATAGGTTTCTATTAGCAACATATTTAGCTGAAAGGTAAACTCCTAAATCACCACCTAACCAATAGACAAATAAAAGAGTATGTAAGTAAACAAGGATATCGTAAGGTGTGATATACATAATTATAATCTCCAACTTTATCTATTTTTTTTAGTTAATAATTAAATTGTTAAAGAAATTATATATAATATATTTTTCTTATAAATAAAATTATCAGGATATTCTATGTCAAGAATACTATATATTTTAGGAATAATACTTATTTTTTTTTCAATAATAGAGATTTTTCCTTTTATATCTGATTTAATTTCAGGAAGTGATAATTGGGTAGTATTTCTTTTTAGTTCTATTTTTACATTATTTGTGGGTGTTTCTTTAGTTTTAGCTGGCTCAAATAAGGCTGAAAAACTAACTCCACGTGATGCTTTTTCTCTTACTGCACTTGTATGGTTAGTTATACCTTTTATGGGGGCTATACCATTTCTTTTTAGTATAGATAGCATTGGTTTGGTGGACTCAACCTTTGAAAGTATTTCTGGGCTTACCACAACTGGATTAACTATTTTTGACGATCTGGATAATGTTCAGCCTGGGATTTTACTTTGGAGATCTCTATTGCAGTGGATTGGTGGTATTGGAATAATTGTGATGAGTATTGCTATTTTCCCTTTGTTAAGGTTAGGGGGGATGCATTTTATGACTATTGAGCCTTCAAGGGGAAATGATAAGGCTCTTCCAAGAACTTTTGAGTTAGCCATTGCAATAGGAATCATTTATTTTCTTCTTACAATAGCATGTTTGCTAAGTTATATCATTTTTGGAATGAATTTTTTTGATGCAGTTAATTATGCGATGACTACAATTTCCACAGGTGGGTTTTCTGTTCATAACAAGCCATTTGAGTATTATGACTCTCTTTACATTAAATTTACAGCTATCTTTTTTATGATAATTGGCGTTTTGCCTTTTACACTTTATGTTAAAGCTATTAGGAAAAATATTTTAGATATTTTTTCTAACAGTCAAGTTAGATTTTTCCTTTCTTTTTGTTTTTTGGTGGTGTTAGTACTCACGTTTTGGTTTTGGTTAACCACATCCCAAAGCTTTGTTCAGGCTTTTATCTTTTCATCATTTAATGCTATTTCAATTATTACTACAACAGGATTTAGTTCTTCTGATATAGGTTATTGGGGGAGCGCGTATGTATTTGTTTTAATTCTCGCCTTTTCAGGAGGATGTTCGGGTTCAACCTCTGGTTCAATTAAAATTTTTAGATATCAATTAATGTTGAAATTTTTAAAAACCCAACTGGACAAGTTACTTCACCCTCATGGCGTATTTGTAGTAAGGTATGAAAATAATAATATATCATCAGATATAATATTCTCTGTCACTTCTTTTTTTACATTGTATCTCATTAGTTGGGCTTTATTATCTTCCTTGATTGCCTTGACAGGTTCTGATTTCCAAGTTTCAATTTCAACCGCCGCTGCTTCATTAACAAATGTAGGACCGGCTGTAGGGATGAATGCTAATTATCAAGATTTCTCTTCTATTACTAAAATCTTAATGTCAATAGGAATGCTAGTTGGGAGGCTCGAATTATTCATATTTTTTGTATTCTTATTGCCAAGTTTTTGGAGAGATGCTTAAATGTTATTAATTTAAAGGTCAATTATTATGTTTTTGAGAAATAAAAAAAATAAAATTAGTTATTCAGAAATAACTCCTAAGCAGTCTTTCATGGATAGAAGAAAAATAATTTCATCATCTTCTTTCTTCCTTTCTGGTTACTTTGGGGGCAAGCTTTTTGGAAATATTGCTAATGCAGAAAGTTTAGGAAATAAAGAAAATACTCTAAATTATAATAGAGGATATTCAGTACTAAATAGTGATGATGTTTTGAACTCAAAGATTGATGTCACAACTTATAATAATTTTTATGAATTTGGGACCTCAAAGAATGATCCCTCAGAAAAATCTCAGAATTTTAAACCTTTCCCTTGGACCGTTGACGTTGGAGGCTTGTGTCTTAACCCTGGGGAAATAGACCTTAGAGATTACATAAAAGATATCGATTTGGAAGAGAGGATCTATCGTTTAAGGTGTGTAGAAGCGTGGTCAATGGTAATACCATGGATTGGTATTCCATTATCAAAACTTATAAAAAAATTTGAGCCAATGGGGTCTGCAAAATATATACAATTTGAGACAATTTATCGACCAAAAGAAATGCCAGGCCAAAGGTCAAGAAGAATTCTTCCCTGGCCATATATAGAGGGATTAAGACTAGATGAGGCGATGAATGATTTAACTTTTTTAGCAGTTGGGCTTTATGGTGAATTGTTACCTAATCAGAATGGGGCTCCAATAAGATTAGTTATTCCTTGGAAGTATGGCTTCAAATCAATTAAGTCTATTGTTAAAATAACTTTTACCAAAGAGGAGCCTCTGAATACTTGGAAAAGGATGGCTCCAAGAGAATATGGTTTTTTTGCAAATGTAAACCCAAATGTTGACCATCCTCGTTGGTCGCAAAGTCGAGAAAGAAGAATAGGGGAATTTTTTAGAAGACCTACACTTATGTTTAACGGCTATACAGAAGAAGTCAGTCACATGTACTCAGGTATGAATTTAAATAGATATTATTAATCTTCGTTAATTATTATAGGAAAACACAATGCTCTTAAAATTTAAATATAAATTTTTTATAATTACTTTCTCCTTTCTTTTCCTCTCGTTATCAAATGAAACAAGCGGAGTTGATCTAAATAGGGGAGCGAATTTCAGAGACTGTGAAGATTGTCCAATGATGACTATCATTGCTCCTGGAAGTTTTATAATGGGCTCTAATAAGACTGAAAGAATGAGGGGCAATGAGATTAGACCTGAAGGGCCAATAAGAAAAATGACTATTTCAAAATTTTTTGCAGCTGGGACATTTGAAATTACTAACTTAGAATGGGGATTGTTTATTGATGACACGGGCTATACTCCCTCTAATTCTTGTGAGGTTTGGGGAGCAAAAGGGTCAGTAGATGGATATAATTGGAAAAACCCTGGCCTAGATAGTTTACCAAAAGATAATGAACCAGTTGTTTGTATTACATGGAAAGATGCAAAGGCTTACGTTTCTTGGCTTGCAAAATTTACTGGACATAAATATCGTCTTCTCACAGAAGCTGAGTGGGAATATGTTGCTAAAGCAGGGTCAGGTGAGATGTGGCCTTGGGGAGAAGATGTTAATCAAATTTGTAAATATGGTAATGTCTTTGATATAACCGGAACTTCAGAAAAAAGGTCTGCTGCGAACGATAATGCTGCTGCAAAGTCAGTTGACTGTGATGATGGTTTCAAACATGTTGCATCTATCGGTAGTTTTTTGCCTAATGCATTTGGTTTGTATGATACGATCGGCAACGTATGGGAATGGACAGAAGATTGTTCAGTAAAATTTTACGATGAAACCATCACTGATGAAACTGCATTTCAGGTTTCTGGACAATGTAAAAAAAGATCAGTAAGAAGTGGGAGTTGGCGAACTAGAATTTCTCGTCACAGAACATCTTTTAGAGGCAGAGATCCTGAGGATATTGCATATCATCATTTTGGTCTTAGGGTAGCGAGAGATTTACAATAGTTTTTGTAATTTTTTCTATCAGCTTTTTTGATTTGATGAAGTAAATCGAACATAAATTGCAAAGAGGAGCAAAAGAATATTGATTGCTCCAATTGTAAAAAATGTAGCGTTTGGGGAGATTGAGTCAAATATTCTTCCGCCTATAATTGAGCAAAAGATAATTCCAATTGCACCCATAATGTTAAACCCACCAACAACTGCTCCTCTTTCTTTTTCTGGTGCTTCTTGGCCAACAAGTGATTGTGAGCCAAAAAAAATTGAAATTTGCCCAATGCCCAGAAGAATAATAAACGGAAGAGCATTTTTCGAGGTTGGATCATCTACAAATCCTATGGAGATATAGCCTATTGAAGCAAGAGAAATACATAAACACAAAAAAGTAATACGATTAATTTTATCAATAAAGAAAAGAATTATTCCAGTCCACACTAAAGCAGAGATTTGAGTAAGGACAAAAGTTTTGGTGGATTTTGATTGGGCAACTTCTATAGGTAATCCTTTTTCAATACCAACAGAAGTAGCCCATAATGTTAAAAAAGAACCGAGGATGACCAAATCGCCTCTTGCGATAAAGGCAGAGCAATAAGCTAGGGTGATTTTTCTATTTTTATAAAAATGTTTTATAGCGCTTAATGATAATTCTTTTAAAGAAGGACTATCCTTTTCTTTGTTGGGTGGGCCACCTTTAAGTCCTATCATTAGAACAAACGCTGAGACAAAACATAGTGTTGCAATTGCCCAATGTGCTATTTGTCCAGATTTAACACTATCAAAACCAAATAAAACAAGTTTTTCAGGTAATGTTCCAAAAACTATATTAATAACTACAATTCCAAGCCCACATAATGCCCCTACAATTCCTACTAATTTTCCTCGGGAGCGTTCTTGTGGATAATCAGTTAAAACAGTAGCTAACATTCCTGCAGCTAGAGCAACTCCAATAGCATAAATGACTCTATAAAAAATTAATTCATTGACGCTTTCTGCAGTTGGGTAGAGTGCATATCCTAATCCCATAAATAGGAACCCAAGGACATAAACAATTTTTCTACCCATTTTGTCAGCCGCAATCCCTATTGGGCCAAATAAGAGTAGAGTAGTTATTTCAGTCCAAAAAACTAAATTACCAGTAACAATACCTTGTTTTGTTTGTGGAACATTTAAAATTTCTGATAATACATAGGGTGTTCCAACTCCAATAAATGTCAAAAGTCCGATTGTAAAGAATGAAGCGTATAATAGTGTAAAGGCATTATATGTGCTAATACCCTCTGATAAAATAATTGGACCTAATTTTGAAATTTTCACTTTATTAAGAACTCGGTTTATATTTTTACTGTTATTTTACCAGGACTGTGAATTAAAAGAGATTTTTTTGTGATTAAAACCTTTAGTACAAAATCTAGCGGTAAAAGAGAAATTATAAGGACTTTTACATTTATTCTATGTCTATTACCACTCATTAATTTGATAATACTATTATTATTTGATGGGCTAGGAGTAAACCCCATAGAATTTGTAATTAGAGATCTTGGTGATTGGGCTTTAAGGTTTTTAATTCTTGTTTTATTTTTAGGCTTTCTTTTAAATGTGCCAAAATTTAAAATTCTCTTTACCATAAGAAGAATGTTAGGCTTATTTTCTTTTTTTTATATTAGTTTGCACCTCTCCTCATATGTAATTTTAGATCAATTTTTTAATTTTGTAGTAATATGGGAGGACATCTTAAAGCGTAGGTATATTACGTTAGGTTTTTTATCATTTGTTCTTCTTTTGCCATTGGCTTTAACGTCATCAGATCAAAGTATTAAAAGATTAGGTTACAAGACATGGAAGGTTCTTCATCGACTTATATATCCAGCTGCAATTTTGGCTGTTATTCATTACTTTATGATGATAAAGGCTAATTATACGGAACCACTAATATACGCTATTATCCTTTGTTTCCTTATTTTGAGCAGAATTTCAAAAAAGTTTTTTTACTCATAACTATTGTAAATTAAATTATTGGCTTTACAAATAAGCTCCTTATTTATTTTCTAATATTAAACTTTATCCTGAGTAATTTAATTATATCGTCTGACTGACTTTTTTTATATTTTATAGGCTTCTTATAACCCCAAACTGGCAATGGCCATGCAGGGTCATTAACCTTTCTAGCAACTACATGAATATGAAGTTGACTTACAATATTTCCCAAAGAGCCAATATTTATTTTGTCTGCGTGAAATTCATCAACAAGAATTTTTGACAGCTTTATAATTTCACTATTAAGGATATTATTATCTGTTTTTGAAAGCTGATATAGTTCGGTTAATCCTTCTTTCATTGGAACTAGGACACACCACAGAAATCTACTATCATTCATCAACAAAAGCTGACTTAGTCTGAGATTGCATATTTCTATGCAATCCTTCTTTAAGGTTTTATCTAATTGAAATTCAGCCAATTTTAAATTTTTGATTATTAAATTTAGTAATATTATTTATAAATTGTTTTGTGCTTTCATTCCATGAAAATTTAAGAGCATGCTGTCTGCAAGCTTCTGGATTTAATTCTAGTGATTTTTCTATTGCAAATGCTAGATTATTATCAAGATATCCAACCTTAGCATTTTTTATAATATCTAATGGACCTGGAACTGGGTATGCAGCTACTGGTAAGCCTGATGCTAATGCTTCAAGAATAACGAGTCCAAAAGTATCTGTAAGGCTTGGAAAAACAAAAACATCAGCGGTTGAATAGTGCATAGCAAGTTCCTCGCCATGTTTTGATCCAACAAAATAGGTATCTTTATATTTTGATTTTAATTCTTTCAATTGAGGGCCGTCTCCTACTACAAGTTTAGAGCCAGGTAATTCTAAATCAAGAAAAGACTCAATATTTTTTTCTATAGAAACTCGCCCAACATAAAGATGAATTGGGCGTTTTACTCCTAGAATGTCTATTTTTTTATTTGATTTTTTTCTTGGGAAAAACAGTTCTGTATCAACCCCTCTTGTCCATCTATTTACTTTCCTTATATTATATTTATTAAGTTCATCTTCAATTGATTGTGTTGCAACCATTATTCCTTGAGATTGGTAATGAAACCATCTAATTAATCTGTAACCAAATGATATTGGTATATTGAACCTAGAATTAAGATACTCAGGAAATCTGGTATGGAAGGCAGTTGAGAAGGGTATATTGTTTTTGGTAAAATATCTTTTGGCGGTAATACCTAAGGGGCCTTCTGTAGCAATATGTACTGCATTGGGGCTGAACTCTTGGAAAATTTTTATAAACTTTTTTTTTGGAAATATTGATAGTCTTATTTCCGGGTATGTTGGACAAGGTAGGTTATAAAATAAGTCAGGTGTAATATAGCAAACCTCATGTCCTTCTTTTATTAAATTTTCTTTCAGATTATTTAGGGTTCTTACAACTCCGTTTATTTGAGGAAACCAAGCATCTGTAACTATTAGAATTCTCATACGTTCTTTTTAATATCGATGTATTCTAAAGGCGGCAAGCCTTGTATTTCAGTCCATCTAAGTATTTCCATTTTACCATCGAAGTGTTCTACAAGAGCCGTGCAGCTTTCAACCCAATCTCCATCATTGCAATATATAAAGCCATCAATTTCTTTGATATTAGCATGATGAATATGCCCACAAATTACGCCATCAGCACCTCTTTTTTGAGCCAAAGTAATAATTGCATCTTCATAGTTATTTATAAATTTGACAGCATTTTTTGCTCTATTCTTTAGATAAGCAGATAAAGACCAATAAGACAATCCCATCATAAGCCTTGCTCTATTTAACCAAGTATTCATGCTTAAAGCCAAGGTATATGCATAATCACCTATAATTGCAATCCACCGAGCATAAATCATTATACCATCACATTCATCTCCGTGTATAACTAGAAATTTTTTACCATCGAGAGTTTTATGAATCATATCTCTTCTAAATTTTACTTTGCCAAAATCATTTGAGACATAGTTTCTTGCGAACTCATCATGGTTTCCAGGAATGAAAAAAACTTTTGTGCCTTTTCTTGCTTTTCTTAATATTTTTTGGATAACATCATTGTGTTCTTGTGGCCACCACCATGATCTTTTAATTCTCCACCCATCAACTATATCTCCAACTAAATAGAGAAATTCAGATTCAGTATTTTTCAAAAAGTCTAGAAGATAATTTACCTTACAGCCAGGTGTCCCTAGATGAATATCTGAGATAAAAATTGATCTATACCTAAGTTCTTTCAGGATAGACTCCTTTTAGAGAGTTAAATTAATTAAAGGTATATATATAATTATATAAAAATAGGTAACCTGCAGTATAAAATTTTAATAAAGTTGTCACATCGTTAAACTGCCTTTATAAAAAAAAGGTGGAGTAAACCTTTTTTTGCTTTTTTTTAATTTTTTTCGATTTTTTGAAGGTGAATTGGGTTTTTTAGTTAATTATTTTTAAAACACAGCTTAAAAACTGGCTTATAACCAATCAATCTGCTATCTGTTATTTTATTTAATGATTCACGTTTTTTCGGTCTTTTAAATGGTTAATTCAAATAATTTTGATCTAATGGGAATGGCAAATGCTGTTAGGTTTCTATCTGCTGACGCTGTTCAAAAGGCAAATTCTGGTCACCCGGGAATGCCAATGGGAACAGCTGATATTGCAACAGTTTTATTTACAAAGTTTTTAAAATTTGATGCCTCAGACCCTTATTGGCCTGATAGAGATAGATTCATATTATCTGCAGGTCATGGTTCAATGCTTCTATACAGTTTGTTGTACTTAACTGGAAATAGAAAAATGACCATAGAGGAAATAAAAGACTTTAGGCAGCTTGGGAGCATAACAGCTGGACATCCAGAATATGGTTTAGTAGGAGGTATAGAAACCACAACTGGTCCACTAGCCCAAGGACTAGGGAATGCCGTTGGAATGGCGATTGCTGAGAAATTATTATCAAGCAGATTTCAAAAAGACATTGTTGACCATTATACATATGTTCTAGCTGGTGATGGTTGTTTGATGGAGGGTTTAAGTCATGAGGCGATCTCCATTGCTGGTCACCTAAAGCTCGCAAAATTAATTGTTTTATATGATGATAATGAAATTACCATTGATGGACCAACTAGTTTGGCTATGTCGGATGATCAGGTATTAAGGTTTGAAGCATGTGGTTGGGAGGCTATTAGAGTAGATGGTCACAATGTTGGCGAGATAGAAAATGCATTATCGCAAGCTAAAATTTCATCAAAACCAACTATTATTTTATGTAAAACTAAAATAGGTTTTGGTGCACCTAATCTTGAAGGATCAAATAAATCTCATGGCGCTCCACTTGGTGAGGATGAGATTGCTAAAGCTAAGTCAGCACTAAATTGGAATTATGATCCATTTGAGGTTCCTGAAGAAATTTTAAATTCGTGGAGAGAGGTTGGTAAACAAGGTTCTAGTGAAAGAAAAAAATGGGAAGATAAACTAGAGTTACTTCCATTGGATCAAAAAAACCACTTTACAAGATCCACTTCCGGAGAATTACCCGAGGGTTGGGAGAAATCAATTACTCAAGTTATAGAAACTGCAATCCAAGATGCCTCTAAAATGGCAACTCGTAAGGCGTCAGAGTTAGTTATTGAACATATTTCAAAAGCACTACCAGAACTTGTAGGTGGTTCAGCTGACTTGACGGGCTCAAACAATACCAAAGTTGACGATCTTAAAGTTATTAATGCTGAAGATTTTAGAGGCCGCTATATTCATTGGGGAGTCAGAGAGCATGGAATGGCCGCTGCAATGAATGGTATGGCTCTTCATGGTGGAATCATTCCTTTTGGTGGAACCTTTTTAGTTTTTACAGACTATTGTAGACCATCAATTAGATTATCTGCATTAATGGGATTACGTGTAATATATATAATGACACACGACTCAATTGGCTTAGGCGAAGATGGTCCCACTCATCAGCCAATAGAGCATCTTGCAAGTCTAAGGGCTATGCCAAATTTACTGGTTTTCAGGCCTGCTGATGTGGTTGAAACCGCAGAATGCTGGCAACTTGCTCTTGAGCATAAAAATAATCCATCTGTTATTGCATTAAGCCGACAATCTCTTCCAGCGGTGAGGACTAAAACTTCGAATCATAGTCTTTCGGCTAAGGGGGGCTATATAATTTCTGAAACACAAAATAAACTAAATGCGACAATATTAGCAACGGGTTCTGAAGTTTCCTTGGCGTTATCTACAAGGGAAGACTTAGAAAAAGAAGGAATACATATTAATGTTGTTTCAATGCCGTGTTTAGAATTATTTCAAATGCAAGATGGAGAATATAAACAAAGAGTTTTAGGAGATGCCCCAAGAATCGCTCTAGAAGCGGGAAGTGCATATGGTTGGGAAAAGTTTGTAGGAGAAAATGGCGAGATTGTTGGTATGAACTCGTTTGGCGCCTCTGCTCCTGGTAACGCCTTGTTTGATCACTTTTCAATCACAAAAGAAACAATAAAAAAAACCATAAAGAAGCTTTTATAATTAGGAGAAAGTTTTTTATGTCTGTAAAAATTGCTCCCTCAATTCTCTCAGCAGATTTTTCACGTCTTGGCGAAGAAATTAAGGCAATTGATTTAGCAGGTGCGGATTACATTCATGTTGATGTAATGGATGGTCATTTTGTACCAAACATTACAATTGGTCCTGCTGTTGTGAAAGCTATTAGGCCTTATACAAAAAAACCCATGGATGTTCATTTAATGATTGATCCAGTAGACAATTTCATTGAAAATTTTATTGAGGCAGGCGCTGATATTCTTACTGTCCATGCGGAAGTTGGTAACCATATAGACAGATCATTGCAAAAAATAAAATCTTTGGGTGTAAAGGCAGGTGTTTCTTTGAATCCCTCTACTCCTCCAGAGACAATAGAATACATTATAGATAAGGTAGATTTAATTCTAGTCATGACAGTTAATCCTGGCTTTGGAGGGCAGTCTTTTATTTCTTCACAACTTGAAAAAATTAAAAAAATTAAAGACATGATTGGAAATCGTGCAATTGAGTTGGAGGTTGATGGAGGGATAAATCAAAGCACCGGTAAACTATGTATTGAAGCTGGTGCTGATGTATTGGTTGCTGGAAATGCAATATTTGGAAATCAAAAAGATTATCGCGAAAATATCCTAAGTCTTAGAAACTAATAATTTCAAATTGCTGGGTGATAAATAGAAATCTATAATTATTCCACTTTAATTTCTGATTTAATAGAAGGGAAAAACCATCGATCGACTCATTACCCTGTAGAATTGATAGATACAAAAATAGTTTAAGAAGGGTTAGTTCAGCAACTTAATGTTTGAGGGGAAAATTAAGAAACTGAACCAGCTTTCCATATGACTCTTAAAGTAAATCTTTACCAGTCAACTTGTGCTCTTATCCCAATCCCATTTATTGTATTTTTCCTATCGATGCCATTAATACTTAAATCTGATTTTTTTACTTTAGAGTTGTTATAATTTACTTGCAGTTTTGTATGTGGATTGAGATGCCAGTTCACTCCTAGTATTATGGTATTTTGAATCCCTCCATTAAATGCCGAGTCATTCAGGTCAATTCTATCAAACCTGGTTGTCAATGACCAAGCCCCATAGCCGCCATCAAAAACAGACGATTTTACTTTTGTTCTATCCCAGGCACCCTTTGAAGATTTATATGCTCTTGTCTCACCAGTTAAGAAAGTACCAAATTCAATATAAGCACCTTTAAAAGTTGGGTTTTGAACTGAATTGTTCTCTAATTTAGCTTTTAAAAAAGTATATTCACTAGCAAACCAAATATTATTTCTAATCGCAGCAAGTTCTAAACCATAAAAATTATCTTTTTTGGCAATCCTTCCAGTTGAAACAAACCGGGAAGAAAGATGCTGATGAGGTCGTTGTCGGTATCGATATTCTGATAAGCTTCCATTACTTCTCAATCGTAATGACCCCCCCAGGTGAAGTTGTATTTCATCAGTTCTTGGGCTGAAGGTAAATCTACCAGCAATTTCATGCCCCTCATTTTCTGCTTCAATATTATTTGCGCCTTTATACATGCCAATCTTACCAGTCCATCTGTCTCCACCTAAAGAGACACCAAGCCCAATTCTTCTTGCAAGCCCAAATGCATCAGTGAAAGAAGCTCTTTCCATGAGAGATGTATGACGGGAACTGGTTTGTTCATCTAAAGAATTTGGTGTTTTAAATTGACCAGCTAACCATTTAATCCCAGATTTAGTTTTCCATTCAATCATTGCATCTTTTACTGTTGTTTGATCATCTGCAAAATCGGCTTCAAATTTATATTTTATAGAATTCCAAGCCTTGCCTTCTATTCCAAGTCTTGCTGCGCGAAGCTCAGTTGCTTTAATTCTGATGTTATCATCCTTATCTGAAATCCAAGCAGCGTCAGAGAATATTCTTCCGCGTATATTCATTTCAAACATTTTATCTGCTCTACTGAAAGAAGGAGCAGGCTCCCATTTTACTGAAAGTTCATTTTTATTAATTTTCTTTTCTAAGTTAGAAATTTGTTCTTTTAATTGAATGATGTCTTTATTTATATTTTTTACTTCATCAGCTTTTGACAGGCTAATTGAAATACTAAAAAATATTAAAGATATAAAAATTAAAGTTTTATACATTATCTACTGCCCAATATTAAAATATAATGAATAATTTATTTCATTTAAATTACAAATAAATGACATTAATATGTATATTTTATTACAATGACTCATGTATTCTGTTAAATTATTATATAATAACATGTAGAATAATTTATTTTGTATACATTTACCTTTTAACAAATTTATATTCATTAATTATCTGTGCTTTGTGGAACATAAAAAATACTTTTTTACTTAAATAATTTATTTATTCAGCTAGGTTAAAATAGTAATGTCTCTATTTTTGATCTCTTTAATTTTAAGCTTACCTAATGCTCTGGTGCTATGGCTTTTAAACAATTTTAATTACCTTGATGCTTTAACTGGAATTATAATTTATATTCTTGGTTTATTCCTTTTAATTCCAGTTTTGTACAGGCCGTATAGGCAATTAGTTGCAATTAAAGACTTTCTAATAAGGATAAATACAAAAGAAGTTTATGAAACTCCTAAAATTGACTCTCTTCCTTATTCTATATTGTTAAGGTCTGGCCTTGATAATGCATCAAAAATGGTTAGGACTCAATTTGAGGTTAGTCAGAAAATTACCACTGAGTTAAATATTCTTCTCGACAAGATCCCAATGCCAATAATACAGATAAATTCTGAACGCAAGGTGGTAAGGCAAAATAGTTCAGCGATTGAACTTATTGGTGAGGCATCTCTGGGGAGGGACTTGGTCATCGCTCTTAGGAATCCAGAAGTTATAAGAGAGGTAGATAGGGTAATAAAAACAAAAAATAATTCTCAAATAGCATTAAAACTTGGAGAAGATATTCCAAGAAATTATCTTTGCTATATTATTTGTTCTCAAAATAAAGAGAGTTTAAGCGCAATTCTATTGGTTTTTAATGATATTACAGACTTAATTAAAGGCGAAAAGATGCGAAGTGATTTTGTTGCTAATGCTAGTCATGAAATACGCACGCCTCTCGCAGTTTTATTAGGCTGTCTTGAAACTTTATCCGGGCCTGCAAAGGATGATAAGGAAGCTAGTGAAAGGTTTTTAAAAATAGCAGCTGATGAAACAAATAGAATGGTTTCTTTACTCGATGATTTACTCTCCTTGTCTGAAATTGAAGTTAATCAGCATCTAGTTCCTACAGAAGAAACAGATATAGTTTTGGGCATCAGAAGAGCAATTAATGGATTAGAGTCTCACTTTACCCTTCATAACAAAGAAGTAGAAATTAATCTCGATGTATCTAATGAAATTTCAACTGTAATCGCAGACGATTCTGAGTTGCAGTTAGTATGGAGGAATCTGATTCTGAATGCTGTGAAGTATGGTGATGGAAAAGTGGATATTAGTGTTAAGCTAGAAAAAGAATCCTTGGGAGGTAAACAGAATATTACTTTTGTTAGAGTTGATGTGGTTGACTATGGTTGCGGAATTGAAAAAATACACTTACCGCGGTTAACTGAGAGATTCTATAGAGTTGACTCTGATAGGAGCCGAAAAGTTGGTGGGACAGGCCTTGGTTTGGCGATTGTTAAACATGTAGTAACAAGACACCGAGGTCACCTTCAAATTCAATCTGACGTTGGAAAAGGAAGTATTTTCAGTGTTTTATTAAATACTGAAATCTCTAATGAATCGTAATAATTTTGTAATAATTATGTAATATCTCTGAAGCTTAACTGAACTAACATATGAGCTTAATTTTTTGATAGAAGTGGGGCTTCAATGTTTACAAAACTAAGGTACTTTTTTTTATTTATTATTTTCTCTGGCTTAATAACAAATCACGCTAGTGCAAGAGATCAAATTAGGATTGTTGGTTCTTCCACTGTTTTCCCATTTTCAACGGCAGTTGCTGAAGAATTTGGCAATAATACCGAATTTAAGACCCCTGTCGTTGAAAGCACAGGTTCAGGAGGTGGGCTCAAGTTATTCTGTAATGGAGTTGGTCTTAATCATCCAGATATTACCAATGCATCAAGAAGAATCAAGCTCACTGAAGTTAATAGATGTAATGAAAACGGCGTTAAAGAAATCATTGAGGTTAAAATAGGGTTTGATGGAATTGTAATTGCTAATTCCAGATCATCAGATAGAATGGATATTACTTTACAGCAGCTTTTTCTTGCACTTGCTAAGGATATACCTGGAAAAGATGGCACTCTAACTCCTAATCCGTATGTAACTTGGAATGAGATAGACGCATCGTTGCCTAACAAAAAAATAACTGTATTAGGCCCCCCTCCCACATCTGGTACACGAGACGCTTTTAATGAGCTTGCAATAGAAGGCGGTTGTAAAACATTCTCATCGTTCGCTGCGCTGAAGAAAAAAGATAAAAATAAATATAAGGCAGTTTGTCGTTCCATAAGAGAAGATGGGGCATACGTGGAAGCTGGGGAAAAT
>MDTB01185879.1_pt1 | contig 125729 bp, 116 predicted proteins | sample 811161 | NCBI WGS metagenome assembly MDTB01 (sample SAMN05326650, study PRJNA326480) | marine metagenome | isolation source: seawater | place: Mediterranean Sea | collected 2009 | reverse complement strand
CGACGGATCTCGCCGCTTCGATACCATTTAGCTCAAAGGCCGACGAAATCGCAATCAAAGCATCACCCCATGCTTTTCGTGCCGCGACCAGATCAGATTCCGTGATGGTCATGCCATCTCCCTACCTGCATTTCCCTCACAACGTCTGTCATCCCTTCCCATTCATCCCACATGTTGCACATCGCGTCCTTCGACTTCTCCCAGGGATTGTTGCCGTCCTCAAATTCCAGCCACTCCCCCATCTGACCACGATCCGGATGATCGGAAACACCATTCACCATGACATTCGGTTGTCGTGCCTTGTTCCGAATACGGAAGATGATTGTCTTACGTGATTCGGTACCGTGTTCATTACGCGTCCCAGAGTGGGGGATTTGATAAACGGTGATGCAAGCATCGCCCGGTTCCATCAGGATCTGCGTCGGACGTGGCCACTTACGGCCGTCGGGCGTGGATTCAGAATCCTCATCGATGAACTGTTCGCGGACTTCTTCCGGCAGGTAGACGAGACCACATCGATTCTCCGTCTTGTGATCGAGCCTTGGCCATCCCGGGCCCTCGACGCCAACGCAACCGTTCGTTTCCCGCTGCCATCGGAAAAACTTTTCAACCGCGTGGTGGGCTCCCGGAAGGAGTGCTGTCTGACCACAACCTTCACGCATTTGATCATTCAGACAGACAAAGACGAATGCGGTAAAACTCCCCAGGCCTAGCGTCATCTCTGGGTCTTCAAACATCGGTACCATGTTGTGGCCCATTACATCGGGACTGCGTCCCAGGTCTCCTTTTGGACCCGTCGCAATATATCGATCATAGATCTCCTGATCGCTCCCTTCCTGAACATCCTGGGGCACCATGATGGTCATGCTTCCATCAACGTGAGACTCAGCACCGTAGTAGGGCATGTGCTTGTCGCGATAGCCGACGTTGTTGAAGTAATCGCCCGGTGGACTGACCTTGCGTACACCAACCTGGCTGGCGACTGGGGGATCAAAATAGCCCATGGCTTCGTGGAGCACAGGCGTTATGTCCGACTTGCTGACGAGGTTCGTCATTTCGGGGGTGCCGCCCAGATTTTCGCCCTTCTTGGCGGATTTGATTCGGTCCAGCGCCGAATGTACCAGGTCGGGTGAAACCGCTTGCTTCAGAATGACGTAGCCATCCCGATAGAGCGTGCGTTTTTCTTCAAGCGTCAGGGTTCGGCCTTGTAAACGTTCGTTCACGATAGTGCTCGATCAGATAGGTGATCCGGACTCTACTGTGGCGGATCTAGTCTCGCAACCACCGGATATTGTCCCGATTTCAGAACATTCTTACGGTTGACAACGGGTCGTCTCAATCGCACATTGGAGCGCGTGGAAACAGGTGCGGAGCCGTTATGAGCATCAAACTAGTCAAACATGAGAACGTCAGCGGGGACGCCAGCAAAGCCGACCAGGGTTTTGGTCGCGTCGCTGCCGACCAGCCACCGCAGTTTGATCCACACGGGCAAACCATGGCTGCATATGATTTCTTTGCAGAAACCGGCTATGTCGTGCTCGCTGATTGTCTGAACACGCAGGAAGTGGCTCACTTAAATGAGTTCTATGATCGCACTCAGGAACAGACCCCCGAGACGTGGGGTATTCGCGATAGGCCAAAGGTTCATCACCGCAATCAAGGTCTGATCTATTCGCAGCCGCTGCTGGATAACCCTGAACTCGACCCCTATACACAGCATCCGCGCTCGTTCCCCGTCGTCTGCGAGATCCTAGGCGGAGAAGAGCACGTTCGATTCAGCGAGTTCAACTTTCGTGAAGCTCCGGAGAATGCTGGCGTTGGTGCGATGAACTTCCACCACGACGCGGTCAGGCCTGATCGCCTGGTTCGCAAACCCTATATGCCCGTGGATTGGGTATGTGCCATCCACTATCTCACTGATGTCACCCACGAGACGCCGGCGTTCTGCGTCGTACCAGGCAGCAACCGTTTCAACAGTCTGCGGGAAGCATATGAAGCACTGGAGGATGACTATCAGGAGGTGCCGATCCACGGTAAAGCCGGAACTTGTGTGCTCTATGACACGGCAACCTTCCACACCCGCTTCGACGGTGATGGCATTAAAGGTCGGCGGACCTGGCACCAATACTACGCCCGAGGCGGGTTCCTGAGAAGTTCGTTGCCAACATCAGATCGTTATGTGCGACCACCAACCCCGGTGCTGACCGACTGGAATGTGTTCCCCGAACGACTCGCATTGAGCGAAGACCCCAAGAAGCGTCTGTTCTTTTCTCATTGGAATACCGCGCAATGCGAGTGGGTAGCTTCGGGATTTAGCAATGCCGTAAGAAATGCAATGCCGCGGGGCAGGGAATAATTTTGGGATTAAAGAAAACAGCGATCCCAAAATCCGCCGCTAGAAAGTGTTGGCGACCCTATTTCTACCCTGAACCCAAATTAGCCTACATCTTTCCAAACCAAATAGAAGGCTCCGGATATGGCGCATAAATTGCATCAAAGAATAATGTCTCCCGTCCCATAACCCGGGGATCTATTTATGCGCAGCACTTACATGACTTCAGCGATCATCGCTGTTGCAGTCCTCCTCTGGCTGAGTTCAGGACTCCTTCGCGAGCCCAGACCCGAACTTCCCCAGACAATTATTGAGCGCAACAATATCGTCTCAAGCCAACAATCTGATCGCGCTCCCACGCGAGTCCGTGCTCGCGTCATCCATGCGAAAGACACCAACCGCACAATAACAATTCGCGGACAAACCCAGAACAAACGAACCGTGGTCACACGGGCCCAGGTGCCTGGCACGCTGATGAGTCGACCCGTTGAGCGTGGCGATATCGTTCAGAAAGGTGACCTTCTATGCCGACTGTCTGAAGACGACAGACCAGCATTGCTGGCCGAGGCAAGAGACACCGTGGCACAAGCTGAGATCGAATATGAAGGCAGCCAACGACTCTCTAGGGAAGGCTTGCAATCAGAAACAGCCATTGCGCAAGCGAAGACCCGCCTGACCAGTGCAAAGGCCAGATTGATGCAGACGCGGCTCAATTCTCAGCGGACTCGAATCAGCGCACCCTTCGACGGTGTGGTTGAAGATATCCACGTTAATGAAGGCGACTACATCACGCCCGGTACGGGTTGCGCCACGGTGGTTGACCTGGATCCCATGCTCGTGACCGGACGTGTCCCAGAAAAGCTGGTGGATCGATTCAAGCCGGGCGGTCCTGCGACCGCGAGGCTGTCTACAGGGGTTGAAGTTACTGGTGCGATCACCTTCGTGGGCCGCCTGTCAGACCCAGCAACTCGGACCTATGCTTTTGAGGTTCAGATCGACAATCCAGACAGCAGAATTCCCAGCGGTGTAACCGCGACTATCGAAGTTCCAACAGGGCGTGTCACAGCTCAACAAGTGCCTCCCTCCGTACTAGCTTTGAACGACGATGGACAACTGGGCGTACGTGCGGTTGATGACGATGGCGTCGTGGAGTTCCACATAATCGATGTCGTCAATGAAGATGACTACGGCGCCTGGGTCACAGGGCTGCCTGAGGTGGCTACCATCATCACTGTCGGTCAGGAACTGGTCGTGCATGGCGAAGTGGTCGATGTTGTGCTCACTGAGCCTTTGGATACGCCATCCGCAGAACGCACGAGCATCGGCGCGCTGTAATCAATTGGATCGGGTACTTTTATGAACGCATTGATCGACGCCGCCGTTACGCGAACACGAACAACGCTGTTGCTGATGGGGATGGTCTTGATCGCCGGTCTGATCGGGCTCAACTCCATTTCCATTGAAGCAGAACCCACGATCGAAGTACCGTTCTTCGCGGTGATGATCTACCACGAGGGGATCTCTCCAGAGGACTCTGAGCGACTGCTCGTAATGCCCATGGAGAAGGAGCTCCGCAGCGTTGAGGGCGTCAGGGAATTAACCGCCTACGCCTCTGAGGGGAGTGCCAATCTCGTCGTTGAATTCGATGCAACCTTTGACCTAAACGAGGCGCTGGTTGACGTCCGTGAAGCCGTCGATCGCGCCAAACCCGAGCTACCATCGACCGCTGAAGAACCGATAATTCAGGAACAAACCGCCAGCGAATACCCAATCCTCCAAATCAATTTTGTCGCTGAGGATGTTCCAGAACGTACGCTTTACAACCTTGCACTCGATATCCGCAACGAAATTGAAGCACTGCCAGAGGTCCTGGAAGCTCAGATGCAGGGACATCGGGAAGAAGTACTCGAAGTCATCATTAATCCAGCAGCGCTTGAGGCCTATGAGCTCTCCGCAGAAGAACTCATCAACACAATCGTTCGTAACAATCGGCTGATTCCCGCCGGCGCCATCGATACCGGTGAAGGACGTTTCTCAGTCAAAGTACCGAGCGTCATCGAGACCGCACGTGACGTCTACGACCTACCGGTTCGAGCGAACGGCGATGCAGTCGTCATGCTCCGTGATGTCGCGGAGGTTCGAAGAACGTTCAAAGACCGAGTCTCGTATGCACGAGTGAATGGCAAGCGCGCCATCTCACTGAATATGATCAAACGCGCTAATGCCAACATCATCGACACAGTTGATAAGGCCAAGGCAATTGTTGAACGTCATCGACCCAACTTGCCGAGCAAGATCGAAGTGTCCTATACACAGGAGCAGGCCCCCTTTGCAGAAAGACAGGTGGCGGAGCTGCAGGGCAATATTCTAACAGCACTCGCGCTTGTCATGATTCTCGTGGTCGCCGCAATGGGCTTTCGAAGCGGGATCATTGTCGGGATGGGGATTCCAGTATCGTTCCTATTCTCGCTCGTCATCCTTACATACATCGGCTTCACTTTTAACTTCATGGTGATGTTCGGGATGTTGCTCGGTCTTGGCATGCTGATCGACGGCGCTATCGTTGTTACCGAATATGCCGATCGGAAGATGACCGAAGGACTACCTCGACAACAAGCGTTCTCCATTGCCGCAAAACGGATGTTCTGGCCGGTTGTTGCGTCTGTTGCGACGACGTTAGCAGCATTCCTGCCGCTTATGTTCTGGCCCGGAGTTCCTGGTAAGTTTATGCGGTATCTGCCCGTGACGGTCTTCTGTGTTTTGTCGGGGTCGCTGTTGTATGCATTGGTATTCGGGCCCGCACTGGGCGCCGTCCTCGGTAAGGCAGGCGCACGTAACCAGCACGCGGTCGATACCTTGAAGGAACTAGAGGACGGCGACCCCACATTACTGGATGGCATTACTGGTGCTTATGCCCGGGCGCTACGCTGGTGTAGTCTCCATGCGGGACTCACGTTCCTCGTGACACTATCAGTTCTAATTGGCAGTTTCATGCTTTACGGTCAGACCGGTCGCGGCATCATCTTCTTCTCCGATACGCAGGCTATGTATGGCCGCATAACAGTCCGCGCACTCGGCAATCTCTCCGTCGACGACATCAACTATCTTGTCAAGGAAGTGGAACAGGAGGTACTGGATATCGAGGGTGTCAAAACGATGAACACCATGACGCTCATGCCAGGAGAAGCCTCCCGCTTTGGCATGGACCGTATCGGCGTCATCTTCATAGAACTCCACGAAGAGTTTGATCGAGAGATGCTGGGGAACGACATCTTCGAGCTAATCCGGGAACGCACACAAGACTTCCCCGGCATCAGCGTAGAACTGGCCCGAATGGAACAAGGACCACCGGTCGGTAAACCCATTCAGCTGGAGTTTTCTTCCCAAGAAAAGACGTTACTGGAGCCAACCGTCCGTCGTGTTCGCGACTTTATGAATACGCTAGATGGAGTGCGGGATATCGATGACACCAGATCGCTTCCAGGTATTGAATGGAAGCTCAGCGTTGACCGTGCACAGGCAGCGCTATACGGCGCTGATGTCACGTTGGTTGGGATTGCCGTGCAACTGGTCACCGGCGGCGTCAAGGTCGGTGAATATCGACCAGATCGTGCTGATGATGCTGTCGATATCCGTGTACGTTTCCCGGAGGAAAGTCGTGGAATCGGTGCGCTGGATGATCTTCGTATCATGACCGGGGGAGGCTCGATTCCTATCAGCAACTTCGTGACCCGAGAACCGGTACCCAACGTCGATACGATTCAACGAATCGATGGCATCCCAGTCGAGTTTATTCGGGCGGACGTGGCACCCGGGGTTCTAGCCGACACGAAGGTGGGCGAGATACAGGCCTGGCTCAACACAGAGGAATTTGATGAGCGCATCGATATCTCTTTTCGGGGAGCAAATGAGGAACAGGCTGAATCCATAGGGTTTGTGACAGGAGCCTTTGGACTTTCGCTGCTGTTGATGTTTGTGCTACTGGTGACTCAGTTCAACAGCTTGTATCAATCCGTATTGATTCTTTTTGCCGTGGTGATGTCTACAGCTGGCGTGTTGTTGGGGCTCGTTATTCTCGGTTCCCCCTTCAGCGCAATCATGACAGGCACCGGTGTGGTGGCACTGGCCGGGATCGTGGTGAACAACAACATTGTACTCATCGACACGTACAACAAGATCAAACAAGTGCACCCCGAACTAGACTACGTGTCGGTGATTGTCCGAACCGGCGCACAGCGCCTCAGACCGGTGGTACTCACGACCGTGACGACCATATTTGGACTGCTGCCGCTGGCCAGCAATTTCAGTATCGACCTCGTGAATCGCAACATCATCTATGGTGGTCAGCTATCAACATTCTGGGTCCCACTTTCACAGGCCATCGTCTCAGGACTGGCGTTCGCGTCCATCCTGACACTCTTCGCAACCCCTGCCATGTTGGCGTTACCCTATCGACTCCGCGAGTTCACGGGTCGGATCCGTACACTATTCCCTCAGCGAACTACCACTGAACCGACGGTTCAACCCGGGGGTTAACCGGCGGCGCTAAACGGCCGCAATCGCTGCTTGCATGGTCTCCTGGGTCACGGCCCAGCGATCTTCTCCCCAGGGCATCGGCATAAGCACGGGATGTTCAACACCCGCCCCAATGTACCCTTTCACGAAACCCGTCACCTCTTCGGAGGACCCGATAAAATCGATCGCTTGGATCATCCGCTCTGACACAGCAGCCACCGCGCCATCGCGATCCCGTTTGGCTTGGTGCGCACGCAAGTCGTCAACCTCATCGGCAAACCCAGCCGCACGAAACATATTGGCGTAGCCATCTGCCATCGCATAATTAAAGAGATCCCGTCGTGCGGAACGTGCCGACACTTCCAACTCACCGACGGCTGCATGGACGTAAGAGAAGATGCGAGCGTCCCCACCTGCGCGCACTTGTTCGATCGAGGGACCGATGTGGTTGACCGGGATATAGTTGAGCAGCACACCATCTGCCACGCTCCCAGCAAGCCTCAACATCTGTGGTCCCAGCGCCGCAAGCACAATCTTCGGCCTACGTTCACCCAGGCGGACACCCAGGCGAAAACGTTTCACGGAATAGTAATCGCCTTCAAACGTGACCGATTCGTCTGAAAGACACTCACGTAGTAGAGCGACGTATTCACGCATCATTCCAATTGGACGATCCGACAGAGGAATCCCGTGTTGCTTCAGTATGGCTGGCGCAGAAACCCCCAGACCCAGCCAGATATCCCGTTCCGGGCACAACGCCTGCAAGGTCGCTGCCGTCATCGCCGTCAATGCAGGTGTCCGCAATTGAATGGGAATGATGCCGGTCCCCAGTGACAGACCAGGCGCCGCTTGCGCGACGCTTCCTAACAGGGTGAATGCGTCGGTGGCCGTGGCTTCGACAGTCCAGATGGATTCATAACCCATGTCCTGCGCCGTCGTGGCTACCTTTGTGATGGCATCCGGGCCGAGAACGCCCAAACTGCCAAACGTTACGCCCAAGGGTGTTTTACTCATTGCTACAGTGCCGCTGTTACGAAATCGGCAGGCAGGATACTATGCGGCCCCACTTTGTACACCTACAGACAGGAGTCCCCATGGGAGAGAGATTGAAGGACAAGGTCGCCATTGTGACCGGTGGTAATAGCGGCATTGGCGCCGAGACGGGTCGAACATTCGCACGAGAAGGTGCCAAAGTGATCTTGATGGCTCGACGCGAGGAACAGGGCAAAGCAGTTGCTCAGGAAATCCGCGATGCCGGGGGTGAGGCTCATTTCGTAGGCTGTGATGTTGGCGATAACGACGGCGTTCAGGCGGCCGTGGCGGAAGCCGCTGGGATCTACGGGCGTATTGATGTGCTGTTTAATAACGCCGGTGGTGGTGCGGGTAGTAGTTTTCCTAACGAACCGATCAAAGAATTCCAACGTGTCATTCAGATCAACCTCACCGGGACATTTTTTGTCAGCCAGGCTGTGTGGCCACACATTGTCGCTGCGGGCGGTGGTGCCGTCGTCAACATGTCTTCCCTGGCAGCACAGCGCGGCTTTAGTCCTGCAATGAAAGCAGAATATGGTGCAACCGCTTCGTCTTACTACGCCGCCAAAGCAGGGGTGGATGCGTTAACTCGTTACATGGCAGGTGTCGGCGGCGAGGTCAATATTCGCGTGAACTGTGTGCGACCAGGCCAGATCCTGACACCTGGTGCAACAGGGGGTACCTACAAGAGTGAGGAAGAGGGTGGCAATCACGTTTTTAAGCGTATGTTCGACTTCAACCAGATTCTTCCTGGTGCCGGACGTTCAGAAGACGTCGCCAATCTCGTGTTGTTTCTGTCTTGCGATGAATCGAAGTTCATCACGGGAGAGATGATCAACGTAGATGGAGGGGTGCCTGCCAAACTCTAGGCGCATTAGTCCAACCAAAGAAAGCGTCAGCGGTTCCTTGAGGAACCGTCGACCTTTGGACCTACTTCGTTGCACGCGGGAATACCTGCGTTTGTCCCATCAAAGGTGTTCCGATAAATCCACGAACCGATAGATCATCGCTACCTTTTTCGAACCAAACCCAACACCGGTATGTACGACCACTTCGAGCATCGTAAAGGGTACCGTCTTCCCAACGACCGCTGTTTGCGTTAAACGTCAAGTCTGTGAACATATCGATCCCGACCAGTCGACGTTTACGCATTGACTCATTCTGATTATTAGCATCAGTCGCCTCTGAATCGGGCAAGTCGACAATCTTGCCGAAGTACGTACCGTTTTTCGTGTAGAACTCGACCAGCCCCGGTTGTTCCGGGAAACTGAAACGGCCGATCAATCTGCTTGACTCCACTGCACTCGCTAACGCACACGTCAACGAGAGGAAGCCAACTACCAGACATTGGCATATCACATGCCGAATTGAAGATGGTCGCATAAGGGTTCCTGGAAAAGGATGTCTCGGTCGCTCTTTGACTTTCGCCACTTTCACGATATTCATCATCTTCACTACGTTTGGCGCTTTTGACACACTGTATGCCATATTCCACTTGGGGCATTGAGCCCCAATAGCGCTTCGATGGGTGGGTTGGACTGATCGGCTGACGACAGGACCAACGTTATAAGCCACAGTACAGGAAAATCTATGTCTACTCGATCCAACGGGTCGGTAGTGCGCTTACATGCCCTAACCAACGGTGCCGAAACGTAAACACTCGGCATCGCCTTTTTTGACTTCTCCCGATTCAACGAATGGTTCTCAAGTGAGCAGGCAGAAGTCGCAGCATTTGCGCTGAGCGCGTTCAGCGGACGGGGTCGCGACTATACACCGGTCGTGGGTTTCGATAGCTGGTGCAACATCAACATCCATGTCGGTTAGGTTCTAACAGGTAGTTTCGGTTCGCCCGGCCGGGAACAGTCTGATGTGCTAGGTAAAGCTGTCAGCGTTGACGCGCGATTGGGACGACGAGGTGTCATGATGTCACCTATAGTTTAAGGAGATTATCGACACGGGCTCATTATCGTTGTCAAAACATCACGCGACCCGTGACCTACGCATTTCGAGGGTAGGAACGGAATGCTTGGTTACCACTGCTTCGCCTCAATATGAGGTGAATATCCATGCACCTGCTTGCATGGATGTTTCACCTCACTTCTGATACATATGCGCATCGTGGTCTGACGTACGGATTACCGATGTCTCTGTTTGCCTGGTCTTGGTTGTTTCTCATGCTATACGTGGGAGGTATGCTGTTTATCGGCTACCTCGCGACAAAACGCGTCAAAGACGCAGACGGTTATGCCACGGCTCGAGGAAGCTACGGGCCTTTCTTCCTAGCCCTCGCATTCGCAGCAACCACCGCGAGCGGCGCCACCTTTCTGGGAGGTCCCGGTCTCGCCTATTCCTACGGTACAGCCACCATGTGGGGCATGTTGTATCCCTGCGGCGTCTACCTGGGTCTCCTGATCTGCTTGAAACTGGTCTCAACCGCCGGTAACAAATTCGCAAATCGGTCCATCCCTGAGTTCCTGGGTGATCGTTATGGATCCGATGGGATCCGCATTCTTGTCTCCATCTTCTCGCTCGTCCTGTTCTTCTACCTGGCGGGTCAACTCGTTTCCGGCCTCGTCATGTTCGAGATCATGCTAGGGCTGTCCCAGGAATGGGCACTGATCATCACAACGGTCGTTCTGCTGTTCTATGTCACGATGGGAGGCGCACATGCCGACATCCTCACCGACGGTGTGCAGGGATTTATCATGTTACTACTCGCGCTTGTCATCATCGTGATGTTCCTGATGGGCGCAGGTATTGATGGCAACTTCATGGCAGTGATCGACAATCTAAAAGAGCAGGATCCGAATCTGGTTGGCGTTTTGAATACGTCCACGCCGCTTTATCACAACTGGTGGTCGATGCTGTCCTGGTCTCTTGCGCTAATTCCTCTTGGCATGCTGCCGCACATCGGCAACAAGATCTGGGCACTCGATGATAACCGAGAACGCATCCGGTTCGTAAAGTACGCCTTCATTGCAGGGATGTTGATGGCCACGATGGGTCTGGGAGGATTGCTGGCGCGTGCGGTTCTGGGCGATTCACTACTGCAGGAAGGCATGTCACCGAACCAGGCACTCCCTGCCCTCTTCATTGAACTCTTCCCCACCTGGCTCGCGGCCCTGATCGGCGTCGGCGTCCTTGCCGCCATAATGTCAACCGCTGACGGACTGGTGGTCTCCAGTTCGCAAGTGATCGCGAACGATCTGTATCGGCGCAGCTACGTTCCCAAGTTTCAGCCTCAACTTTCCTCCGACGAGGTCGATCGTCGTGTGCTGAACATCAGTAGGATCAGTACTGGCGTTGTGCTGCTGATCTGTATGGGGCTCGCGTGGATGCTCGTGGATCAGAATATCGCACTGATTATCATGATCGGTACCGGCGGGATGATGGCAGCCTTCGCAGGACCGTTAGTGATGGGCGCCGTCTGGCATGGCGTGACTCGTGCTGGCGCATACGCGGGTCTCGTGAGCGGCATGGCTGCATTCCTGATTCTGCACAGCGGTTCGCTATCATACATCTACATTCCGGATACATTCCTGGAACCAGTATTCTCGTTCCTGATGGGAGAAATGCACAATCCCTACTCTTGTGCAGGTCTGGGCGAAATCGTCTCAGTCGCAGTGACCTGGGGCGTCTCAAAACTCACCGCACCGTTACCTGCGGACCATATTGAGAAGCTGTTTGGTGACACCCCCACAACATCGGAAGCATCATGATTATTGAATCTCCGCTAGGACAGATAGAAGGCGTCGAAAAAGACGGCGTCATTGCCTTTCGAGGCATTCGTTATGCACTGGCACCGACCGGTGACCGTCGGTTCTGCCCACCCGAACCGATACCTGCCTGGAGCGATGTTTACGACGCCAAGACGTTTGGTCCCGCGGCACCCCAACTGCCACCCGAGCAAGGTCCCGCAGAGCCTACCAGTGAAGACTGCCTTTTCTTGAACGTGTACACGGGTGCGTGTGATGACAAACGTCGACCCGTCTTGTTCTGGATTCACGGTGGCGGTTACGTCAGCGGTTCTGGACGCTTCTATAACGGTCGCCCGTTTGTTTCTGAACATGATGTCGTAATCGTGACCATCAACTACAGGATGGGTGCGCTCGGTTTCATGCACGTCGGTCACCTGGACCCTGCCCTCAGTGAATCCGTTAACAATGGCATACTGGACCAGCTCTGCGCCCTGCAGTGGACGCGCGACAACATCACGGCGTTCGGGGGAGACCCCGACAACATCACCATCTTCGGAGAATCCGCAGGTGGTACATCAACCGCCATGATCCTGGGTTGTCCACGTGCCGAAGGTATGTTCGACAAGGCCGTTGTGCACAGTCCTCATGTCGATCTGATTCCCGTCGGTAAAGGGAACGAGACATTCACCAACAAAATCATTCAGCGGCTCGGCGGTGATCCCGACACCGATGGCTTGGAAACCCTCCGTGCTGCCAGCGTTGAGGATCTCGTCGCTCAGAACGCAGGGGGAAGCGCAGTATCATCTACAAAACCAACACTCGGGATTCGACGTCCTGACAAGGTATCCTTTTCACCCGCGATCGACGGTAACCTCATCCCTCGCGCTATCGCCGACACCATTCGTGAACGCGGCCCCAACAACCCCGTGTTCATGGGAGGTGGCTGCCGACATGAGGGCACCATGTTTGCAGGTGTCGCAGGAGCTGGCGATGTCTCCGAGCAGGATGCGATCAACATCATCGATGACGAAGGGTTCGATGGAAAAAAAGCGGTGGCTGCCTATGAGATCTTCGCGCCGGGAGCTTCACCTCGCGAGAAATTGACCTACGCGCTCACTGACACGATGTTCCGTAACTCCATGGTTCGCCTTCTAAACGCAGCAGCGGAGTCTGGAGCAACTTGCTACGATTGGATGTGTACATTCGAGAACGACCTGACAGGCATGCGCGCCACCCATGCGATCGAACTGGGTTTCCTTTGGAACTGGGTCGAAGGTCTGCCAGAGATGGCAGGTAGCAACCCGCCGAAAGACCTCGGCCCTGCCATGCGGGCCTTGTGGGTCAGCTTTGCCACCAACGGCGTGCCTAATGTTGAAGGAGAACCTTCATGGCCCGCCTACAACACGAACGATCGGCCAACCATGGTGCTCGATGCCAAACGGGAGGTTACCAATCGGCTCGATGATGAGGTCCGCCGATTCTGGTTCGAGGGCCAAGACTGATTACCAATATGCGCAAGACTACCAATGCCCGGTATTTCGCCGTTTGTCGTCGCTACTCGTCACCACGGACGCTGCGCGACATGTCCCTGACCATCGCTTCCAGGCTATCGCGATAGGCGGCGAGTCGCGTCTGGAGCCCAGGATCAAAAGCGCCCAGTATTTGCGCTGCCAACAAACCGGCATTCGCACTGTTGTCGATGGCGACGGTGGCCACGGGAACACCTTTTGGCATCTGAACGATAGAGAGCAGCGAATCCTGACCGTCAAGTTTGGTGGCTGCAACGGGAACGCCAATGACCGGCAGCACCGTCAGCGCGGCAACCATGCCCGGCAGGTGCGCTGCTCCCCCGGCACCTGCAATGATGATCTTGTAGCCATTGTCGATAGCACTGCGAGCGAAGGCAAACATCTTCTCCGGCGTTCGATGAGCTGAGACGATATCGACGTCACTGGCAACACCGAGCTCCGATAGGATGTCGGCAGCAGGCTGCATGACCGGCAGATCAGAGTCACTACCCATAATGATCGCTACGTTGGCACTCATAACGGGTTACTGCCTCTGATGTGGACCTGTTCCCGAACGGCCGTCGCACGGACAATGGCAGACTCAACGGTATCTGAAGTGACGGTTACGTGACCCATTTTTCGGCCCGGATTACAGGTTGTTTTTCCGTACGTATGGATAAAGACATCCGAAGCCCTTTCCAGGCTATCGTCTGCTTCGACCACCGTATTTCCCTGCCAGCCATCTAGCCCCAACAGATTGAACATGACCGCGGGGGTTTCCTGGGTGGTTGGCAAGAGCGGTTCGCCAGCAATGATACGTCGTTGCTGATCGAACTGGGAGTAGGTGCAGGCTTCCATCGTGTAATGCCCACTGTTATGTGCTCGCGGTGAAATCTCATTAACCAGCAAGGTGTTGTCAGGGGTCAGGAACATTTCGATGCCATAGAGGCCCGGGTCGCCCAGCGCCCTGATCGTGCGGTTGGCGAGCGCGACTGCCGCATCCGCAATGTCGTTCTCGATCCGTGCTGGTGCAATTAGGTAGTCAAGGATATTGCCGGATTCCCGGAACACCATTTCGACCGGGGCATAAGGGAAGACTTCGCCGTCTGCACCCGCAGCAACCATAACAGACACTTCCATCCTGCGTTCGACGTACTGCTCAAGGAATCCATCAGTGCGAAGACGATTTTCCATATCTGCTTCGTTGTGAAGGACGAACACACCCCGACCGTCATAGCCACCACGCGCCGCCTTTTGTACAACGGGATAACCCCATGGCGACTCAAACGACTGACGGCCGTCTGTAGCGACGAACGGTGCCGTAGGGATGTCCAGTGATTGAAGCAGCCGTTTCTGTTCAAGCTTGTCAGTCATTCGCTCAAGGAGGACCGGACCGGGTATGACCCGGACACCAGCGGTCGCCAGGTCTTCGAGACCCGCGACCGCTACGTTCTCAAGATCCAGGGTAACCACGCTGGCATATTCACTGAGTGTGGCAATGGCAGAACGATCAGTTGGACTACCAGGAACATGATTTCCGCCAGCTAGTGCCGCTGGGCAACCGGGATCGGGATCAAGTACCCAGTAGTCGGATTCATGTTTACCAGCAGCGATCAGCATCGCGGCAAGCTGGCCGCCACCGACGATACCAATCTGTCGTCGCTCTGATTGTGAGGAAACTCGAGGCATAGTCTCTCGCCGAACGTTTGGGCTACAGAAAATGAAACGTGGAGCTTATGGATTGCCCCCTAGCCTCGCAACCGGTCAATACATTTTATTCACAGGCCAGGGATCTAGTTGAAACTGACTATAAACAAAGAGGAAGTAGCGCCACGGGTGGCTAACCTGCAACGACGTCCACCTCGTTCTTTATGTCCTCAGTTTTCTCCTTATCGGCTTTTGCTTTGCGATACTGTTCAGGATAGAGCGCCCTAAACATACTATCGCCGTCCTCCTTCGGACGCCGACCCAGGACCATCATGCCTGTTCGATCCATGTTCTGACCACTCAGTTGATGATTGGTTGGATCACGATAGCCGAGTCTCACCATCCGCCGAATCGCGTCGCTCCGATTCAGATACGAACCATGAATCGTATTGATGTTCATCACGACCACGTCACCCGCTTTTGCGGGCACAGCCACGGTATCCTCAAGCTTCCACTCGTCGGTTGGTAGATGCGGTGTACACGGAGTTCCGTCTGGATTGCTGGTAACGTGTTGCAGCGGACCCAGTTTATGAGAACCATCGAGGAATCTGATCTCACCGTTCACGTCTGACGTGTTATCCAGGTGGACCAGAACATCGACAAATCGATCGTTGGTGTGCGGGTAGAACGGATAGTCCTGATGGACAGGAAATGGTTGTCCGGTACTGGGCGGTTTTGCATGCAGGGTCGACTGCTGCAATTCGACGTTGGGCGTGTCCAACAATTGTGAGATGGCTTCTGCGAGTGCAGGCTTCGCCACAGCGCGCGTCCAAGCTGCTGAAAACAATTGGAACTCAAAGAGCACAACAAGCTTGGAGCGCGCCTCAGTATCTGCATCCATGTAGACCTTGCGCCACGGACCAGTCCAACCCATCACCTCCTGAGTCCATGCTTGGATGAGCGATTCCGTGGCTGCATCGAGTTCGCGAAATTCCTCGCCCGTGAAGATCTGCGGAATCCGCAACCAGCCGTGTTCGTTGTAAAAGGCGACCTGTTCTTCCGTCAGCATCATCCTGCTCTCTAGTGGTCCTTGTGCGAATCGTAGTCGATTCGATGTATGCAGACTACTCCGCACCAGCGGTAACAGGCGCGACTATTCGCCTTCGCTGCCCGGGTCAGACATTGGCAATCACCCGCTGAACAATGGCAAACTACCACTGCCTCGTCCCAGGTGGAAAAGGGACACTACACCTGTTCGATGGGCCCTATCCAGATTGATGAACAAACCGTTTCCAGCCTACCGAGGGGACGATCCCTATGTGTTTGTCAGTTATACACACCCCGACGGTACCATCGTATATCCGGAACTGACGCGCCTCAACGAACTCGGTTACAATATCTTGTACGACGGAGGTATCAGTCCAGGTTCGAGCTGGCGCAATGATATGGCGGAGTCCATCAATCAGTGCAGTCTGTTCGTGATCTTCATTACACCTCAATCGGCAGGGTCCGAGACCTGCGTTCGAGAGGTTCGCTTCGCATTGGAACATGGTAGGCCTGTTCTCGCCATCCACCTTGTCGAAACGGATCTACCGATGGAGCTAGAATTGAGCCTTGCGGATCAGCAAGCCGTTCTCAAACACGAGCTGACCGAGTCGGAGTACAACGACAAAATAAGCGGAGGGATGGCAACCCTATTCGAGGGAGAACGCCCTAAGACCACCGCGACACATCGATCCGTTCACGCCGCAGGAATTCCAGCCACTAACCCTGCGCCAACCAGGTCACGTCATGTCGGCATCGGCATCATTGTGCTCATCGTCGCCATCGGGATCGGTTTCTTCATCGTGTTCGATCGTCCCACCACAGAATCTGACCAGCCACAAACTGCCGTCACCGAAGCGGTCGATCCACCAACTTAATCGCCTGGCCAATACAAGACAGGCACATCAACGCATATGGACTTCATTCCTTGACTTGCCTAGTCTTCGTGCCTCAAACGAATAACGGAAACAGCCATGGTCGACCTCCCCCTCAGTACCCCACTCGATGTTCGCCAGGGCCTGACGAAAGCGGAGGACGTGGCACACCCACTCAACTGGGGGATCATCGGCAGCGGCAACATCTCATCCCAGTGGGTTAAATCCCTGCAGCCTGTACCTGGATCCAACATTGTTGCCATTGCTGCACGCGAACAGGAAAAAGCACAAAAGTTCGCTGATCGGCACGACATCGCGTCAGCCTACGGCGACTACGAGGAACTGCTCGCGTTAGATGAGGTTCAGGTTGTCTACATCGGGACCATCACGCCCCTCCACAAAGAGCACACATTGATGGCCATTGAGGCCGGTAAACACGTCCTTTGCGAGAAACCGCTCGCCGCCAATATCGAGGACTCAAAAGAAATGTATGCCGCTGCAGAGGCGAAGGGCGTCATGCTACAGGACGCAATGTGGACACGTTTTTTCCCCGCCGTTGAACACGCGCGTGCAGCGATCGAGGCAGGGCTAATCGGCGATCCAGTAATGGTACAGTCTGACTTCTTTGACCCTATTTACTGCATACAGGCAGCACCCCTCGCATTCGGCGCAGACGCCGCAGTCACCAATGTTGTCGCAGCCGGCAAACGATCCGCAGCAGCGGTGGTCGAGTTTGGCGAGAATGCCTGTGCGGTTTTCACATTTCCGCCATTCACGAGTGAACTCGCGGAAGTCACGGAAATCGTGGGGACCAAGGGCAGGATCACCCTGGAGCGCCCTAGTCATTGCCCGACAAAGGTCACGTTGAATATTCCACCTGAAAACGGTGTGCCGTCGCAGTATCGTACAGGTAACGCACCTGCTCCGTCGCAGACGTTTGAGTATCCGCTACCGGAGCAGGTGGCCATTAGACATGCATTTCCCAATCAGCATGGGTTCTTATATCAGGCCGAAGCGGTCCACCGCTGTCTCGCCGCTGGGCTCACAGAATGCCCGCAGTATGGTAAAGCAGAGTCTCTGGCAGCGATGCAGATCCTCACCGAGATCAACGAGGCGCGCAGCGGTAAGTAACTGTGGCTGGTGAGCTGAAAACCGATGCCTACCCAGATCTTGAGCGAGACCTGACGTTCTACCCACTGGGCGTGGATACGCCAGGTATCCTGACTCGTGACCAGATCGATCAGTACAACCGGGATGGATACCTCGCTCCCTTCAAAATCTTTTCCACCAATGAAATGACGGGTGTACGCGCCTATTTTGATGATCTGCTTGAGCGTGGTATGCAAGCGGGCTGGAGCAACTATGACCTCACGAACTGGCATAAGTACTGTCGTGGCGTCTGGGATCTCGTCACCAACCAACGGATTCTGGATATCGTAAATGATCTGCTCGGGGATACATTGATTCTTCGTCACAGCCATTTTTTCGCCAAACTGCCAGGTGATGGGAAGAAGGTCAGCTGGCACCAGGACGCAAGTTACTGGCCGCTTTCGAAAAGCCGTGTCGTTTCCGCATGGCTCGCGATTGATGACGTGGATGAGGACAATGGCGCGATGCATGTAATTCCAGGGAGCCATAAACGTGCGCAGCTGGCCTTCGCGGACAGTTGGCCACCGGAAGAGAACGTACTGGATCAAGTGGTTGAAGATGCACTCAGCTATGGTGACCCGGTTCCGCTCATCCTGAAAGCAGGAGAGATATCGTTGCACTCCGACTGGATCCTGCATGGATCAGAGACCAACACGTCGAGTCGTCGCCGTTGTGGGCTAGCGATGCGTTTTCTCTCAGGCGATGTTCAGGCGTATCTCGGCTGGAATCAGCATTCCATTGTGTGTCGCGGCGCTGAAGCGACAGGACACTGGGCTGATCACCCTCGACCCGAAGACGAAAGCATCCCCGCTCTGGACGCCATCACCAAATAGGCATGTCTAGAGATCGAGTTCGATTTCCGGCGTCTTGGAACCCGAACAGCATATCATGATGACCTCGCCGGACTCCCTCTCTGAATCCGTGAGCACAAAATCACGATGGTCAGGCTCGCCAGACAGCACTGCAGTCTCACAGGTACCACAGATACCATGTCCGCAGGAGAACGGTGCCATCACGCCCGCCTCCATCAGACTGAAAAGGATACTCCCGCCCTCCTTCACGAATACGCTCTTGTTGGACCGGGCTAGTTTGACGGTGAAACCTGCTTCGTCAGACATGCTCAACTTTTTCAATTTGTAGGATCGGCACGGATTTAAGCATGTTGCTGGTTCGGCATCCACCTGGCATGACGATCCGGGGCGGCGAGCTTCGATTTGCGAGAGGGACCGGTTCCTTTTCGCAGGATCGTTGTGAATACCTGCCTGTGCGCTCGACGTCGGACGTCCTGTCCAACATCGCTCCTCGCGCAGTTATCGGACCCCCTCGCTGACCGCGTCGCGCCATCTGGCAATGCCACAAAGACCGTTGTTTATCGAGGTACTATCAATCGTCTGGACATCACACCTCGCATCCGCAACGATCAATCCCAACAGGAGCACACATCATGAAAATTGAAGGTCTCGGACACGTTGTCATCAAGGTCAGCAACCTTGAGAGGGCAGAAGCTTTCTACGGGGGAATCCTGGGAATGCCACTCGTCGCACGTACTGACGAAGGCAATATGAGTTTTTTCTCTCTGGGCAATCACCATGATTTTGCACTGATGGCTATTGGTGATGACGCGGAGCATCCATCGGCAAGGTCAACTGGTCTCGCACACATCGCCTTCAAAATAGGCAACGATCTGGACACACTCCGCGAAGCGCGCTCACATCTTGATGAAGCGGGTATCAAGTCTGTGCCGATCGATCATGAGGTCACGCAGTCGCTGTACTTCAAGGACCCCGACGAGAATCAAGTTGAGCTATACGTTGACGTATCTGATGCCTGGAAGGAAGATCCACAGGAAGTCCTCCAAGGAAAAGCACTCGAGCTGTAGCGTTCCGTGAACGACGGCCACGAAAGTAATCCACTACAACGCATCTTTTGCGGCGTCAGTGCTGATTGCACGCACGCCGCACTGCGTTGGTAACAACGAGTACTGGACTGGGCGCGTTTGAGCACCCAATCCAAAGAAATTCCCAGCTGAACAATTACTCCGAAACCAGGTCCGCCATCCGTTCAGCAGCGGTGGCAAAGTCTTCCATAAAGTCATAAACGACCTGCCGCGCTGAAATCGGCTGATTCATCAGCCCAACGGCTTGACCAACAAAATAGGTCGTTAGCTGTTTGGCACCTTCATGACCACCTTCCGCCAACTGCGCGATGCGACCCAGCGCAGGTTCACTAATCAGTTGCTGTAAGGGCATGGGCAATGGATCCGGCGCATCCTCCACGTCGGTCCAGGCATCAGTCCAAGCAGATCTCAGCTGACGAGTGTATTTACCCGTTCGGCTGCGTGAACGCACCGTCTGACGCGAGTTCGCTGTCAGCATCTTGGCCTTCACCGCCGGGGCGGTTTCCGCCTCCGCGGTCGTCAACCAGACAGACCCACACCATGCGCCTGCTGCGCCCATCGCCATGGCTGCAGCCATCTGACGACCGGTTGCGATACCACCCGCTGCCAATACAGGAATGTTGCCATAGGGTTTCAGTGCTTCTATGACTTCCGGAACCACGACCATCGTGGAAATCTCACCGCAGTGTCCGCCGGCTTCTGTGCCGGAGACGACGATTACATCCAGCCCCGCCTCTGCATGTTTGATCGCATGCTCTTTCGCGCCAGCCAGTGCGCCCACCAACGCGCCCGCATCACGCGCTTTCTGACGCATGAATTCAGGCGGTACACCCAACGCGTTCACAAGCATCCTGCAGTTCTTATGAGACAAGGCGGTGTCCAGCACCGGTGCAGCACCCGCTTCTCGCAGGTTGTCCCCATGGTGTTCACTGATTTTTCGATCCCACAGACCGTTGGTATCTATATTGTGGCGAGCCAGAATGCCTTCGATGTAGCGTCGATGCTCATCCGGAATCGCGGCCTGGATCTGATCGGCGGCCTGTGCTTCTTCCTTACTCGCCAGACTGGCCGGCACCAGGATGTCGACGCCATAAGGCTTACCATCTACATGTTCATCGATCCAAGACAGCTCAACCTCCAATGACTCGGGCGTATGTCCCGTCGCACCAAGGACCCCAAAGCCACCAGCTTTACTCACTTCCGCGATAACGTTCCGACAGTGACTGAACGCGAACAGTGGAAATTCTATACCCAGCTTGTCACATAACTCTGATTTCATTCATTCCTCCTTCCTGACTCTTGTGCATTTGCGTTCGATAAAGCACCGAATATAACAAGATCGTATGGTAAGAGTGTAGCCGCTACTACCCTAACAGCAAGGATCCACCAGTGCCTGGCGGGTTGGCGGTGAGACCGTTTCTAGATTACTCTCAGCGGTTCAGCCGAAATCACATCACCGGTCAAAGCCGGGACTCGAGGGAGGAAACTATGGCATTGCCAGAATCCGTCATCATCACCGACGACACCATGCGAGAAGGTCTTCAAATCGAAGACGCCGATATTCCAGTCTCCGAGAAGCTCAAGCTTCTGGATGCACTCGGGGAAACGGGAGCCAAAACCATCTCCATCGGTTCATTCGCGCACCCGAAATGGACACCACAGATGGCCTGCATCGACGAAATTGCAGAGAAGTTTGAGCCTAAACCGGGGATCACCTATACCGCAGCGGTCTTCAACAAAAAAGGTTTTGATCGTGCGGACGCTTACTACCCCAAACTCAACGTACGCGGCCGCGGTCGGCCCTCCACGCACGTAGAGCTATGCGATACATTTGCTCGTCGCAACTACAACCGTTCACAGGCCCAGCAAATCGCCAGTATTGCTGGCACCGTCAAGGCGGCAGCCGCCAGCGGTGTCACTGAGGGGGCAGTTGCTTTGGGCAATCCGTTCGGGAGTAATTTTGAAGGCCCGTACAGTCTGCAACAGAGACTGGATATGATGGAGCTGATGGTTGGCAAGTGGAACGAAGCGGGCATCAAGGTCACGCGATGCTCCTTTGTGGAAGCGATGGGATGGAACATGCCTCACCTGGTGGCAGAGACCATGGAAGCCATCAAGGAGCGCTGGCCCGAGATCACTGATTTCCACATGCACCTGCACAATTCTCGTGGCACGACGATTGCCAGCTACTATGAGGCACTCAAGCTGGGGGCCCGGGAATTCGACACCTGTCTTGGCGGGATGGGCGGATGCCCATACTGTGGCAATGGCCGGGCCGCGGGTCACGTCCCCACCGAGGACTTTGTGGATCTGTGCCACGAACTGGGTATTGAAACCGGCTATAACCTCGACAAACTGATTGAAGCGGCCGCAATCGCAGAAGAGGTTGTCGGCCATTCACTCTGGGGTCACATCTCCAAGGCCGGGGCGCGCCCTCGCGACGACAGGCTGTATCCCGCGATGATGCCTTTTGTTGAGACGCTCGATGAAGCCGCGCATTTCCGCAAAGGATCTGAGGTCTACGAGGGTCAGTTAATGCCGTGGAAACCTGGTGACCCTATCATGGAGATGGCGGAATCATAGTCCGCAATCGGGCAGTCTTGACCTGAATCGGATTCAGGATTAGGTTAGTGAATGGCGCTGTCCGGCGCCCAGCTACGGTGAGACTGCCCGGCCAGACTCACTTCTCGTAGTAAAGGGAAGAGGATTCTCGGGACGACAATCTCAACATGCACTCTCTTAGCGTTCGTGTTCTCCGGGGCACACCTGCGTTCGCTAAAGGAGGATGGCATGACTGCCAACAGTGACTTTAAACGTCTCGTCCGACAACGAATGTCTGACACCGGCGAATCCTAGACCCAGGCACGCGAACTTGTAGCCAGGCAAACCCAGCAGCAGATCGAAGATCTGTTTCGACAGTTCCGCGAACCCGAAGGAGACTACATGGATCGTGAGAAATTTCTGATTGAGGCTGCAAACCTCGCGACCACCATCGAAGGGCACATGCTCGATAAGGTGTTTGTCGAATCCGTCTTGTGGATGATTCCTGAATACAAGCGAATGCCGATGCTCGAGAGTTTCCTCAAACGAGATGACCTCTCAATCGATGATCAGGCATGGGCACGCGAACATCAGCTGATTGTCATGGCATCAGTTCGGAACGAGTTCAAATTCCAGGAGTTCGTGGAGGCTCATCTCGCGTTTATGGACTGGGTGTCAGAGCATCTGCCCGCCGAACAACAAGCGATTGCGTTCAGTAACTCATCTGTATGGGGATGGTGGCTGGAAGAGGGTCGCGATGACATCCTCGATAAAATGGACGCATGCCTCACCACTATTGAGACGACTCAGGACAACAAACAGGAGCGTCTGTTTCTCGCGCGCGACATCACAATGTCTATCGCCTACCGGAAGGATCCGGAGAAACTTACACACTACCAGAACATCTGGCAGAAGATTCTGGAGGAACCTGGCGATCTCCCTGAGATGGGGCCTGGCTCACCGATTGTCATCTGGCGGTTCTGGTTGAAGATCACCTCCTTGATGTCTGCTAAAGGTGATAGAGAACGGGCGGGCGTTGTGGCTGCCCAGATCGTCGATTGGATAAGAGGTCTCGACGACTCAGAAGAGTTGATCGGCGAGGTCGCAGCCCAATGCATGTTTCAGGAACAGTACGACCTCGCCGAGCAGTACGGCGACGAAGCGCTTCAGAAGGGACAAGCGGAAAAGAATCCCTACATCTACGTCTGGCACGCGGGAGGGCATCTGGGTGCAACTGGGGATGTCGAAAGCACGGTACCCCTCATGAAAGAGGCACGCCGGTACATTTCCTCCCAGGACATGGAACGTTTTCTGACAGAACAGATGCCGTTTTCAGACTACAAGAACGATCCGCGACTGCGTGCGATTGCCGAGATGTAAGCCTGAGTCATTCTCTGACGCACGCTGACAGCGTGAGGATCTTCAGCCTGTGGTTTGTGGCAGTACCACGTATCATGCGTCCGTGAGCCGGAGATCCTTGCGCCTGCGGCTCAGGATTACCAATAAGAGATTGGGGTTATAGATTGGGGTCAGAGTAAAAACTCTGGCTACCTTTTTTGAAAACTGTCACTCGCGCTATGAGTTTTTACTCTGACCCCAATCTATACAATCTATAAACCCAGTCTATGTCGACCAATCTCCGGTTTACGCCACTGCGTCGACCCACCGCGTGCTGTCAACACAGCGAGGCCCTCCTCAAAACCACCTCCAACATCATTCACCCCGTGTGCATCATCACCCGGCACCATCGCAATATTGTTGGCAATAGCGTACTCCATGAATGGCGCAGAGATATACGGTTCGGACGCACCTTTCTTCATAGCCCTCATATTCAGGTCCAGAATCAGGCCCAGCTCTCTAATACGATCAAGATTTCGCAGCGCTCGCTCCATGATTTCCGGGACTTCCCACCTGACATGGTAGTCCTCGTCCAGCAGACGAATGAGATCAAAATGGCCAACAACAGCAGGCTCGAACCGTTCGATCAGTTCAAGCTGCTTATCAAAGTAATCACAATAGAGTTGCTCAATACTACCGGACAACAGTGTTGCTTCCCGATATCGATCGTCATCGAAGTCGATGTACAGATCGTGTACGTGATGCACCGACCCGACAATCATGTCTGGCTCATACTCTTCAATGAGAGAGGCGACCGCGTCCTGGTAGCCTGAGTAAGCATCTGTTTCGAACCCCACCAGGATATCCATGCGACCAGCGTACTTCGATTTCAATCGCCGCGCCTCAGCCATATAGTCAGAGAAGTTCTTTCGCCAACTATCAACTGTAAAGCCGTTCTCTGCTTCCTCTGGCGCCATCATCGCTTCTGAAGGGGACGGCATATGCTCAGTCAGACAGACCCACTCAAAACCGGCTTCCGCGTAGCGGGCGACAATGTCCGTAAGCTGATCTTTTGCATGGCCGCAGTAGCCACCACTATGACCACCATGCACGGAGACGTATGGGATGGTCACCCTCTCCCTCAATCAGAAGGTCAACGTGACCTTCAGCGCATCTTCATCTCGCTCATGGGCAAGCAGCAACGCCTCGTCTACGTCCTCCAGAGCCAATCGATGGCTGACCATTTGGGTCACATCAATCTGACGGCGCGCAATGCAGCCCAGCGCCTTTTGAAAAGAGCTCAGATCATCCTCTCCTTGCGCACCGACAACCGCATACATCTGCAACTGCTTGTGCAAGAACTTGGCATAGGAAAAGGGTATGGGATTGTTTTCAGCAGGTAACCCAAAGAACACAAGATTGCCCCGAGGATGCGCGATATCGATCGCTTGAAAAATCGTCTCACTGCGGCCAACGGCCTCAATCACAATATGCGCACCTCGCCCTCCAGTGTGCCGGCAGCGTCTGATAGCCTGCAAAGCATCGCTGGAATCCCCCACCGGGAATGGTGAGCACCTTTCCTCTGGATCTGTCTCTTCGACGAATCGAACCAGCGACTCAACGGGCTCATCAAAGGTGACTGGTTTGAACATGTCTGTCCTCTCTATGTGGTATGCCCAGCAGCACAGCGATCTCGCCTTCTGTCAGGTGCTGACAGGTGAAGTCTATGCATATCAGTGTACCAACATTGGTCAAAACGCGCCCAACTGGCATATTATCGCCCCTCTTCAGACAAGGACCAACGACAGGACACCATGCTCAAGCGATTTCTAGTACCCGAAAAAGACCAGGTCATGGTCTCCGAAGCCGACGCCCGTGCAGCCACAGAAGCCATCTTTGTGAAGATGGGACTGCCTGAAGACGATGCAGTACTCGCCACTGACGTACTGATTACCAGTGACCTCCGCGGCTGCGAGTCTCATGGGGTCTCCAACATGTTGCGTAACTACGTCGCCATGTACGGCGCCAATCGTATGAACCCAAACCCCGACTGGAAAATCGAACGTGAGTCCGCCGTTTCAGCCACCATCGATGGTGACCAGGGTGTAGGCATTCAGATTGGCCCGAAGGCGATGCAGATCGCCATCGATAAAGCGGAACAGACCGGTATGGGCGCAGTCGGTGTTAGAAACTGTGGCCACTTTGGCATGTTGGCATACTACTCATTGATGGCCATCAAACACGACATGATTGGCGTTGCCATGGTCTCAGCGGGCGGCAACCTGCAGGTGCCACTCTGGGGTACCGAGCCAATCTTTGGCACCCAACCCATCGCCTGGGGTGCGCCCAGTGAGAAAATGCCACCTTTCGTCTTTGATGTTGCAACGACACAGGTGGCCGCCAACAAACTGATGCTGACGCGACGCATCGGTTCACAACTGGAACCCGCATGGATTACAGACCTTGAGGGCAATCCCGTGATGAACCCCGTTGATTCACCTGACTATGGTGGTTTTTTCATGTTGCCATTCGGTGGCACGCGGGAAAACGGCGGGCACAAGGGCTACGGTTTCGCGACCATCGTCGACATGATGGCTGGCATCCTGTCCGGCAATGGACCCGGCTATATCGCCGGCGGTCTGAAGCACTCCCAGTTTGTCATGGCCATCAAGGTCGATGCCTTCCTGGACGTGGCGAAGTTCAAGACCGACATGGACACTTTGCTCGATAAACTGGCCAACATGAAGCCGATCCCGGAACAGGAGCGGGTGTATTACGCCGGCCTGATTGAGCATGAGGAAGTTGCTAAGCGGAAGGCGGAAGGTATTCCATATCACCGAGAGGTGGTTGAGTGGTTTCACAAGGCGGGGAGTGATTTGGACCTGACGTTCAATTTGCCGACCTGAGGTCGTGCGGTAGATCGCAGGAACTGTTAGCTGGAGATCCCTACGGCGCTTCGCGCCTCAGGATGACGGATATTCGTCAACCCCCGGAGCCGAAACCGACGGACTCTACGGCACTGGACACTGCGATCTTTACTTCGCAGCGGCGCAACAAAACCTCAACGCGACCATTGTGGCAGCGGACCAGACTGCGCGAACCCGGACCGGGCTGCATAACCCATCCGTTCGAAGTCAGCGCCTCCATAACCGCTCTTGCCGAATGCGTCATCCAGTGCACACAGGCTCGACAGCATCGGTGGATTGCGCGAAAGGATCGCCGGATCAATATCCTGATACTGTTCCAGGGGACGAATATAGTTCCGGCAGTACGTATTGTGCAGCGAGGTTCGTTTCCCTGCCACAGTGCGAGGCGTTGAGCCATGCCAGGTCGCACCGTTCCACATCGCGATCGATCCTTGTGGCATTTCAATGCGTGTTGTTCCCTCCTGCGTCGTACCTGCAGGGACCTGACGTCGCTCTCGAAAGCTACCCGGCTTGATCACCGTTGGACCATGCTCAGACAGGAAGTCATCGATTGCCCAGACCGCAACGGTCAGAATGCAGAACTCAGGAAAGGGTTCGGTTATACGGGACGCTGCATAGTCTGAATGAAGACCTGGGTGGGTTTCCTGGCCAGTCGTTTTCACAATGGTGTCCGTCTGATAGAGCAGGCAGCCCCTTCCCACCAGGTATTCGGCAGCAGTCAGGATCCAGGGATGCAGCAACGCCTCCTCCCAGAGGCTACCGCGCTTCAGTAGCATCGTTGCACGAAAACTCCCGCCTTCGGGTCGCCCGGCGTGGTTCCGTGCCGCCTCTTCTCTCATCGCGTCTGCAAAGTCATCACTGAATGCATCGTGAAATACCGTATAGCCGGTCTCCTCGAAATCATCCGCGCATTGCTGTAGACCGAACGAGGCGATCTTGTGGGTAATGTCCGGATTGTCCACGGTTCGGCGCGCCATGTGATCACCAATAGCATCCAGCGTTTGCTGTACCGGTTTCGGAATGTCGGTCTGGTCAGATTTCTTGGATTGGATGCCGAAAAGTCGTCGATATTCACGCTCTCGGCGCGCCGCAGAAGCCTCGTTATCGTTCTTGACAATACTATGTAGCCAGAGCGCAGCGTTATAGTCCAGATCCTGCGACAGATTAGCCTCGTTAGTCGCACTTCGCGTCAACGTGACACCTGAGCCCCTAAAGTCCAGCGTGTAGCCCACCACTTCTGAACTGATATGAGCCGGCGGATTCGCACAACGAAGGCTTACGGAGAAGTTCGGCCAGGATCCCTGCAAACCACCCACAAACGTCTCGACGGTATTGAGGTAGGCGTCAGACAAAAATTCGACGCGCTCGCCGAGCGGCACCGGTGGTTGTGTAAACACACGCTCACTCCAGATACAGAATCAGCCTCGAATGTAGCGCATATCGGCGTAAGCGGCGAGCCGATGTCACCGGTGAGTCACGGCAGCGACATCATCGCCACTGCAAACCACAACGCGAATCCACCGCCGCGTGCATCAACCCCATCGCTCGCTGGCCGCTCCAGATAGTCGTCGATAGACGCCATGGGTCCCGTGCCTATACAAACCCGGACGATCTCACCATTTCTTCCAATACCGCTGGCAGCAGCTTCCCAGGCGCGTTCGACAATAGGGGTCCACTGCGCCGCAGGGAGCCATCCGCCAGTAATTCCCCGTGCAATGGCATAACCGATCATCGTGGTCGCACTATGTTCAAGATAGCTGTGTTCGTCGTCAACCACCTGGTGCCAGAAGCCGCTCTCATGCTGATATCCTGCCAGCGCCGCCAGGTGCGTCGTCGCCATCGTGGCAAGACGGGACCTGAGGGCGTCGTCAAGCACATAGGTCAACGCCTCCGCCAGTCCGAGCGCCGCAAATGCATTACCACGCCCCCAAAAATAGGGTGCCTGATGACAGTGCCAGAACAAGCCGTTGTCCTGCATGGTATCCACTGATGCGTAGAACGCTGACAAACGTGACTCGAAACTGGCGTTTCCCGTGGCACGGAAGGCGCGCCCCAGCAACGTCGATGCGAAGAAGAAATCCTCCACGCGAATATCCGGATCCGCTTCAAATCGGTCCGCTTGCGCTGCCAGGAACACTGCTGCTGTGCTATCGGGTTTCACCTCAGCCAGTTCGTCAGAAAAACAGGCGAGCGCGAGACACGGTGCCTGGTCAGGCAAAACCTCGTCGCCCGCAAACAATGGCTGAGCGATTTCTGCCGCCAAAGTGCTGACAGGCTCGATCTCATTCTCTAACGCGGCCAGGCGCAATCGTCCCGACAACGCCACACCGGTGGGGTAAGTTCTGTGTGGATCGATTTCATGACCGTAGATCTCGGCCAGCCTGATCGCCAGTTCCCGGGGAGTAGGCATCCAAACACCTTTGCTGCATTCTCTGAATGTTCCAGCATGATATTGCATCCAATCAGTCACGTCGGCTATACCGTGTTGCTGAAGTACGAAAAAATTGAACATCCATCTGCGAGAACGCGAGCCATCGCGTCTCGATAGGCTGATGGCGGTCTTGGAGTCCCCGTGATATGAACCATCCCAGGGTTGTTGAGATTGGTGCCGGTATCGGCGCTGCCTGGGCCTCGCGGCTGCTGGCCGACGAAGGTGCTAATATCATTAAAGTAGAACCCACGGAAGGTGATCCAACCCGTGCACGAGGTCCGTTCCCCAAGGACAAGCCGCATCCGGAACACAGCGGACTCTTCCTTGCATTGAATGCAAACAAGCGCGGGGTTGCGATCAATCTGAGTGAAGAGCGCGAGCAACTCAATTCGCTGATCGCCTGGGCAGATATCCTGGTGTTGTCCCTGCAACCGACCCAGGCGATAGATCTTGGTTTGGACGCCGCCACATTGACGTCTGCACGGCCAGATCTCGTCATTCTGTCTGTCACGCCATTCGGTATGAGCGGTCCTTACGCAGATCTCGCCGCCACAGAACTCATTGTTCACAACGCGGGTGGATGGGCCAGCATGTGCCCTATGACACATCCCTGGGATACCAGTCTTGCGCCACTCAAGAATCACGGACATCAGTGTGCGCTCATGAGTGGCATCGCAGCCGCAATGACAGCGCTCGCGGTTTACCGCAGCACGCGCGACACCGGGCAGGGTGACTATATCGACTTTTCAGAACAGGACTACGTGGCCGGGGTTCTGGAGTTCGGTGTCTGTGCGTTTTCATACAGCGGCGTACTGATGAGTCGACTCAGTCCCCGCGGCTTGAATCCCTGGCGTTTTTTTGAAGCCAAAGACGGACAGATATTTCTTGTTTGCATTGAACAGGATCAGTGGGAGCGACTGGTCCAATTCATGGGCAATCCCGAGTGGGCAACCGATGAGCGGTTTCAAACACCGCGCGCACGACGAGAGAATGTAGAGCTGCTGAATACGCACCTCGAGACCTTTGTTCGGGAATGGAACGTCATGGACCTCTACCATGAAGCCCAGAAGAGCCGAATCTGTATGGCGCCGGTCATGACGTTTGCACAGCTCGATGAGAATGATCATCTCGCCGACCGGCGGCTGTTTACAGAGGTTCAGATCGACGGTCTCGGCACCACCTGCATGATGCAATCTGCGGCCATGTACAACGGGCAGCGTAGACCTATTGAAAGAGCTGCGCCCAAACTCGGTGAACACAACGACGTGCTTGAGTCCCTCCCACCGAAGGTCGTGTTGTCATCATTGACACAGGACGTCGTCAAGCCGCTGTCCGACATTCGTGTCCTGGACATGACCTGGGTCTGGGCAGGTCCCTTCGCAGGTATGAACCTCGCGCACCTGGGTGCCGATGTCATTCGCCTCGAGTCAGAAGGCCGCCTCGACCTGTATCGACGAGGTGCAGGTCCCAACTTCAATCAAGCCTCAATGTTCAACCAGTGGAACCTCGGCAAACGCAGCATGGCCCTGGATCTGCGCCAGGACCGCGCCAGAGAGATGGTTAAGGACCTGGTGTCCACCGTCGATGTACTCGTACAGAACTTCGCCACGGGTGTCATGGATCGCCTGGGATTGGGCTACGATGTGTTGAAGGAAATCAATCCGAACCTCGTCATGGCCAGTATTTCCGGGTATGGGCAGTCTGGACCGTACCGCGAGTACATGGGCTATGGCCCCGCAAGCTCTCCTCTATCAGGATTGTCCAGCGCGACCGGTTACGTGGGGGGTGCACCCGAAGAAATGGGGTTGGCCATGCCAGACCCGACGGCCGGGATTACCGCCGCGCTGGCCGTAGTGTCAGCGTTGTTGGAACGCGATACCACCGGCAAAGGGCAACACATCGACGTGACACTCTGGGAGGCGAGCACGGTGCTGGGCCTTGAAGGTTGGATGCAACACGCCATGAACGGCACGCAAGCCGATCGGATTGGTAACCGTGATCCTCATATGTGCCCTCATGGTGTATTCCGTTGTGCCGGTGATGATGAGTGGGTCGCAATTGCCTGCCGCAATGACGCCGACTGGCGTGTCCTGAGCGAGGTGATCGACGGCCTTGATCACGCCGATTTCGCGACCTTCGAACGCCGAAAAGCCAATGAGGACGCTCTGGAGTCAGCGATCGGTGCCTGGACCGCCACGCGTGATCGATGGGATATTGCCGCACGCCTACAGGGCCGCAAGGTTCCCGCGATGCCGACGCTGAACTGCGCTGAGGTACTGGGCGATGTCCATATGAACGAACGCGGCTTCATAGAATTCCTGGAACATCCTGAGGTAGGAGTCAAAGGATACACAGGTATTCCGTGGCGCCTGCACAATCGGCCAAATGGCGTCGATAGACCTGCGCCCTGCCTGGGTGAACACACTGATGCGGTGCTAAGGGAGATATTGATCTACTCTGACGATGAAATTGAGGCGCTTAGAGAAGCAGGACTGTTCTACTAGGTAGCACCATTGCAAGACGGAGAATGACATGAAACTCGCTATACGAATCATCGGCATCCTGTTCGGGATCTACATTCTAATCGTCGTCGCTTTTGAATCACTGCTTGGTTATTACCAACCGCAGGGTGTCAACACCATCGTGATCACGACCTATGACGATGAGGAAGGCGCCGATCGCGTCGTCACCGAACTCGCCAGCAACGGAAAACGCTACATCGCGGTGAACCACTGGCCGCGCGCCTGGTACTGCCGCCTGCTCGACAATCCGAGAATCACCGTCACCAAAGACGAGATGACCAACGAACACATTGCGATCTCTGTTGAGGGCGAGGAACACGACCGGGTTCAAGCCGACAATCCTACCGGGATCGTCTTTCGACTACTCACCGGTTTTCCACCACGCTATTTCGTGAGATTGGACGACGCATGAGTCTGTTGACGAGATAACGCGTGTTGCGAACTTGGTGCCTGGACCATTGCGAGGCAAGCTGAAATTCCCACGCCAGATTCTTCGGAGCACCTCATGCTGCACAACCCGGACCGACACGAGACCTTATTGGACATCCCTTGGTCAGTAAGCGGGGTGCGTTCAACGATCGACCGGATCGTTGAGAACGGAGTGACCACACTGGACAACGAGGTGAGGTATCACAAACATCCTCGTGACGAAGAACTCGAGGACCGGGCGGGGATGAGCCACTATATCGGCACTGGCGGGGTCCTCTGGGCGCTGGACTACCTAAGCAAAGAACGTGATGCCGCTGTTGACGAGTCCTGGCTGATCGCAAACCTGACCGCCGTCGCAGAGTATATGGAAGCTGTGTTCAATAAGACGCCTCTGGCGGCGGATGTCACTATGATCTGCCGATTGCCATGCAACTGCTTGAGCTGACGGGTGAATCCAGATTCGACGCCAAGATACCAAAATGATTTACCCGTCCGTTTACGAACATCCAACATCCAAGGAAGTTACGTCATCCAGGGGACTTCAAAGCCGACTCGGGCTGCTTGATGCTCGGATGCCCATAGGGGTCGGTATAGTAACCGAGTGCCGGACCACTGGACGTGTACCCCAACAATGCCTGTAGTTCAGGATCCAGATCTTTGGCCACCTCTGGCGGACAGGACAAATACTGATTTTCTTCCTGGCGAAGCCAGCCAAGACAGTAGGTCAGGTTAATGCCTATGCGAGTTTCATCGGTCTGGTTGGCGCCACCACTGTGCAGGACGCTACCGCTGTAAATCAGTACAGAACCGGCTGTCATCGTCGCACGATCGAATTCGTCCGCCTCCGCTCGCTGTTCGTCAGGCCATCGATGACTACCCGGGACCACACGAGTTGCGCCATTCTCCTCGGTGAAATCAGTGAGTGCCCAGATGGTATTGAACTGTGGTTCGATATCTCGCGGTAGATAGCCTCCCCATGCGAGACGATCACGATGGATTATCTGGGCGGGTTGACCTGGTCCAATGCTGATCACCTGCGTCAAATGCAGGAGGATTTTTTCCGTCCAGGGCGACAGGAATGCCCTTGCCGCGCCTAACATCGTGTTATCCATCACCAATTCACGCACCGCAGGACTTCGCGCCATGAGACCACCTGTCCTGCGTGTCTGAAGACCACTGAAATTGTCCCTCCCATGATGGGTTGCCTCAATGAGCGGTGCCATCTGGTCTTGGACGTCCATAAGACGCGCGGAATCCAGCACGTCCTCGACAATCAGCGCCCCATCTTCACCAAGTGTCGCGGCAATGGCCTCGGCGGTTGGACTTTTGAGTCTACGTAGTGGCATAAGAGGACTCCGGGAGGCGTAACCATGAGACTGAACCATGCCCAGATTGATGTAAAGCTAATCTCATGGTGCCGTATTGACAATCCGGGGGTTGACTTCCATCATCTCGACCCCGACTTTATCAAGCACAGCGACGCGGAGATCGCATGAGTCGAGAGAGCATGTTCAAAAGAGCGACCACAGCGGCGACGACGCTGATTATCGGTGTCTTACTAAGCCATACCGCCGTGGCAGACAACCATGGTGCGGAAGATCCTGATGCTGAGAAGCTCAAGGAATATATGGGTGTTGCCAACCTCGTCGATGGCTTAAGGGTCTATAACCGTCAGCAGGAAGCCCTGCTCGCAGACCAGCAGGCTGAGATCGATGTGCTAGAACAGTCTATTGACGATATCGCCACAATCAAACGTCAATTGGGGCCTCTGACCGAGCGGATGATTCTGTCTCTTGAGGCGTTCATCAAGCTGGATATTCCCTTTCGCACCGAACAGCGCCTCGGCGTTGTCGATACCTTGAAATATGATCTCGACCGCGCAGATCTGAACTCAATAGAGAAATTCAGGCGCGTCATGGAGGCCTATGCCTCCGAGGTCGAGTACGCCACCACAAAAGAAACCTACGCGGGAACCGTCGAGGTGGACGGTCAATCTCGGCAGGTGAATATTCTGCGCTGGGGTCGCGTCCTTCTCGCGTTCCAAACGCCTGACCATAGTCTCACCGGAGTGTGGGACAACGAATCCCGTGGCTGGAAGTCATTAGGTTCCGAATACAATGACGGTGTTCGTGACGCGATGCGTATGGCACGAGGAACAATGACCGAGGACATTGTTCTTTTACCGCTTTCGACGCCTCTTTCAGACTGAATGAATCCAATTCGGTTATGAAGTCCACATCATGACCGCTCTCACGGCTGAAGAACTGTCGTTCTTCAAAAACTATGGCTATCTACTGAAATCAAATGCCATACCAACGTCTCTATGTCAGCGATTGGTTGATCGCATGTGGGAGTCAGCACCTGCACACCTGGATCGCGACAATCCAAAGACCTGGACAAAGATCTCATTAGAGAACGCATCGAACGATCCCTTGCTTGTGCACCAGGGCACACGTTGGCAACTGCGTTCCGCCAGTACAGAGCAATTGCTGATCGATGCCGCATGGCACCCCACGATTGTCGGTTGGGCCGAGCAACTATTAGGCGAAGGCACGCTACGCAAGCATACGGTCGGTGGTAAACCGATGGGATCCTGGGGCGTAGCCTGGCCAGGCGGACCGGTGGATCCTCAACTGGGAGAAGGCGTTCGCGGTATCTACGCAACGCTACCGCTCGGTGACGAGCCATCTCCCGATGCATTGCATACGGACGGCCATCCGTTTCACCTCGGTGTGGTCCTGCTGCTTGAAGACAGTCCATCTAATGGCGGTGCCTTTAAGATCTGGCCGGGGAGTCATCGACGCTTCTATCCACTCTTCCCCATGCAATACGACCAGGCGCGCATTCCATTCTACGAGCACCTGCCGTCATTCAAGGGACTGATCCACCCCAAAGAATATCTCGAAGAAGTCAGGGCAGTGGAAGCAGACACGGATCCCGTGGATTGTCACGGCAAGGCAGGCGACCTGGTATTCTGGCACCACCGCATGGGACATATGGCTGGACACAACACTGCCGTGCCTCCCTGTATTCGACAAGCGATGTTGTACGACTTTTGCAAAACCGATCTGGATACCATGCGCCTGACACCACCCCACGAAGATATGTGGCAAGACTGGGGCCAGGCCTTACAGAACGCGGATGCGCCTGTTTCTAACGCTCTGAAACAGGCGCAACGACTGACCTAACCCTCATGCTCCGCGAAAACGAGTGGCAACTGCCAAGTCGCTACGATTGTCATCCCGCCAGTAATGGCAAATCGATCCGCCGCCCTTCACGAAGACTCATCTGAACAGCTTCGGTGAACTCCATATAGCGAACGCCGTCTGCAAAACTGGTATGAGTCACCGGCTGACCATCGCGGATCGCATCGATGAAGTCTGCCTCAACGCGCCAACCGCCGCGTTTCTCCGGCGCAACCTCCAATGCCTTGAATTCACGGTCACCTTTTTCTGCAATCCACGCTTGACCATTCTCGTACTTGAAAGACCCCTTCGTACCAAAGAACTCCAACACCCCGTTTTGCCCCATGTGCGAGACCGTACTGAAGTGGTAGACCGATATCGTGCCGCCTTCATGTTCTGAAACGATACCCAGTGACTCTGGGACTTCCACAGGTTGCATCTGATCCCGCTCATCTTTACGTTCCGTCGTGAACACCTTGCCATGTGCAACCACGCGTTGCTCGTGGCCTGCGTATCTGCGGATCGTCTCATTGATGATCCCCATCGACATGATATTGTTTCCCGATAGTTCTCGACTTTGGCGCCAGGTCAACGGTGCGTCGGGAAAGTAACCACCACCCATGCCACGTGCATGAATTTCTAGCAGCTCACCGAAAAAGCCTGCAGACAACATCTCAAGAACGGTCGGTTCGTACTCGAGGTAGAACGGCGCAGGAACAATCATCGAGATAACATCAGCAGACTCTGATGCAACCAGCATCTCGCGCGCCTGCACGAGATCCATCGCCATACGGGCCTCAGTCAAAACGTGTTTACCGGCTGCCAGTGATGCCAGCACCATAGGATGATGCATGTAAGGCCATGTTCCAATGCAGATCGCATCGATATCTGGGTCGGCGATCAACGCCTGCCAGTCATCCATCACACGCGGGATATCGAACTCGTCAGCTGCTTTTTTCCCCGAAGCTATGCTCCTGTTGCAAACGGCGTCTACGGAGACGCCTTCGATAGTCTTAAACCCGGGGATATGTCGGGATCGTGTATTGGCGCCCGCACCGATGACGCCAATTCTGATGTTGTCCATAGTCGCACATACTCAAAAAAGCGACACCCTACCCCTCGCCAGGCAATGTATACAAGAGCCCTTTACCGTGACACGTGAGCCAACAAGCGACTATGCCTTCAGGTCTCCTAGGTTTTCTGCGAGTGCACGTTTTTGCGTTCGGCACGCACTATAGTTAACCGATCCGGGTTACTCCCCCCAAGATTAACCGTTCGTCATGACGGTTCGATAATGGCCTGGTTCGTTCGATAACGATCTCCATTCGCTTTCCTGTGAAGTAGCCAGTAATCCACCATGTAACGTCGTGCCGTCACGTGATCCAAGCGACGTTAGTCACAAGCACCAGATATCCATTTCATAATGACTCGGTTCATCTCGACCTTATCGTAAACGCGTTGAGGGTCTGCCATAGCAGCCCCGCGCACAAGGACAACGACCGTGTCAGGCAAGGTACGTAGCAGCAGCCGCAACGCACCTACTTCATTAGTCGAGACAACAGCCGCTCTAACTCCCTGGCCGTCTTTAGATTCACTGTCAACGTCCCTCGGGATCGGATAATGGCCGACCATCGTCACCTAACGGCAAGCATCGAATCCGATGGTTATCAGAATCACCTATCCATAACCGGTTCTGCGCATCTACGTGCACACCGTGAGGCCGAGCCAGGCCACACGTTGCTGGATCGCCATCTGGACCATCATGTTGGGTGCCGTCGCCCAATACCGTATCGATCGTGCCATCCGGGAAAACACATCGAACAGTGTGGCTCTCAGTATCCGCAAGGTAAATACACCCATTCTCAGCAACAGCCAGCCCTTTTGGGCCCGCAAGCCTGGCGGCGGTCGCCGGCCCACGATCGCCTTCATAGCCAAACTTGCCCGTACCCGCCAGATGCGCGACATGGCCGTCGGTTATCCGATACAACGCATTCCCCTCCCGCAACGCAAGAATCATAGATCCATCTTTATCAAATACCATCGTTCGCGGACCGTACAAGTCCACCTCACCGATGGCGCTTCCATCCGACGTCATGCCTTTCTTACCCGACCCACCCCACGTTTCAATTAGATCCGTATCGGGGTCGTATCGCCTAATTCTGTGGTTGCCAATGTCTGCAATGTACAGTTTGCCGTCCGGCCCAAATGCGATGCTATGAGGTTGGCACAGTTGCGCTTTTCTTGCATCGTCACCGTCGCCTGAGAAACCTGCCCGACCGCTACCCACAACCGTTTCTATGATGCCGCTCGTAGCATCGACCTTTCTAACCACATGCGCCTTCATGTCCACGAACCATAGATTGCCCTCACGATCGAAACATAGCTCATAGGGTTCGGTAATGGCCGCGTCTTCTGCGACGCCACCGCTGCCATCGTTGCCCGCCATATCGCGCCCAACAACTTTCTCGCTAAGGCCATCGATGAATCGACAAATCTTGTGATTCCCAAGATCGCAGTAATAGAGCGCTCCATCAGGCCCCGTTGCCAACCCGAACGGTTCTGATGTCAACGGTCTGCCGTCAGCTTGGTGGCTTCCTCTTTCACCGTTACCAATCAACGTGTATACATGACCTGTACTCATAAGATCTCCTGCACGCATCAACATCGACGCGAGAGCATTCTCGCTCGCATGACATATGGAGTCATCAGTTGACATCAATGGTAAGGGAACATGCATTACAACCTCACTCGATCGACTCAGCAACTCGTACTACTGATTTCCAGCGCATTTCTGCGGACTCACTCAGTCTTGGCTGGAACACCAGACTTGCGGTGTTATCGACCCGCCATGCTCGAGGATCTATCGGAACCGCCCCACATCCAACGTGAGGTACGGATTCTCTCCGACCGCTGAACGTGGATATCGAAGAGCACCCGCAGCTTGTCAAATGGCTTCGGTCGCGTTCGTTGATTGACGACCACGCACCAGATTGTGAGAACCTGACTGGCGGTGTTTCCAACAAAACGGTACTTGTGACATCATCGTCAGGATCAGTCGTCGTCAAACAAGCGTTATCAGAATTGCGCGTGGCCACTAGCTGGACCTGCAGTCCTGAGCGTATTCATCGGGAGGGTCTGGGGCTACGTGTGCTCAAGTCGGTTTTACCGTCCGGTGCAACACCCAACTGGCTGGCGGAGGACGAGACGGACCATATCCTCGTAATGTCAGCCATTCCCAAACCACACGTCAACTGGAAATCGCTACTATTTACGGGACAAAGCGAGACTGGTCAGATCGATCAGTTCGCTGCCTTGCTTGCTGCAATTCATACAGCCCCCATTACGGAGGCCATGGCACCGTTTCGCGATACACAGTTTTTCGAAGACCTACGGCTCTCACCCTACTACGGATATACGGCTTCCCGGGTCGCTGAATCAGCCACGTTCCTCCACGATCTGACTGAAGAGACTCGGCAGCAGACGGATCATCTTGTCCATGGTGACTACAGCCCGAAAAACGTCCTGGTCCACAATGGCCAACTCATTCTGCTCGATCACGAGGTGATGCATGTCGGTGATCCTGCTTTTGACGTCGGATTTGCTATGACCCACCTACTCAGCAAAGCGCACCACCTGACGCCATATCGACGGATATTCGTTAACGCGGCACACCAGTTTTGGTCGCGATACGCTACCCAAACCGACGCTGACCGAGATCTGGCAGAACGCGCGGCACGACATACCCTCGCTTGTCTGCTCGCCCGCGTGTCAGGTCAATCGCCCCTAGAGTATCTAAGCGCACAAGAGCAGCAGCGGCAAAAGGCAGTCTGTCTTGAAATCATGCAAGCATCGGCCGTAACGCACATGGACGTAACAATGGTTATCGAATGGTTCATCAAAGGGCTTGGAGGAACCTCATGAAGATTTCAGAGCTGTCTGCCCTGGAAATTCTGGATAGTCGGGGACGCCCAACCCTAGAAGTCAGTTGTATGTTCGACAGCGGTCACGAGGGTTACGCTCAGGTACCTTCCGGGGCATCCACGGGGCGTGCGGAAGCTTATGAACTGCGTGACAACGACCCAAAACGCTATCGCGGGCTGGGCTGTCTCAACGCTGTGGCTCATGTGAAAGGAGAATTTCGAAACCAGCTAGTAGGTGAATCGTTCAGTGATCAGGCGACGCTCGATCAACGATTACTCGATATCGATGGCACCCACAACAAGTCACGGTTGGGGGCGAATACGATTCTCGGAATCTCGCTCGCATTTGCGAGAGCTTCCGCCGCTGCCCACAAACAAGCACTCTACGAATACTTCGCCACACTGAACGGTCAATCGATCACTACGCTTCCACGGCTCATGGTCAATCTCTTCAGCGGTGGTAAACACGCCGGCGGACAGGTCGCGCTGCAGGACGTGTTGGTAGTACCAGGCGGTGCGGCCAGCATCCATAGAAGCCTGCAGGATGTTGTTGCAGTCTACAATACAGCAACGGATCAGATGCTCGAAGACTATGAGATGCGAAAGCTCACCGCGGATGAGGGCGGTCTGGCGCCGGCATTCCCGAATATTGATGCCATGTTCAAAGGCGCGATTCGGGCCATAAACGTCGCAGGGCTGTCCGGCGACGTACAGCTGGCACTTGATGTGGCTGCTTCACATTTCTATTCAGATGCCGGATACATCTTAAACGGCAGAGATTCGATTAATGCCACCGAGATGATCGAAACAATGGGCGCATGGGCGCACCAGTACCCAATCGTCAGTATCGAGGACGGACTAGCCGAAGATGACTGGTCGCACTGGCCGCAACTGACAGCAACGCTCGGAGAACGTTGCCTGACCCTTGGCGATGATCTGCTTTGTACGAATCCTGAGAGAATCCAGAAAGCGATCGACATAAAAGCCTGCAACGCGCTACTGCTAAAGGTGAATCAGATCGGTACGCTCACAGAGGCTCTGCAAGCATTGAAGCTAGCGCGACGTGCTGGATGGCATGTCACCATCAGTGCACGTAGCGGTGAGACAGAAGACAATTGGCTCGCGGATCTTGCTGTTGGATGGAGTGCAGATCAGATCAAGGTGGGATCGATCAATCAGTCGGAGCGTCTGGCAAAGTACAACCGGCTGCTTGCGATTGAACGCGACTTGGAACGAGGTGTGGTGTCGTGGCCAGCTTAGCACTGAACGGACACATCGATGAACGCCGCATGGCGGACCTCTACTGATGACCCACGTTGGAAGGCACTCAGCGGAAAAAAGTATTCAGACAGTCTACTCAACCGCAAGATCCCCAATGTCGCGTTGCGCCTGCTTCCCATGAGCCACCTGTGACATAGACACAACAATGACGTGCTAGGATGCTGAGACTTCTCAGCTAACGAGCTCTGATATGAGTGCTGTACTGACTGAAAATACGGTAACGAAGGCCAGTGTTGCCATGGGCGCGCGGGTCGAAGGCCTGAACCTGACACGGGAAATGACAGGTGAGGCTGTCGAGCATCTGCGTTCATTGATAAATGAACATCATCTCCTGGTTTTACCGGACCAGAATCTTGAGGCACTGGAACTGGAACGTTTCGGCCGCCTCTGGGGTGACCTGCTCACACATCCTTCGACACAACACCGGGACACGCCTCACGTTCAGTGGATTGCGGGCAAGGATCGTATGTTCAAGTTTTTCCCAGGCACATTCCCTGGTTTTGATGGTTGGCATTCCGATATGACCTGGCATTCAACGCCCCCGATCTACACCGGTCTTCATGCACGCCGCATGCCGAAGTCCGGCGGCAATACTGCTTTTGCTAATCAGCATCTCGCTTACGAAATGTTGAGCGATGAGATGAAGACACGCCTCAATGGTCTAGAGGCATTCCACACAGGCAAGGTGTTCGGACCCGATGTTGAAGATTCCACCCACCCTGTCATACGTACCCATGATGACACCGGAAGGAAAGCACTGTTCGTGAATGCTAATTTCACGAAACAGATCATCGGGATGTCTGACACCGAGAGCCAGCTGCTGCTGTTTGAATTGTTTGCACACTCGGTACGACCAGAGTTCACGTATCGACACCAGTGGGCAGTGAATGACCTGGTTCTATGGGACAACCGGTCAGTCATGCATTACGCGATCCAGGACTATGCAGAAAGTCGCGTCATGCACCGCATTGTCGTCAAGGGCGGTGTACCCCGCTGATATCTTAGGTTCCTGTCGACGGATCAACCCAGTCGAGCAGCATTGATCTCTGCCCTCACCAGTTCCTGAACCTGCCTTTCGTATTCAGCACGACACGACTTAAAGCGATCAAACTGGAACTTGATCGACACGCACGCGGCCGCTGCTTCCATCATGGTCAGGCGGGATCTCCAACCCGCACAGGAACAGGTAACTACCTCGTCTTCGGGGATCGAAGCGGTCAACTTCACGAGCCTCACTGTCATTAAGGTTCAGATGACTATATGCCGGCATCAGGTCTGATTCCGTTTCACCAGAACTATTTGGTCAGCAACCCCTCAATGCAGTCTCGATCACCGTTGCAACGGTGGGCCGCGTCTTGAGACTCATAATCCGGATGGGTCTCGCCATCGAACTCAGCTGTCGCTGCGCAGGTCCGTCCTCAGAAGATCGCCCTCATGATCCCAAACCGGTCCGGAGATCTCTCCGGTCTCCAGCTCCTTGTGGGCTTCCCACAGCAGCTGCGGGATATCGAGGTTCTCCGGGCAACGCGGTATGCAATCTCCACACTTCGTGCACTGGTCACCTTTCTGTCCGAGAATCCAGGCACCTCCGCTGCCCACTTTGGCGTACCGCCCCTGGGCATAGCCCGTCATATCAAACGCCTTGTCCATCTGGCGCCAGTTGAGCAGTCCCGGAATGTTGATGTTTTCGGGGCAGGGCAAACACTCATTGCAGACGGTGCAGAATTCAGCACCCAACTTATTGCGATACGCACCTTCAACCTGACCCAGGACCTGGTCAAAGACCGTTCGCTCAGGCCCAGTGCCATCGTAGTCCTGCGCGATCAGATTCGCATCAATCTGTTGTGGAGAATTTGGTCCGAAAGATAGTGTGTGTACTTCCGGCTGATTCAGTAGCCACATGTGATTGAACGTCATTGGTGTGAGCGGCCGACACGCGCGACTCAGTGATTCTGTTGGATCCTGTAGCTTGCCCCCCTGGTTATTGGGACTGATGATGAACACCCCCATGTCCAGCTCAGCTGCGCGATCAACCACGTGACGAAGGCCCTGGTAGAAATAGTAGTAGTGCAGGTTGATGGACTCGAACTCATTTGTGTTCACCAGCTCCATTACTCCCTTGGGATAACCATGGGTCGAGAAACCAAAGTGTCGCACGACACCTTCAGCCATCAGCTTGCGCACGTATCCGAGACAACCGCGTTCCGTCATCGCTGGTGCGACGGTCTCGTAACTGCCCGGCCCATGGAAGTCGAGGTTGTCCAGGTAATCGATGCCCAGATTTTTCATGGAAATGTCGAAGTTCCGTTTGAACTCATCCACATCAGAGGACGGTCCAATCTTCGTGGTGATGTAGAGCTCTTCCCTTGGCACTTTCTTCAGGATCTTCTTCAGCGCCTTGCCGACCCGTTCTTCCGAGTTCCCGTAGCCACGCGCGGTTTCCAGGTGGTTCACACCCAGTTCTACGGCCCGTTCAACGGTGCGGATAGCGTTGCTTTCTTTCGATTTTCCCGTGAATTGCATACACCCCAGGGAGTACTGGGACAACATCATTTCGGTGCGGCCAAATCGGCGATATTTCATGGGTGGTATTCCGCTGATCGGTCGCTTAATTAGGCCACGCTGGACCGGTCCTATTCAAGCTATAGAGGAGTAACGAAACCTGTAATAGTGTGACTTTATTGATGAAACAGACTGCGTCGCACTGATCCGTGAGCGGGCACTCCGCAACGGTATCGTGCAGGTGGTAGAGGGGTAGTCTCGATTAACGCGCGGGGAAGTCGCCCGTCAACGGCAGTCGGAAGTTGCCACCGACCTCCCTGAAAAGGCCTTTCCATGAATCTTTGGGATAGTTGAGCTTATGCGGCAGTCTCGGCAGGTGCTGCCGAACCTCTCAGCCACCTGTCACCATCCCGATGGACGCAATGCCGTCCGGATATCGCCCGTGGAGATAGCGCGCCACCAAAAAAGGTTGTCGCCGCCAGGACTGAGGAATCGCTTCCTCGGCATGGCGCTAGATCGAGTTCTCACGAAATGACATGGCTGGATTCATTCCTTCATAGGTCCCGGCAGGATTGACCAATTGGATGTACGCTTGAGCATCGGCCAGGGATTCGACGTCAGTCGATCCCTCGTTGGCGTCAGCAAAGGAACGTAGACATTCCATACATTACTTTATCGCGAGCACCCCACATCGATAATACGCGAATGTTTCGAATGCATCGGATCACATCGGCCAAATAAATCGCAGCCCCTGGAAAAACCACATGAGCCTGCTACATCTTTCGCTGCTATCTCTTCTGCTTCTACCCGCTATCCTGGCAAACGCCGGTAAAGACGATACGCTACGCATTGTTGCCAATGGTCAAATCACAGACGAAGGCCTGAAAGAAATGGAGAACGTTTAAGCACCCCACACTGCAACCGGTCATCAAGTAGTGATACAACGGCTTAAGCTCGTGGATTTGCGCCGCCCAAAAAAAGCGCACCGGAAGGTCGCTAACCGACCTGCCATTGCAGCAATGTGAAGTCCGCATGATGCTCAAAGACAGCGGTAACCTTACTGCCAATCACAACATCCTGTTCTGGATCTCCGACTAAATTTCCAACCAGGCGCACGTTACCTGCGTGGGGGATCTCAACCAACACCACAATGTACGGACCCTGTTCCACCAAAGCTGGATGTACGGGATGCCAAACCCGCTCGAAACTGTAGATCTTGCCCTTGGCTTCCACCCGTTCGAACGTCACGTTTTCACTGTGGCAATGATGACAGATCCACTCCGGTCCCCATTGCCAGCCACCACAGTCGTTACAACGTTGTAACCACAACTGGTCGTTATCGAGACCTTCCCAGAATGGCTTGTCCAGATCGGTAGGGATTGGCTGCGCAAGGCCTTCGTTCAGATAGTAGTCACTCATAGTGTCGCCTCACTACCGAAGATGCTGGAACTGACTGGTGTCACCATGGGACCTGAAATACACATGGAAACATCGACGTCCGGTACCGGATTGCTGGATTCACCCCGTATTTGACGCACCGCCTCGATATTGAGCCCCAGCCCATGCATGTAGCACTCGGCCAGGTTCCCACCACTGGTGTTGAGCGGCAGGTCGCCTTCACCGGCGAAGAATCGTTCCTTTACGAAAAATTCGTTGCAAGCGTCAGGCTCACAGAAACCGTGTTCCACAATGCTCATCAACACACCACCGGTAAAGTTCTCATAGCTCTGCAAAACATTGACGTCAGTTGGCTTTACTTGCGCCATGTCGTACAGGTGTGGTGCCAGACTCTTAAAGGTTGATGTCGCATAGTCTGGCGTGTTGTGACTGCTGGCACCAGCACGGTAGTGGGAACCACCGACCGCTCCCAGGATATAGGCAGGCTTCTTCGGGAAGTCTTTGGCGCGCTCCGCCGACACCAGCACCATCGCCGCCGCACCGTCATTCTCCAGACAACAGTCGTACAGGTGGAAAGGCTCCACAATCCATCGAGAGCTATCGTACTTCTCTTCATCGAGCGGGCGTCCATGCATCACCGCGCGTGGATTGTTTTGTGCGTGATGATAGGACACGAGGGAAATCGACCGCAGTGCCTCTTGTCTCACGCGATGATCGTACATGAATCGGACAACCTTCATCGCAAAACTCTGTGCCGGGGACATCAGTCCGTAAGGCGTTGTATAAGCCCCCGCACCCGACACGCGATTACTGCGAGACCCTTGCCCAAAACGTCCAAACTGACCCTGTGCCAGCGCGCGGAAAACCACAATCGTATCAGCGACACCAGCATGAATCGCCGCAGCCGCATTCGAAATCGCGGCGGATCCACCACCACCACCCCCACCCCACTGCATATTCGAAAAACGGAGCTCCTTGCATCCAAGCGCCGATGCGAGCGCAGATGGATCATTACGGTCGTTGCTGTAGGACGCAAAACCGTCAATCTCTTTTGGAGAGATACCCGCATCCTCGCAAGCCTCGATGATCGACTTCAGCGCCAGTTTCATTTCAGCATCGGGAGACTGACCACGCTTGTAGTACTCGGTCTCACCCACCCCGACGACTGCCACCTGCCCCCTCATGGTGCCCATAGTGTGTCCCTCTATTCGTTTTTATAAATGAGAGCCGCTGCTAGCCAGCAAGCTGCGCCTGAACGTCCGCGAACGCCCGATACCGTTCTGGAATCGGTATGTTAAAGACCCTTGCCGCATTCAGTCCGAGAATCTGAGCACGCTCTTCATCCAACAACTCCGGCATGGTGCGCTCAATGGCTTCAGCTGAGTGGGGCCAAGTGCCTTCATGGTGCGGATAGTCATTCGCCCACATGTAGTTGTTGACCAGATTGTGTTCCCGGGCAAGATCCAGTCCGGGCTTGTCTTCCTGAAATGTTGCAAAGCCATTCGCTCTGAAATAGTCACTAGGTAACCCCTGCAGCTTCGGACGCACAAACATATGGTGCTTCCTATAAGCCTCATCCATGGCAGACAACGCCCATGCCACCCAACCGATACCCGCTTCGACCGATCCAAACCGAAGATTTGGAAAACGCTCGATGACACCTGAAGCGCACAGGTTCACAATAGGCTCCATTGTAGGTGCCAGCGAATGGACCGCATAATTGATGACCGCACCACCGTTTCCTCGTGAGGTTCGCGGGTCTCGTCCTGTCGACACATGAAATGTGATTGGTAAACCCGTTTCCGAGATCGCAGACCACAATGGGTCAAACTCCGGTAGATTGTAGTTCAGGTCCTCGTGGTTTGGCGCACCCCACACGGGTTTACAGGGCAATGACAATCCCTTGAACCCGCGGTCAGCGGAGCGCTCGATTTCGGCTATGGCACCATCAATATCGGCCGCCGCGACACATGCCATAGGGATCAATTGATCGTTGTGGTCCGAAAATGTCTCCCACGCCCAGTCGTTGTAGACCCGACACATCGCCTGACTGAACTCTGCATCCGGGGTCGCCCAGATCGTAAGGCCCTTGTTCGGAAACATGATCTCTGCATCGACGCCATCGAGAGCCAGGTCTTCAATGCGACCTTCTGGGGTCGTGCCAGCACCGTTGCGCAGGCCATCTTCGCCTTCAAACTTGATGTTACGGATACGGAGTGGTCGAAAACCTTCTGTTTTCTGAAACTTGTCGCCTTGCTTATCGATCGCGACGCCAGGAAGACGATCGCGGTATTTCTCGTCCATGCGCTTCAGCCACAGATCAAAGGGCTCCTGGACATGGCCGTCTGTTGAGACCATGAAGTACTTGTTTTCGGCGTCCGGTCGCGGCGATCGCGGCGAGTCCAACCCACCTGGCGATTTCAGCCGCCAGACATTATTTTCATCCGGTTGTGGGATTTCCTTCATGCCTGCTCCTGTTTACCAAGCCATTGGGTATAGAGTTCGTTCACCCGTATCGCACCTTTCAGCATATCGCCGACGTTCTCGGCAAACCCTGGCGTCGATTCACCTTCCTTCGGTGGTTGTGTGAATGGGTCCAGCCGAGATTTCATCAGCCATTGCTGCAGCTTGGGTACGGACGCCCAGATACCTCCGTTCTGCATGGTACCAAGCGTCGTGCGGAGCCAATCGATATCGCTATCTGGATGTGGTACCGGTGTACAAAGCCGGTTTTTTTCGTCCTCTTCTTCAATTGTCGCTTCGACAAACGCGATAAAGGCAGCACTGAATACCTGTTGGCACGTTCGTACTGTCTGCAGCGTCAACTGGTTTCCGGAGAACACAGGGACAGAGGGGCGTGTCGCCAAAGCGTCAGCAGTACAGTCAATATGCAACACATTGGCGGTGGTTGGGATACTGCCTTCCTCCAGCGTGATTTCGCTGTTGGTGATCTCTGTCACATGCCCCATGCGAACCACATTTTTGATGCTGCGAAGTGCTTCAATTTCGGCCATGGTCACCGTGGCGCAGCGATACATCGTTGGTTTGACGTCAGGATCGATCCGGAGCAGCTGACCCGACGACTCGAGAATATCGAACAGATCATTCGTATCCTTGGCGTCCCATTGATTCCGCTCGCCCGTTCGAGGGCTAGCCAGTTCCTCAGTGATGAGTTCCGGCTGCAGATTGGCCCGATTAAGAATCCAGGAATCTCTGGACATGATCCAGCAGATGTCATCCGGAGATGCACCATTAGCAAGTAGAAAAAGGCAGGCATCCATACCTGTCTTCCCAGCCCCGATGACCACGTAACCTTCTTTGGGTGTTGTCACCTTTACCAGGTCGTTGAGCGGCAGGCACGTCATGCTATCGGCCACCGGAAACGGTGGTGGACGCATCGATGGAACTGTCACGTTCATATAGGTCGAATCGACGATCTTGCCCGCTTTGACTTTGGTGACTTCACCACTGATGCAGGATACGAAATGACCATCACCTTCATAGTCACTCATTGGGAAATACCGGACACGCCCTGAGGGCAAAAATTGCTCACGCATCACTTGCTCAAAATAGCTGACAACCTCCTGCGCTGATGCCAGCTCGTAAAGACCCTTGTTGAACCCCACCTGGTCGATCTTGTTCTCACCCAGTGGTTTGGAATTGACACCGTAAAATGCCGAGGGCTGATGCAGTCGCACAAAGGGGTAGGCTGTGGTCCAGTGACCACCAGGCTTGTGGTTGCGATCTACCATGATGACAGTGGCGTTGGTCTCGGTCATCAGGACATCCGTGAATGCCATGCCCATTGCGCCTGCGCCCACGACGAGATAGTCCGCCTCAAGACACTCCGCTTCAAGATGGCCTGCTTCTGGTTGATTCATTAACTGGCTCCTGCGTAAGCCACCCATTTTCCAGAATTCAGACCGTGTGAGTCAAAACTGAGAACAACGCGCAAAACCTCACCCACCCGTCAAACGTTGCGCGTAGTGAATAGCATGGAGTAATGACGAAGTAAAAGCTTTGCCCTGCCAGGCGATATCAAACGCCGTACCGTGATCTACGGACGTACGCACGATCGGCAGACCAATGGTCACATTGACGCTATTCTCAAAGCCGATCAGTTTCATGGGTGCATGTCCCTGGTCGTGGTACATACAGATGATTGCGTCGTACTGGTCCTTGTGTACCGCCTGATAGAAAACCGTATCCGCAGGGTGTGGACCACTCACAGTGAGGCCGTCAGCCATAGCAGTCTCAATGGCCGGTACGATCTGGTCAGCATCCTCATTCCCAAATATCCGATTTTCGCCAGCGTGGGGATTCAACCCACAGACGGCAATGCGCGGCTTCGCGATAAAGGCAGATAGCGCGTTGTGTGTCAGCCGGATCACCTGACCGATACGTTTTGGCTCCACAAGTTCAATCGCTTCACGGAGCGAAACATGTGCACTGACATGGCTGACTGCGACATCCTGTCTTGCCAGCATCATGGCATAGTCGTCAGTCCCGCAGAGTCCGGCAATCAACTCCGTGTGGCCGATGAATCCAGGTACGGAGGCTTGAGTTGCCTCCTTGTTCATTGGCAGCGTCACGATGGCAGAAACTTTGCCTGCGATGGCATCTTCCGTCGCCGTGACCACGTAGTGGTGCGCCGCAAGACCCGCGGCTTCTGACAGCACACCGGGTGTCAGTTCTGAGGCGGACAACATCCCCGCATCAACAATGTTCAACGCGCCTGTTTTTCGCCTCAATGGATCCTCGGTCGCATGGACTGGGACATCCAGTGAAAGCAGAGATGCACCTGCAATGAAAACAGACACATCACCGTACACGACGACGTCGTCCGGCAATTCACCGGCAGCAAACAGGCGCAGCGCGATCTCCGGCCCAACCCCGGACGCATCGCCTGCTGTGATGGCCAACGGTAAATCTGTCATGACGTCCGATAGTGCCTCCATTGCACATTTTCGCACAGAGTCAGGGTCCGATGATCGAATCGGAACATATTCCCGATGTTAGCGTCTGATATTTGAATCCTGCATCCGCTAGACCCCATGATAGGGTGGGGATAGACCCACCGGATCGGCGCCGGTCTCCTAGTGCCGATTACGATGGCCGCTCTTTCACTCGTCTGGCCAGCAATACTATTCGCGTATTCGGTCACTGCTGGGAGCCTGACGGTAGCTTCAGATCAGCCCATACCGCATACAGAGAGTCGCGCAATCCTTGAAAGGGACGTCCTGATAACTAACAGATTGATAGCCTTCAGAGACCAGTGCTTTCATTGCGGCTCCTGAATTGAGCTTCGAACCCGGTCTGTCACCACATCCAGCGGATCACGCCCATGTGCACTTCCCAGAATGCCACCAAAGCTGGTCTGATAACCCAAAAGGCGCTGTAGGGTTTTCGGCAATATAACTACCACCTCCTGCGGAATACACACAAACTGATTTTCCTGCTGCTTTAGCCACCCAGCGTTGTAGTTGATATTAAGTCCACAGCGTTCACCCCCGTCGTCCTGACTCGCCCCCCCTCCGTGCCAGGTAGCTCCATCCCAGGCTAATACAGAGCCGCGCGGCATCGCGACGGAGACACGCTCCGCCTCTTGATTCACCGGGTCAGTTGAAACATGGGAACCGGGAACCAATGTGGTTCCGCCATTGGCTTCCGTGAAGTCATCTATTGCATACATGGTATTCAACACAAACGGTTGGTGCGGCCTCGGCGCAGGCCACAAGCCATCATCCTGGTGCAGCGGTTGATGGCTTTCTCCAGGAAAGATCTTGATCATCGCGCTAATCGACAACTGGATATCCGGGCCCAGTACGCCACGCACCAATTCCAGCATACGTTCATCCGTGACAACACTATCGAAAGATCGAGTCATCCCCACAAGATTAGAAGAACGTTTGGTTCGCGTACCACTAAACATATCACGACCGAATTCAACCTGTGATTCGATTTTCACCAACGCTTCGGTTGAGGCGCGCAGCTGATCTTCGGAAAGAAAGTCCTCGATAACGGTGTACCCGTCCCGCGAAACTTCCCTGACCGCCTCGTCAATCGTCTTGTTCATGATCAGATCTCGGTTGAAAAAGGCATCTGTCCTTCCGTCCGCGGTCGACGCCCCCAGACCATCAATCCCGGTCTGATTTTAGACTGACCACCCAGTTGTACGTTTTCAGGATCCCGGTAACCCATACGCACTAGTCTGCGGACCCGGTCGGTCTGGTTGATACGAGAGCCATGAATCATATGCAGGTGAAAAATCACCACATCGCCCCGTTTAGCCGGAACAGGAACAGTGTCGTCCAGTGAGTACTGGTCCGTCGGCAAATGTGGTTCGCAGTAACTACCATCCGGGAACCTGGTGATGTGTTTCCGAACGCCACCTTTATGGGAGCCATCGAGGAATCGAATACACCCGTTTTCATCCGAGGTGTCATCTAGGTGGACCAGACAGTCGATGTAGCGCCCGTCTTCATGACGATAGAAGGCCCAATCCTGATGCATCGGAAATGGATGACCGGTTTCGGGGGGCTTCGCGTGCAGTGTCGTATGGTGTAGCTCGACGTTCTCTCCCAGCAGATCAGCAATCGATCCCGCCAATCGCTTGTTTGTGACAGCGTCACACCACGCCGTTGAGTACCGATGCAGATCGTGGAGCGCAGTGAGCTTCGAACGGCGTTCGGTGTCATCATCCATGTAGACCTTGCGCCATTCACCACGCCAACCGGGTCCAGTACCCGCCCAGTTATCGATCTGCCAATCGAGCTCCTCAGCCATCACGTCTACTTCCGCCGGGGAAAACACAGCCTCCAATCGCAGATAACCGTGCTCATTGAAGAACGTGACTTCATCGTCACTGAGTACATAGTTTTTCATAGTAGATTCCTGCACCACCTGTTTGCGCCTCTCTTTAGACCGTTGTCTACCGCTGCGCCAGCTAAAGTGCAACGCTAGTCAGTGCAAGCAACAAACCTACCGCACTGCCACGCCCCAGAGATATTCCCAGGGAGATGAGTCGCTGAATCAGTCAGTATATCGTGAGTCCAAGCAACGCACCTGCCATCAGTCAGAGATGAACAACAATGGACGTCTCCGTGTGCACCAGTGTGACAAATACAGAATCAGAGCCTAGACAAGGATCGATCAGACGACAAACGGCATCGGCCGCCGATCATCTGATGATTCCGATACGCTACTGAGCGCGCGATCAATGTGCACGCCGTGTATTGGGCAAATTCCTTATTCATGAGCAGACTCTGAAGAGCGGTCATTGTATGGCCAGCCTCAACACGAACATACCCTGCGGCATCGTGGGTTCTGTATTCACCATCCTCTAATCGCTAAACTGCCGGCCTCACAGTATGACAAGGTAATTCTGGTGGCTCCCACATTAAGCATCATCATTATCGGCGCCGGTCCGGGAGGTATTTGTACCGGAATTCAACTTCAGAAAGCGGGGATCACTGACTTCACCATTCTTGAAGCAGCTCCCGGAATTGGAGGTACCTGGTGGCACAACCGATATCCCGGGGCTGAGTGCGACGTACCCTCCCACCTTTATTCCTTCTCGTTTGAACCAAAGCGAGACTGGACTCGGCCTTATGCACGCCAACCTGAAATTCTCGGCTACATGCAACACTGTGTAGACAAATATGATCTGATGCCATACATCGAATTAAACACCCGGGTTGATTCCGCGCGATGGCAACAAGAGGACCGACACTGGTCGCTGACTCTGTCGAGTGGCAACACGCGTCAATCAAAGTTTCTGATATCCGGAGTCGGCATGTTCTGCGATCTGTCATGGCCAGACGTCCCTGGTATCGACACATTTGAAGGGACGTCCTTTCATACAGGTGACTGGAAAGATGGACATGATCTCCGCGGCGAGCATGTTGCTGTAATCGGTACCGCTGCCAGTGCCGTGCAGATGCTGCCTGAAATCGTCGATGACGTCGCCTCGCTGACCGTTTATCAACGAAAGCCACAATGGGTGACACCTAAGGAAGATGCACCCTACTCAGGGGAACAGCTCAAGCATTTCGAGGAAGATCCTGACGCACTCAACCGCTCACGTGCACGCATTCGCAGCGGTCTTGAGACCTTTATTACATTTTCAGACCAGGAGATTCTGCATAACGCACAAGCGGCAGGACTCAGAAACCTCGAGATCGTGGAAGACCCGGGCACCCGCCGCAAGCTGACCCCCGACTGGGATTTCGGTTGCAGGCGTCCCTTGTCATCGAACACCTTCTACCCGGTTTTCAATCAAGAACATGTAACGCTCGTCACCGACGCAGTCGAAACTATCGCACCCGATGGCGTAAGAGCGGGCGGACAGGTCAACCGTGTGGACACCATCATTTACGCGACAGGATTCGCTACAACTCGTTATCTTTCTGTCATTGATGTCTACGGTGCAGATGGTCAATCCATCCACGACGCCTGGGTGGACGGCGCGGTGGCTTACCTGGGAATCACCACGGCCGGGTTCCCAAACCTCTTTATGCTGTATGGACCCAATACGAACAATGGCTCGATTCTGGAGATGATCGAATATCAGGTGGGCTACATAGTCGATCATATTACTCGATGTCTCGGTCAGGGGATCGAAGTGCTCTCACTAAAGCGTGAACGCATGCAAGACTACAACCAGTCCTTGCAACAAGATCTGGACAATGTCCATGTGTGGCAAGGGGCATGCGGTGGTTACTATCGTGGCAATGGTGGGTATATCGTAACGCAATGGCCCCATACCATGGATGAGTACAGCCGCCGGTTAATCGACGACGTTGACAGCTTTAACGAACTGTCCAGCCACTAAACAATGCAACCACTCCTCCTAACTCTTTAACTAAGGGGTGATCATGTCACTGCCACGCGAAATCGCACTCTCTCCGGACCAGCTCGAAGACATGATGCTTACGACCTGGAATATCCGCATTGCGACCCATGGGCCGGGCGAGCATATTAATCTCACGCCAATGTGGTTTGGCTGGGCTGGTGGCAAGGTATATATGACGGCACGCGGACAGAAGGTTGTCAATGTGCGTCAGAACAGCAACTGTACATTGCTACTGGATCACAACGAGAAGTTCCCCGAACTCATGGGCATCATGATGCGCGCTACAGCTAAGGTACTGGAAAATAAAGCCACCGAGGACGCAGATCCGCATCTTGCCGAAGCCCGGGTCCAGATGGGTGTAAAATACAACGGCGGTCATGGGGCACCACCCACAGATCCTCCAGTTCCGAACAATAGTACTGCGAAAGGAAGCAACCGACGCTGGATCGTTATCACACCACGCAAAACGGTGACCTGGGACAATCACAAACTGGATCGCATCCGATAACAACCCTGGTGGCCGGCTCGACGCTTGTTCTTGGGCACAGTCCATGTGACGATTACGCCCCCCCTTTTAAATCAAGAATTCCAAGAGTAACAAGGAGAGCGCAATGGGTTTCGCACTATCTGATATACAACTGACCAGTACCGCGTTTGCGACCGGCAGCAGCATTCCTTCAAAACACACGGGCGAGGGCGTGGATGTATCACCCGAACTCAGTTGGTCCAATGCACCAGAAGGCACCAAAGCGTTTGCAGTGATCTGTCACGATCCCGATGCACCGCTGGTCACGCCCAGAACGTACGGGTATGTCCACTGGGTGCTATACAATATTCCAGGCGATATCAGTTCTCTACCAGAAGCCGTCGATCAGTACACATCCGGCAACAGTGATTTTGGGAAGCCTGGCTACGGTGGCCCAATGCCTCCTGAAGGACACGGGGTCCATAACTACTTCTTCTGGATCCTCGCGCTCGATTCAGATGCGCCTCTTCCCGACGGATTGTCCATGTGGGATCTTCTGGAAGAAATCGAACCGAATCTGATCGGTATGAATCGGTTGGTAGGCACCTACCAACGTGATTGAGCGCACACTCTCCTTCACTCACGACTAATCGACAGTAGAGAGCGAGACATGGAAGGCACGGTCACACCTGGCTTCGAATCAGTCGGGGACGTACTCGAAACAGCGATCACCAACAAACTTGAATATGGTGCCTCCTTCACCGTCTACCTTGAAGGTGAATGTATCGTCGATATCTGGGCAGGTGAAGCCGAAGCGGGTAAACCCTGGCAGTCAGACACAATGACTAATGTGTTTTCGTGCGGTAAAGGTGCCACTGCGTTCTGTGCACAACTGCTCTACGACCGGGGTCAGTTGGATGTCGAAGCCAGGGTTTCGAGCTACTGGCCCGAGTTCGCACAAGCAGGGAAAGATCAAGTGACTGTGCGCATGCTGTTGAACCACACCGTGGGCCTACCTGAGTTGCCTCGTCCTGAAGGAGATGAGGCAGGCCGCATGCGTGAGATCCAGCTTGACCACGTACGATGCGCAGCGATACTTGCAGAGGCTTCGCCACAATGGAAACCAGGTGACCACGCCGCTTACCACTCTCTCACTTACGGCTGGCTCGTTGGGGAAGTCGTCAGACGTATCAGCGGACAGAGCCTGGGCGAGTTCTTTCGCGCAGAGCTTGGGGACCCCTTGGGTCTGGATTTCCACATTGGACTTCCCGATGCATGCCAGGAGCGCATGAGCGACATCCGCCCGCAGGCACCTGACCGCGGTGCCTTGAAGAAATGGCTCGATCAGATGAAAGATGAACAACCGGATCAGTTCAGAAATGCGACGGTTGCGGGAATCGTTGAACAACAAAGACGACAGTTGGACTGGTTTAATGAACCGGCGACGAGACGTGCACAAATTCCGGCGGCGAACGGGAGCGCTAACGCTCGCGGACTTGCGCGACTATATGCGCCATTGTCCTGCGAAGGCCGATTTGAGGGAAAACAGTGGGTATCGCCGGAGTCCATCGAGTACTTCAATACACCCAATCCCATTCAGATCGATTTTGGCAACATGACACCCGTTTGCCTTGGATATATGGGAGTCGCGCCACAGCGGCCCGAGATGGGCGCCGGCCTGAGATCTTTCGGACATGAGGGTATGGGTAACAGCATGGGATTCGCCGATCCCGATCACCGGTTAGCTATCGGCTTCGTGCACAATCAGCTCAACGATGGTCAGACCCGAAACGCCATCATCCAACAGGTCTATTCATGTATTGAGAAGATGCCGCGGACCTCGGTGGACGCCTGAAGGTCTATCAGAAGTTCCATCGCCTGCGTACCTGCACGCAAAGCGCAAAGACGTCGCAAGGTTCAGCGCATCGCATAGGATCAGCGGACGACTCAATGGTCTCTCTTCAAGCAGAAATTCACCACCGACAAGGATATGGACAACGTGGGTCACGTCGTACCTGCATTTAACCAACTTCGAAAAATTCTCCGTTTATCAACTGAGTGGACCACGGCGACCATCCGATTCAGAGACGGTTTGCTGCGAAGCCGTATTTTTCCTATTCACGACAATCGCCGTGAAATGAAAGAAACCGCTCACTTCGAAAACCAGACGGTCAGTCGTGTCAACGATGAATTCACTAACGACATTGCGTACCAGGGTCTTAAGGAGACCCCGAAGGAGAAGGAGGCACTACTCCCCGAGCTGAACCTGGTTCTTTAACAATTGAAACAGGATGCCGCCGGAGACAACCTCGATGGCGTCCACCTATTGAAAATTGAGTTCCTTCAATATGCAAAGAATGCACTAACAGATAAAGTTACGTCGCTGCATGTATGGAAGCATGCGCCCGGCTATCTGACTTCGGCTCCGCCAGTCTGACGCACAGGTCCATCTCACATAAGAATTCCCCTCAGAACCCTGCCGTTGACGGGGACACTGGAACCAAGCAGTATCGGGCCACAGCAATTTTGTAGTGATCCCTGTCTCAGACACATCACTGCAACAGGCAGGGGGAGTCAATGTTTACGGACCGGAAACACCGGCGCGGCCTGACCGCGTGGCTGGTCCCAATGCTCCTGGGCGTCTCGGCGGTTTCCGTCGCCGCAGACGATGCAGTCTCTTCTATGCCTGATTCGTGGTTCGAGATACCCAAAACCGCATCTGAGGTTGGCATTACCTCGTTTTCACAGAGTCCAATGCTGGATGATGCGGGGCTACCCCCGGTGAACGAAAGACTCCCTGACGATCCCCCCGTGATCGAACCATTGAACAACATTGGCGTCTTCGGCGGTCGCGCCCAGATAACGCTTGGCGATTCCTGGCAATTCTTCAACTGGGAATCGGCGCTCACCATCTCAGCTGACCTTCGGAACTTTCTGCCTAACCTTGCCGAGTCCTGGGAAGTCAGTCCTGATGGTCGCATCACCACGATCAAGTTGCGATCGGGTCTGAAATGGTCAGACGGTCATCCATTAACCAGTGATGACTTCATCTTCACCTTCAACCATATCTGGCTCGACACTGATATCAATCCCGTGACCTCAATGTTGGTAATTGGCGGCCGCATCGAAAAAGTCGATAACTTGACGTTCCGCTACGTCTTCGAAAATCCGAACCCAATGTTCGAGAATCTGATTGCCCAGTACGGCAGCTTTATGGTGGACCCCAAACACTTCTTCGTGAAATACCATCCATCGTTTGCCGATCGGGAGTTCGTAGACGCCAAAGTTGATGAGATCGGTGTACCGACGTGGATGGCCCTGCTGGATGCACTAAGGAGCGCCATCATCGATGAAGGTCTCGATATGCCAACGTTACGCTCCTACAAAATCGTTCAGCGGACCCCAACGATGGTGCGTTTTGATCGAAACCCCTACTACCACAAGGTCGATCCACAAGGTCAGCAACTGCCATATATCGACGGCATCGACGCTGAGGATATCCTAGATAACGCAGAAGTTGTCACCGCCAAAGCGTCAACGGGGCAGCTGGATTTTGCAGCTTTCACCCTTAGAACGCAGGACATTCCATTACTCAAACTGGGTGAGCGCAACGGCGAAATCAAGGTCCATATCTGGCGAAGATTGCATTCCAGCGATGTCGCCATCCAGCCCAACTACAACTATGCCGACGCGAAGTATCGTGCGTTGCTATGGGATGTACGATTCCGCAAAGCGCTTTCACTCGCGATCAATCGGCCTGAAATGAACGAGATCATCTATTTTAGCCGCGGCGTCCCCCGGCAGGTGACCGTTCACCCCACCAGCTCATATTTTGAACCTCATTACGCAACCGCCCATACCGAATTTGATCCAGACCAGGCGCGGGCACTGTTTGCTGAGATTGGCCTCAAAGATATCGATGGCGACGGACTTGTCGAATACCCAGACGGAAGCCCGCTCACCATCACGCTCGAGTTCCTAGATTTTGAAACGCCCAAAGGTATCACCATGGAACTGGTGGCCAGCTATTGGCGTGAGGTCGGTCTCGATCTTCGTCTTAAACTCGTCGACCGCGCCCTGCAATCTGCCCGAGCGCAGGCCGGTGAAATGCAGATGACGCTTTGGCATGCGGATCGCGTCACGGACATTCTTTTCCCACTGGTTCCCGATTGGTGGGCACCCCGTTCAACCGGTTGGGACCGTGGCATGTGGAATGACTGGGCGCGCTACTACCAGACAGATGGGGAGCTCGGTGAAAACCCACCAGAGATCATTCGTCAGATGCAGCAGTGGACTGATGATATGCGTTATGAAACAGACATTAACAAACGCATCGCCATCGGGAAAAAGCTGCTGCAAGCCAACGCCGACAATCTGTGGACCATCGGCACTATCGGTCTGGCGCCCCACCCTGTTGTCGTGAGTAAGCGGCTTCGAAACGTTCTGCCGAAAGGTATCTGGGGCTGGGACAACCGTTGGACCCTCGCCTATCACCCTTCAACCTGGTACTTCGATGAAGACTAATTCAAACCGTCACTCGAGGAACCTTTATTGAGAGCGTACGTCATCAAACGCGTGTTCGGAATGATCCCGACACTGATCCTGATTTCGGGCCTGATCTTCATCGTCATCCAGCTGCCTCCTGGCGACATCGTCACTTCGACACTGGATCGCATGCAGTCCCAGGGACTGGAGGTCTCGGCCGAGGCTGTTGCCAACCTACGCGCTCAATACAACCTCGATCAGCCGCTCCTTATCCAGTATGTTCGCTGGATTGGTGGGTTCCTTATCGGTGATATGGGGTACTCGTACCTGTTTACACGACCCGTGTCCGAGCTTGTCTGGGAACGCCTCGGTTACACACTGATGATTACCGTGTCGTCTCTGATTTTTACCTGGGCGATCGCCATACCTGCGGGCATCTACTCTGCTGTTCGTCAGTACTCGTTTGTTGACTATCTCATCACCACCATCATGCTTGTTGGTCTCGCAACGCCCAGTTTTCTGCTCGCTCTGATGGCGATGTATGCAGGTTATGAACTATTTGGGATCAGTATCGGTGGTCTATTTTCGCCAGAGTATCGAGACGCCCCATGGTCTTTTGCCAAACTCATGGACTTCCTGAGCCATTTGTGGATCCCGATGGTGGTCCTGGGGCTAGGTGGGACCGCATCCACCATGCGGATTCTTCGCGCAAACCTCCTTGATGAGCTCAGCAAACCGTATGTGGTCACAGCACGTGCCAAAGGCGTTAAACCGCTGAAGTTGCTTTTCAAGTATCCACTTCGAATTGCCATAAACCCATTCATCAGCACGATCGGATTGCTCATGCCTGCATTGATATCCGGGGAAGCTATCGTTTCTATTGTGTTGGGGCTACCAACGATTGGGCCAGCCCTCATCCAGGCGCTTATTGCCCAGGACATGTATCTAGCAGGTAGTTTCCTGATGTTGCTGGCAGTGCTGACCGTTCTCGGCATGCTCCTGTCTGATCTGCTCCTCGCTTGGGCTGATCCGAGGATTCGATATGAATAAGATCCGTATTATGAAGGGTCGGGTATGAGTGATGTGACCATCAACCCAGCACCGGCCATCGCGGCAGATCTCGGCACCGATACACTGCAAGAAATCTCCCCACGCCAACTCGCCTGGATCCGATTCAAGCGCCATCGACTGGCAATGGTCTCCGCCGGATTCCTGATCGCCATGTATCTGATTGCAACGTTCTGTGAATTCATTTCTCCCTACAACACCGATACGCGCAATGTGAAAGCCATCAATGCGCCGCCGATGTCGATCCACTTCTTCGATCGCGAAGGTACCTTTCATCTACGCCCGTTTGTCTACGGTTATCACATGGAGGTGAACCCCGACACCTGGATGCGCGAGTACAGCGAGAATACCGAAGAGATGTATCCCATCTACTTTTTTGAAACTGGCGAAAGCTATGAGATGTGGAGTCTGTTCAAAGCGAAAACCCATCTGTTCACGACCCGGGAAGGCTACATCCACGTGTTTGGTACAGATCAACTGGGACGCGACATGTTCACCCGCGTGTTCTATGGCGCACGGATTTCGATGTCCATCGGTGTGGTGGGGGTCATGCTGACATTGTTTTTTGGCGTGCTGATTGGCGGGATCGCGGGCTACATGGGAGGTATTGTCGATCGGGGGGTGCAACGCATTATTGAGGTCTTGCTGTCGCTACCCACTTTGCCGTTCTGGATGGCGCTGTCGGCAGCGTTACCGGTCGAGTGGTCTTCACTGATGGTCTATTTTGGGATCACTATCATTCTCTCGTTGTTTGGATGGCCAGGTCTTGCAAGACAGGTCCGCGGAAAATTCCTCGCCCTTCGCGAAGAGGATTTTGTCATGGCCGCAAGACTGCTCGGGGCAGGTCGATTGCGCGTGATCTTCAAACACATGATGCCCAGCTTCACGAGCCACATCATCACGACCGCCACGCTCGCAGTTCCGGGCATGATCCTCGGCGAAACCGCGCTCAGTTTTCTGGGTATCGGGCTCCGTCCCCCCGTAGTGAGTTGGGGTGTACTAATGCAACAGGCTCAGAATTATCAGGTGATTGTCATGACACCCTGGCTGATGATTCCAGGACTTTTCGTCGTGCTCACTGTGATCGCGTTCAACCTTCTTGGTGATGGCTTACGAGATGCCGCAGACCCCTACAACACCGGGGGGAATCGGGACTGATGGTCGACAACCTTCTAGAAATCAGAGATCTTGCCGTTGAGTTCGGAACAGACATCGGCACGACATACGCTTTGCGAGAGGTCAGTTTTGATGTTCCCCGCGGCAAAGTCACGGCCATCGTCGGCGAATCAGGTTCCGGTAAATCAGTGACCGCAAACTGCATTATGAGATTGATCCAGTCACCGGGTCGCATTACTGGCGGACAGATACATTTTTCTCCCAATGATGTAACGGCGTACGACATTGCCGCGCTGCCAGATAAAGATCCACGACTTCTGGATCTTCGAGGCGGTTCTGTGAGTATGGTCTTTCAGGAACCCATGACCGCCTTATCACCTGTCTATACGGTGGGCAACCAGGTGGCCGAGGCGATTCTCTGCCACCGCAAGGTAAGCAAGGAGGAAGCGCTCGAAGAAGCCGCTGACATGTTGCGTCTTGTCGGAATAGACGATGTCGGACGCCGCATACACCAATACCCATTCGAATTCTCTGGCGGTATGCGACAACGTGTCGTTATCGCTATGGCACTAGTGTGCCATCCCCAGTTGTTGATCTGTGACGAACCCACTACGGCACTAGATGTCACGATACAGGCGGAAATACTTACATTGATCCGCGATCTGCAGAAAGACCTGAACAACTCAGTACTGTTCATCACTCATGATCTTGGCGTCGTTGCGCAGATGGCAGACCAGGTCGTGGTTATGTATCAAGGTCGTGTACTAGAGGTGGGAAGTGTCAGACAGGTTCTGAAAACTCCCGTGCATCCTTATACTCGCGGACTGTTAGCCGCAATTCCGGGTCTTGCGACCAAAGGCGAACGATTGGCTACTATCGCGAGTGTCGTCGGTGATGCCGACTTGATCACCCCACATCCCTTAGTGACACTCGCGGACGGGCGCCAGGTGAGCCTGCCGTCTGATCAACTTGCGGCCCTGGAGCTAGCGAATGGCTGACCCGTTGCTCGAAGTCACCGGACTCTACAAAAGCTTCGATGGTGCCGCCGCCGTTGACAATGTCAGCTTCACGGTAAGCGAATCCGAAACCCTCGGGATCGTCGGCGAATCAGGCTCTGGTAAAACCACACTCGCTCGTTGTGTATTGCGAGCGATCGACCCTGATCAGGGTATTGTGCGTTTTCGAACCTCTGACGGCGAGTGGACTGAACTGCACGATAAAACAGATGATGAACTAATTCCCCTGCGTCAACAAATGCAGATGGTGTTTCAGGACCCGTTTTCGTCACTCAATCCACGAATGACCGTACAGGAAATTCTAGAGGAACCACTCATCATCCACGGTATCGGTGACCGTTCTTCAAGACGTGTTGAGGTGCTCGATATTCTGGCGAAGGTCCAACTTGACCAGGATTCGCTGACCCGTTATCCACACGCGTTTTCAGGTGGTCAACGTCAGAGAATCGGTATCGCTCGAGCGCTCATTCTACGACCGAAGCTTGTTGTCTGTGATGAATCGGTATCGGCACTCGACGTCTCGGTCCAGGCACAGATAATCAACCTGCTCGAAGACCTACAGGAAGAATTCGGGCTTACCTATCTGTTTGTGGCCCACGACCTCTCGGTTGTGCATCACATCTGCGATCGCATTCTTGTGATGCACCAGGGTCGAGTTGTGGAACAGGGAACTGTCCAGGAGGTTTTCGAAAACCCCCAGGAGGACTACACCCGTTTACTGTTATCGGCCATCCCATCCCCAGATCCGGACGAGCCGCTTAATCCGCTCGACCGGAAATCACTTGGGCTCTAGCACGACCAAGAACTTTTACATGTCGCTTGCTGGTTTGGACCTGCTAAATTAAATCGAGCGTTATCGCCACCCCCCCAACAGGGTTGTTGGATATTTTCGCCCCATAGCTTCACACTGTTGTACTGGAGCAGCTCACCGGTCAATGACCTCGCACCTCATTCTCCTGGGATTCACTTTCGATCAGATAAGCTTCAGTGTCCGCCTGAGGACGTTTGGCGTTAGCGTCGACACCGCTGCCTATTAACGCGCTTGCGCCTGCTTAACATGTTGCCGGATTTGCCGCTCAACATTCTGAAGCTGCGCTTTTTAACGCTCCAATTGCTCCCGACGCGATTTGGTTTGAACCACCGCAGACATGACCACTGGCAGACTTGTGTTATCTAGGAATAACACGGTGTAAGAAATGACTCACTTTACATAGAGGTCGTCGCGAAACAGGGCTTCTATCATGGGAGTCTGCCTGACGCCATAGAAGCCATAGGGGGACAATGGGATCGTAACTCAATCCAAACCAGAATCGCACGTGTTGGCCACGGACACCTATGTCGCGACGATGCTATATTCGCAGATAAGTTCCTGTGTCCGATGGAGGCGCCATGCGCGGCCGACATGTTTTTCTCGATAGCCTGCGCCTGCACGGTGTAACTAAAATTTTTGGCAATCCCGGTACCACGGAAACCCCCATGCTGGACACGCTGATCGATTACCCGGACATCGATTACATCATGCACCTCCATGAGGGTGTGGCGGTGGGTGCTGCAAACCTCTATGCACAGGCGTCCAATTCAACCGGAGTTGCGAATATGCACGTGGCACCGGGCCTGGGGAATGCCATCGGTATGATCTATGGCGGTTTGAAAAATTCTTCGCCCATGGTCATCACCGCGGGTGCGCAGGATACCCGAATCCGGCTTCGGGGACCGCTGCTGGGTCATGATCTCGTCGCAATGGCAAAGCCCGTCGTGAAATGGAGTATCCAGGTAGAGCACGCAGACGAGATGGCAATGATTATGGCCCGGGCTTTCAAGATCGCGCATGAACACCCTCAGGGGCCAGTATTCGTCGCCTTGCCGATCAACGTTATGGAAGAGGATACGGAAAACGCAGCCTACCATGCCGGTAAGCTCAGCATGGAGGGTAACGCCAGTGATTCGCATCTTCAGCAAGTGGCAGAGCTGATCAATGCCGCGTCAAATCCCGTGATCGTAGCCGGGGATGATGTGGTACGCGACGAGGCAAGAGACACCCTCGTCGCGCTATCCGAGAAGGCTGGCATTGGCGTTCACCTGGAGCTGATTACGGCACGTTTTGCGTTTCCCTCTGACCACGACCACTTCCGTAACAAGCTCGGGCCGGACTACACAGCCATCAACGACTCATTGGGAGATCACGACGTGGTCATACTGATCGGAGGTGCGTTCTTTGAAGAGGTCTGGTACTCGCCAGACTCTCCTTTCGCAGACAACGCGCGGGTGATTCAGCTGGAATCCGGCCCGAGTCGCCTCGCCGAGAACATAGGGGTGGATATCGGTATCGCAGGGCAGCTTGCCGACAGTTTGTCCCGCCTCACTTCACTCGTGAACGATGCGCCAGATCGTCGAGAGCTGCTCAGCCAACTGAAACGAGCTGACAATGACGCGGCTGCAGAGAGAATTGCAGCGCTTCACGATCGCGATCCGATGACCCCCTATCGTGCACTCACAGAAGTGGCGGCCGCCTTGCCCGATGATGCAGTAATTGCGGACGAGAGCATCACGGCGAGCACTGACGTCATACGCAACTTCAAGCTGGGAAGTACCCACCTGTTCTACGGTGCTAAAGGTGGCGGCATCGGCCAGGGTGTCGCCGGAGCGCCAGGTGTTGCCGTCGCTCAGCCTAATCGGCCTGTTGTCTGTATCTCCGGTGACGGGTCGTCCATGTACAGCATTCAGGCTCTGTGGACCGCCGCGCATCACAAACTAAATATACTGTTCGTAATCCTATCGAACCGCGAATATCGCGTACTTAAGCACAATGTCGACCAATATCGCCGACGCTTCAACGCACAATCGAACAAGCCTTATCCACATATGGATCTGTCAGATCCGGTTATGTCTTTCACGTCAATGGCTGAAGGTATGGGTGTTCCAGGTGCACAGGTTAGTAAACCGGGGGAAATCGCTGGCGCGATTGCCGATGCGCTCAACCAAGAAGGTCCCTTTATGCTCGATCTGGTGGTCGAAGGCCTGGAAACCCGCTAACGACCTCGCTGTATCTGATAACTGGCATACGCTTCTGTGGCTTGACGTACCTGTTCTGACGACCAGGATTCAAATTCTTGACCCCAGCTAGAGGGCGCCGAAAAAGGCGGGTTGTCAATCCGCGTATAGTTGGTGATTAGCGCCCAACGAGGGAGATCACTCAGATTCGGTGCCGAGTGATGCAGCATGTTGGAGTGAAAAAATAGCACCGTGCCAGGGGACATCTCACAGTACACCCGCTCACATCGTTCCATCAGCACCTTAACGCGTCTGGGATCCGCCGCTGTTTCGTACTCACTCTGATCGCCGAGCCGAGTATGGTTCACGCGACCGAATTGATGAGAACCTCGTAGCACTTCAAGGCATCCGTTCTCTCGTGACGCCTCATCGATAGCGATCATGACACCACCCATGTCCGCACGTAGGTAGTGCTCGTAGTAGTATCCGTAGTCCTGATGCCACTCCCATGCACCGGGAGTTTTCGGTTCTTTCATCATCATCTTGTGATGAAAGTAGGTGACGGGACCACCCAGAAACTGCGCCCACGGTGTCACCAACGCTTGATGGCGTGCGTACGCACTATAGATATCGTCTCTCAGCTTAGACCAGACAAACAGTTTCGTCGGGCGACCATCGGCATCCAGTGAGGTATATGGATAGTTAAGCAGTATTTCTCTGTCTCTCCTGACGATCTCTGAAAACCGTTCCATTTCATCCAGAGGAAAATAATCAGGAATCATCAGGAATCCATCTTCATGGAAATGATCTACTGCTGTTTGACCCAGCTGATACCCGGAAGACGATGACATGCTTGCACGTGCTGACAGGGAGTTGGAAAAATACCACGTGCAAAGCTTGGATACGACTGGTCTAAGGCCATAATAGTCTCGAAGCTCACGACAACCCCCCTTCACGTCGTGCCATAGTATTCATTCGAACCTCCACAACAGGATTACCGTGTACCGAACCGGACAATGCTTACTCAATCCATGTGTCGTACTCCCATTAGCGCTCGCGTGCTGCCCGGTAACGATCGCGGCGTCGAGCGTCCCAACCCACCCTGTCACCACAACCAGCGGCGTCCTCACTGGCATCGTGGATGAGGAAGGCATCCAGAGTTTCAAGGGCATCCGATATGCCCGATCCCCGACTGGTCGGCATCGATGGCAACCGCCTAGACCCTTTCGCTCACAACGACCGTTGTCCGCCACTTCCTATGGTCCACGTTGTTTACAAGCGACGAGACAGCCCGCTACCGACCTGAGCGAAGATTGCCTGTTTCTGAATGTATGGACACCCTCGCCTCAGGGTAGCCTGCCCGTCATGGTGAACATTCACGGAGGGGGTTTCCGCGCAGGTTCCGGGAACGCCTCCTCGCACCTTGCCAGGGAAGACGTCGTTTACGTGACCATGAACTACCGTCTCGGTCCTCTGGGTTTCTTCGCACACGATGCGTTGAAGCAACAAGAGGCCAACTTCGGATTGCTCGATATCATGCTGGCACTTCGCTGGGTCCAGGACAACATTGCCGCGTTCGGTGGCGACCGCCGCAAGGTGACTATATTTGGTGTGTCGGCGGGCGGCATGGCTGTTAATCTGCTGATGGCGAATCCTGCTTCCACAGACCTTTTTCGTGGTGCGATCTCGCAAAGCGGCTATGCAACCTGGGCATTACCCCGCTCTCGGCACGCCCCACCGTCCGATGTTCGGAATATGTATCTGGCACCTGCTGCGAAGGCGGAAACTCTGGGTCGTAATCTGATCGCCTCAATCACTGATGAAAATCATACTGCACAGATCCTGCGACGACTGGATGGCGAAGGACTGGTGAACGCTTTGCGGGGGTTTCAGTTACCCATTGTTGATGGCCGGTCGGTGCCCGAAGAACCGGGGATCCAATTTATGTCGGGACACCAACAACCTGTGCCGTATATCAGTGGAGGAAACAGCTTTGAAGGTTCGGTGATGCCAGCTTCCGGCATCTCTCCAGAAGACTACCAACTATACTGGGGGGCGATGTTCGAGTCCACAGCCCGACTCTACAAGGATGATTTCAATATCGAGAGCGTTCAGGGTATTCGCCGAATGTTCGGCGATCATCGCTACCTATTGTCCGCTCACGTTCTGACGAACGCGATGGCAAAGATCAATGTGCCTTCTTGGCGTTACTACATTGATCACGCCGATGAAGACAAACCGGGCACCAACCATGGTATGGACGGGTACTACCTACTATCCGGCCATCGACTACCCTCGGGTCCGACACGTGACATGGCTTTGCGGCTACGACAGCATTGGTTGTTATTCGCCAAAACCGGTGCACCCGGAGCCACCTGGCCCACCTCGGACCAACAAGGCCACTGGTACATCTTCGACAAAACTGATCACATCGGGGACGTGCTTACGGCGAAATTGGACCTAATGGTAGACCATTACTTAAAACGAACGGCCGTTCAGGCGCCAGCGGCTCCCTGAGGTTCGTGCGTCCATCAATTTATCAAGCAAAAACCCGCCGGAGGTGCGCGTCAGACGGTATGCGCGTTGACGTAGCTTTTGACACCACAAGGTAAATCAGTGATGACAGGAAAAATGCCGGAATGATCTCGTGAAAATCTGAGAGAGCCTCGTACTCAAAACGAAAAAGAAATCGCCAAACAAGACAGCCCGCAATACCGGCAATCATTGAGGCCAGCGCGCCGAGATCAGTGCCCCACCTCAGGTACAAACCGCCAAAAATCGCAGGGAAAAAGCTGGCGGCGAAGACGGCGCCAGAAAACGCCGTCATTTCTACAATTCCTGCAGGTGGATAGAGAGTTACACCGTAAAGCAGGACACAGTAGGCAGCCATCGTCCAGCGCGTGTAATTTACCACCTTCACCTCAGGGACATCGCTGACCACATCCCACATGTCTTTCACAAACGCCGTGCCGACAATCAACATCACAGACGCGAGCGAAGACATACCCGCCGCAAACAGTCCGGCCACACAGACTCCACTGATGATTGGATTGTCAAACTTCGCCAGCATAAAGCCCACCACCTCATCGGTATTGTTGATGAGGTAAGCCGCTTCTTCTTCGGTGGCCATCCCATGAACAAGCGCACCAAGTCCCATGACGCAGATCAAAGAGATACCCAGAAAAACCGGAGTCCAGATCATGGCAAACTTCATACTGCGGGCGTTGTCGATGGAGTAGAAGCGAATCAGGCAACGGGGCTCGGCGATCTGTTTCATACCGACCGCAAGACCAATCCCAAGAATATAGAAAAACGAGACCAACGCACCGAAGGTAACCAGCCCATTACCCATCGGCTCTCCCGACTTGGCAATATGTGAGGTTTCGTTGATTTTTAGCATCAGCTCATCCACACCACCAACAAAGATGAAGGGCAGCGTTACCATGATGATGGCCACCGCAAACATCATGATGCCCTGCACCGCATCGGTCCAGAGTACGCTGTACATGCCGCCAAACACCGTATAAGCACAGGTTACGAATACGACTGCCGCGGTACCCGCCGCATAGGGAATGCCCAACACAGACGTGATGACATGACCGAGACCTTTGGTAATCCCGACCATGTACCAAAGTGTTGCAAACAAAATCACAATGGCGCTCAGCAAACGGATGGCCCGCGCGAAGTCACTGTTGTATCTGAAGTAGAAGTAGTCTGGAATCGTCAGCGATCCCAATCGGGCGGTCTGTTGTCGCATGCGCGGCCCAAGAACCAGCCATGAGATGACACAAAAAAATGCCCAAAACAAGCCAACCCATGCCCATGAGAGACCAAACTGAAACGACTTTCCAGCCTGACCAATATAGGTATTCGTACTGGCAAACGTTGAAAAAAACGCAAGCGAGACGACCCAACCGGGAATTTCACGCCTAGCGACATAGAATGACTCCACACCTTCCTCTGCCCGGGCCCGGAAATACCATCCAACCCACAAGCAAAAAACCAGATAGATAAAGGTGAGCAGCAGCACGATCCAGTGCTGGGCGAGATACTCAATCATCTGACTCGTCATCCAGGGTAACGTCCATTCTTGAGACGATGACCGTGTTAACAGCAATAATCAGAAGAATGCCCCAGTAAGGCAGGCTCGTCATGAAATCCATCGCTACTCCCTCTAAGCCAAACAGGGCGCCTCATCGCGCGCTAGTCGATTTTCTCGCCACCCAAAGGACTGGGTTGTTCAGGTTCTGCCGGGTCGGCATGAAGGCTCTCTTCATCAGCTTCATCCCAGCCCGTCTCCGTGATAGCTACAACCCGATCGACATCACTCAAGGTCGTCTCACCAGAAAGTTCCTTGGCGATCTCAGCATCCTGAAACTGCAATTCGTGGAGCGTGTAGTAGATACCCTTCTTCGCCAGCAACTCTTCGTGCGTACCGTGCTCATGAACAACCCCATGGTGCAACACCAGAATTCGGTCACATTCTCGAATCGTCTGTAGACGATGAGCGATCATGATCGATGTTCGCCCCTCAGTGAGCTTGTGCAGCGCGTCCTGAATAACCAGCTCTGTCGCGGTATCAATGCTAGCGGTCGCTTCATCCAGAACTAGTATCTCCGGGTCCGCGGCAAGAACACGAGCAAATGCCAGTAATTGTCGTTGCCCCTGTGAAAGCGACTTACCTCGCTCACCAAGTTCCGCATCATAGCCGGCTGGTAACTGTTGAATAAATCGGTGGGCATTCACCACGCGAGCGGCCCATTCCGCACGCTCGTCGGTGATGTCAGGGTTACCCAGAGTGATGTTGTCCCTTACAGTGCCAGAGAAAATGTGGAAATCCTGAAGCACCACTCCGACACGTCGATGTAGTTCGTGGCTGTTGATCTGATTCACATCGACGCCATCGAGAAAAATCATGTCGTCTCGGAAGTCGTAGAAACGCATCAACAACCGAATGATGGTGCTTTTGCCTGATCCAGTGGGACCCACAATTGCGAGTTTCTCCCCCGGTTCGATACGGAAAGAAACATCCTTCAAAATGGGATCATCCGCGTAGTAACCAAAATCGACATGGCGAAATTCAACCTCTCCAGCGAGTCGCTCCGGTAATTGGGCAGGCTCTTTGGGCTCGTGGATGGACTCTTCCCAATCAATCGCTTGAAAAATGCGTTCCCCAGATGCCATCGACCGGAACAATACGTTGAACTGCTGCCCAAGCATCACAACAGGTTGCACCATAAGGTTGATCAAATGCGTAAACAGGACCAGAGCGCCCAGGGAAATAGACTCCTGAACAACGGAGCCACCGCCGTACCAGACGATGCCTGCAGTAGCCATACTCGCCAACGAGTTGTTGAAGTTCTCGTACAACACCTCGTAATTGATGGCGCGGAATTCCTGGTGACGGTTTTCTTTGTTGCGTTCACCGTACTGGTCGATATTCAGCGCTTCCCTGCCTGACAGCTGTACAACATCAATACCCGAAAGATCTTCCTGCATGTACTGATTGAGTGATGACACAGAATCACGAATTAGACGAAAGATGCGTGACATGACCATTCGGAAGGCATAGGTCCCAACAGCAGCGACAGGGAGCGTTATCGCAACGACCATTGTCAGTTCAATGCTGATATGCAACATCAGAAATAATGCCAGGAAAAACGGTACGAATTCCCCCATCAACATGCCGAACCCGGTCAACAGTGCAAACAAATTTTCAACGTCATTGCTGACACGCGTCATCACGCGACCCACCGCGACGTGATCGTAGAAGGCAATCGGCTTGTTTTGAAGACTCGCGAACAGGTCCATACGAAGATCCCGAAGGGCCTTCAGAGCACTGCTGACGAGCGTCAGCTGATGTAGAAACATCAAGAATGCATGGCCTATGTGCATCACGATGTAGATAACACCTGCAGCAACGAGCAGATCCACGGACCATACGTCAGCGAGCCAATGCGTGAGATCAACCAGACCATAGTCCGGCAGATCGTCGCTGGCTGCACTAGGTAGCAGTACCGTATCGATCAGTACCCGTCCTGTCACCACCGGCAACAATACGGACGTGGTTGCTCCCAGCAACACAAGTGCGATGCTGACCCCAAGGGTGATCCGGTAGGGGTGCATCCATTTCAGCAACCGGCCAAACAGACGAATATTGAGCGCCTGATGCGTCAGCTCGACATCGAATGCGGAATAATCACGCGGCGACTGGTTCGCTTGTCCACTCACGCCACTACCTCTCTACCTTCATCCTCGAGGTCATGCAACAGACGTGTTTTACGCTCGTGATCGGTGTCCTGATCACTTTGAATCGCAGCGAGATCCGAGTAGTACCCACCCAGTTCCATCAGTTCATCGTGGGTTCCCGATTCACTGATATGGCCATTGTCGACAATATAGATCCTATCGGCGTGTCGAGCCGTTGAGACGCGATGCGAGATCAACACAGTCGTCTTATTAGAGCGCAGACGCGCAAGGCCGGAGAGAATACGTTCTTCCGTCTCGGTATCGACGGCTGAAAAACAATCATCAAGCAATAAAAGTGGCGACTGACGAACCATACCCCTCGCCAACGTAGAACGTTGCTTCTGCCCACCGGACAGAGTCTGACCACGCTCACCGACCATGGTCTCCATTCCATCAGGAAACTCACGGATACTACCTGCAACACCAGCAGCTTCTGCCGCATCCCAGAGCTGAGCCTCATCACGCCCGGGCAAATCGTAGGTCAGATTCTCCCGAAGGGTTGTCGAAAACAAAAACGGATCCTGCGGTACCAGTGTCGCTAGTTTTCGCAGGTCAGTCAGAGGAATATCACAAACATCGTGGCCATCGATATAAACCGTATCTCGTGGTGTATTAACGAGCCTAACCACCGCGCGCAAGATCGTGGACTTACCAGCGCCAACCCGCCCCAGGATGGCGACTGTCTGGCCGGCTTTCACTTCAATATCAACATTTTCAATCGTTGGTCTGGCCGCTCCCGGATGCCAGAACGACAGCCCTTTGATCGTGAGATCACCTCTCAGGTTCTCAGGTTGCGCAGCCTTATCGCCATCCTTCACTTCAGGTTCCGTATCCAGCACTTCGAAGATCCGCTGAGTACCAGCAGCAGCTCCTGTAAACATTGAGAGGGTCATGCCGATATGTCGAATCGGCCAGATCACCATCCACATATACGCGGCAAATGCCGTATACGTACCAATGGTAATTTCGCCTCGCAGTGCAAGCGCCCCACCATATAAGAAAAGTACCGCCGGCGCCGCGGAACTCAGAACCGGCATGATCAGGGCAATCCATGCATTGAACCTGCTCGCCCGGTAGACCTTCTTGACATAGTTGGTAGACACCGCATGGAAGCGGTCAACTTCCTTCTCTTCCTGAGACATGGCTTTGATCGTCCGAATTCCATTCAGGTTTTCCTGCGTAAAATTGGTGACTTCTGCCATGGCCTCCTGCTGGTCCCGATAGTATGGAAACATCATGCGTGCCATGATGAAGCCCACGACCGCGACAACCGGCAACGGAATGATGACCCATCGCGCCAGCTCCGATGAGAGATCAAACATGAAGTAGAGCCCCGCCGAGATCGTAAACACAAACAAAATCATGTCGACCCAGCCAAACGACACCACCATGCGCACCATATTGATGTCGTTAATAGTCCGAGACATCAGGTCACCGGTACTAAAACGGTTGAAGAACGTGGGCCCCTGATACTGGATGTGACTAAACATGCGCTTGCGAAGATCGTACGCCACACCGATCGACACCCGTCGCATAATCCGCCGGGAGAAGACGAAGATAATGAAGCGAAACACGACGATCACAAGAATCCCGATCGCCGGCCAGGTGTAGTTGGGTTCAATCGCGTCATCAGCCAGGCTATCGATCGCGGTTTTCATCATCAACGGCACAATCGCATCCAGGATACGCGTGAGCAGTAATCCGAAGATCGCTGCCACCAGCACCCACGCATAATGATTGAAATACGTACCGAGCCGGGCGAGGTGACCCAGTTGTTTGAACGACGAACGTTCCCGTTTTTGATAATGATCCATGTGTTCCTGCCTGCCAGGTCCCCCGGATGGCAGCTAGTACTTGAAAGGAGCCAAATGAAAAATGCCGCGTACAGATTTCAAAATCTGCAGCGCGGCATTATATCGAGTCATGCAACAGACGGCACTCCGTCCTTCGATCGATTTCAGAAGTTAGTAATCCTCACCTCGCGGTGCACGCTCTACGCCAGTGTCCGCCCGCGCTTCACGTAGCTCCTGTCCTGCAAGCTTACCCATCCAGGCGGTGTCGCTTCCCAGCATGACCATGTCAAACCCGTGCTTCAGCCAACGTTTGGTGAACTCTAAACTGCCTGTGTGTGCGCCAACGTGAATACCGTGCTTTCGTGCCGTGTCATAGATGTGGTGGACGGTTTCAACGTGCTTTGGATCATCATTGTCGCCTCGTGGTGGCAGGCCGATGGCGTAGGCCAGATCTGAAGGTCCGATATAGACTGCATCTAGACCCGGGGTTGAGCAGATTTCATCGAGGTTCTGGAGAGCTTCTGCCGTTTCAATCATTGCGATGACCGCGATCTCGTCGTTAGCGTGCTGAACGTAACCGCGGCCCCCATACATACCTGCACGAATCGGTCCCATTGACCGCATGCCATCTGGTGGATAGCGGCAGGCCGCCACCGCTTTTTCGGCCTCTTCACGATTGTTGACCAAAGGCACAATGACGCCGTACGCGCCCGCATCCAGCACTTTCATCATGATGTAGGGCTCGTTCCACGGTACCCGAACGAACGGCATGGTGTCGGACAGTGAAATAGCCGGCAACATGTCCCGAACATCGTTGTAGTCCAGCAGGCCGTGCTGCATATCCAGACACAACCAGTCAAAACCGGTTCGACCCATCATTTCCGCCACGTAGACAGAATCACAGGAAATCCAACCGCCAATGGTCTGCTTGCCATTTTTCCAGGCGTTCTTCACGCTGTTTGGGCGCATAAAGCTCTCTCGTTTTGCTCCTTCAGGGAGCGGGCATCATCTGCGAATGCCGGGTGCAGGTCAAGTCGCGCCAAAGTGTGATCAAACACGAATCACACCTCAGTAGAACTGGTTATCAACGGTTACGTATTTTCAGTGGGTGTCGTATAAAACAATTACTCAGATAGGTAAAACGTACTCAACTCATCCGGAGTCGACAACAGGTAGGTGGGACCCTCCAGTAGCAGTTCTTCCTTTGACCCATATCCCCACAACACACCCGCCGATTGAAGTCCGTTCAGGGCGGCCGCAGCGAGGTCAAATCGTCGATCACCGATCATGATAGCCGGCCCCTCAATGGTCCCGGCGTCCAGCAAGCGGCCGAGCTGCATATCTTTTGTCAATCCAATATCACCGCCACTGACGAAATCGAAACAGTCGATCAACTCGTGCTGCATCAAGACACGTTCCACCATGTCGACACGTTTGGTAGAACATACGCCCATGGTGACACCCTCATCGAGCAGTTCGGACAACCCGCCGATAATGCCATCGTAGAGCACGTTCTCCGCAAAACCGATCTCAATGTAGCGCTCACGATACTTCTCAATCAGCTCACCAATAAAATCCGGATCTTCGGTCTGCGTCAGAATCGCGATGGACTCATCCAGAGGAGGGCCGACATGCGCGCGCAGATCATCCTCCGAGACGGATTCCAAACCAAAATGGTCGAACGCGTAGTTAATGGACAGCGTAAATCCCTTCAGAGGGTCACTCAGCGTTCCATCGAGGTCGAAAATCAGTGTGGGTGTTGTCAATCTAATGGACTCCGAAAAACCTGCATAGGTCCGATTGGAACGTCCAGTGGACCAGATCGCACTTCTTGAAACTGCCCATGGGTATAGCGATCAATCACTCGCCGCCATAACGCAGTCGCGCCAGTAGCAAATCAGGCTGTCATACTCAAATGTGATGTGGGCACCTACCTCTTCCCACGCGAACTCGCTCAGATCATACAGATAAAGTTGAAGCAACTGTTCCATGATCGAAAGCTGCTGCTTTGTCGCAATCCGAATCTCCAACATCGTATCAACACAATCGGTTGGACCACTCACCCGGAGTTGATACAGCATGCCGGTTTCCGCATTGACCCACCATTGATTGCTATCCGGCTATACCGCGGTGAAGCTGTGGGAAATCATCGATCTCTCCGGGCTTTGCGTAATGCTCGCGCTGGCTGCAATCGCCTTTGCATAGATCTCGTCGACCGCCACAACTTGGGAAGACCAGATGAGCGGAAAGACTTCGCGCGTGCCTTCCCACATCGAATCAGGACTCAGCCTTCTTGCGGATGAAGATCGACGAGATCAGTCCGATCAGTGTCCCGGTAATTAGGAGGGAAACACCGCTTGCCAACGGAGCGACTGCCGGACCACTCATAGTTCGAGCCGTCGCGAGTTGGGTATCAATCTGCTCTTCGGTCATCCCTATCTGACGCCATTGTTCCACCGTTGTCTCGAGCGTTCGTTCTACGACGCCCGGATCAATAATACTGAGGTAAATCGCACTGTAGATGCCCGTCACTATTCCAAAATACAGGACTGCGACAACCCCAACACCGAGCGCCTCCCCATAGTCAATGGGCGGCTGCTCCGATTGCCGGTAGCTGACCTGTGCCCAGATCATCGTACCGATCATCAACAGAAACCCGACTAACCCGGTGGACCAGTGTTGTGTCATGTCCACAAAAAAATAGACCAGCGAGAATGCCACCGAGACGCCGCCACCAATGGCGCCGTATTTCAGGCTGAACGCGAAGATCGAGGTGTCCTCCTCGAAATCGGCACTGGGTGGTTGGCTGCTGGTTTCGTTCTCAGACATAGTTCAATTCCCTCAGCTTCCTTGTTCAACCACATTAGTACACCGATGTATCATCGATGCAACCAACATCCACCTGCTTCGGATCAGGCGGACGCCATCTGGTCCCGAACCCGTTTAGTCAGATCATCATCCGTTGTGATGGCGAACAAACCGGCAGGTCCCATGATCTTGTGTACCATCAAGTTGTCGAGCTCCTTGCAATCTCGCGCCGTCAACTGGTCCGCAGCATCACTTTCCAGAAACGTCTTGTACATATTTGAAGTGTCCATAAACGGAATGATAAACCCGGGAATGAATGCCTGAATCATGGCGCCACGCTTACGATCGGTATTGTTGACGCCAGCTCGGTGCCACGTCCGGGAATCGTAGAGCACCATCGATCCAGCAGGTGCAACGATGACATCGGTATCCGGACCCCCGTATGGCAAGCCGTGTTCCGCTCGGTATCCCCTGCGGAATGTATGGTTGGTGATACCCCACTCATCAGGCGGTGCGGCATTCGAAGCGTGGCTACCCAGCTTGAAAATCGTCGCACCGTTCTCCTGAGTGAACTCCGAGATGCAGGTATTGCGCTGCATGCCCAACACCAGATCGCCTGATGGCAACGGCACACGATCGCCGGTACCCCACAAATATGGAAAGTCCGTGTGCCACCCTTGAACCTCTCTCTTACCGTCATCACGCGTCAGCGCAGAAACGCCCGGTGGGTGCCCAAGTTTCACATCACGTGTCTGCATATATTCGCGCATTATCCACAGGGAGATGGGTTCAACGGTCACTTTCGTCATTGCTGGATGTACGATCGGATTCACTCGTTCAGGTGATTCGTTCTCGTAATCGTCAACGCATCCGATGCGCTGGAGATCGTCGACCACGCTGGGCGACAGAATACAGGTCAAGGAGACCCATCCTTTCTCTCGCAATTCCGCGAGATACTCCGAGGGCAATCGTTCAGGACCGTGGTTAACCATAAAGTCCGCAGCTTCGCCGGTGCGCCCACCACTCGACACCGCATCGCCCACGAGGGTCAGTTGCGTGGTGTGTTCGATCTCAGTGCTGGTGGCACCTATGGAAATATCGGCTACGGCATGACTGAAGCCGGCTCCATCGACTCTCCAAATGGCCGCATCATTGACATAACTCTGAGTCGTCAACACGCCGCTGTCATCGACACAGAGCCAGTCCCCATTGGCGTTATTCAAATAGGAAAAGTGCTCACCCGTTGCCTCCACCCGGACAACCGTTGAATCGTAGACCGGCCGTGACATTTTCCTCTCCTCATTTATTCACTAGTTACAGTTGCGCATTGTACACCGGTTGGGATGGGTGTTTGTCGGAAGGACGAGATCCTGGCTTCATCCCTTGGCCCTATATCTGCGCCCTTCGCCCTTCGCCCTTCAAACCGCACCATGGCAAAGCGGCTTGCGGAATCAGGTTACGCCATACTCGTTGTGAATCCATCCTATCTTGACACCCGCGCACCAGTCCTGGTGTAGGGCGCATCACTAAGGGATCAGGAAGCGCTTCGAAAAGCCCATCAGTGCGCGGGATTGAATGCAGAGGTCGATTACACGAAGGCGCGGCATGGATTCTGCTCTTTGGACTCACAGGCATACCTCGATATACAGGCGGAGAAGGCATGAGCTCGCCTGCCCCACCTTCCATCGCAATCTGATCTAACGACTGAGTAAAGGTCTAACCAAACGCTCCGTCGTTTCGCATCGACTTTATTTCGTCGTCAGAGTAGCCCAGTTCGCGCGCGACAGCTTCATTATCGGCCCCAACATCGGGTGCAGAGAAGTTGATCTCACCCGGTTCGTTCTGGAACTTAATGGGAATGCCAAGGTGTTCATGACCTCGCTCATCCGTCACAACCATATCTCGCGCACGAACCTGAGGGTCGTCCATCGCTTCCCTTAGGTTGTTCACCGGTGCAAATGCCGCGTCTACATCCTCGAACCACTCGATCCATTCCGCCTGTGTTCGTGTCTTAAATGTATCCCTGAAAAACGCTCGAACGGGCTCCTGGCTAGGTCCTGGAGGTGGCTCGCACAATGGAATGAGATCTCGGCGCTCAAGTTTATTTAATACCGCTTCCGCAAAATGGATCTCAGAAGCACCGAGCACAATAAACCGCTCGTCTTTCGTCTCATAGATGTTGTACATCGCATAGCCCCCCCAGATCCGCTCATCCTTCACAGTTGGTGGTACTTTCTCAGCAAACACAGCCCCCATGGAGTTCGGCAGACTCGCGACGAGAGAGTCCATCATGGCAAGGTCAATATAGTCTCCCTGACCTGTCGTGTGTCGCCGGAACAGAGCCATCACAACGGCTGACAACCCCAACATACTTGTCAACATATCGGCAGCCGGGACGGCCGGAATCGCTGGCTTGCCATCAAACCCAAGATTCGTCGAGATCACGCCAGCATAGGCCTCGGTCGCCAGATCGTGCGCCGGCTTTTTGACATAGGGACCTGTCTGGCCAAATGCAGACAGGGACGCATAGATCACACGTGGGTTGATCGCCGAGACGGCGTCGTAATCGAGTCCCAACCGATTGATGACACCCGGACGAAATGCCTCAATGACAACGTCCGCGCGCTCCGCAAGCTTCAGAGACATCTCCCGACCCGATTTGTTCTTCAAATCGAGTTGCACACTACGTTTTCCCCGGTGGGTATTCGCGAAGTACACAGAAACGCCATCGCGTTTCGGACCAATTTCGCGATTCGGTTCTCCGCCACCACGCACGGGTTCCAGCTTTACCACTTCAGCACCGTGATCTGCCATCATCTGGGTCAGCAGCGGACCCGGTAGGAACAGCGACAGATCCAGTACACGCACACCTTCCAGCTTCATCTGTTTCCTCTTCCGTTCGGCCCCATTTACTCGCGGGGGGAGTTTGTCATCGCAACCGAGTTTAAGACAATGCTGGCGACAATTGCGCTGCGCCACTTGTTCACCTATGGTCGATCTTTGCATCCATCGATTCTTTGAGGATCTCTATGAAACCAGTGTGTCTTGTGATCGGCGCGGGAGCCGGTATTGGAGGTACGGTCGGTAAGCGATTCGCCGCGGAGGGTTACCACGCGGTCCTGTGTCGCCGTAGCGATCAAGCCGGTCTGGACACATTGATCAGCGATATCGAAGCCGGCGGCGGGAGCGCCAGTGGCTACCTTTTGAACGCGGTAGACGAAGGTACGATCGAGGAGCGGGTCGCGGATATCGAAGCCAATATCGGTCCTATTGAAGTGGTTGTATTCAACCTGGGCGCGCAGATTGGCAATCGCCCACTCGCGGAAACGAGCTACAAGGCATTTGAACTGGGGTGGAGGATGGCAACGTTTGCGCTCTTTCGCCTGGCGCAGTGTGTCTGTCCGAAGATGGTGGCACGCGGAAAAGGCTGCATTCTCGTCACCTCCGCCACCTCAGCCATGCGCGGCAACAAAGGACAGCATTCCCATTCCGCGGCCATGGGTGGAAGACGCCTGCTCTGCCAGTCATTGAACGCGGAATTCGCCAGCCAAGGTGTCCACGTCGCCCACATCGTGGTTGACGGCTCTGTCGATGCACCGGATACCCTGGGCAAGATGATTGGTAAGGAGCAGTTTAAACGACTGCGGGAAACCAAAGGGGCTGAGGACGGCCTGATGCTTCCCGCCGAAATCGCCGACACCTACTACCATGTGGCGAAACAGCATCGATCCACATGGACGTTTGAGATGGACCTGCGAGCCTTCTCAGATCTAGCCTGGTGGAATCACTGAATCTCCTTTTTGACGGTCAACATGACTTCTTTCAGTAGCGATGCCTGGTCGACGCCCGACCCGTCCGGATCAATGACGGAGGTCGGTCCATAGCTTATCCTTTGATGTCTCGCATCCGTTACGTCATTCCGAATATCGGGTACCTGACAACACGCGGCGACCCTCAATGCAATAGGACTATGAGGGCATCCAGTGAGAGGTACAACATCAGTACAATCAAAAGGTATATCGCCATCAGCCGAATTGATGTTGTCTGACCAACCATCGTGACCAGACCCCGCGCTACAAGAACACCGATTCGGTAGAGCCCATCACCTATATAGAGTGCCGATCGCTCACCAATTTTTGAGAGGTGCGGCAATAGAGCGGCTGTCGAACGCGGTACGACCTTGCGATAGATCCAGTCCACATCCAGATTCACCGAAGGTAACTCGGGTGGATACCACCCCCTCAAATTCAGCCAGACAAACGCCAGTGCAGAGAACCAGAGCAACTGCAATTGGGCCAGCACATGCGTAGCGTCGTACGGTGTGTAATCCATATCAAAAGGCAACATCTGGTATAGCAACGTCGGATAGATGCCGATACCAATACACAATACTGCAGCGATACTCATGGCAATCAGCACGTTGGTGGGCGGCTCGGAAGGTCGTAACCCACTATCGTGAGCAAAGAATGCAAAGTAGGGGATTTTGATACCCGCGTGATGGAACACACCCGCAGAAGCAAACAGCAGCGCCAGCCAGACCCATTCATAGTGTTCTTCCAGTACCGCGGTGACAATCATCGCCTTGCTGACAAAACCGGAGAGAAGAGGGAATGCTGAAATCGACATGGCCCCGACAATACAGAGCACCGTGGTCTTCGGCATCGTGCGATACAATCCGCCCAGTTCCGAGCCGTTGATTCTCCCTGTTTGCATCAGCACAGCGCCCATCGACATGAACAGCAGTCCTTTGAAGATTACGTCGTTGAACGCATGTGCAACCGCCCCGTTGACAGCAAGCGTGGTACCGACACCGATACCACACACCATGAAACCCAACTGGTTGATCATGCTGTAAGCCAGCACACGACGAAGATCATTCTCGATGACGGCGTAGAAAATTGGAAAGCACGTCATCGTCACACCGATATAGACAAGCAGTTCCTCCCCTTGAAAACCCCTCGCCAATGCATAGACCGCAACCTTGGTGGTAATGGCTGCCATGAAGACTGCGCCAGCTTCCGTCGCCGCGGGGTAGGCTTCTGTAATCCATCCGTGGAGTAGCGGGAACCCACATTTGATACCAAAGGAAATCAGGATAAGCCATCCCGCAGGACCATCCAGGCCGATATGATTGAAGAGCAGTGAGCCCGTCTGCCCATAGAGATACAACGCACCCGCCAGCAACAGAAGTCCCGACACTACCTGCACCAGCAGATATCGCATCCCCGCACCCATTGACTCCGGTTGTCTTCGAGCCCAAATGAATCCCACAGACGAGAGTGCCAGTAGCTCCCAGAAGATAAATAATGTGAGTAGATCACCCGCAAAGACGGCACCCAGGGCACTTCCGACATAGCACATGGCGCTCACGGACTGGAGTCGGTCACGGACATGCATGGCGTAGATCACACCAATCAAGGCGGCAATGTTAAATAGCAGCGCAAACAACAAGGACAGGGCATCGACACGCAGGATCACGAGCGACATGTCGAGCAACGCCAACGTTACATTAGACTGGACCGCGACCATGACAACAAGTTGGAACACCGTCAAAAACGGCATCGCAAACATCACCACACGACCAACGCGGTGACTTGACCAGAGCACAGTTAACGCCGCCAGAAAGTAAATAATCGCGGGTGGTATAAGTGCGAGAGTCTGGAATTGAGCCGCCCATTCAAGAAACGAGACAATGAACGCGCTTTCCATCACGACCGATCCTCATCGTGGGGGGAGATACTGCCGCTATCGAGAGGTACCTCGTCTAGCGTCTTCTCTACGTCCGCCAGTTCGTCATAGTAGTCCTGCGGCCGCATCACGATACGTCGCATCGCCGTCGCTGCGAATACCAACACAACACACGCGACGAAGCCGAACAGTGGATAGAAGGCAAACCAGGATTCAGCCGGATGGCTGACATGCCTATGAATCAGAACATCAGCAAAAACAAGGCAAGCCGCGAGACCATAGAAGACATACAGCAGACGCTGGACGGCGGTGGGTACAGTGGGCTTACTCATTGCAATGACTCATCAATGCTGAGGCTCATCATCGTATACTCAATGTCAGGACAACCAGCCACTCGTGAAGCGGCATAGGAATCAGAAACAGCAACACGGTCATCCCTGTCGCAATCAACATAGCAGCCCGCATACTCCACGGCACTGCCTCAATTGTGGCAGCCCCCGAAAACGGTTTGATAAAGGCACGGACCGCAATGCCCAACAAATAGATACTGTTCAGGAGCGCGCTCAACAAAATCACCCCCAACAGAAGCCACGCGCCTGGATACTCTGAGGCCACAATGGCCTGCCCAAGAAACCACTTGCTCCATAATCCGCCGGCAGGCGGCAGACCCACGATACTCAAACTGCCAATCGCGAAACAAACAAACACCAGTGGCATCTGACGGCCCATGCCATCCAATTCAGACACCTTTGTGCAGTGTGAGGCAATCAGAATCGCGCCAGCGCCAAAAAACAGCGTGATCTTTGCAAAGGCGTGCATGGTGATGTGCAGACCTGCCGCCAACGTACCTTCCGGTGAAAACAGCAACACCGCCAGGACGATATAACTGAGCTGACTGATCGTCGAATACGCCAGTCGGCGCTTAAGATTGTCTTCCCGCATCGCGATAAGCGACGCAACGAGAATTGTGATCGCCGGTAGCCAGATGATCCAGTGTGCAAGGACGTCCGATGAGATGTTCAGCCCAAAGATGTATACAACGATCTTGGCGAGTGCAAACACACCTGCCTTGACGACCGCAACAGCGTGGAGAAATGCGCTGACCGGGGTAGGTGCCACCATCGCCGCAGGTAACCAGCGATGCAACGGCATGACGGCACTCTTGCCTACACCAAGGACAAACAACAGCAGCAGTAACGACACAACAACGCCTGAGGTTTCAGCAGGTAGCACACCACCGGGTGTAAAAGTCACAGTTCCTGCGAGCTGATAGACCCAGACAATCGCCGGCAAGAACAAGCCAATCGAGGTCGCGATTAGAACGCCGAGATACGTGCGTCCACCGCGCCGTGCCGTCTCATCCTCTGTGTGAACTACAAGTGGCCACGTTGAGAGTGTCAGGATCTCGTAGAACACAAACATCGTGAACAGATTCGCCGAGAAAGCGAGCGCCAGCGTCGCACTAATCGAGATACCCAGGAAACAATAGAACCGGGGTAGTGCCGTCTCGCCATGTGCGCGCATGTAGCCGGAGGCGTAGAGTGTCGTGGCGAACCAAAGAATAGAGGCAATCACTGCGAATAGCAGTGACAGTGGCTCGAAATGAAACGCCAGCGTGATGCCCGGAATGGGTTCCGCCAATACCCAGGGTCCCGCCGAGAACGTCGCGACGGTCACAAACTGAAACACGATGAAAAACATTATGGCAGCCTGGACAAACGCACCAAGCATCGCCAGGCGTTCCGGCACCCGACTCTGAGGGGATAAGCGAGGCGCCAACATCGCGGTCACAAGCGCCGCAGCCAGAGGAATGAGTACGATCCAGATCACTGGACGCCCATAATGTTCGTGGCCGCGAGCTTCGCCACAGACAAGGAATGCTCTGTAAACAGACCAAACCAGAGGCAAGCAATCGCCAACACCCACAAAGCCGTTATCATCGGAAACGGGACAGTCAGTGTTTCATCAGGCATGTGTTCGGATACCTTCTCCGGCGCTCGGAAGTACATGACATCCAGGAGCCTCAATAGATAGATACATGCCAACAGGGACCCAATCACGATCACCCCGGCGATAAAGTACGCCTCCTGCGCCATCGCAGCATCAAGCAATGCCCACTTACTGATGAAGCCGGCCGTGCCGGGGATGCCCACCAGAGAGAACGCCGTGATGACCACCGCAGCACTTGTCCAGGGCATCCGCCGCCCCAATCCCGCAACTGAAGGTAACTTTGCGTCGACCGTGTTCAGCAGCATGATGCCCACCGCCATGAACAATCCTGTCTTGGTCAACGCATGGTTGAAAAGGTGAACAAATCCAGCCGTCAGACCTTCCACCGTCAGCAGACCTACCCCGATGACCATATAGCCAATCTGGGCGACGCTGGAATAGGCCAGTAGCCGTTTGATATTGACCTGGAGGATCGCCTGGGCGGAGGTCACAATCACCGCCAGCGCACCAACGATCAGCAGTATTAGCGGCAACGGCGTATCCGCTATTGTTTCAAGGCCAAAGACCGATACGGTCATGCGTACCAGTGCGTAGAAGGCCACTTTCGTCGACGTCCCCGCCAACAGCGCTGTGACCACTGATGGTGCCTCTGTATAAGCATTAGGTAACCAAAGGTGCAGGGGAAAGACGGCGAGCTTCAGAGCCAGCCCAATGATGACAAACGTCATCCCTGTAAAGGTTGTCCGCCTGTCGACCAGTTCCGGCATCAACGTCGACATTTCCTGCATGTTGAGCGTTCCGGTTTCGGCATACAGCAGGCCTACCCCAATCAGGAAAAAGGTCGCCCCAATAGTCCCCAACACCAGATACTGGAAGGCGGCTGTCAAAGCGCGCCGTTGACGACCGAGGCTGATCATCGCGTAGGTCGCTAGTGAGGCAATCTCCAGGAACACAAATAGATTGAATACGTCACCCGTAACGACAATCCCCATCAGACCTGAAATGCATAGTAGCGTTGCTGCAAAGAAGGTCGGCGCAATCGCCAGCGGAATCTCCTTAATACCCGACTTTCCCGTCAACGAACCTGCATACAGCTGACACACCAGGAAGATGGCAGTCAGCACCAACAATACAAATGCAGCAAATACATCCAGGCGATATTCAATCCCGACTGGCGGCGCCCACCCGCCAAGGTGATAGCTGAATCCGCCGCCGTCCAACACAGCCAGCAACAGCTGTACTGCAATCAGGAAGCAGCTCATGGCCGTGGCGAGGGTCAGCAACCAGGCAACCCGTGGTGAAGGCACCACATAACAAACCGGCGCCACAACAAGCGGCAACAGGATGACCACTATCAATTGTGTTTCGTAGCTCAACCGTCGCTATCCTGATCCAATTTCAGAATATCGTTTTCTTCCAGGGTCCCGTAGGCGTCCCGTATTCGGATGATCAACGCAAGGGCCAGCGCTGTCGTCGAGACTCCCACGACAATCGCGGTCAGGATCAATACGTGCGGCAATGGATTTGCATACACAACGTCACCGGTGTTCCCGACCACCTGCCCTGCAACAATCGGGACCGTACCGCCTTCGATATAGCCAATACTGATGTAAAGGATGAAAACGGAGGTCTGAAATATATTTAGACCAATGACCTTCTTCAGCAGATGCCCGCGACTGATCACGGTATACATTCCGATCATCATCAGAAAGATGACAACCCAGTAGTTAAAATGCTGAAGAACAAAATCAGTCATGACCTTCCTGGTCAGCAAATACCGCAAAGATCAACAGCATGGTGCTGGCAACTGTTATACCAACACCCAGTTCGACGAGGAAAATCCCAAGGTGTTGCCCCGTGACGGCGTTCTCCGCAAGCAGGTTGTAGTTCAGGAACTCGCCACCCAGCAGCATTGTCACCACACCGGTACCCGCAAACAATAGCACTCCCAGTGACGACAGGACTTTAAGCACAAACACGGGAATGCTCTGGGTCAATCGGTAAAGGCCAAATACCAGCGCATAGAGAATCAGTCCTGCACTGAAGATGACACCCGCCTGAAAACCGCCACCAGGCCCCAGTTCACCATGAAATTGGACATACAATCCCATCAACAGAATGAGTGGTATCAAGAACTTTGCCGTGACGCGCAGGATAAGGTAGTCCGTCATCCGCTCTGTTCCTGCGTATCAGAAGATTGGCCTTCTTGAGAATTCAGCCGCGATCCAATCGCGGGGTGAATCCCTCCCAGCACCAATAGAACACCAAGACCTGCGGTGAAGATAACAAGCACCTCGCCCAGCGTATCCAGACCTCGGTAACTCGCGAGAATGGACGTCACCATGTTCGGTATGCCGGTCTCCACAGGGGCGTTTTCGATGTACTGTGCTGCCACACCTCTATGTGCAGCGGTGTCGGCGTTGCCAAAGCCAGGCATATCTATGGTGCCGTAGATCAGCAATACGCCAGTCGCAGTCACAAGCACCAACGGCCAGAACTGACCGCGGGATCTTGCTTCTTCTTTCTCTGCGGGCAAACGGGCTAGTGCAGCCAGCATCAGCACAGTCGCTATGCCTGCACCGACAGCAGCTTCAGTAAACGCAACGTCGGCTGCCAGCATCACGACAAAAATGGAAGCCGTCAGCAGGCTGTAGAGACCAAACATCATCACGCTCACAAGTAGCTGTCGTAGACGTACAACCGCGATCGCGACAATCAACAGAAACAGGAGCAACGCGCTGTTGACGATCAGTTCAATCATCATTGAAGGCACCCAGTAGCGGCTTATCGCCACTCTTGATAGCCGCGTTGGCAAGCGAGTGTGCCGCGACCGGACTGGTGAAAAACAAAAAACTGAAAACCAGCAGCAACTTTAGTGCGTCGCCGGCGTCAGCCTGCATGGCAAGGCCGGTCAACAGCAGAATCGTACCAAGGGTATCAGTGATACCCGCAGCGTGCAGCCGGCTATAGAAGTCCGGGAATCGATGCATGCCGATACTGCCCAGCAGGCAAAACAAGGCACCCGCAAGCATCAATCCGTCTGCCAGCCATTCTATCATCGCTGGTGTTCCGGGGAGGACGCCGCCAGGTCGCCACGCACAATCAGTTTTAGAAAAGCGATCACAGCAATGAAATTGATCAGTGCATAGACGATAGCAATATCCAGAATATCAGGTCGATCGATGATCCATGCGTAAACCGCGATCAACAGCGCCGTCTTGGTACTGAACACATTGACCGCCAGAATGCGATCAAACAACGACGGCCCGAGCAACGCACGGATCAGGATAATGCCCATCGAGAGCAGCAACACTAAAGCGACAATCTCAATCATGCTTCTGGAACCTCTCGCCATGCCTCGTCGGATTTGTCCGATTGCGCTGCGGCTTCATTCAACCCATGAACGAGCAAACAGTCCTGATCGATAGAGACCGTGTATGTCCCTGGCGTCAAGGTGATGGCGTTAGCGTAGATGGTCCTGCCAAGATCAGTCTTCAGCTCGGGAGAAATAGTGACGAGACCGGGTTTAACACGTCCTTTCGGCCTTAGGATGGTGTAAGCAACGATGACGTTATCCCTGACAATCTTGAGCGCCAGTATGGACCAATAGATGATCAATCTGGGTAATAGATGAAACGGCAACCCTTCACGATCGACGATACCCAGGCTCAGACAGAGACCGACCACACCAACGACGGATACGAGACCGATTCCGATAAGAAGAGGTTCGAAGTGCCCTGACAAGACCAGCCAAAGAGCGGCAAGCATGACACCCAATCCAAACGCCAGTCCGACTACCCGTCCCAATGCTGCCTCCCTTTTGCCCCGTCACCTTAACTCTTTCCATGAGTGACGCCCAGTGTTTCAGCCCAGACGCTTGTCGTAGTGCCCCAGTTCGTAGAAAGTCACGTGCTGGACGTCATTGAACACCGATTGCAACCGGAACCGTCCGCCTTCTTGTAGCACCAGGAATCGCTCGGAGAGTCGTTCAATACAGATGTCCAGAAACGTGGACGAGAGGCGCTGCGTACGCGGCACATAGGGACTCAACCGTTGGCGCTCATAAAGCTCTTCCCAGGTGAACGTCACGTCCAGCATCGGATTCAGATCATCGTCCATGAAAAGATAGATCAACGGTAACCACTCGCGATCCAGTCGTCGAAGCAGGCCTTCCTGCATCACCCAGAGACGACCGAATCGCCGAGCTCCCTGATCGTAGTCCATCAGCGACACAAACCGAGAGGGATCTGTTCGCATCGTCTCGGGCTTCATGAATTGAAGCTCCTCTTCCGATTTCTGACGCATCGTCACCTCAATGATGCGACTTGGTTCATCTCCGCTGTAATGAAAAACCACTTCCGGATACTTTCCAGGCGTGAAGATCGGTTCCACAAAATACTGATAGCCCTCGTACCGGCCTGGACGACGCCCCAATTCACTATGGACCCGTTCGACACGAGGTTGGTGGTCTGAATGATAGGGGCCGTCTTCACGCAGGTGATGAATCAGTGCTTGGTGCACCACGGCACGCCCAAGCCGCAACGTATGCGGATCCTGCATGCGCTGAAAACAACAGGGGCTGTCGAAAACTTCCTCGTACGCATCATGGATGGGCTGACGCGCATCTGGTTTCCTCTCCGCATTCGGGAACTTCACTGTCATACGGTCGATTGGACCACTCGCAATGCCGCGTTCGGCGGCTTCCTGGAACATCCGAAATACTTCGGCCACAAGCGGTTGCCGATCCTTCTCCCTGATCGCCAGTCGGCTGATTTCTAGCCGAGTACCGATTGAGATTCCCCGCATGTCCGTATGGATCACCGGCGTGCCTGCGTGTGCGCCCGTCATCAGCGTACTACCACGGTAGTCCCGACCCAGCTCCTTAACGGCGGCACGAATGCTATGTGTCAAAGAAAAGTCTGATCTTGGCTCGTAGTGTGCAACCAGATCGTACACCTGGGGACGCCACATCAGGTTGCGGACTCCCGGGCCTCGGCTTCTGCCAGCGCACGAAGCTCTTCTTCCTCTTGCTTTTCTTTGTCTCGCGCCCACAGCGGGTCGTAGAGCTTGCGGAACAACCCATCACTGTTGATCAATTGCTCGTGGGTCCCAGTCTGAACAATGCGACCATCATCAAGGACAAGAATGACGTCAGCGTCGCGAATGGTCGAGAGCCGGTGAGCAATGATAAAAGTTGTTCGATCAGACATCAGCGTAGACAACGCTTCCTGCACCTTCATCTCTGAGGCAGTGTCCAACGCGCTCGTCGCTTCATCCAATATCAACAGTCTGGGATCACGAATCAGTGCCCGAGCAATCGCGAGTCGCTGCCGTTGACCCACAGAGATACGCGCGCCGTGCGCACCCAGGATCGTGTCGTACCCATAAGGCAGCGCCTGCACAAATTCATGAGCGTTGGCGAGCGTCGCCGCCTGGATCACTTCAGTATCAGTGGCGTCCGGCTTACCGTACAGGAGATTTTCCCGAACAGTCCCCCGAAACAGATAGGTTTCCTGAAGCACCATGCTCATCTGATTGCGGAGATTGTGGATGGCATATTCCCCGATGTCGATGCCATCGATCCGAATACTGCCCTCTGACGCGTCATAGAACCGTGCGATGAGGTTCGCAACCGTCGTCTTGCCAGCACCACTCGGCCCAACGAGCGCTATGGATTGACCGGGTTCTGCGGTAAATGTGATGTCGGTCAGGACCTGTTTGCTCATCGGATAGGCAAATCCAACACCTTCAAACTCGACACGTCCGACCACATCTCGCCTTATCGCATGATCCTCGTCAACAATATCCGGTTCGAGATCCAGAATTTCATAGACACGCATCAGACCAACGCGCGCGGGGATAATCTGTCCCATCACACCAATCAATTGAGAGATAGGGGCATACAACATGCCCACGTAGGCGATCATCGCCGAGAACGTGACCACGCCCTGCTGGATTGCATCTTTGCCTTCCGCTTCTGTAAAACCATCCAAGTCGAGCCACATGACAACCAGACCACAGGCCACCATCACAATCAGTGTCCCGACGTGCGAGACGGAATTGGTGAATGCGCTCCAACTGCTCGACAGCCAGCCTGACTGAAGTTGAATCTCGTGGCCTTCCCTCAGTTGTCCAACCAGAGTACGAACCTCCCGACGTTCCGCCGAGTAGCCCTTCACGACTTTGGAAGCATCGAACACCTCATGGGTCTTGCCACTGACCTGGGAATTTTTCTCCGTCGCCTTCCATGACTCGTGGCTGAGTCGTCGCTCGAACATAAAGTAGCTCATGAAATGCAAGGGTGTAACCGCAAGCGCAACCAGCGCGATGCGCCAGTCGAGGTAAAACAAGAGGCACACAATGATGATTGCCGTGAATACCGCTTCAATGGTTCTCAGTAAGGTGCCTGTCACCAGATTTGTGAGAGAGGCGGTATCTCCCATAAGCCGAGCATTGATTTCACCCGGGCTTCGGCTTTCAAAAAAGCCCAACGACAACTTCTGAACATGGTCGTACATCTTCTTGCGCAGACTGAAGATCACTCGACCTCCCACCAGGCGCAGCAAGTGACCGTTCCACAATCCCAGACCCTCACCAATCATCCTGATCGACAGCATGCCAATCAGGCACGACATAAACAGTTCCATATCCTGGTTGGGTAAGGCACGACCAATGATTTCTGCAAACAAGAGTGGGTAAAACATGTTGAGGCCCGAGAGCAGCAACATGATCGCCAGACACTGCATCAGCGTGAAGCGATATGGACGTACCAGGCGCAACAGTTGACGGAACCGTGAAGGTCGTTGTGCGACCTGATGCGTAGACGCCGACGGTTCGGGATCGGAGGTCGATCCGTTGAGTGTGGAAGACGACATGAGGCCGCACATTCTCTCAAACCGCCCACCATCCGGCAACGCGATTCGTCAGAAACCGTTTCCATAATTTGATCAACATCCCAATACGGTTTCCGCTATCCCGCCTATTCACCGAGATAAATACACCAAATTCATGCACCGGGAAAACAGCCATGTAGCTGGCAAGCCCAAGAGCGCCAATGGAGCGCTCCAACATCGGTCGGCCTGTTCTGCGCTCGCCCGCCCATCCAAGTGCCATACCTACAATGAACCAGTTTGGGAGAACTGGCCTGTCTGCGTCATCGCGGGGCCAGTGTCCGGTCCCCACTCAAGCTGGAAGATGAGCGACTATCCGCATTAGGTTACACAGATGAGCTAACATACGCGCCGGATTTACCGATAGGCAGAGCAAGCATGACCTGGATTCGTAATCGCCCGGAAGGACTTGTCTACCGCGACGCAGAAAAATCCCACGATGGTCTAACCCTCTTCTGCTCAGTCACCGGAAAACATGCGACTCTGCTCAACCCGGAAGGAGAGGTGGTACACCGATGGCACAACAGCGAAGGTATTCAGCATGCCCATATGCTTGAAAATGGTCACCTGCTGATTCAGACCGGTCCATTTCGACATGCTGAGGGTCGCCAGAATATGGGCGGGAATTCGGGCGCCATGATGGAGCTTGACTGGGACAGCAACGTGGTCTGGGCTTACCGTAATCCTGCTCAGCACCATGCATATGAAAGACTCGAGAACGGCCATCATCTGGTCTTAGGATGGTATCCGGTCCCATTGGATATCGTTAGCAAAGTCCAGGGTGGATATGAGGATCCCAAGGCAGACACCGATAACCCCATCATGTGGGGTGATGTCATCCTAGAAGTGAACCCGTCAGGACGCGAGATCAAGCGATGGAACTCCTGGGAACATTTCGATACATCGCTCGATGTCATCTGCCCGCTAGAAAATCGGAAAGAATGGGCTCACGCCAACGCGTTATCCACAACCCCGAACGGAGACTGGTTAGTAAGTTTCCGTAACACGAGTCAGGTCATGCTCATCGATCCGGAGAGTGGTGATATAAAATGGCGATTTGGTGACGCTACAAAAGACTTCCCGCTGGCCCTGAATCATCAGCACGCCGCGACCTGGCTCGACAATGGCAACATTCTGATCTTCGACAATGGCTGCCATCGCCAGGGTCCAAGCTTCTCTCGTGTCGTTGAGATCAACCCTGAAACCAACAAGGCCGAATGGAGCTATCAGGCTGATGTCATCCTGGCGTTTCACTCGTTCATGTGTTCGGGCGCAAGCCGACTCCCCAACGGCAATACGCTGATTACCGAATCAGCAACTGCAAGACTTTTTGAAGTAACGCCAGAGGGCGAGACTGTCTGGGAATGGGTATCCCCATTTTTCTTCCAGAGCCGATTTGGTCGAACCCCTTTCGTATTCCGAGCCTACCGTTATGAGCTCGACGATCCTCGCTTCGATGGACGAGTGCTGGACCCATCACTTCACAGAGAGGTCAACCAACGGATTAAAGATGGGGATGTGCCGGAGAATTATCATGGTCCAGGGAACGAGAGGCGGTAGCGTACCTTTCCACGTCACCCCTGCGAACGTGACCGCAGTGCATTTCTACCCGGAGATCCTGCGACTTTGCTCAGGATGAGCCCGCTAGGGGTGCTCACGCCACAAATGTCGCAAAGGACGACAACGGCTCGCGATCGCTCTCCAGTGAGTTTACAGGTGCTTCCGGATTCGCATGACCAATTGCCACCCCACAGAAAAGCATCAACTCCTCCGGTGCATCAACAAAGGTGGAGACCGTTTCAGGTTTCGACGCCCATGCCTCCTGCGGACACGTATCCAGACCCGCCTCCTGGGCCAACAACATGAAACTCTGCAGGAACATACCCAGATCTGACCACTGAGGCGGACCCATAATTCGATCCACAAAACAGAAGATTGATGCTGGCGCACCAAAGAAATCGTAGTTTCGTGCCAGGTGCTCAAATCGCGCAGGTTTGTCGTCACGGGGAATTCCCAACAAGCCATACATGTCCTCACCGACCTTGAACCGCGATGATCGATAGGGCTCTTTCAGAGAAGGCGGATAGACGGCATATTCCGGCGTTTCACGGACAGAAGCACGGCTTTCGACATGGGTGCGGAATCGCGTCATGGCGCCCCCATTCAACACATAGATGCGCCATGGCTGCACATTTCCTCCCGAAGGCGCACGTGCTGCCTTCGTCAGCAATTCAGCTATCACCTCGTTGCTGACAGGTGTGTCAAGGAAGTTGCGGATGGTCTTGCGCGCATACATCGCGTCAGTGACATTCATGGTCGATCCCGGCTATGACTGGTCTGAGAGCGGCCAAAGTATAACAGCCACAGGAGGATCAGTTACTAGAAGACCACTGTTCTCTGACCGTTGATCATCACACGTCTTTCTGCGTGATATCGCACTGCACGGGCCAGCACGATACGTTCTACGTCGCGACCCGCCGCAGACAACTGGCCAGCGGTCATCCGGTGATCCACACGTTCGACGGCCTGTTCAATGATAGGACCTTCATCCAACTGATCCGTCACATAGTGTGCGGTGGCACCGATCAACTTCACACCGCGATCGAACGCCTGGTGGTAAGGTTTCGCGCCTTTGAAACTGGGCAGAAATGAATGATGGATATTGATGATCTGCCCCGGGAGCTCCGCACAGAACTCTGCCGTCAGAACTTGCATGTATCGCGCGAGCACTACCATTTCGATGTTCCGACTCCGAATCTCTTCAATCAGGCGAGATTCCTGGGTGGACTTGGTGTCGGGCGTGACAGGTAGATGCAGAAAGTCGATGTCCTCCGCGGCAGCGAGGGGGTATGCGTCACGGTGATTCGACACAATCAGTGAGATGTCGATCGGCAGCTCGCCGATACGCGTCCGGTAAAGCAGGTCTACCAAACAATGATCCATACGCGACACCATGATCAATGCCTTGGGTCTTCTACTCGCAGGCCATAGCTGCCACACCATCTGATGTTCTTCACCTACACGCGCAAAAGACTCATACAGCCGTTCGATGGTGCTGCCTGGCTTATCTTCAAGCGAAAAGTGCACACGCATGAAGAAGGTCTGGCTGTCAGGATCACCAAACTGATCGCTATCGATGATGTTGCCATTCTCTGCGTACAACCAACCGGAGACGGTCTTCACCAAACCGAGCTTGTCGGGGCAGGATAGGTTGAGAATACAGTCCAAAACGGCTCGCACAATGGATTAAGCGGGCCCTAACTTTACTGAAATTACGTTGAGTCAACCAGAGACCATTTGTGCTGAATCCGCGCCTGCTCGCGATCTTTAGCTGCAATCTGCGCAGAAAGGTCTACTTCGAGACAAACGATCCGGAGATCAACGCCATCCCGCGTGTCAGCTATAAATTGTAGTGGCCGACAACACGCATGCACTCACCCAATGTGCGTTGCGAAGAAAGCGAGTGTCCGCGCCTTAGCCTGTCTTGCCGCCGGCTCGCTGTAAGAAGCACGGTGGTTACAATTGAATCCGTGGTCCGCGTCATAGGTATGGACAAACGCATCAGGGATGACTTCTTTGATCTTTTCAACATCGGCCATCGGAATATGGGCATCCTGCTCGCCGAAATGAAGCATCAAAGGAATTCTAGGACGCTGTGCCAGCTGATTGGCGATGCCGCCACCGTAATAACCGACCGAACAACTCAGCGAATCGATGTTGCAGGCGGACAGGTAAGCCATGAGACCACCGTAGCAGTATCCAACCGCACCCACGTTGCCGTAATGCGCCAGGACCTCGACAGAGGCCATCAGGTCACGAATGGTGGTCGGCATTTTCAGTTCGTTGAAAGCAAGACCTGCACCTTTCCCAAAATCGTCTCCCTCGTAACCCAGTTCGACATCGCGTTCTGCACGATCAAAAAGCGCCGGCGCCAGGGCCGCGTAGCCATCCGCGGCATAACCGTCGACTACCTCACGAATGTGGGCGTTCACACCGAAAATCTCCTGAATCACCAGCACGCCTCCTTTTGGCGTTCCTTCGGGCAGCGCCAGCCAGGCATCCAGCTCGAAACCATCACTTGAGACGACTGTTGTCTTGTCTCCCATCGCGATCTCCATTTCCTATGTCGCATTTGAGTAATTATCGTAGCGATGACATTGCCAACATGCCACTTATCCAAGACGGGCTTTCAGCTCAGTGAACTGACAGAAGATCGTTGCAAGGGCTATCTGAAACGACAAGGCATCGAGACCTATCACCGGATGCTAGCTTCGATGGTTAAAACAGTCCTGATTCCTCCAGACCTGCACGCAGGGGAAATACTGACCAATAACAATGGCTGGACGCTGATCGATCCAAAGCCGTACACCGGCGATCCTACGCACGACGTCACGCAGCATCTGCTGAACTGCACCGAACACCTCATGGAAGGTCCGCTGGCGCTCATCGACCGGATGGCATCACTCACAGACCAGGATCCGGATCGCATCCGACTCTGGTTATTCGCTCGCTTTCCATGTGCGATTGCGCGTACCGACCAATATGCTGTTTATTGTCCAACAACTGGAAGCGGTTTCCCGTTAATCAGCATCAAAGATGCTGTCAACAATGCCAGCTTCATCGTCACCAGGCCATGGCGGCACCTGGACAGCAATGATATCCAGGTCAACGCGACCTGAATTCCTGCATTGAAATGCGGTGCCTTGAGGAATCGCCAGGGACAGCCCTGGTCTCAATGCAACTTGCTGCACCGCGACAGCGCCGTTGTTGCTCATCCAGATTTCCCCCTCGCCTGTCGTCACGTACCAGATTTCATCAATGCTACGATGCATCACAGCACGCGTCACCTGACCAGGGTGTATACGAAAGTGCGCCGTACTCGCATTTTCGGTCCGCGCCAGAAGCCTGACTTCTGCGCCATCCGGCGCCACTTCGTCAGGTTCTATCGGGAGCCGACGCACGCTGCGATCCACATCCACCAAGAGTATCTCCGCGACCTCGAATTATCAGCCCATCATACTCTGCGACTTGTCTCATGTCGGTGAAGGTCCTAGGCTGACTGCATGCTGTATTCACTTGCGGTGCAAAACTATCGGTCTTTAAAGGAAATGATACTGCCTCTCGATCAGTGCAACCTTGTGACGGGTGCTAACGGAAGTGGCAAATCGAATCTGTACCGCGGACTCCGGTTGCTTGCGGAGACCGCCACAGGGACGTCCACTTCCTCAATTGCAGCAGAGGGCGGCATCGAGTCTTTGCTCTGGGCCGGACCGGGCGCATTCTCCAGAAAAGAACTTGCCGGTGACCATCCGGTTCAAGGAAAGGTAAAACAGGGCCCGGTGAGTCTTCGATTTGGTTTTGCCGCAGAACAGCTCAGCTATGCCATCGACTATGGTCTGCCGGAACCCGTGCCACGCACCATGTTCGGCAAGGATCCTTGCGTTAAGCGCGAGGTCATCTGGCACGGTCCTGTCTGGCACCCCAGCCGTACCATGGTGGAACGCCGAGGACCGATGGTTCGTGCTCGAGATGACAACGGAAAATGGCAGGTGATTGAGGAGCACATGCAACCCTACGACAGCATGCTCGCGCGCCTACCTGATCCTGTCAGAGCTCCGGAAGTTTACGTCTTGCGAGAAGCGATCCAGTCCTGGCGGTTCTATGATCATTTCCGTTCGGACCAGGATGCGCCGGCCAGGCAATCAAATATCGGTACACGCACACCGGTGCTCAGCAATGACGGCCATGATCTTGCGTCGGCCTGGCGCACAATTGTGGAGGTGGGAGACCACGAAGGACTGGAAGCCGCGGTCTCCGACGCGTTCCCCGGCGCCCACGTGGATATTGTGCAGAAAGCGGGTCGCTTTGATCTCAGCTTTCAGCAGGATGGATTGCTTCGTCCCTTGTCACAGGCAGAATTGTCCGATGGCACGCTGCGCTACCTATTGTGGATTGCAGCACTTCTGACGCCCAGACCACCGGCGCTGATGGTTCTGAACGAACCCGAAACGAGCCTACATCCGGAACTTTTACCACCTTTAGGCCGGTTGATGAAGAAGTGTGCGGAGAGTACGCAGCTGTGGGTCATCTCTCATGCACTTGGACTGATCGAGGCACTCAGCGAGGAAAGCAATCACGTGCACCTAACGAAACGCCTGGGTGAGACCATGATCGAAGGCATGGGGACCCTTGATTTTGAGACGCCCGCATGGAAGTGGCCGGTCCGATAAACCAAGACAAGCTCTTTACTCCACCTGAACTGTACCTACAATATCCCACCCCCCTTGAGTGAACGACGTTGTGTCTATCGTCACCTGCACCAACCTGCACGTCTCGTTTGGCGAAGACGTGATTCTCGACCATATCGATCTTGCCATCGAGAAGAACGAGCGGCTGTGTGTGACTGGTCGAAACGGGAGCGGAAAGAGCACGTTACTTAGATTGCTCGCGGGTGAGGCAGAGCCTGATGACGGTACCATCTGGTACCAAGAAGGTTTGAGAGTCAGTGCGCTACCCCAGACATTGCCCGAACGTTCGCAGAAAACGATCTTTGATGTCGTCGCTGAAGCTTTTGCAGAGACCGGATCCCTGTTACAGCAGTACCACCAATTAGCAACCAGCCCAGACCCGGACATGAATCTCATGGATCGACTGCAACAACAAATTGAACGTGATGATGGCTGGAACATCGACCATCGCATCATGGCTACGATCGATCGTCTCGGTCTGATCCCAAGCGAGACGCTGATGCATCTCTCAGGGGGCTGGTTACGCCGGGTCGCTATCGCCCGCTCGCTGGCAGCAGATCCCGATCTCTGGCTTCTGGACGAGCCCACGAACCACCTGGATATCCCGGCGATTCAGTGGCTCGAAGGTGTCATAAGCGATTTTCAGGGCACTGCCATGGTCATCAGCCACGACCGGCGCCTGCTTGACCGGGTGGCCTCTGCGGTTGTGGATATCGATCGTGGTCGAGTCACACGTTGGGATGTCGGCTATCAGCGATTTCTTGAGCGCAGAACACATGAACTGGAGGTGGAAGAGCGGAACGCGAAGCTAGAGGATGCAAGGCTTGCCCAGGAGGAAGCGTGGATCCGAGAAGGAGTCAAAGCCAGGCGGACACGTAACGAGGGTCGTGTCCGCGCGTTGATGGAGATGCGCGAAGAACGGAAAAAAAGGCGTGAAAGAGATACCCTGAATATGGAAATCGATGCTGCACGCAAGTCTGGCAGGATCGTCAAGGAGTTGGAGCATATCTCCAAGTCATTCGATGATCAGCGCATCCTTAACGATCTTGATCTTGTGATACAGCGCGGCGATCGCATCGGACTGATGGGACCCAATGGCACAGGTAAGACGACACTGATCAGGACTATTCTTGGCGAAGAAGTGCCTGACGATGGTCATGTTAAAACTGGCACCAAGCTGGAGGTCGCTTATTTTGATCAAAGCCGGGAACAGCTTGATCCGGAGGCTTCTGTCATCGATTGTGTCGCGGAAGGTCGCGCCTTCATCACGATCAACGGGCGACCTGTCCATATCATTACCTACCTCAGCAACTTCATGTTCTCAAAAGACAAAGCTCGCTCCGCCGTACGAGTACTGTCCGGTGGTGAACAGAATCGACTCCTACTCGCCAAACTGTTCATGAAGTCCTCGAACTTCATGGTTCTTGATGAGCCCACCAACGATCTTGATATCGAAACACTCGAGATGCTGGAGGAACTGTTGCATACGTACGATGGTACAGTCCTCGTGATTACGCACGACCGAGCCTTTCTCGACAACGTCGTCGGCAGCATGTTGGTCTTCGAAGGAGATGGTGTTATCACCGAACATGTCGGCGGCTATACAGACTGGGAAGCGCGAGGCGGCAGGTTTCGCGACACATCTCAAGCAACATCCCAAGCCGAGCCTAAAGCCGTCAACAAGCCGCAGAGGCGCAAGGGATCATCGAACCGTGAACGCGAACGTGCACAGGAGCTGACCAACCTGCCAAGTCGCATTGAGGAACTGGAGACTAACATCGCGACGCTCCATGAGCAGATGGCAGACCCTGATTTCTACAGCCAGTCAAAGGAATACCAACAGTCGACACAAGATCATCTCAAGATCCTGGAATCTGATCTCTCCGCGTTGTTCGAGCGCTGGGAGGAACTAGAAACAGACCGTGAACCCTAACCACGGCTCGGTATCACGGATAACTTCTATCGATGATCTGTGGGTTCGCACTGCTAAAACCTCAGACATGGATGACATCCACGGCTTGATTGCCGCCGATCGCGGTCACCTGACCAACACAATGACTATCATAGACTAGTTGCCGCAGGCATGAACAAAGACAGTCAGCAACACTTGGTCATGTGCCGTTATAGGAAACGTCTCACTGATCCAATACCAACCCACCGTGTTTGGTCTGGGATACTGGATTGGTGCTCCGTTTGCCCGAGGGAGATTCACCAGCGCAGCCTTGGACGCAGTCATCCAACACGCGATCTCAAATCGACAAGCCACAGAGGTCTGGGCAGTTATCAAACACGTCAACACACCAGGCATTCGACTAATGACAAGACTGGTACTCAAGCTGGCGCGCGAACAGGATACCCATCTCAGCTATTGTCTAAACGTTCTATGGGGCACAAATGAATAGTGCTCCCCCTAGTTTTTTCGTTAGTAATCACATTGATCTGATCCGCGCGGGAGGACGTGTACTAGATCTTGCTTGTGGTAACGGCCGTCATACTCGAATGCTCCTTGAAAAGGGTTTTGAGGTCACAGCCGTCGACATCAAAGTGGATGGTATCTCGGATATCAGTGATCACCCAAGGCTCACGTCGCTAGAACTGGATATGGAGCAAGCGGGTGATCCGTGGCCCTTACCAAATTACCCGACCAAAAGATTCGACGGTATCATCGTGACCAACTACCTCCATCGGCCCCAGTTCCCACATATAGCAGCATCACTTGCGGCAGAAGGTATCCTTGTCTACGAGACGTTCATGATCGGCAATGAAAAGTACGGTAAACCTTCAAACCCAAGCTTCCTGCTCAGGGAAGACGAGCTGACAGAGGCTTTCGAATCGCTGACTGTTCTGGACTTCGGACAGGGATTTCGGGACTCACCTTCACCGGCGATGGTGCAATCCTTGTGTGCCCGCGCTGATTGAGTTTTACGATCGCGCCAGAGCCTTTCGAGTGTTAGATCTCTACGTGCAGCAGGGCCAGAAAGGATGCTTTCTGTTCATCGGTCATCGCGTCAAAATCCGGTACAAGCATCTCGGTGACCGGCAGGTCGGCAAATTCAGGTGACTGTTTCTGCATGGTTGCGGCGATGTTGTGGAGACCGTTTCCCTCTTCAGAACCGGCCATCAGTGGTCCACCAATCTCAGGTGGCCAGAAAATCTCGATACCGGTTGACTCGCCATACGGATTTTCGTGGCCTACGTGTTTTTCGATGGCGGCGCGTAACGCCACCTCACCTTCACGACGCTTTGCGCCGCCCTCCGCACCATACAGTGCACCTGATTGATTGCAGATTGCCGCCCAGCGAGCCCTGATGTGGAATCCTGGTAACTCAAGGGCTTCGTCAGGAATACCATCACCGCCGGTGACTTTGCCATCCTTCACCATGATGTAGTATCCAGCTTTGTCACCACGACCATTTCCCATGAGTCGCTCTGGCGGGTGGGTATAGTGTTCCGTAAACGCCCATACAAAGTCATCAGGTAGATTCTCGCGCTCCAGGATCTTCACGGAAGCATCCGCACACGCCTGACCCCACTCCCGGGAGCCAAACTCTCCCACCTCGCTCAACGTCGACATATCAATCACGTACATGGGATGTCCAAAAATCTGTTATCTATTGCGCACCGTACAGGGAAACGCTTAGTCCCGCCACAACCAGCGAAGACTTTCCGCGAAGAGCGCGCCGCCATGCCTGAGACTGTGGCCACCCTTCCCAAACTCAAAGCGGTAGTCGTATCCGGCGTACTCAAAAGCGTTGGCCATCGTCTTGTTAGCGATCGGCCAATCGCCCAATGGAATCGCCGCATCTGCTTCACCGCTCTGCAGAAACACACGAATCGGCTTTCGCTCGGTGGTGCGAATCAAGTACGGGAAGTTGTGACCACCACGGATATTCGTGAACGAGCCACAGTGACTAAGCACACGTCCGAAACTATCGGGGTGATGCCAGGCCAGATTGAAGGCGCAGATGCCGCCACTGGAAATGCCGCAGATTGTTCGCTTATTGGGATCCAGGGAAAACATCACCCCCATCTCTGCAGCTATAAACGGCAACACCTCGTCGATGATGAAGTAGCCATAGCCCGGTGTCACAGAATCGTACTCATAACTCCGCTGGTTGCTCGGTCCATTCGAAGCGACGGGTTGTCCTGGGTTCAAAAACACACCCACGGTCGGTGCGATCTCTCCTGCGGCGATCATGTTGTTCAGCACCACACCCGCGCGGACCGGTCCTTCACGATTGAGGTATCCAGCACCATCGTTGAAGACAATGACAGGCGATTCACCTGTCAGTCCTTCAGGCACAAACACCCACATGTCTCGTTTAGTCTCAGGGTAGACCCTGGTCTTGCGCCAGTCAGTGAAAGCGACGACGTTTTCCGATGTCACGTCGGACCTAGGGTACGCATCCGAACAAGGGTGATACATCGCGTCACCGGGCACATTTAATGCGTCCCGAATCTCCATCGTGCTGCGCCCGTTGACCTCCATCGGGAACGGCTGATCTAGACCCAGCGCCTGATGGGTCTCTATGTTCATGGGCATGCGATGTCTCCTGATGTTTTCAGTATTTGTTCTTTGACAGAGGGGCCTATTGAAGTTCTGTTCAGTCGCCAACAATCCACCGAGGCTAATACCCAGTTGTCGCTCAACCGGATCTATCGGCGCAATCCTTAGAGGATGGTGACAAATCCAACAAGACCAAAGACCAGAAATTTCAGCCCTCTTACCAAAACACTATTCATCGACCAGCACGTTCTCTCGACTTTCCAGGGACAGCGTAACTGTTCTTCAGAGAGAGGCACGTTGGCCTTTGCCGGGTCGAGGTAGGGACACTCTCCCTTAAATTGGCCCCTGAACTAACTGTTCCTGGTCACAAATTGTTGCGCAAACTTTTCAGCCGCCGGCGAAATCGCCGTCGCCTTACGCCGCGCCAATCCCAAGCGCCGAGTAATCTCGAGACCCCTGACTGGGATCTGTCGTACCAGATCCTGATTCTGCACACCCATCTGGGAGACAAATGCCAGCAAACCGGTATTCGCCACCATCTGCACGATCGCTGGGATCGATCTCAACTCCATGACCACATTGGTTTCGATACCCGCTTCCAACAGCGCGCTGTCGACAAGCTGGCGTATCGCACTCCCCGCCTCGAAACCGACGATGTTCTGACCATCCAACTCAAGGACATCTACTTCTGCCATCGCCGCAAGTGGGTGATCCGGAGATGCGACCAATACGATGTGGTCCTCCGCTATAGGCTGTATCTTTAACTCAGTAGTCCTCACCGGCAACGTGACAAGCCCCAGCTCCAATGCGCCCGTCGCAACATCCGCAGCAATCTCAGCCGAGCCCGCCTCTTTTACTTGGAAAAGAACGTCAGGGTAGTCAGACTGAAATCGCGTGATCGCGTCCGGCAACACAAATGAGACCGCCGTCGCCCCACCACCGATTCGGACGTTGCCACCAGAGACACTCTGTCTTCGCAGCACCTCTGATTTCAGATGCTCGTAGCGTCCGATGAGTACCCTGGCTTCGATATCCACTAGTTGACCCAGCTCTGTCAATCTGGCGCCGCGCCGACTTCGACTCAACAGTTCCGTACCAAATTCCTCCTCTAACTGTTGAATTCTGCGCGTTAACGCAGGTTGCGTAAGGCCCAGACGACTAGCTGCCTCAGTTATGGCGCCTGCATCGCTGACTGCAACCAGAGACTTAAGAAGCTCCATATCCAACGCTGAGCTATCCCCTATGTCCATATAATATTTCTATGTTATACATCAAAACTATCCATTTTACGCATGCATTTAAAACATCTAAGGTTGCGGCCCATCGATAAAACCGTTCACTCACTGAACACAGTCGCGAAAAAACCGATAGAGGTCACTGATGCTGGAAGCATACCGAGCCCACGTAGAAGAACGTGCCGAACAGGGCATACCCCCAAAACCACTTTCTGCCGAGCAGGTGACAGAGCTCGTTGAACTACTTAAAAACCCTCCGGAGGGAGAAGAAGAGTTTCTCATGCTTCTTCTTGTAGAACGCGTACCACCTGGTGTTGATGATGCCGCGTATGTGAAAGCTGCGTTCCTCGCTGACATCGCAAAAGGCGAAGCCGACTGTGGGCTGATCGACAAACCGCGCGCTATTGAGTTGCTGGGCACGATGCTTGGCGGCTACAACATAATGCCTCTCGTTGATCTGCTTGATGACGAAGATCTCGCGCCACTCGCCGCTCACCAATTGAAATATACACTGCTGATGTTCGATGCCTTTCACGACGTCGCCGAAAAAGCCAAAGGAGGTAACGTCCACGCACAGGCAGTGATTCAGTCCTGGGCGGATGCTGATTGGTTCAAGGCGAAAAAAGATGTCCCGGAGGAAATCCAACTGACTGTTTTCAAGGTTACTGGAGAGACAAACACAGACGATCTTTCACCCGCGCAGGACGCGTGGTCGCGACCGGATATCCCACTGCATGCACTAGCCATGCTGAAAAACCCGCGCGACGGTATTACCGATGCGATCGATCAAATCGAAGCGCTAAAGAACAAGGGGAACCCTGTCGCGTACGTCGGCGACGTTGTTGGTACGGGCTCTTCACGTAAAAGTGCAACCAACTCTGTACTCTGGCACATGGGTGATGACATCCCATTTGTCCCCAACAAGCGGCAAGGTGGCGTTGTCCTAGGCGGCAAGATCGCACCCATCTTTTTTAATACCGTCGAAGATTCTGGCGCACTGCCGATCGAATGTCCTGTCGATAACATCGCCATGGGTGACACCATCATCGTCAAACCCTACGAAGGCAAGATCGTCAACGAAGCGGGTGACGTTATCAGCGAGTTTGAACTGAAGACCAACGTACTGCTGGATGAGGCGAAAGCCGGTGGACGCATTCCTCTTATTATTGGACGTAGCCTGACAGAACGAGCACGCGAAAATCTAGGGCTGAGCGCTACGGACGCGTTCAGACGCCCTGAAGACCCCAGCACATCAGATGCAGGATTTACGCTTGCACAGAAGATTGTAGGCCGTGCCTGTGGACTGGGTGAGGGTCACGGTATTCGCCCAGGGACCTATTGTGAACCCCGCATGGGGACCGTTGGATCTCAGGACACCACGGGTCCTATGACGCGCGATGAGTTGAAAGAGCTCGCCTGTCTTGGCTTCTCTGCCGATCTTGTCATGCAGAGTTTCTGTCACACCGCGGCGTATCCGAAGCCTGTCGATATTGAAACCCAACACACGCTGCCGGATTTCATTCATAACCGCGGTGGCGTATCGCTCAGGCCAGGTGACGGTATCATTCACAGCTGGCTGAATCGAATGCTGCTGCCGGACCAGGTCGGGACCGGTGGCGATTCTCACACCCGATTTCCACTGGGCGTTTCATTTCCCGCGGGTTCCGGCCTTGTGGCCTTCGGTGCGGCGCTGGGTGTCATCCCACTCGATATGCCCGAATCGGTCCTGGTGAAGTTCACCGGTGAGATGCAACCTGGCATTACATTGCGCGACCTGGTCAATGCTATTCCCTACGCGGCGATTCAACGGGGTTTACTGACCGTCGAAAAGGCCGGCAAGAAGAATGTGTACAACGGTCGCATCCTTGAAATTGAGGGACTACCCGACCTGACCGTCGAGCAGGCGTTTGAACTGTCGGACGCCTCGGCAGAACGATCAGCAGGTGGTTGTACCATTGCGCTCTCCGAAGAATCCGTCTCAGAGTATCTGCGTTCGAATGTTGTCATGCTGCGTTGGATGATCGCGAATGGCTATCGCGACGTCCGCACCCTGGAACGGCGCGCTCGCGCCATGGAAGAGTGGTTAGAAGATCCCTCACTGATGCGAGCCGACAACAATGCAGAATACGCAGAAGTGATCGAAATCAACATGTCAGAGATTACCGAACCGCTGCTTGCCTGCCCGAACGATCCAGACGACGTGAAACCGCTTTCGGAAGTCGCCGGGACGCAGATCGATGAAGTTTTCATCGGTTCCTGCATGACCAATATCGGTCACTTCCGCGCCGCCGGGAAGCTGCTTCAGGCATCAGGTGAAGTCATCCCATCACGTCTCTGGATCGCACCACCCACACGCATGGACGAACAGCAGTTGATGGAAGAAGGTTATTTCAACATCTTTGCACAGGCTGGTGCGCGCACAGAAATGCCAGGTTGCAGCCTGTGCATGGGTAATCAGGCGCGGATTCAGGCGGGGTCTACCTGCGTGTCGACCTCCACCCGGAACTTTCCAAACCGTCTGGGCCAGGGCTCCAATGTCTATCTCGCATCCGCTGAACTCGCCGCCATCGCTTCGGTGAAGGGTAAGTTGCCTTCAAAAGAAGAGTATCTGGAGTTTGCGACACAGATCGATTCCATGGCACCTGAGATCTACAACTACCTGAATTTTGATAAGCTACCGGAGTTTCTTGAGGCAGCGGAAGAAGGGCGGTCATTGGCACAGGAAGTGGTGGTTCAAGCCTGACCCTAGTAACCACTTTAGTCGCGGCATCTGCGAAGTTGTCGTGCACAACCAATACGTTTCTGACACTTCAAAATATCCGCGCGTGAGACTTCCAGCATCTCGTGTCGCAGCTCACTGGCCATGGCACCGAAAGAGTCTGAAACCCCTTGTGAGGTAACAGGCCATCCAGCTTCGTTCGCCCAAGCGTCTCAAGACTCTTGAGTCCAAAATCGATCAATAGCGGATGACAGACCATCGCATGCCAGGGTTTCGACGCTAGTGCGCCCGTAATTCGGGTCGTATGCATCTCTACCTGACAAAACTCAGGCTTGAAGAGGAAATGTTGGAAGCCGTGAACGATGAAGTCGTCTACGCGGTGAGGGAACGGGAAGAAGTTACTCGGTTACGATCGGTCATTGATCACCTGCCGAGCTGATTGCGAAACTCAACTACTCTTCGTTACCGCTCGACTCCGCCAGGTACACAGCGATACCTTCCAACAGGGCGATGTGCCTGACCTGGCACGACATGATCGCGTCATCGACGCCCTCAGGATCATCCAGTTGATCGGGCACATGACGCACACGCTCACTCAATTCAACGGCGCCGATGTCCTTCAATGCTGACGACGCCCCCTCCAGCAGCACGAGTGCACCGGGTTTATCACCAGCGTCCAGTTTGACGAACACCTGCTCAAAGTCGGCGGGATGTTGCTGATAGAAAGCAGCGAGTTTGAATTGATAAGCCGATTCGTCATCCCCTGCATTGTATAGCCCCTGCAAACTGTCGATCCCCGCATCCTCGAGACGCTGGATTTTTTTTTCGTCTTCAGTAGTCATTTCTGTGGCTGCCTCAATGCTCGCCAGCAACGCTTGCTTGGCGGCTACGTCCGCCGCGAGATCAGTCGGATCCGATACAGGTAGAGTGTGCCTCGTCTCGTTTTCTATTCGGTCTGTCCTGTCGAACCCAACGTCGTTTGCAACTGGCAACAGGCTCACGTAAGTGAGGCCCATCAAGACAAACGCTATGAACGTCAGATAGCTGAAAGTAGACTGGCCACCAGTGATGAGCAATGCCAGCATCAAGCCACCCAGTGATACCCATGCGAACGAAAGGACCACTGTCCACCGCGCCATGGCTATCCGCGCGATCAGAGCGCTCACCATGACGGCGTTGGCTACCACAAGATCATGAATTCTCGTTGCCTCAAGACCTGTCAAGAGAAACGGTGCAGCCGCCCAGGACAGCCCAGCGCAAGACGCACACGCGATGACTAGGCGCGACAGCACTTGGTCGTCAGTATTCAGACCGCGACGTAATGAAATCGCAAGCGCCATAAAGGGCACATGCAGTACAACGAGGACCAATAGCCACGCGATACTTCCTTCGCCCACAAAAATCTGCAGCAGAAATCCTGCCAGCATGCTGACAGTGACCATCGGCAGGATCAGTGCCTGAACATGTTTCATCGTCTTCGAGCAACTCCGGCGGTGTCGAAATAGTGGTCCATATTCCATTCTGGCCAACGGGCCTGTGTGATCCGCAGTGTCCTATCCGTCCAGAATGGATCACCCGGCTCGGGAATACCCAGACAGGCCAGCTGTTCTGAACTACCATGGTTGATGACGCGCTCCCAGGGCCGATTTGCAGCGCTCTGCCAGACATGGAAGTTGATCATCTCGTTACCCCGGGCTTTGTAACCAACGGTCATTGTAAATCGGCGGCCATTCTCCTCAGTGAGATTCGTCCCACGATGAAACGTGTCGATACTGTGCGCCAGCAGGCTCCCAGCAGGTCCCGCACCTGATCTTTCTCGCGACAGCAGATCGTGCTGCTGCTTAGGGGTCGGTGCCCATACGCGGCCTTCTCCCAGCACGTCATTACAGTCGGGACGCGTCACATAATGGAGGGCACCGGTTTCGTCAGTGACATCTGTCATGTAAAAGATGAAATCCACACACCGTAACGCAACATCATCTGACGGAACGGTGAGCGTGTGGTTGCCAAAGTCACAATGGAATCCCTGATCGTAGTCCGCCTCGCCAGTGAATTTCGCCCAGGTATGTGATTGATAAAGACTGACCTCTTCCACACCCAGCAAGGCTCGCGAAAATGCAATGAGTGCAGGATGCAGCGAGATCATGTTAATCGCTTGCGAACCCATGTAGGGCAATGTATCGATATTCTTGAACTGTGCCGGATGCGAGGAACCAATCGATCCCTCCTCTTTCGACACCAGCGCCGACCCAATACCTTCTCCCTGTACGCAGTCGGCGTACATCGTTTCAAAATCCTCAAGCACCGGTCCATACTCTTCCGGTGTGAAGAAATTTTCGATCAGAACGAACCCTTCTTCACGCCATTGCCTGACGTGATCTTCGTTGAAACGGATTTCTGAACTCATTGTTGCCTCTCAGGTGACAGCCAACCAGGAAATGTGTAGCCGGCATCATACCCAACGACTCATCGCTGTAAACTCGGGATATCTCACGCCGACGCCGCATGACAGGTCTTGCCGCTCTTATCCATGGTGCCTATAGTGCCCGTCCGTTCCAATCCACAACTACATTATGTCTGAGGCACATTTCAAAGAACGACTGGTCCAGGTGGACCTGCCAACACACCACTACGCGCTGATTACTGCCCCTGATGGCAGGTTCCTGGCAATGGTCAACGACGAATTGATTGTGACCACGGTGACTGATGATGCCGCAATCTGGGACTGGCGGAACAACGAGTTGGTAAACGTCACTACCGGCAAGACCCTGTCGACGTCCATGATCGATAGCGGTGTTCACCTGACCTTCGATGGGCAGCCAGTTAACGAGATTGGAGAGATAGGAACTCCTGCGACGTTCACCATCGGACACGGTCCCGAACAAATGCCGAGCGAATACCTCGAATTTTTTCAGGCGCACGGTTGGGTCTGCCTGACCAGTATTCTGCCCCCGGATGTTCTCGAAGAGTTGGAGAGGGTGTCATGCACCGATCGATATCAGGACCGAAAATTCGACACCAGCGCGCCACCGTTCAACCAGTCACCCGCGATGGCCAGGACTGCCGCTGAACCAGTCTCGCTCTGGCTGATGCGACGTTACATGCAAACTGATGAGATCCGTCTTGGGCATACACCCAGTCTTGCGATCGTCGGTAAGGATGATGGCAAAAGGAACGTACAGGGATGGCATTCCGATTTCCCGTATCTCTGGGGAATCTCCGGTTCTGTCAATGAAGGACGCGAGACGATTCCAGATGGCAGAGTACCCACACCGTCAGGACCAACAGTGCTAGGCGTTCAACGCAACGTATGTATTTCACCGTTCACCGGGGTCGGCGGTGCGACGGCCTTCAAGCTCGGATCTCGAGATAAGGACCAGGGGCCACCGCATGACTGGGGTACTGGCACATCGCACGGTCGTCCTGGCTATCGCGCGGAACATGGTCTGCCCTACACCGGTGAAAACGCCGACATCGTTGAAGCGCCGGGCGGTTCCATTATTCTGTATGACTCTCGTACCTGGCATCGCGCCGGCATCAATCGGACCGAGAAGCGCCGCTCTGCCATGCTGCAAGCCATGATACCGATGTACATCATGCCTTTTTATGACCTGAGCGCCTCGTATAAGTCCTTCTTGAAGAGTGACGCCTATCAGGCCCTGAACGAGCGCGAACGTGATGAGATGCGACGACTGATGGTGCATTACATGGCGGGGCCCGGGGGATTGCAGGCAATTACTGTGGATCAGGAACTGACCGAACATGTGAAAGATGCCGGTGCAAGATGGGGCGCCTATTCCTGAGGCCTAATGCCGAGAGCTCTCGTCACTGCACACGCGTCGTGTTATCGTCGCGACGCGTTCTAACATTCAAATCAGGGAACCAAGCCAATGAAACTCTACGACTCTAAAGGCGCACCAAACCCTCGCCGGGTCCGCATGTTCATGGCTGAGAAAGGTTTGGATTATGAAAAGGAAGAGATCAACATCGTTAAAGGTGAGAACCTGACCGACGAGTTTCTCGCCGTGAATCCTCGCGGTATGTTGCCGACCCTCGTGCTCGATGACGGAACGGCCCTTGATGAGACCGTTGCCATCTGCCGCTATATCGAAGAACAACACCCAGAGCCCCCTTTGATGGGGACCGACGCAGTCTCCAAAGCACAGGTGGAGGCACGGCAGCGCCATATGGAGTGGGACGGACTGCTACCTGCCATGGAAGCATTCCGCAATGCGTTTCCAGGCTTTGCAAAAAGGGGCCTCGGTGGGAGTGTGGGTGAGGTTCACGCCATTGAAGAACTGTCAGCACGCGGCAAGACCTCGCTCGGTAGGTTTTACGAACGACTAGATCAGCATCTGGCGGACAACCATTTTATCGCCGGTGACAATTTCTCGATTGCTGACATCACGGCGCTCTGTACATGCGACTTTGCTGCAGGCGCAGCCCGTGTACCCATGCCTGAATCATTGTCCAATCTCAGACGTTGGTATGATGAAGTGTCGGCGCGACCTTCCGCCAGTGCGTGACCTACATCGTCCTCGAGGTACAAACTAGACGAGTTGCTTGGGGAGAGCGTGAAGCTCCGGACAATGTCGAACCGCTTTTCGCAGAATCGACAGGTCTTTTTCATCGATGATTAGGGGTGGACGCAAGAACGAACCCTTGGATGAATATTGGCAAAAGCGAATCTGATGTTGACCCTGGCGATGTCGTCGGTGAGCTTCGGGAGCTAAATGGTGGGGTAATTGATCTTCATCTCCCAACGATCTGTCCCGCTCGCGCGCCCGTATGTTCGTCATCCCGAAGGATTGTTACACCATTGCAAATAGTCGCCTGGTAACCAGCGCCACGCTGAATAAAGCGCGGGGCTTCAAACGGGAAGTCGTGAACGATCTCGGGTTGTTTCTCGCCCAGCCGATCGAGATTGAAGACGTTGATATCCGCTCGCATGCCTACGGCCAGAACACCACGATCATCAACACCAATAATTCGAGCGGGCGCTGACGTCAATCGGCGCACTGCCTCCGGAATTGAGTAATGTCCCGTATCCCGGCACCAATGTGACATGACCCAGGTCGCCCAACCTGCGTCCATGACCTGACTAACATGGGCACCGGCATCCCCAAGACCTGGCAGGCAGTGTTCACAGGAGAAGAGATTCGCCAACGCCTTCATGTTCTTGTTGAAGACCCGCTGAGTAAAAAGCGCTTTACCAGCGGATTCACGAGACAATCGAAGGAATGTCTCTGCGGGATGTTCACCTTGCTCTGCGGCCAGTGACGTCAGTGAGTTCTCCGGTCCTGAGCCGTACGCCGGCTGGTCCACCGGACCCATCCAGAAAATATCCTCGGAAGGTCTACCGTTGTCTCGCTGCGCATCGGTCACCAAACGCTCGCAAAACGAAGTGTCTGCAATAGCCGCCAGCCTAGCGGCAAGATCCATCGACGAGAGTTCGTTCCACGCTCCACCGCGCCACGGGAAGCCGCATTGTAGACCGGCGACAAACCCAGTCCCGCGGGGAACCGAAATAGCGTTGACGTCGAGGCCGTCCGCATTCATATCTTCAAGCATGCTGCGAACACGCGCACCCGAACTGTCCTTGGCACCTGCAGTGATACTAAACAATACGCGCCCGCCGTACGCTCGCGCCTCCTTGCGGAGAAGTTCGGCTTCCCCCTCGAAGTCACCGCCGAGGTTGAGCACGTTCTGCATCAGCCCACCGGCTTCACCGACGGCCGTGGCAATCGCTTCGAGCTCGTCATGTTTTGCGTGTGTCCCGGGTATATGACGTCCGTCTGGCATGTAATGCCCCAGGAAACGGTTCGTGGAGAAACCGACGGCACCATCGCGGACCGCCTGTCCTGCAATCCGCGCAATCTCGGCTTTCTCTTCAGGGGTCGGCTGATCGGTGATACTGCGATCACCCATCACGTGATAGCGGACCGCACAGTGCCCTACGAGACCGGCCACGTTGATGGCCGGATTCAGAGACTCAATCGCGTCCAGATATTCGCCATAGGATTCCCAAGACCAGGGCAGCCCACTCAGAATCGCCTTCTTCGGAATGTCTTCAACGGTTTCCATCATACCCGCCAGAACTTGCCGGTTTTTTGGTGCACAGGGCGCGAAAGTCACACCACAATTACCCATCAGTGCTGTCGTCACACCATGCCAACTGACCGGCGTGAGCATAGGGTCCCAGCCAATCTGCGCATCCAGGTGGGTATGCAGGTCAACAAATCCCGGTGTCACGAGGCTACCGTCTGCATTGATTTCATCAGCACCTCCGTCAGTGACTTTGCCAACGGCGGTGATCCGCCCCCTATCAATGGCGACGTCCGCACTGATGGGTTCTGAACCTGTACCGTCCACTACTGTCCCGTTTCGAACCACGATGTCATGTGTCATGGAGTCACCCTTCTATGCTGGTAATAGGTTTCACGTCGTGCATTATAAAGACGCATGCGATTCAGATGCGAGATCACGAAGGTACATATTTTCCACTTAGCTGAGGCGTAGGACCGTCGCCACCCCGTTCAGCTCTTGTCTTTCTGTCGCACATACGCTTCAGCGCATCTTCCACTCGATATGTCAGACGCCCCATTCCTTCGTAGCGGGATGGGTAGACTTGTTCTACTCAGCGGATTGTAGCGCCTGCAATAGTTCCTCGGGTTCAGCAACGCTCAACAACAGGCTGTAGTCGCGCGTTGGAACATAGAGCACTTGCTTGGGCCGTGTTATCGCTACAAGTGCCCTGTCGCCGTTCCTGAGTCGGAACCAGCCGACCCGGTATCCGGGCAACCCAATACCATTTGTTCTGAACCGGGGGTTGAGCGGCGGTTCGTTGTTGAGATCAACAATGCGTGCCTGGTTCACCGCAATTTCCGCGTTGGGGATAGTCCTCCCATACAACGGTACATTCAAACGAAGATCTTCATCGGTCAACACAACAGACGGATGGCCAAAAGAAAACGCGAGCCAACCCAGGAAGAGTCCAAGAATGAGCAACAGCGCCGCGATCGTCGCCATGACCCAGGCGGCCATGTTCGACGGTTCTGCGATCTCGAATACCATCTCCGTCATCTCAACCCCATTTATAGCGAGCTGCATCGGAAACACGTTCCAATGACGACGCTAGCAATATCCTCTCAAAAAACAGTGTTTCTCCAACACCTTGTCATAATCGCAGTTCCACTGCAGACTTTAGACTTTCTTGATCAACCTTGAGGGCCAACAGAATGTTTCGAACGTATTTCTGCAAGCTCACTCGTCGTTTTGCCATCCTGCTGATTGTCGCCTTGTGTCTTCCGCACTATGTCCACGCAGATCTCTGGACAGATATTGCGACGGGAGATCTTAAAGCGATTAAGAAAGGCAACCATAACGTCAATGCAAGACATCCGCAAAATGGCAGTACTCCCCTAATTACAGCGACAATCCTTCAGAACCATGACGTCGTTCGCTGGCTGATCAAAGAAGGAGCGGACGTCAACATGCGTGGTGCGGACGGTGGCACAGCTCTGCATGCTGCAGCATTTATCGGCGCTGACAGGATCGCTAAAAAACTGCTCAAAGCAGGTGCCAGCCTCGACGCCCGCAATGCAGCTGGTGCCGCTGCATTGCAAGTGACATACCTGGATTGGCAGACAACGAAGGGATTCCTCGACGTGTTGAACCTGCCTTTAAACAAGAAACATATCATGGACGGTCGCCAACGTATCCAGGATCATGTAGCAACAATGATTGCAAAACAGGCCAAGAACAACCTCTGGGTCGCCGTCGCGCTCGGTGACACCAAATCCGTGCGAAAGCTCTTGCGAAAGGGCTACGACGTCAACGCAACCGACTACTCTGGGACAACACCCCTACAGTCTGCGAGCGCGTTTGGGCATCTACAGGTGGTGCGAATACTAATTGAAGCGGGCGCCGATGTGGACCAGATCAACCCCTTCAACGGTTCGACAGCGCTACACGCAGCATCGCTATTTGGTAAAGCCGAAGTCGTGAAGGTGTTGCTCGACAACGGCGCCAAAAGAGAAGTTTTTGACTACAACGGCAGCCTTGCTATCGATGCCGCAGATCTAGGCTGGGACACTACCAATGCCGTTGCCGGTTTATTGCAACTTAAGCTAGACCCAAAGGCAACCATGGCAGGGAAAGCGAAAACAGCCCAGTTGCTGATGCAGTAGCTCGCGCACTACGCATACGTATCGGCGTTCTGTGTGTCGTCGTTTCCAATCTCAAAACTTCGATACCTCTGACCCTTTCCAGAGCGTCTCTTGTAATACTCTGATATAAAATATATTTTTCCTCACACATAAATTGCATGTCTATGAACGCTACTGGAGGGAAGTATGAGAAGTACCCGAACGCCATAGACGACAGCAACGCTTGCACTGATATTTAAAGAGTTACTCGGCGCTAGCCGGGTCTAAGCCGCCACATTTTCGGGTGTGACGGTCGACGCGATAGACAGCGCCAATGAAGATGGCATCACTGAGCATCGAACCGCGCTGGACGGGGACGCTGTCGGCATGCCTGCCACCATCTAGTTGTTAGGTACTGGTCTTGCCACCCTTTTGGTCACGACACACTGGCGAAAACAGAGCTGACTACCAACGCTTTTGAACATTAAAAAAGCCGGTCATTTGAACCGGCTTTTTATTTTCTTTCGCCTTCCGCAGCTAATGCTACTAGCCGCGTGTGAGTTCAGTCAGGTAAGCCCAGCACTCGTTTCGCAATGATATTGTACTGAACCTCAGACGTCCCTCCTTCAATCGAGTTCGCCTTGCTACGCAACCAACCACGCGTCTGATCGATTTCGTAGCCGGAGAAGCCCTCGCCTTCCCAGCCCAGCAATTGAGTTCCGTGCATCTGGATCAGCAGCTCATATCGATTTTTATTCTGTTCGGTGCCGTACAATTTGAACATTGAGGAAGCAAACGTAGGCGCTTTGGTCGTCTTTGATTCCTCAGCGTTACGGCGAACCGTGAGACCAAATGCGCGATCGTTCATGACGTGCGTGGTGATGTCGTCACGCAGCTGAAGGTCAGAAACTTTGCCATCGACATTGCCAACAGTATCCAGGGCGACGTGACCCATGGTACGGCCAACACCACCTCCACCAGCACCACCCATGCCACCACCGATAGAGGTCCGTTCATACTGAAGCAGTCGTTTTGCCACTGTCCAGCCTCGGTTCACCTCGCCAATGACATTTTTGCGCTGTGCACGTGCGTCAGTGAAAAACGTCTCACAGAATGGCGACAGACCGCTGATAAGTTTGATGGGCTTCACCTCAACACCTGGTTGATCCATGTCGAACAGGACGAAAGTGATTCCGTCATGTTTCGGAGCATCCGGATCGGTACGCACCAGGCAGAAAATCCAGTCCGCATGATCAGCACCTGAGGTCCAGATCTTCTGACCATTAACGATGTACTCATCACCATCGACGACGGCTTTTGTCTGCAGGCTTGCCAGGTCAGATCCCGAGTTTGGCTCACTGTAGCCCTGGCACCACCAGATCTCACCACTGCAGATGCGCGGCAAGTGTTCCTTTTTCTGTTCCTCGGTTCCAAATTCCAGCAGAGCTGGGCCAATCATGCTGGTCCCCATACCACCAAACAACGGGGTTCGCGCTTTTACACGACGCATTTCCTCGTTCAGGACACGGTTCTCGTCAATTGACAAACCACCACCACCGTACTCTTTAGGCCATTGAGGTACCGTCCAGCCTTTTTCAGCCATGCGATCGAGCCAGACCTTGGTGTCCGGATTTTTGAAGTTCGCCCGCCGCCCAGGATTCGGTGTCTCGTCACCCGGCATCGGGGTGCGCATTGATTCAGGACAGTTCTCTTCCAGCCATTCTCGAGATTCGGCTCGAAAATCTTCCAGTGACATTCACGATCTCCTGCGTAGACGGCTCGTAATATCGAGCCGATGAAATTCGGCCCACTATTATGCCTCAACTGGAAGGACCGGGTCACCCCGTTCCCTCCATGCGTTTCACTCATCCGGCGCTTCCGATGCCACCACAACAGCCCGCACGGCATCACGCCATATATCGTAGCCTGCTTCGTTCATATGCAGATTGTCGCCAATGAAGATCTCGGGCTTGGGCGCCCCATCGTCACCAAGCATCGGAGCAGCAACATCGACATAGGTCACCAGGGGATGACGCTTAGCGAGCCGCTGCATCGCACGATTGGTATTCTGCATTTCAGACCAGATTTGCCATCGTGAGATACTGGGCTTCACGGCCAGTACGTAGACCCGGGTTTCGGGCAAATAGTAGTGAATCTCCTCAATGATGGCATCGAGATTCAGCATCACCTGCTCAGTCGTGGCACCCAGAGCTGCGTCGTTGTCTCCCTCGTAGATCATGACAGCTCTGGGTTTGTGCTTCAGCACCAGATCGTCCAGAAAGTAGCGCACGTCATACATGTTACTGCCGCCAAACCCTCGGGGGACAATAGTCAAAGGTGCCAGATCTTCTTCAATCCGTCCGTGCCAGCCTCGCATACTCGAGGATCCTGTCGCCACCACAGCCCCGCGGGGTACGTCAGCTTCAGCGTTGAACGCATCTATAGCAGCACGAAAACGCTCCGGATCCGGGTACTCGGCCGCAGCGACAGTCAACGGCAGAGTTAGACTCAACAACGCGCAGAGGTTCACAGTGAGAGCTTTCGTAATCATAGTGCACTACCTTAGAGTCATAAGTTTTCTCATCGCCCGGCATCATACCGAAAACACAGTATGATGGCTGGGCCCGCACACTCACTCCAATGGGTCACGCATGCACTACCTGATCATCCATCTGAAAGACACCTCCGCCCCGGACACTCGTCACCTACTCAACTTCGCACAGCATGAGCTTGCCTCAGCTCTCTCAACCAACCAGCATGATGTGTCGATGTTTGGCGTGTTCGTTGGTCTGTTCGGAATCGCCACCAATGAGCTGTATGTGGTGCTCAATTCTAAAGATCAGATACCTGACCCCACGGATCTAATCGAAACGCACCAGTATGTCCTGATCGGGGCAGAACACATGGCACCGACCGCTCGACCAACCCACCACGAACCACCCACCAAAACCGGCGTCTATGTTTTCAGGTGGTTTACTGTGAACAACCAGGACGTGGACGAAATCGCAGAACTGTCAAAAGCGGCTTGGGTCAGTTTTGAGGAAGACTCTCACATTGAGGTACAGGCGCTGTTCGCTCAATCTGATCGCAACAAACCAAGAGGTAAAATGTTGCTCATTACACAATACGATGATCTTGCGACCTGGCAGCGATCCCGATCACCCGCAAAAGAAGCACAGGACAATTTCCGGCGACGACATGAGCTTACACTCGAAGCGACACCTGTCGCGACCCGCTTGGTAACGGCCTAAACCGGATTACCAGGCGTTTCGTGTAATCCGCGTACCTGGAGCTGGAGGTGGCTGTGCCGCGCCGGCAAAGCACTGCGCTTTCGACATCCAGTCTGTCGCGTTGGGTCCGATGACCCTCAGGCTGGTATCAGCAATATTTCGGACCTGAGTCACAACCTGACAGAAGTCTTCTGCGGCACCCTCAATCAGGTCGTCAGCTGAGGGATCATTGAAGGTCCACTCTTCTCCCGACGGTGCGGTAAGGTTCACATAGGGCTTGGGTTCAGGTGCTGTCTCTTCCCTGACCGCGTAAGTCCAGCCGTAAGTATTAATACCCAGAATTACAATGTTACGAATACGGTCCTGGTTTTTCCGCACGACACCCAGCTGGTCGTAGATCTCCTGACCATGGGCCCAGGTCTCCATCAGACGCGCCGAAATACAGGAGCGTGCGCTCATATCGGGGCCACCCCATTTGAGACGCTTGGAAGGATCGACTGTCGCATAATTAGCCGCGACCTCGTCATAGTATTCACGCCAGGTTTCTCGTAAGGATGTTCCTGACAGGCCATCAAGCCACCTTTCCTCGAATCCAATCAACGTGCCACCTGCTTTGCCGTTCTCCTGGACCACCTGCAGGTAATCCAAGAACCCCTGCCCATCTGTTAGGGTCAAGTTGGCCGCCTGGTTCCATACATGCAGATGACGGAAAACATTGTTTAGCGTCCAGCCTTTGAACGCTGTCTTCTGGTCAAACTCTGCGTCCGACAACTCCGCTACCAGATCGTAGAGCGCCGAGCACTCCGCTTTAAAATCCTCTGCCTGTTCCATAGGGGACCCCGCAGGTTCAATAACTAACGCACCATGACCTGACCGCCATCGATAATGATGGCCTGACCGGTCATGTAACTCGCTGCCCTAGACGCAAGGAAGACTCCAACGCCTCGCAGTTCATCCGGGTCGCCAAAACGATTCAGAGTGATGTTGTTCGCGGGGTATTCATTCCCTTCGCTATCCGACCACAGGACCTGGGCGAAGCGCGTCTTGAACAGACCTGGGCACAGCGCGTTGATGCGGATGTTCTTTGAGCCATACTCGGCAGCGATGTTACGCACCAGCGCCAGATCTGCTGCTTTCGAGATCGCATAAGCCCCTAATTCAGTAGAAGGCTGAAACGCACCATTGGAAGACGTAATCACGATAACACCGTCTTCTTTCGCGACCATATCCGGCAACACCATATGTACGAGCCAATGGTTCGATTTCACATTGCTATTCATGGTTTTATCAAAGGCGTCGTCAGGGATTTCTGATGAGGGTCCGTGAAACGGATTCACACCCGCATTGTTGATAAGGATATCAATCAGCCCAAGTCGACTATGCGTTTCATCCACCAGAGCCTGGAGTTGTTCTTTGTAGCCAATATTGCAGGCTATTGCGATTGCTCGCTCCTCACCGACCATCTCGTTGATTTCTAAGGCCGTCTGTTCACAGACATCACCTTTCCGGCTTGAAATGACGACTTTCGCACCTGCCATCGCCAAACCTTCGGCGAGTGCCCGACCCATCCCAATGGACGAACCGGTCGTTAGCGCGACCTTACCTGAAAGATCAAAGAGTTCGTTCAGTTGCGTCATTTTGATGCTCCTTATATGCGGTCTGTTGGGTCAATCAGCGAGCGTTGCCGTAAATGTCCACTTTGTCATAGTTCAGCCAGCTTGTGTCGTAATCGGGATCACGGTCGAAACGAGGAGGCGCTGACCACTCCGCTTTTAGACTGTCATCAAAGTCGCATGGCAGTTCGTTTGCGGTTCTTTTAGACAACTCATCGTGCAAGGGCATGAAGATCACTCCTAACTCACTGGGCATCGGTCCTCTACCGGAGGGTTGAGTCTGCTCAACCGGACGTCGATTAAGCACTTTGTCGAACCGAAACGCAGCCTTGCTGTATTCAGCCTGCTCTGCCTGGTCGTCTTCGGTCATAGCTGCATTGACGGTTCTTCCCACGGGAACTATCGGGGTGTACATCCCCTTAGTCAACATGTCAGCAGGTTCCATTGCGGTGGGTAATGGACCGGCACCCACCGTCAAGTTGCCATGATCGCATTGCACCCAGAAACCGCCGTGCGAACCATCGGGAAACGCATAAGCCGGCGTATCCGTAAATTCCTCAGAGAAGGTAAAAACCACGTCCTTGATACGATCCGCATATTTTTCCGCCCGGGTGGTCAGAATTTGTCGTGCACAATGGACCCATTCGGGCGTCATGAAAGTAAAACGGGGCATGGTCTGCACGGCCATCGCATCGTGTAGACCTCGCAGGACGGCACCCAGCAGCGGGTTTTCGGGACCCTTCCCAACAAATTCCCATCGACCCAGCTTACCAAGCCTCGCCTGTGCCGCCGCAACCACCTTCGGATCGCGACCTTTGAACTGAAGACGCGCCATGTTACTCAATATCGCGTGCTCGCCTTCGAGCTTGAAGTCACAGGCTGACGCCTCGAGCTCGCCTTCGCTCACCATCGCAGACCCGCCATCGAAGGTCACGTTCCACGCAAGCTTGCCGCCGACACGAAGATAGGCAGGGGGATTGTGCGCTACTTCACAAAACGTAAACTTCTCGCCGGAGAGTCCGTCCGCGCGCGTGGCCACCAGACCGTCCAACACATCGCTCGCGACATCCACCCACTCCGAACTCAGAAATGTAAGCTCACCAATCCCATCGGCCATCGCCGCCCACAGATCGGACACCTGACCATTTGCAATTACCGACATCGTGCTCTCCTGACCTTGGAATCGAATGGGCCCGTATAGTAGCAGCGTCGAAGATAGTGAGCGAATACCTCAGAGCGTAACCAATCGCTGACCTCGCTAATTACGGAATACGTATCAGGATGCATCAAAAAGGACGGAGAGGTCGCTCTGGGGAATACGGTTAAGCGCTTGCCACGTCGATGATGCGTACGGCCATCGGCGCCAGCAGACGCTGTACCGGCATCGGAAGGCATTTAGTCTAGAACAACAGACGCGTTCGGATCGTTCCGTTCACTAGTTGCAGCTGTTCAAGTGCAAGGCTGCTCTCGGACTGATCCACTTCAATAACCACATACCCAATGGCTTCATTGGTCTGCAGATACTGACCCGCAATGTTGATCCCATTATCGGAGAAAATCTGATTGATCTCTGTCATAACACCTGGCACGTTTTTGTGGATATGCAGCAGACGATGCGTACCTGCGTGTTCTGGCAACCCAACGGCAGGGAAGTTCACCGACGCCATGGTGGAGCCGTTATCACTGTAGGTGACCAGCTTGCTCGCAACTTCGACACCAATGTTCTCCTGTGCTTCGACGGTCGATCCACCCACATGAGGCGTCAGGATCACGTTTGTGACCTGGTTATCGCCGTTTCGCATTGGCGAGATAAATTCCTCATCGTTGCTTTTGGGTTCCACCGGATATACATCAACCGCCGCGCCCAGCAGATGACCATCTTCTAGGGCACTCGCCAGTGCATCCAGATCAATAACCGAACCACGTGATGCATTGATCAGCACGCTGCCCTGTTTCATCTGTCGGATCCGCTGCTCCGTCATCATGCGTCGGGTGGAGTGATCTTCAGGCACATGGAAGCTCACAACATCTGCGATCGAGAGCAATTCCTCCAGTGATCCCGACGCCGTCGCGTTGCCCATCGATAGTTTCGCGTGGACGTCATAGAAAAACACCTTCATACCGAGAGACTCCGCCAGAACACTGACCTGCGAGCCGATATTCCCGTAGCCGACAATGCCGAGGTTCTTGCCTCTGATTTCGTACGACTGGCTCGCACTTTTTTTCCACACCCCACGGTGCATGAGTGCGTTCTTTTCAGGCACACCTCGCAACAACAGAATGGCTTCGGCGATCACCAGTTCGGCAACACTCCGCGTGTTCGAGAACGGCGCGTTGAAGACCGGAATTCCAGCTTCCAGTGCAGCGCCCAGGTCAACCTGATTGATGCCAATACAGAAACACCCAATGGCAATGAGTTTGTCGGCAGCCTCAAGTACACGGCGCGTGATCTGGGTTCGCGACCGAATACCCAGCATATGAACACCTCGGAGCTTTTCAATAAGTTCTTCTTCTTTCAAAGAACCGGCGATTGTTTCAATACTCGTGTAACCCGCATCGTTCAGAGTAGACACCGCATTGGGGTGAATCCCTTCCAGTAGCAGGATGCGAATTTTGGATTTTGGGAGTGACGTGCGGGAGGTCATACGAGCGGGTTCACGTTGAATTAGGTGTTGAGTATTGAGCAATATCGGGCAACGGCGCATTTTACAGAATGCGACGACAAGATGAGACTGCAACCCACGGACGATCACCCAGCACTATCTGAACTCACAGAGCTACTGCCCCTACAAGACGATATCAACGCTGACATCATCGTATCTGAACCCGTGCCGACTTAACGCTTTGCATTGTCTGACTCCTCAGCCTCGACGCTCAAAGCCATCGGCATCACTGTCGCAGAGATCTCGCGGACGCGGACCGGTGAGGACCATGCTGTGTCCGTCAATGATGCGCGCGGTCTTTACTCCAGCCGCGACCATTCCTATTATCCGGAGACGTTTCGACCAAGCCCAAACACCAGGACAACAACATGGCGCCTAAAGACTACCACGATATTACCTATCGCACCGACGACCGACTCGCATTTATTACCCTGAATCGTCCCGAAAAACTGAATGCCTTATCCAATAACCTTCGCGCCGAGGTCATGGACGCGATGCGTGAAGCAGAACATGACGAAAATGTCGGCGTTATCGTGCTGGCCGGGGAAGGCCGATCCTTTTCTGCCGGTTATGACCTGTCGCCTGCGCGTGCCGCAGGCGATGACGATTTTGTCGATGAGCGCTCTAAACTGCCCCCGACCGGAACAACACACCCAGGCAAGAATCAGTGGGCACGACACGTGATCATGACAAACTGGACGATCTGGGAACTCGGTAAACCCGTCGTCTGCCAGATTCAGGGCCACTGTCTCGCAGGGGGCACCGAGCTTGCATCGACGTGTGATTTCAGGATCGTCGCCGACGATGCGAAGATTGGTTATCCACCGGTTCGCGCTATGACCACGATGGACATGATGTGGGCGCCCTGGCATCTGCCACCCGCAAAAGCGCGAGAGTTTGCTTTTATGGGGGACTCCTTCTCCGGGGAAGAAATGGCACGACTGGGATGGGCTAATTACGCCGTGCCTGCCGAAGAATTAGTAGACTTCACCGAACAGTTCGCGCGTCGAATGGGCAATATCGACAACGAGATGCTGATGTACACAAAACGCTCGGTGAACCGTCAGTACGAAATGATGGGGATAGTTGAAGGTCTCCGTTCTGGAGCGGAAATCATGGCGTTGTCCGCGGTAAGGGATGCGGCTGATGAATGGAACCGTCGCGTCCAGGAAGACGGTCTCAAGTCTGCGCTGGAATGGCGTGATGGCCCGTTCCGCGACTTCCGTGGTGCTTACGACAGCGCACCAAAAGACCGAGCTGTTGCGACCGGCAAAAAGCACGATGGGGGAGATTACGCCAACTGATGTCAGGGCCTCTGCCCGAACAAGGCCGGGTGAAAAGTCAAAACAGCAGCGATCAACGGCTGCGGTTGGGCTATTTCGCCTCGAACGGATTCTTGTAAAAACCGAGGCGCTGCATCACAACGTATAACAAGGCTGGCAGTTTATGAAAACCGTAACTTCGCCATCGCTGTTTTGGTTTCTCGACCAAACGATAGAACTATTCAAGGCCGTATTCAGCGACGCAAGATAGCGGCCGCCGGAATATTCCCGCTTCATAGTTGACGGTTCCGTCCAGTGGCAGAAAGGTCTTCACGTTTGGTAACTAATCACGATACCTGTTCATGAACTTCTCTTGTCACCCATTACCCAGCCCAAGGCTGGGCGCAATTTCGATGTGAATGCGAACACGCTCCACTAACAACGCGACTGTGGCCTATCGAGCTGCAGGTACCGATGGCCGGCGGTTTAACAGGTGCACAGGACCGATGGTCGTGATCGACGCGATCAACCCGACCTATTCCCAGATACAGGTTGCTCTCAGCTCAATGCTGTAGCGGCTGGGTTGACCCAGTTCGACATCGGGATCTCGAAACGCACAATGGGGCGTCCAGAACGGCAGGTCAGTACCGACCCTGTCTGTATCGTAGGTACGAAACGCAACGACTTCATCCTTTTGCATCTCTGGGAACGCATACCAGTGATGGTCCTCAGAATTCTCTGGCGCCATCATGGCGAGTGCATCAAAGTTGAACCCGCTATCAGCGTAGTTGTTGACCGGAAAAGCACGCACATCAGTTTTCCTGGCAGTCCGCGCGTCACAGAAGGCCAACGGCAGATCCATCCTTGGCTCGCCGACATTTCGCCAGAATTGGAGGATCAGCATACGCTTGGCATTCGTTACAGCATCAGGACTTACACCGGCTCGCTTCAGGCCTTCCAGTCCCTCTAAGTCATCTGTATAGCGTGCACGGATCAGGTCACCATAGGTCTCAGCAAAATCCGAGTGTGCAAACATGATCGGACCCAGTTGCTGATGAATCTTCATCTGCTCCGGGTTGCGCAGGATATGACCACCGACCAGGGCATGGTCAGCACCGGTCAGTTCCTTTGCGAAGTCGCTGATCTCCTGATAGTGGATCTCCGTGATCTCCGCCTCATTCGACCAATCCTGAACACGGGAATCGTGCTGCTTCAGCTCAAAGCCACAGTCTTGCCATCCACCGGGCGGGTGCTCACGCCCATTGCGCATGTCGAACTCCACAGGCCCGGGAGCCATTTGCTTCACGTAATTAAGGCTGACGCGATACAGGGCAGTTTCACTCATGGGATTGCTCGAAAAAAGAAAGAACGGACACACATTATGGCGAAATTCATCGTTTTGCCCAATCCCGCTGTTGATCGGACAGTCAGGGAATCGTCCGGATACCGGAGAGATCGTGATATCAGGGCGTCAGCGCCTGGGGTATGATCGGCGAAGTCCCTCGGGTACACAGGATTAAGGATGCCCGCAATGATATTCGCTTCAACATTTAGACGATGCCGCACGGGGCTTTTCGCACTCGCACTACTTAGCGGAAATGCTATTGTCGCTTCCGCGGATTTTGATCCTGCGACCTGGCCTGACGACAAGACCATTCCGCCTCGAGAAGCGCTGAAAGGCACGCTACCCAATGGCGTCCGCTATGCGATTGAACATCAGTCCGCCGACGCCAACGAGGACAAGGCACAAGTTAACCTGCTGGTGCAGGTCGGGTCGCTCCACGAGAAGCCTGAAGAAGCCGGATACGCACACTTTCTCGAACATCTGCTGATTACCCGTGGGTCCTACAAGGAAAAATCAGAAGCGTTTCTGGAATCTATGAATGTCCCTTCGGCGCTGCATGGTCAATCTGGCTTCACCCGTTTGGATGCGACGTTTTACGGCATTCCCGTGCCAGAAAGAGCGCGGAAGAACGTACCTGGTGCCATCGAATTACTGGCAGGTCGACTGCTGAATGCTGATTTCACCGACGACGAAGTCGATCTCGAACGAGAAGTCGTCTTGTCCGAGGAGCAAACACGCCGTCAAACAGACGCAGAAAAACGACGGATTAAGGTCCTCTTCGGCGAGACGCATCCTCTGACAACCCAACTCCCGATCGGCACACGCGAAACCCTGGGTACTGCCACCCGCGACTCACTGATGGCATTTTACGAGAACTGGTATCGGCCAGAACGGCTAATAGTAACCGTCGCTGGCGACATCAAACCAAAAGCGGTCCTTCGACAGATCCGCAAGCATTTCGGCAAAATCCCAAAGCGAACAACGACCGTCACTGAACCGGAGATCATAGAGCCCCAGCCGGGTATCCGCGTCGATGTGATCGAGGACCCGGAGATCGACCTAATTTCCACCCAGGCACTGCTCCTCAATCCCTATCCGGATCTCACCACGATTCCAGACCTGCGCAGGGTGCTCGCAGAGGCGATCGCGCTCAATATCACATCCGACCGACTCCGGGATTTTGTTAACGATCGTGGAGACATCAATGTGATGGGTGTGTTCTTCAGTAACATGGAGAACATCGGAGGCATTGAAATTCAGGCGGTAGGACAGCCTGGCACTGAGCTCGAGTCTTTCGCGAATACCACCCGCATCCTGGAAACCGCGTTGCGGGAGGGGTTCTCCAAGACCGATGTCGACGTCGCGGCCACAATCCGTGAACGGAGCTATCTCAGCCGGCTGGATGCAGAAGGACACAGGCCCAACGCGCAGATTGCCATGCACTGGGCGAACGCACTGAACGACGGCTACCATGCGTTTGATACTGAAGCGGAGGTGAAGGCAGCGCAGCACGTCTTGAAACAGATCACCCCCGCGGAAGCGCAGGCAGCACTGCTCAGACTCGTACGCAGCAACAGTATTGGTTTCGTTATCAACGTACCCGAAGGTCAGACGCTCAAGGAGCCACTCACTGCGTTTGGAGCGGCGATCGCTAGCCTTCAGTCCGTTCCTGATGTGGACATGACTCGTGACGCGGAGGAGAAAGCTGCATCCACTGAAAAAGACGCCTTTGCATTGGTGGATATCCAACCGGGCGCCATCACCAGTCGCGAACACCATAAAGGTTATGGCACCATACTCAAACTGTCTAATGGAGCGACTGTTCTCTTCCGTCAGGAAGACGAACCAGGAAAACCGTTTCGCATCCAGTACCAGGCTCCGGGCGGTGCCGGCGTTCTGAACGGCGCCAATGCCGTGAACACACAAGTTGCCCGAGAAGCTGTCTTCAACACCGGTCTCCGAGGACTCCGCAGTTCCGCACTGGCCAACCTGTTCCGACTACACAACACCACTGCAGACCTTGCCATCCAGGAAGGTCAGCTGATTGCTGTCGTTTCATCCATCACGCGCGAAACAGACTTTGCCATGAGGGCCTTCCACATCATGATGACCGAAGCGGAAATGGACGATGCCTCCTACACTCTGGTGAAAGAAAAATTCAAGACGGCGATGGAAGCCCGTGAAAAGGACGAGCAATATCGTTTCAATGCAGCGTTGCGTGAAGCCCTTTGGCCTGACCATCCATTTAATCCCGACGCCAACAATCTCGAAACACTGAGCGAGGTTACTCCCGAATGGATCCACAGCATGATGGAGCGTCTGTTCGCCCATGTGAGCGGCGGATACTTTCTTATCAGTGGATCTGTGACCGAAGAGGATGTCACGCCGCTGATTGAAATGTATCTGGCTTCACTTCCAGCTGGTGATCCCTGGTCTCGACCGGTGCTCGACTATCCCTCGGCAATAGAAGCAACCGACGTCCGACATTTTGAAAATCCCAACGAGCGTAGTCTGGGGCAGATGTTCTTCATCGAAGACAGCCCTGAGTACGACGATCGGCAACGGGCCGTCCGATCTGCCTTCAGTGGGCTATTGAGCAAAATCTTGCTGGGTGACATCCGAGAGGCGCAGGGTCTCGTCTATTCCATCGGCGCTCAGGCATCGTCACCAGGCGTCATCACGCCTGTTCATGGTCTGGTTTCGATCGGCTACGTCGCCGATCCAAGCCATGTAGAGACCATCGAGACCTCGGTCATGGGACACATCAAAGATCTGGCCAACATGTCAGACGAAGACACCGAGACACTAGCTCTCATAAAGGCACAGTCAAAACGGCAGTTCACCGATTCTCTGAAGCGTCCAGCCGCCACACTCGCATATCTGATGAGCGCGCAAATGATTGGCCAGCCGTTGCTGACGGAGCAGCGAGCGCATGACTACATCGATAGCGTGACGCCCGCGGATGTACGGGTTTTTGCACAGCAGGTGTTGGAGGAGTTCGTGAATGTGAACGCGGAGTTTTCTCCGCCCAGGTCAGAGGACTGACCCACCGATCTAGGAAGACGCAGGTAACTGCTTCTACATTGTTTTCTGTTCCAAGACATCACAGCGCAGCGCGAGCCCGCCCTGCGCCCAGAACCGAAGTAGAGCCATGACCTTGCTAGCCACTTTGATGAATGGTGTGAGATGAGAACAGCTACTCTCAACACCCAGGT